>Ga0315552_1000066_pt1 | contig 66411 bp, 67 predicted proteins | sample SalMarSW160170MG_2_FD_203102 | JGI IMG/M metagenome (GOLD analysis project Ga0315552, IMG submission 203102) | Salt marsh sediment microbial communities from the Plum Island Ecosystem LTER, Massachusetts, United States - Salt Marsh Sediment SW1601-70 ...
ACAACCTTTCTTAAGGGGAATACTGTTTTTGAAACCTGTCTCATTCAAATCCAGAGAATCAACAAATACATCGATAACCTTTACAGGATTATTTTCATCAATATACTCATCAAGACTGGGTGGAAGTAAAAGCATTTGATTTCTGTCGCTCCCAATTCGATGTGCCATTATGGTGATTTTTATAACAAGTTACAGAAATACAGCTTTTTAGGCAATTATTTGGCACTAATCTTATAAACAAAAAACTTGAGTTTTTGCACAGTCTGACGGCCCGCGGCTTGCCGAAGTTGGCACCATGACTATATGGCCGTTTTAATTATTCGTCTTTAAACCAAACATCCACTGTACAACTTTGTGCCAATTTGGGCGGAGGGGCGTATGCCCCGAAGCCGGCAAGCCGCTGTTAGGTGCAGTTTGGGTTTTGGCAATTTAATTCGCAGTCCCACCATAAACAAACAATCTCTTAAAAACATTGATCACTTTATGATCGTAAAAGGCAAATGAATTATTTTTTGCCATTGGATTTATTTTGATTATGATGTCGTCAATAGCCTGCTTGAAATTCTTATAGAAAGGTTCACTGACTCTTGATCCTCTTCCTGCCAATTCAATGGGTACTATTTTAAAGGCAGATGAAAAATAGGTCATCCATTTATTGTAAAAAGCAGAAGTTGCCCCTACATACGAGAATAAATATAGTGTAATTTTATTATTCATGTTTCATACTCATTTAAGTATATAATTTATAGACAACTTCAATTATTCAGGCTTATCATACCCTAATCTTGTTCTTGCTGTTTCAGTGAAAGTTTCTATTTTAGCCTGCCACTCATCATAACTGACATTTCTTTCTACACTTTTTAAAACCATTTTAACATTACCAAAGGGAATAATATTTGACATATGATTCTTGTATTGAATCAACTTATAGTAAGGATCTTCATTATCAAACCAGAATTCCTGCTTGTAACCAGATACCCAAGTAATAAATCCAAGTCCTTGAATAACCCATTTATCGCAAGAGCGACCATCTATGGTTTCAACTTTTTCAAACAATACTTTTGCATCATTATTATTACCAGCATAGAATCCGCCTACCCTGAATATATCATTTTTAGTACCAACATAATGTCTCATCGCAATAATATAATCAAACTGATAGATGGACAGATCAAAAGTAGGTAATGTAGGGACTTCATAGATTTGACTTTTTGTAGTCTTTTTTCCATCTTTGTCAAAATATGTAAGAATTGTTTCCAAGCGTTTTCTGTCAAAATTCCAATTTCCTTTAGACTCCAAATTGGTCTTGGGAATCTTTAAATAGCTAAAAGGATTTTCAGCAACAACCTTATCCAACATAAAGTACTCTGTATTGAACTCCTCTTTCATATACAGGACCATCGCAGATACTGTTGAATAATCCTTATAGAATTCAAGCTGATTTTCTTCAACAAAGTAGACGTACATAAGCATAGAAAGATCTTCTTCAAAGTTGCTGACAGCATAAGTGTACATGGTTTCAGCATTCATTTTTGATGAATCATACTCAAACATGGAAAAAGTGTCGCGATTTGCGTGTATGAATAATGGTAAAGACATAATGAAAATGATAAAAATGGTTTTTGCAAATAATTTAGAAAAAGTCATTTGTTATCCTCCTATTTTTTATTAAAATATTATAATTAATATTTTTAAATATGTAAATCTTAATTAATTATATTGCTTATGGCATTATTTCTAAGATAAAGAAAAGTTAAAGCAGTAAGATTTTCTATTCTTGTTAAATCATATATATATGAACCATTTGCATCTAACGGTTAGTATAAGAATAGTAGCCAATTGCGTGGCACTTTTCTGTCAAGTTACACCAAAGTTGAAGCGGGCTACAACAATTGAATTTACTACTATCTCGGCTATTATTTTTATACATTGTTAGCGTTTCGTACAATTTTCATACAACCTGCTTTCCATAATAAATGAGTTTATTGATAATGCACTTCAAAGAAATGCTTACCAAAAGTAATAAGCTTATCTCTTTCTATATATTTTCATACTTTAATTTTTCCAATTCTTTAAGTTTCTCCATTGCATTAAAGTTGTCCGAATCCAACTCCAGTGATTTACGATAGTTATTAATTGCCAGGTCATACTGTCTGTTTTCCATATAAGCTTCGCCAAGGCTATCATAAACATTGGATGATTCAGAATATGCTTCAACATTGAGACGGAAAAGAGCAATGGCCTCTTCTACCTGGCCGCTATAGAGATACTCATATCCAAGGTTGTTCATTTGTAATTCTGTGAACAAAGGAGTAGCAGGATGATCTTTGTTGAATTCATAATAATAATCCACCGCTGCCTCTACATTTTCTTCACCTAACACTTCCAAAAAACTAGGATCCATGTTCTGGTGCACTTTCCAATATTCATTTAAGTGATATCTGGGTTTTCTACACAGATAGATTGGGTTATTGTTCTCTTGAGGCAAGCAATATGGATGGGTGAAAACACCCTCTAGGGTGACTACTTCAAATATATCAACAAGTTCATCCTTGGATAACCCAACCGATACATATTGAACTTTAAAATTATGGATTCTGAGTGATTCAAAATAGTACCATCCATAAAGACTTATAGGTTCTGGCAGGTCGTATTTCTTTCCAAATACATGTATGGCGCTGGCCTGACCATAACTCTGAGTTAGTATACCGGTTTCCTCCTTTGACTCAGAAGTGACTTCTTTGTATATACTTGCAACCTGGTACACCATTTCAGGCCAGCCAAAACGGTCTGCAACATGATGGGGCAATTCATTGTAACTTGATGCCTCTGTACGAACCCCCGCATTCACATTAAAAAACGACGCATAATCCACAAATTTTTCTATAGGAAGAATGGGCACCAACATGGGAATCAGCGGCAAACTAAAAATAACATAGACAATGGGAATTGCTATATGAACAAATTTTACTCTGGTTTTTCGAATATCAAATTTATTCAAGAGTTCTTCGATCTTGACCGAGCCCACAGAAAACAATACCGAGTACATAGGTAACAGAAAATAAAATTTTACTCCAAGAAAATAGAACAGAAAAAAGAGGATGACATACATTAACCCTAACAATCGAAAGGTTTTCCATTTTGCCGAGAAAAGAAGCAAACCCAGTCCAGTTGCCCAAACCGGAAATCCCCAAACGTCGTTTGGTAGTATCTGGCTCCATAAAAATTCCGGGAACGTCGCCGAATAGGCAACACCACCGGAATAACCAGCTAAAAAATTAAGATAGTACCAGCCATGTTGTGATTGCCATATTAAGAAAGGTATTAAGAAAACCAGGGCTGTTGCACCGGCCAGCCAGATACATTTGCTTTTAAAATACACTCTTTGTGGTACAAGCCATAGAGATACAAATGTAGCCAGACCAAAAGCCAGGATGCTTAGCTTATTGAGAAGACCAACACCTATAACCAAACTAAAAAGGATCCATAACTTTTGATTGTCCTCCTTCACGATTCTTACTAAAAGGTAAATTGCAAATACCTGTATCAGAAAATCGAGACTATCATAAGTAAACAATGCCCCAAAGGGCAAAAATCCGGAGAAAAACATGAACAAGCCGGTTAACATAATGGCATATTTTCTTCCACCCAGTTTTCTTGTTATAAGGCAGGCAATCAAAAGTGATAATGCCCCGCAAAGTGCGGAGGCAAAATGCAGCGATTTTATGGATTCACCGAAAACGGCAGTGAATATGTTTAAAAAAACAGGTGTAAGTGGCAGTATATCCAGATTCCCAAAGCTATGCAAGTCGCTTATGGATAGATAGTACAATTCATCCCTGAAATATCCGTATTCGGGATGCAGCAAATGGAAAAGTATCTTAACTAAAACAAAAAAGCTAATGATGGTATATTCGCTAAAAAGGTACCGGCTATTGAATAGCTTTTTCATGAGTAATTTAAAATGCGTTCAAGTGAATTCAATATAATACGGGTTTCAACTTAAAACAAGTACTAATAAATATTCAAGTCTTTAAAAAAACAATTCTTGAATTTAAAGTTAAATCATTGAATATATCTTTTTGAAGTTAAAATTAATCTTCTTCCTACTTTCTTGTATGAACGCTAACGTTTAGGTTAAATGCAGTCTACCGTCGGCGGATTGCATTTGAACCGTTTGTTATAAGCAGGCCATATTATAGATAGGCTTAATAATTAATGTTTGTTCTGAATAAATTGTAAATACGTCAGTTGATTTCTTAGCTTTTACGAATAAATAATATCTATAGTTGATTTGATTAATCAAATTTATATGGCAAATTCATTTTTCTGGCAATTTCTTGAAACCTAAATTCGTTACGCAGAGGATCAAACATTGGATGCAAAAGATAAGTCACATTTGGATTATGTTCCTCATAAGCATGTTCCGTCCATTCTAATGCAAGTTCATTATCTCCTGCCATAATATATCCAAAAGCAATTTCAATAGGATTGACATAGGTGGTTTTTGATAGCCTTACAAGAAAATCAGCGCCATTTTGCATTGCACCACAATAACCTGCTTTAGCATGACCCTCATTAAATTTTAGTATAATTTCTTCGTCATGGAGTAGTCTCGCACCTTTCATCCAGTTTTCTAATGCGTCATTGAATCTTTCAGTAAAGTGAAATGCATATGTGAGTGTCCAAAGAGTTCCTATATTCGACGGCTCCTGCTTAAGTAGCTCACTCAATTTAACAATAACATCATCATACCTGTGAAGAGTTAAAAGTACTAAACCATGAAGCATTTTTAACAGAGGATTTATAGGATCCAACGTAATGGATAACTCAATCCCTTCTATCGCTGCTTCTAATCTCCCAAGAATTAAAGAAAGTTGAGAATTATATGCATGCGCTTCTGCATGGTTGGGATTAAGTTCAATGGTTTTCTTAAATTCCTTTTCACCCTCTTCCCAGTTCCACATCCCCCAGGTATTCAGTACAGCGAGGCTGTAATGTACTTCTGGACAGGCACTATCAAGTTCAAGAGCTTTCACCGCTGCTTCAAACGCTTTAGGTCCTGCCTCTGCAGGTGATGCAATTCCTAACTGCTGTCGCCCAAGCCAGATATTACAAATACCTGCATAAGCAAGAGCGTATTTTGGATCTTTCACCTTTGCCAACTCAAAATACTGCATTGCAGTATCAAGGTTATTCTTAGATAGCTTTCTCGCGTTGAACTGACCTTTCAGATAAGCATCGTATGCTGAAAGCTCTGTTGTTGGTATTTTCTCAATAAGGTCTCTTTCCTGAGGTGTGATGATAGCATTTAGTTCTTTTGTTATAGCTTCTGCAATCTGACTTTGTATATTGAAGATATCTTTAACCTCATTTATTTCCTGCTGATAGGATTCTCCCCAGAGATGGTTTTCCTTTGCTGCCATAATTAGCTATGTCCTTAAACGAAAAGCATTACCATATTTTTGTCCACTGCCTTCCACGATGTAGTTTACTCCAAGTTCCTTTGCAATTTCAGGGATTGATTTAGTTTGATTCCTGTATCGTTCCACAGAAGTACGGGAAATTACTCGTAGGGCTTTAATTTTCTGAAGGTTATTAAGGACCTCCTCCATGAGCCCATTGATGAAATATATATTTTCTTCATCAGAACTGTCATTTTTAAATGGCAAAATCGCTACAGATTTCTCAAGTTTGGACATATCTGATACTTGTTCCCTCACATCGATGATCTCCGTCTTTTCTTCAACTAAAATTTGTTTACTTGGAATTTCGATAGCCTTATATTTCAAATACCATTTGATAACTATAGCTAGATTGTTCAGGACAGGTTTTACCTGTTCAGGATCAAAATCTTTTGGGTGAGCACCATAACTAGATAAACTGTTAACATGATCCATCGAGGTGATTATATGTGCAACAACTTTATCTTCTTTTTTTAGTTTATCGATGATGCCTTTCAAAGGTTCTGTTTTACGAGGTCTTTTTAATTCTCTTTCACAAAGGTCAGAAATAATGACCTCAAGACACCTTCTTGAATAGAGCATTAATACGTTTGGATCATCAGACTTAACCAATTGTGTCAGTTCTTTCTCCAGATCAGGTAATTGGTCTTTATAGGAACCTTGAAGCCTTTCAATTTCTTTTATTTCATTAGACCAGATCGCCATTTTATTATTTCTTGGTTAATATATTTATAAAATCTAGTGATAGGTTTTGTCACAAAACATACTCTTTTGAGGAGGTTTAGAGATGTAAAATTAGTCAAACACTTCTCATAAGTCAAATTTTTTATAGACTCCGGCTTGCTTATAACGGTCAAGTATATGAAAAGTAGGCAGTTGCGTGGTCCTTCACTATCAAGTCAAACAAAGGCTGAAGCGGACTAAAACCCTTGAATTTACTGCTACCCCGCCTATTTTTTATATACATTGTTATAAAACGATTATTTCATATCCTTTATTTTTTTACCTGCTCCTTTCAAAGCTTTTATATCTTCTTCTGGAAAGGAACCATCACCCTTAGGTCCAATGTTTAATAATAAATTTGCATTTGATTTTTCCGCATCACTGAGCATTTTAATGATATCTTCAGTTGATTTATGGTTTCCGTCATCTTTCTTATTGTATCCCCATGCATGAGGTTGTAATGTATTGCAGATTTCTCGTGGTTTATCTTTGTTTTTTTCATAGACTATTTTTGCAATTTCAAATTGTGGAGCAACTTTAGCGCTTCCCCCACGTTCTGGTGCCATAAAATCTTCTTCTCCATTCGCCCCTTGCTTGAAGGATATCAAAGCATGTGGAGACATCCTTCGAATCAAAGCATATGTTGAGTCAATGGGGAACAAATCAGGTCGGCTGTAAAAACCCATAATTGGGTCAAACCATATTCCGGCCAAATTAGGGTATTGGGTTAGAAGTTCTTTCAGTTGTTGATGTACAAAATCAACATAAATTTTAAAGTCTTCATCTTTTTTAAATTTATATTCAATTTGAGGTTCAGTATAGGCTGGTCTTGCATTTGACCAGCCGTTTTCCCTCGAATAAAAGTATGGATGCTTCCAGTCTGCACCATAGGAGTAGTATAAAAATAATCCCAAGCCTTTTTGTTCACAGGCATCATAAAGTTCTTTAATTAAATCCCTTTTTGCCGGAGAGTTCAATACATTGAAGTCCGTTGCTTTTGTGTCAAACAGACAAAATCCGTCGTGGTGTTTTGAAGTAATTGTTATATATTTCATCCCTCCACTTATCGCAATTTCTGTTATTTCATCAGCATTAAAATTTTCGGCAGTAAATCGGTCTTTCAATTTTGCGTATTCTGATACAGGAATAGTATCTTTTAATTGAATCCATTCCCCCTTTCCCAATATACTATACAATCCATAATGAATAAACATTCCATATTTAGCATTTTTAAACCATTTTAGATTAGCCTCTTTAGAATTTTCCTGATACTCTTTTTGGTAGACCTGTAAATAAGAAGGAACCTTTAAATTATCCGAACATCCATTTAATAATATGACAATGAGATATAGTGAAAGAAGTCTAATTTTATGTTTCATGTTTTTATATTTTTCATTGTTTTATAACGTTTGTGTATGTGTATAATTACATTTATATTTAATTTGTCCCATACTTTATTACGTTTATAGTACTGAATAGGGAGTATATATGTATATTGCATATTCATCCCCTGTAACTCATCACTCCTCCTTACCTGTTAACAAATCATCAATCGGATTATGGAAATTACGAAAACTTGTACTTGAAACATGCGTGTACCTCTCAGTGGTCTTGGAATTCTTATGCCCAAGAAACTCCTGAATATATCTGAGATCAGTCCCCTGTTCCAGATGATGAGTTGCAAAACTATGCCTTAAAACATGAGGGGTAACTCGTTTCTTTATTCCTGCCCTCAGAGCAGCTCTCTTTACAACATTTACAACACTTTCTGCACTGTATTGAGTCCCGGGATTTCCCTCTATCAACCACTCAACCGGCCTGTATACCTTATAATAACTTCTAAGTAATTCCAACATTTGCGAGGAAAGCTGAACATAACGATCAACATTCCCCTTCCCCCTGCGTATCTTTACCAGCAAACGCTGCGAATCAATATCCCCCGGCTTAAGATCAAGTAACTCGCTCCTCCTTAACCCGCAGGAATAAAGCAATGCAATTATGGTCTTGTGCTTTAAATTAAAGGTTAACCGGAGCATGTCACCGATCTCACCTTTATGCAATACGTCAGGCAACTTGCTTTCCTTCTTTGGCCGTTCAATATCATAGTATTGCTTTTCTCTGCCCAGAACCTTCTCATAAAAAAACTTGATAGCATTGATTCGCTGATTTTGCTGGCTTGTAGAAATATTATTTTTCCGGATTAACCGCAGGATATAGTCGTTTATTTCTGATTTGCCTATCCTCTCCGGATTCAGTGAACTGAAAAATCTCTGAAAATCTTTGAAATAACTCGTATATGTCTTTATAGTGTTACCACTGTACCTTTTCTGTTGAAGTTTTTCCAGATACCCAAAAGGAAGATCAATCTCATTTTATGGTGATTTATCACCTACTGCCTCTTTACTTGCAGGGAGCTTAATAACATAGCCTTGAAGGACTCTGCTTATTAAATTGAAATCAAATTTTCCAACAGAAATGTACCAGCATCTCATGTCCCGGCTCCAGCGCATCCCGCTAATTTTTTTGATCTGATCAATTACATGCCTGTCAAAATCAAATCTGACTTTAATCACTTCCATGCCGTTATGATTACCTTTTTCAAGACTAATTGTTCTTCCTGCAGCCACGACATTTTATTTCCTGAATACAAGTTACAATTATTATTTTACTTAACCGGTAGTAATGAAGAAAATTTAATACGGTTTTCAGGAATATGAACTTGCAATAAAAATCTGGACAATTTATTAAGCCACTAATTGATTTAATAATATCTCTTTTTTATTCTTAATTGATGTTTTATTATTACAATGATATCAGACAAATCAGCACAAGGGATTCAGCGAGTGCCAGCCCTGAGAAAAATCGGCATCCGGAGGCTTTTTGTTTTAACGCAGGAGCTGCCTTCTGTGTTGACAAGCTTCCCCATTTGGTAACCTTTGTCAACCTAAAGGTAGAACCAAAAGCATACCGTTTGGTTGCCAAACTGGCATACTTTGTACCTTATTTGTACCTCAATATGACTAAATCACTGTATATCAATTGTTGTAATCTTTTTCAAACGACTACAAACGACTATAAAAGATTACGATCCGGATATAAATAATTATTAACCGATACTGTTTCATGAGCTGGTTTAAGTTTGCTAAGGATATAAATTATTGTTAACTAAAAATCAGTAAATCATGAATTCATTAAGAAACAGAGTCCAGCTGATCGGCAATCTTGGTCAGGATCCGGAAACAAAAACTCTCGAAAGCGGGAAAAAAGTCACACATTTCACTCTTGCAACCGATGAGGGGTATAAAAATTCAGAAGGTCAGAAGGTGAGTGAGACCACCTGGCATAATATTGTTGCATGGAATGGTCTTGCTGATATTGCGGACAGATTTCTGAAAAAAGGCAGGGAGGTGGCTGTTGAAGGAAGGATCGTTTACAGAAGCTATGAAGACAAGAACGGGGTAATAAAGTACATCACAGAGATCGTACTGAATGATCTTGTTTTGCTCAGGTCAGGCAAAGGACAGGAGAAGGAAGGTTAGTCGCCTGAGAACAGCCATTTAATCGCTGCATTTCGAAGGAAGGAGGCTGTCAGGATCATGACAGCCTCTTGCTATTATAATTTATTTCGAATATTTCATGAAATTACTCGAAATCAAGTAGTTCTACGTTGGTCCGATAATCACCCAGCAGATGTTCAGCAAAATAATACCACATCAGCCTGTCGAAATAGGCTGTGGCATTGCCAAATGAATGTCGCTGACCTGGAAGAATCATGAAATCAAACCGTTTATTGGCTTTAATAAGGGCATCCACCACTCTTATAGTGTTACCGGGATGCACATTATTATCTATATCACCGGTTACAAGGAGCAGGTGACCTTTCAGGTTTTTAGCGAGATCCTGGTTCTTTTCGATATCAGCCTTGAAGGACTTTTCAACTTCCTGCTTCTTTTTATCAAGTGTATCCTTCACTTCATCTTTTTTTGTGGTCACCTTCTTTTCAACTTCAGCTTCAGCTACACCGTCATGAGTCTCACCCCACCACTGGTTATAAATATTATTATCGTGATTTCCCGCGGATGAGACTGCAACATCATAAAAATCGGGGTATGAGAGGATTGCGGCAGTTGACATAAAACCGCCGCCCGAATGGCCATAAATCCCAACTCTGCTGATATCGATAAATTTGTACATATCTGCAAGTTGTTCAAGACCGTATTTATCATCAGCAAGAGGATAGTCTCTCAGGTTGTCATACCCGAAAGTATGATAATAATTACTTCGTTGCGGACTTCCTCCCCTGTGTCCGAAATTTACAACTATGAAACCAAGTTGGGCCAGTGCAATATTTTTTCCACCCGTAACGGTAAAGCCATATGGAACAGACTCTGTCTGAGGTCCCGGATAAACAAATGAGATCACCGGGTATTTCTTTGTAGAATCAAAATTAAAGGGCTTGTACATTACTCCATAGAGGTCTGTTACACCATCCTTTGCCTTCAGGACGAATGTTTCAGGCATTTTCCAGCCGGCAATAAAAAGCTGTGAAAGATCGGCTTTTTCAAGCTCGAGGATTACTTTGCCGTTATTATCACGAAGAACTGCTATCGGTGCCATATCGACCCTTGAATAAGTGTCAACAAAATATTTATTTGACTTAGACATTGAGAATGAATGATTTGCCGGTTCTTTAGTAATAAGAGTCATTCCTCCCCTGTCAATTGAAGCTTTGTATTTCATGCTATAATGAGGATGAACGCGCGGTTCTTTTCCGAATGCTTCAAAGTAGATCATTCTGCCAAGGGTATCAATACGATTGACCCTGCCGGTAATAAAATAGCCGTCAGTGATCTGGTTTTTAAGTTTACCGGTACCATCATACAGATAAAGCTGTCCCCATCCTGTACGTTCCGACCACCATATTATATCGTTGCCTTCATTCAGTACTGACAATCGGCTGTATTCGTTATTGAAATAAGGCCATGTTTGTTCGCTGAACAGAACTGATACTGCTCCTGTTTCTGCATTTACCATACAAACATCCAGGTTTTTCAGGGGACGGTCCCTGCGGATCACAATCAACTTATCTGCTGCCTCCTGTGAAGTCCACGCCACATTGATAGTCTGGTCTTTCCATTTTTCAAGATCAACATTTACACGGCTTCTTGTTTCAACATCAAAAACTATGAGTTCGGGTTGAGGTACAAATTGCTCACCCGGCATAGAATATCTGTATGTTTCAAGTTCCGGACGGGGCTGCGCTAGAACATTAATAACAAAAAGATCTTTTACTTTCCTTTCATCTTCCCTGATTATATAGAATTTCTTCTCATTCTTAAACCATCGGACATTAACCCTTGCTTTCTTATTTCTGGTTGTATCTTCTGAACTCCTGCCCCTTGCAAAACTATAGTAACGCTCACCATCTGTAGTAAACTGTATTTCAACACTATCCTTGTCACCTGCTTTCATCAGATACAGGTTATGGTTTTTTGCATAAGCTATCCAGGTACTGTCAGGTGAATAATTCGGCCATGATGGTTTCCTCTCTTCTTTGCCTATTGTATCTTTTATTAAAAGTTTCTGTGTGTTAATATCAAAAAGGAATTTTATTGAATCAACAACAAATGTAAATTTCGTTGTAGTTTTTTTCTCAAATTTTATTTCCTTGAGAGGTAGATCAAGGTCATTATAGGGTCGATGAGTAAGCTTACGTATTTCGGCAGCCATATAGCGGCTGTCAAACATAAGCTTTTTAGTTTTCGCAGCAGCGTTGACATAATAAAAATTCCTGCCTGCAGGAGTTTTGAAAGTATACCAGAAAATATCTGATTCTTCGATCCAGTTTGCATTTACCGAGAGATCACCGTACTTGGGTTTCAGGTTATCACCACGGAACTTTTCAGCTGCCTTAAAATCTGCTTTCTGTGCCAATGACATAATAGAAGTACAGACTAAAGATAAAATTAACAATGAGTGTTTCATTTGGGATTAATTTCAGATTAATATTTTATCAAAGACAAATAAACGGAAATTGTAAAACGAAACATAGATATAAACAAGTATTAAATTAAGAAGAAAATTTTCTGCCAGCCTTGAGAGCCTTCAGGTTTATCTGCACAATCTCCTCCCCTTTTCTTCCAAAGAGTGTTCTTACGCCATTTTCGATACTCGGCAAAGGTATATCAATGAATGGGGAAGCCGTACCCAGGATCACCATATTGCCGGATCTTAAAGATCCTGCTTCCCTGGCTATGGCATCGGCATCAATAATTATATGGTTTTCAATCCTTTTTATCTCTTCAAGAATTTCTTCAACAGAAGGGTAATCAGGTATGTTAACATATGGATTTGAGCTGGTTACCAGCCATCCCGTTCCGGAGAGCCATGGAATATACCGGAGGGATTCCATAGGCTCAAGAGATATAATGAGGTGTGCTTTTCCATAGGGTATCAAATCTGAAGATATCGGGTGATCAGATATGCGGAGATGCGATTGCACATCACCACCTCTCTGGCTCATTCCATGTACTTCTGATTGCTTTAGAAAAAGTTTGTTCTCAACTGCTGCCAGTCCGATTACTGCTGCGATCGACAAAATTCCCTGTCCGCCAACTCCAGATATTATTATATTATTCTTCATTCATGATTATTTTTCCATTTGCTGTTCAGTGCTTACTGATCTTTTTCGTTTAGTGGCTGTCTGAATACACTCGCGTGATGATATTATAACTGAAACGCCCCTGTATCCGAATTCTTCCCTCATTATTCCAACATTTTTATCATGGTTCTTTTTTAAAGGCACAATTTTACTTATGTGTCCTGGTGATACTCCTATCCCCTCACAAATTTGCTCAAGTCTGCCTGTTGCCTGTGATTTCTGACCTCCTGTCATACCGGTAGTTAAGTTATCGGATATTATTATTGTAACCGGAGAGTTTTTGGTAACAGCATCAAGTAAACCTGTCATCCCTGAATGTGTAAAAGTTGAGTCACCTATAACAGCAACTGACGGGAATAATCCAGCATCTGCAGCACCTATGGCCATTGTAACGGAAGCTCCCATATCAACACATGAATTTATACAATTGTAGGGATGAAGTGCAGCAAGGGTATAGCAACCGATATCAGAAAAAACCCCTTCCACTCCGAAAAATTTCAAAGCCGCAATGATTGCGTTAAAGGTATCGGAATGTCCACACCCTTTACAAAAAGAGGGCGGTCTCATTTTTACAATTCCCGGTACCGCTTTCACACTATGCTCAGAAAATCCAAGGGCTCCTGCAACAATATCAGGATTAAGCTCTCCGTCGCGTGGCACAGCACCATTAAGTCGTCCCATAATTTTCAAACTATCATCAAGTATTCCTCTCAGAGCTTCCTCAACCAGCGGATATCCTTCCTCAAGGATTAGTATTTCCTCGCATCTTTCTGTTATATTCTTAATAATATCTCTTGAAAATGGATATGCTGTAATCTTCAGCACAGGGTAATCAATTGATATATCTGAGAAATTCTCCATAAGATAGTTATATGCTATACCGCAGGTTATGATCCCCAATCTGCGGTTTGCACCGTCTTTTAAATGGTTGAATTTTGAAATCCTGTTATCATATTTCAGCGATTCATATGTAGACAGCAAAGCTTTGTATCTCTTTCTGGCTATGGATGGCAAAAGGACAAACTGATGGGAATCAGAGGGCAGGCGCAAGGATTTTTGTGGTTGAGAAGGTCTCCTGATCACTGCTGACCGTGAATGAGCCAGACGGGTAGTAATTCTGACCAGAACAGGTATGCTGAATTTTTCAGAAAGTTCAAATGCATCAAAAATCATATCATAGGCTTCTTGCTGATTGGAGGGTTCATAAACAGGCACATAGGAAAACTTCCCGTAAAACCTCGAATCCTGTTCATTCTGAGAGGAGTGCATTGATGGATCATCAGCAGCAACAACGATAAGTCCTCCGTTAACACCCGTAATGGCGGAATTGATAAAACTATCGGCAGCAACATTCAATCCTACATGCTTCATTGCAACCATTGCTCTCTTTCCTGCATAGGACATACCCAGAGCAGCCTCCATTGCTGTTTTTTCATTCGATGACCATTCCTTGTGAATTTCCTTTTCTGCAGCTTCAGCCGAACCCTGAATATATTCCATTATTTCAGTGGAAGGTGTTCCGGGATATGCATACATGCCGCTGAAACCAGCGTCTATTGCAGCGAGTGCTATAGCTTCATCACCCAACAATAATAATTTTTGCATCGCTATTCCATTAATAACAAATCAATACCAAATATTGATTAAAACTCAGATATATGTTAAATATTGAAATAATTTTGACTTATAAAAATGATGAATGTCTTGAAGATCACAAAATTTTCTCAATAAACAGAACTAATATTTGTAAAGAAACAGTAATGGAGTTAAATTTTAGTTAAATGTTATACTGTTACATTCAATAATGATTATTTTGCATACTCTAAGGTATCGGGTTTGTTATTTTTTCTATATCATAAAAGATTGAACAGATTTTTTCATATAATAATTTTTCTTTGTTTACCTTTTTATTGCATTGAGGGTCAGTTATCAGACAGGGAAAGATTTATCCAGGTAAGCGGTATTATAACTGATGAGGAGAACAACCCGCTATCGAATGTAGCTGTTATTTCATACAAACTCCGCAGAGGCATAGTAAGTGAAAGATCAGGTATATATTCTATCATCAGCACTCCAGGTGATACTATCCTTTACAGGGCTCTTGGTTTCAAAAACAGTAAGACGATAGTCCCGGAATCAATTGACGGGAGGCACTTCAACGCCGATGTTATTCTTTATGTTGATACGATTCAGATTGAAGATGTAGTGATTTTACCATGGAAAACTTATGAAGAGTTTAAACGTGATATTACACAGCCCATTCCTGTTGAACCTGAAATAGCCAATATGAATGAAAATCTGGCTACAGTGTATGAAAGTATAGCAAACTCAACCGGAGTTACAATTACTCCCGAAGCTGGTTACAGATACGCTATGGAGCAGAATTTCAATGCTATGTCAACGAAAAACCAGTATCCTGTGAATAATCTGCTCAATCCGTTTGCATGGGCTAAATTCTTTAGTGGATTAAAAAATGGATTATTCCGGAACCAGAAAACTGATAAGCCTGTAAATACCAAGGCCAGAATTAAGAAAAAGAAAAGGAAAAACAAAGACAACAACGATTAATATCCTTTTTTATCGATTTGTTTTCATCTATTTAAAGTACCAGCGATTTAGTTTGCTTAACTAATTTCAGTCCGGATCATTCCATTGTACAGGATTATCTAAGCTACCTTCAAAAATAAAATCATTTACTTTTTTGCGCGGTCTTCTTTTTTTATCCCGTTTAAGCAATTCGGCGGGAAGTGATGAATTATTGCCAAGCTTGCCTATTGCCATCATTGCAACAGGTTCTGTTTCTCTATCCAGTTTAAGATACTCTTTGACTTTCCTGACAGAAAAACCACCCATCTGATGGACATATACTTCCATTTCAATTGCCTGAAGCAACATATTGGTAACCGCCATACCTGTATCGTGAAAAGCATATTTGTTTATTTTCCCGTTAGGTTTGATCGTTGTATTTGCCAGACTTATTAAAAGCACATAAGCGTTTTTTGCCCATACTCGATTAGAGTCATTAAGGAATCCCAGATAATCGTTAAAAACTTCCTCATCCTCTCTCGTAATATACACAAACATCCATGGCTGGTAATTATTACTTGAAGGAGCATAACGGGCAGCACTTATGATTGCCTTTAGCTTATATTCCTCAACTGGTTCAGACGAAAATGAGTATGGGCTCCACCTTTTCCGTAAAATATCGGTAATTAATAATTTTCTCATAATTTAAGCGAAATAAATAAGTTATGACTGTACATTCCGTTAATAATTCTAACACTACAGAGTATTAATTATCTAGATTATCCGTGGTAACAAAAGTAATAATTTATAATTTCGCAGTATATGAAGAAATATGAGGGGAAACTGGCCGGGATACTTGGTACTGTGAGTGTACATCTGATCGCAGGGATAATCTTTATGTCGTTTCAGTTGCAAACTCTGAAAAAAGATTTCCGTGAAGAATTTGAGGTGGAATTTGAGCCTATAGAAGAAACTGAAGCAGAGGAGTATCTGATTGAGCTTCCGGCAACATCAATAGAAAAATTATTCCAGGGTGATGAAGAGATGCTTAATATAGCACGCAACCTTGCTAACAGGAGTGAAGAAATAATTAATCCTGCCGACTATATTGATAAAGTCAAGGAAGAGCTCATTGAAAGTGGTAAGCTTGGAATTGACAACTATATAGATGAACAGAAAAAGCTCAGTGACATGATGTCGGAGGATAAGCTTTCCTTTGACGATCATACTGCTGAGGAAACCGACGAAGATGAACCGGAAGAATCGCAGAAAATGGCAGCCAACTATCAGGGACCAACCCGGATTTATTATGATCTTGAAGGACGAAATCACACCTATCTGCCCATTCCAATATACAAATGTGAAGGATCAGGTAAGGTTGCACTTATGATTGAAGTCAGCCAGAGAGGGATTGTTGAAAAGGCCAATGTCATTTCAGGTGAGAGCACAACATCTGATCCCTGCCTGATTGAAAACGCGGTAAATACTGCTCTGATCTCACGATTTAATCCGGATATTAACTCCCCTAAGATTCAGAAAGGAACACTCACCTATCATTTTGTTGCACAGTGATTGGCTGCACAAAGACTCAGCTACTCAATGGCGCAGAGGTGAAAATGGCGTACTGGTTCTGTGGAGAGACAATGCCTACTATGTACGAATCAAAAAAGCCGGTTGTTTCTTTCCCTGATAAATGGCTGAATAACTTCCTGGGTGTTCCTGTCGGCAGTTCTGTCGTTAACTAATGAACTAATAGTGTGAGCTTTCAAATAATCAGAAGGGCAGGGTTTAAGTAATTCCAAGGCATCAGCCGATTTAACAGAAAGATTGATCCATATATTTTCTGTGGATCTGTCAAGTATAACCGGCATTCGTTTTTTTGAATTATGAATTTCAGCCATCATATCATTTGCCTCGGTTGTGATTATTGAAAACGTACTGAAAACTTCATCCGTATGGCTCTCAACCCATTCATCGTATAAGCCTGCAATTGAGATTATCTCATTTTCGCTATTATATATATACCAGGGGATTTTCTCTTTTCCGACATGCTGCCATTCAAAGAAGCCCTTGACAGGTATTATACATCGTTTTGACTTAAAAGAGGCAGCGAATGATGGCTTTAGAGCAATACTTTCAGCACGGGCATTAAATGTTTTATATCTTATGACATTTGCATCATCGATGTTCTTCACCCATGAGGGAATCAATCCCCATCTCAGAAGACTGATTTTGGATGGTGATCCTGAGCACAATCCTGGTAACTCGGGCAGGCCAAATGCATGATAATAATAACTGGGACTGTATCTCTCTTTGTCGGGGAAGTCTACACCAAATCTCTCCTCAAGTTCATCTTTAATGAGGTTTACATTAACTGAGAAGCACATAACTATAATGTATCGGTGTTAATTGTGGTATTTCAGCGGCACTGGTAATGAATATTCAAAAAGGTCGTATTCCGGCCATTTCCTGAGCTGAGAAATAACTCTTATCATCATTGTGTTTATGTAAGAATGTATTTCGGGACCGTTCCATGCACTGGAATTGAGAAGGACTACCCATGCTATACCGTTTGGTTGTCTTTTCATCATTCCCGCTGTGCCGGGAAATGAACCCGTTCGCCACCATATACCATTATAAAGGGTTGTTTTCCATCCAATAGGAGCCATTCCATTCTTCCTGTCAGTCATTATACTTATACTCTGGCGACTGAGAATATCCTGCCGGGTATCAAATCCGTCAACTGCCAGAAGAAGTCGCATCAGGTCGGTTGAGGTTGATAACCATGCTCCTGCTCCCCCGAGAGCTTCAATATCATTGCCACCATAAACAGGTGAAACCAGTTCACCTGTACCATATATTGAAGGTTTTAGGGGCACATCGGATGGCTCATAATAATTAACCTCGAATGGGGCTTTCTCAAACTCAAAATTCCTGGCCAGGGTCATATCATATATGCCTAGTGGTTCAAGGATCTCCTGTCGGCAATATTCATAATATGACATACCTGATATTTTTTCAATAACAAGTCCAAGGATACTGTATCCCAGATTTGAATAGGAACGCCCTGTACCGGGAGTATAATGAAGACGTTTGTCCAAAGCAAACCTGATGATTGTTTTTGTATCAGCAGGAGGATTTACACCCATCTGCTTAGCTACTACCAGCGGCATAAACATATGATCGCCCCACCTCTGTGTCCAACCTGCTTCGTGACTTAAAAGATGTCCCACTGTGATATCACAGGCTCTTAGGTCTTTCGGATTGCTGAAAAACGGATCGTTAAGAATACCTTCACTGCCAAAAACCCTATCGTTGAGCGATAATTTGCCCTCTTCCTGAAGCTTCATTATTCCAATGGCTGTGATAAGTTTGGAAATGCTTGCTATCCGGAATTTACTATAGGGTTCTATTCCGGTCTTTGCTGTAGTATCAGCAAAACCGAAGCCCCTGGCATAAATAAGTCTGCCATCTTTGGAAATTACCACCGATGCACCGGCAATTTTCCATTTACGCATAAATGTAAGAATTGTCTTTTCGCATCTGGCAAACTCTATCCCCTCAGATACTGAATTGGTAAGCCTGACATTACCCGGAACAAGCTTATCAGAGACAGCATGAGTCCTTTCTCTTGCTCCCGGACCATAGCCTATCACTGAAATCAGAAGAGTAATGAACAGTATCTTTCTTATCCTCGTCAAGTATTTAAAATTTTTCAATGACAAAAATAAAAAAGTATTTATTTTAGGGGGACAGAATTTTTAAGAAATAATAAACATTTAGTAAAGTTGATTTTAACAAGTTATTTATTAACTTTATTAACATCTTATTATATAAACAGTTCAGGCAAATAGTTAATTTTGTAGCCATGCTGGTAAACAGGACATCATTCATACTTATTTTATCGCTGGTTATGTTTTTTTTTCAAACCGGAAAATTAACTGCCCAGACTGAAGAGATTGACACATCTTCCTACATACCTTTATTTTATAGTGGATCGCTTGATTATAACCTCATGATAGCTTCCTCGATGGGCTATGCATCTGAGATAAACCGGTTAATTAAGTTAGGAGCTGATATTGAAGCGGAAACCCAGGAAGGAGTTACTCCGCTAATCTTTGCTGTTGCCAGTAATCATACAGATGCTGTTAAAGCGCTTCTATCATATAATCCCAACCTGAACAAAATAACTTCAGATTCGGAAACGCCTCTTATTATTGCTGTATCTAACGGAAATCAGGAAATTGCAGAAGCTCTTATTAGAGCAGGAGCTGACATCGATCTGGCAGACAAATATGGAGCAACAGCTTTACACTATGCATCAATTTATGGTAATTTTTATATGGTTGATATGCTTCTTTATTATTATGCCACTATTGAAATAAAATCCTTGGATGGAACCACGCCTCTTATGGCTTCCATACTTGCCGGATATGCTGATATTGCCGATTTATTGATTCAGAATGGAGCTAATATGGAAGCCAGAGATAATGACGGATATACACCTTTGCTGATTGCAGCCCAGAACGGTGATACACTGATAATGAATATGCTCATTAAAAAGGGCGTGCATATCTATGAAACAAATAAATATAACTATGATGCATTAGCAATAGCTATCATGTCAGACCATAAGGACGCTACAGAATTCCTTCTTGAAAAAGGGACCGGATGGAGATCTGGAAACAGAAACGCCATAAACCCTTATGTTGTGGCGGCAAAGTACAGAAGATATGAGACGATCAAGATTCTTGAACAATATGATATCCACGGGAAATATAAGTTGGAATTTGATCAGGCAGCATTTATTATGTCAGCTAAATTTGACTCAAAAGATATGTTTGCAGGTGTGGGATTTACTCTCAGAGAACCATATTTAAATGGAGGTGTAATTGCAGGATGTGACTCTAAATTATGGTATTCCAGGCTTTTGATAAAGGAAAGTGAGGAGATTTATTACCAGTATATGGATAAAAGGTCGGTTATTTATGCCGGACTTTTTAAGGATTTTTCACTTACCGACCGGCAATTTAAAGGAAACCTTTCCTTTACTGTGATACTCTCTGCAGCTTATACCTTTGGGAATAAATATAAAGGCACTAATCTGGCACCCGAAAACAAGTTAAAGCTAATTCCTGCAGTCAGCTTGAACTGGACAAAAAATAGCATTAATGTTTTTTGCGGTACTGAATATATGAAAACCGAATATTTCAGAGTGGGTCCCATGTGGGCCAGGATCGGCTTCTCATATAGTCTTTTTTTTAACAGGGATAGATCGCCGGGAAAGGCCATAAGATGGTATTAAGTATAGGTATGAAATTAATTTTTCGGATCTTATTTATTGTTATACTGATCTTTACGTTCTCTTGCGAAGAGAAAGGATGGCTCGTGTATTGTCCTGATTGTAATGAAAATGAACCTCTGACCACTAATCTTGAAATAAGATTGAGCGGAGAATTAGGCAGCGATATTGAGGTTTTTATCTACGAAGGATGCATTGAGGATAGTGTTTTACTGGAACACTATAACTATGCAAAACCTTCTACTTATAGTCTACCGGTAAACAAAGAATATTCAGGGATGGCAAAATATACAATAGGAGCTACCTATATCGCTATTGACTCAGCGACTCCAAGGGTAAAGTATGAAAAGGAGCAATGTGATAATCCCTGTTATTATGTTTATGACAAAATACTTGATCTGAGGCTCAGGTATTATGAAAAGGAATGAAGTCTGTAATTAACTGTTTCAGGAACCCTCATATTTAAACAGGGGATTACCGGCCAGTCCTTTGGTTTTAATCTCATCCACCTCTTTCTTGTCGAGAGGATTCAGTTTGTCCGACATACTAAAAGCCAGTTTGACAAGTTCAGTATCACCAGGAGGCATAGCTGAAGTAACCGGATGTGAAAGAGTAAACCTCAAACCCATACGGGCCTCTTCCGGTTCAACAAGAGGTTCGTACCAGCACCTTGGATATTTTGAACGGTCAGCATCCTTTGGCCATGGGCCTCTAACCATTGGCTTTAGGGCAATGATACCCATCTTATTATCATGTGCACGAGCCAGAACCTGAGGCCCAAAGTTACCTGCATACCATGATGCATAATTAACAGGGAACATTATTGTATCAAAATCAAACCGGTCCATCAGAGCCATTGCAGCTTCCACAGTATGTGCGGAAAAGCCGATAAACCTTATTTTACCTTCCTTTCTGGCTTCCAGAAACGTTTCAAGGGCACCGCCTGTTCCGGTTATTGCATCAACTTCGCTTAATCTGGCAACATTATGGAACTGATAAAGGTCGAAATGATCTGTTCGCATTCGTGTTAACGAACGTTCGAGTTCTTCGCGGGCTTCGTCTTTAGTTCTTTGCCCTGTTTTGCACGACAGAAATACATTTCTGCGAAAGGGTTCCAATGCAGGTCCAAGCATTATCTCAGCATCACCATATGCAGGGGCTACATCAAAATAGTTAACTCCTGTATCAATAGCAAGCTTTACCGACTGGGAAGCAAGTTCAGGAGTGACATTTCTCATTGCAAGGCCGCTGAAACCAAGCATCGATAACATTTCACCGGTCCTGCCCAGTGATCTCTTTTCTACTTTGCCGGATACCTGTTCCCTTACAATCGAAGTCAGGTCAGCCGGGAAAAATGCAAGCATCGGGGCCGCAAGAGTTGTGGTTTTAATAAAATCACGTCGTTTCATGAAAGCTAAATTTTTTACAATGATAATAAACTTAAAAGGTACAAAAATGTTCATTTATTTCCAAATGCATTCAAATAATTCAGCCCTTAATCCGCCACCTCTCCCCTTTCCTCTCTCCCTTTCTTATCAATCTCATCACCGCTACAATAACCTTTACAATTCTTATATTTGCTGTGATTTAAAATTATCATTATGGAAAATACATTTTTAAATTCTGATCTCTTCAGTTATGTGATATTACCACTGTTTATTTTTCTCGCACGTATATGCGATGTTTCAATAGGTACACTACGCATAATCTTTGTTTCGAAGGGAGTGAAAAAAATTGCACCAATCCTTGGATTTTTTGAGGTACTTATCTGGATCATAGCAATAAGCAAAATCATGCAAAACCTTGATAACTATGTTAACTACATAGCTTACGCGGCAGGATTTGCTACAGGTAATTATGTGGGTATGATACTTGAGGAAAAGCTTGCAATGGGATTCCAGATGATAAGAGTTTTTGCTCATGATAAAGGTACAGAGCTGGTTCATACGCTTAATTGCAAAGGCTTTGGTGCGACATCGGTTGAAGCACACGGTGCAAAAGAGAAAGTTGCCCTGGTTTATACAATTGTTCACAGAGACGAGATGGTGAATGTTCTTGATATAATTAATAAGTATAATCCCAAAGCATTCTTTACTATTGAGGATATAAAGGCCGTTAACGAGGGTATTTTCAATCCGAAAAAACACAATACGATCTTTTTATTCACCAATATATTGAAACAGTGGAGAAAAGGGAAGTGAGGGGGGCTTGGTACTGGGTACTGGGTACTGGGTGCTGGGTGCTGGGTGCTGGGTACTAGGTGCTGGGTAGTGGGTTGTTGTTAAAAAGTCGTAACGTATGACAGGTACAAACATTTTTATTAACTACATTTGAACACACTTAAAAATCATATTAATGGACCAGTTTACCAGTCACCCCCTTTATAAAATACACAGTATTGACAGTGCAATGAGCTCATTATGGGAATTTTACAAGAACAAATTTGTATCCCTTTTCTTGATTTCATTTGCTATGTCAATCATCATGCAGTATGCCAGTACTCTCATAGATTTTAAAGAGCTCCAAACTATGACCGACCCGGCGATGATGCTGGCCAAACTAAGAGATTTAATGTTACCGATGCTTTTAATCTCGGTTGTAAGCCTGCTTTTTACTACCATCCTTCACTATTATGTAATTTATAATCCGCTTGATAGTGATAATAATATTTTTGTATGTAGCCTGAAATCATTAAGGTATTTTCTTCCTTACATTGTAATAATAATCCTTCTGGCATTTGTTGGTTCCTTTGCAATTCTCCTTGGTCTTCTTGCCCTGGTAATAGGTGTGTTCTTTTCAATTGTATATATTTTAATGATAGGCCTGTTCATTTTGCCGGTTATGATGGTGGAGGGGATAGATATCGGTAAAACTATAAGCAGAACAGTTACATTGGCACACAGGAACTTCTGGACCAATATGGGATGGACATCTGTTTTTATTATTCTACTGATAGTGATCTCAATAATCTTATCCGGGATTATTCTTCTTCCATTCGCAGGAAGTTTTACGAAAATGCTCCTTAATCCTCAGGATGTTGATAGTATTGCTAATCTCACTACGAATCCAGCATTTATCATTCTCTCAGCAGCTGTTAATGCATTGACCTTGCCTTTATTACCTATTTTTGCATCTATTCTTTACTTTAACGGAAAAGCAAGAGAAGCAGAACCGTTGGTTAAACAGAGTGTAGATGGCTCTAATGGGCAGGTCAAAATTGAAGATCTTTATTCAAGACCCAATACTGATGATGAACATGATAGATCAGGGGTTGATCAATGAATATCAATTAATTTCATTCTCTCCTTTAACATAGCCAAAGTTTGCCAGTATCCCTCCATCTACATAAAGGATATGTCCATTTACAAAATCGCTGGCTTTTGATGCAAGGAAGATGGCTGCATTTGCTACATCTTCCGGTTCTCCCCACCGGCCTGCCGGTGTGCGTGTCATAACCAGGTCGTTAAATGGATGGCCGTTCTCCCGTATCGGTGCTGTTTGTGAAGTAGCTATATAACCCGGTCCTATACCATTGATCTGAATATTATATTTTGCCCATTCACATGTCATATTCTGTGTAAGAAGTTTCAGACCTCCCTTGGCAGAAGCATAGGCAGAAACAGTATTCCTTCCGTAAACACTCATCATGGAACACATATTAATTATCTTACCGCTTCTTTTGTTTATCATATTCGGTATAACTCTTTTTGAGACGACCAACGGGGCGACAAGATCAACATCAATAACCTGTTTATAGTCTTCTACTGACATATCAAGAATAGGTATTCTTTTTATAATCCCGGCATTATTGACCAGTATATCTATTGGTCCGACATTTTTTTCAATCTCTGTAATTCCATTATTAACTGCCTTTTCATCAGTTACGTCAAATATCAGTGTATAAACTTGCAGACCTTCTTTCCTGAAAGCTTCTCTGCAATTACTGAGTTTATCTTCCTGAAGATCGTTAACACATACTTTTGCACCGGCTTTTGCAAACAGTAAGCCGATTGCCAGTCCAATACCATGGGTGCCCCCTGTTACAAGGGCTACTTTACCGGTTAAATCAAATAATTCTTTCATTATTTTCAATTGATTTAGATAAAAAACCTTTGTGGCCCCTGTGTATGGTCTGGGAACCTCTGTGAAATAAAAAATAATTACACAGAGTTACACAAAGAAGGCCAAGGAGAAATACTATTTAAGGCTATCAGGGTAACGGACATCCATATCGCTATAGTCTAGATTCTCGCCCGCCATCCCCCAGATAAAAGTATAGTTCGAAGTTCCGGCAGCACTATGGATACTCCAAGAGGGAGAAAAAACAGCCTGTTCATTCTTCATCCAGATATGTCTTGTTTCATCCGGATCACCCATAAAATGACATACAGCTTGTTTTTCCGGTACTTCAAAATAGAAATATGCCTCCATTCTCCTGTTGTGTGTATGAACAGGCATGGTATTCCAGACGCTTCCCGGCTTTAGTTCCGTCATTCCCATTTGCAGTTGACAGGTTTCTACTACACTGTTCACTAACAACTTATTGATTACCCTGTGGTTTGAAGTCTCAGCGCTTCCCATCTCCACAACTTCAGCATCGGCAAGAGTCACCTTTCTGGAAGGATAGACATGATGGGCCGGAGCTGAATTTATATATAGCTTAGCAGGTTTTGTTTTATCAACCGATTTAAAAACCACATCTCTGGTTTCTTTACCGAGATAAAGAGCCTCTTTGAATCCAAGCTGATAAAGAGTTCCTCCTGCTGTAATTTCAGCAGCTCCACCAATATTAATTATTCCAATTTCCCGCCTGTCAAGAAAATCCTCCGCTTTCAATTCATCGACAGATTCCAGCTTCAGACTCCTGTTAACTGGCATAGCACCACCAACAATATATCTGTCGTATAATGAATAAACAAGATAAATCTCATCCTGGATAAAAACATGTCCGACAAGAAATTCTTTCCTTATAACTTCCGTGTCATACCTTTTGAAATCGATAGGATGTACAGAGTATCGTAGTTCGGTTTTCATGATAATTTTTTTATTGAGGATATTTGTTGTTCCGGGTTCCGAGTTTCGGGTTCCGTGTTAGTTTCAAAAAAGTGATTCTGACTTCATGAAGCATTTGCACTTCCTGACAAAAATACAATCTTTGAACGTAAACACAATTATATTTTTCAATCCGTTTTTGTTCTCGATCCGGGTATTTAAGTTCAACCAACAATAAGTATTGTTTTTTGTTTCATTTTTTGATTTATTTATTTGTAATTCCTATTTTCGTGATCATTAGCCTTATTTTTTTTTCTATATTACACTGAGCAAATAATTCACCTAAACCAATATAAAAAATGAAACCATTTATACATGATGATTTCCTTCTCAGTAACCGTACAGCTATAAAGCTTTACCATCAATATTCTGAAAACCAGCCGATAATTGATTTTCACTGCCATTTATCACCTGCAATGATCGCTGATGACCGTCAGTTCAGTGATCTTGGCCAGGCATGGCTTGAAGGCGATCATTATAAATGGCGCGCAATGAGAACAAATGGCATACCTGAAAAGTATTGTACCGGAGATGCCACGCCAAAAGAAAAATTTCTTAAGTGGGCTGAAACAGTACCTGCAGCGACAGGTAATCCACTTTATCACTGGACCCATCTCGAGCTTGCCAGATACTTTAATATCTTCGAATTGCTTACACCCTCAACTGCATCTGGGATATTTGAAAAAGCCTCTGCCCTGCTTCAGACAAAAGAGTTTAGTATCAAATCGTTAATTAAGAAAATGAATGTGGAAGTGATATGTACAACAGACGATCCAGCAGATAGTCTTGAATATCACAGACAATTGAAAGACTCTTTTGATGTCAAAGTGCTTCCTACCTTCCGACCTGATAATGTGGTCAAAACTGACGATCCAGAGAAATTCAGAGCTTATATTTCAAAACTTGAATTAGCTGGAGGAATTCCCATCAGAAACTTTGATTCGCTTATTGATACGCTGGAGTTAAGGCATGAGTTTTTTCATGATAATGGAGCCCGTTTATCAGATCATGGACTGGATCGGTTCTATTTTTCATCATTTAGCCCGGGTGAAGCAGACAAGATTTTCAAAAAGTTAATGAAAGGAGAATTTTTGTCAGGTGATGAAACTGAAAAATACCGTACTGCAGTAATGCTAGAATTATGCAGAATGAATCATAAAAGAGGATGGACGCAGCAATTTCATGTTGGAGCAATGAGAAATAATAATTCCAGGATGTTCCGTCAGATGGGACCTGATACCGGATGGGACTCTATTGGTGCTCCCCAGGATGCCCTGAAAATGTCAAAATTCCTCGACTCACTGGATGATAAAGATCAGCTTTCAAAGACCATTCTTTACAATCTTAATCCAGCCGATAATGAAATGATGATTACGATGGCCGGAAATTTCAATGACGGATCTTCAGCTGTTAAGGTTCAATACGGTGCTGCATGGTGGTTTCTCGATCAGAAAACAGGAATGGAAAAACATCTGCGGGATCTTTCCTCTTTCGGACTATTACGAAGATTTGTAGGAATGGTAACCGATTCAAGAAGCTTTCTCTCATACCCGAGGCATGAATACTTCCGGCGTCTGATTTGTAATTTCATAGGGGGAGAGGTTGAAAAAGGGCTTATTCCTGACGATGATGACCTTCTGAAACCACTCATCGAAGGTGTGGCCTATAGAAATGCAAAGGAATATTTTGGTTTTGATAAATAAACCCATCCCGCGAGAACAATACTAATAACACATTAATAATCAATAAATATGGACAAACTTAACTTACAAAATAAGGTGGCAGTGATTACCGGGGGAGCAGGTGTTATTTGCTCTGAAATGTCCAAATCGCTTGCTGAACAGGGGGTTAAGACAGTCATTCTCGACCTCAATAAAGATGCGGCAATCAAGGTTGCACTGGAAATTGAAAAAGAGTGTAAGATCACATCAATAGGCATCTCTGCAAATGTCCTCAGCAGGGCTTCCCTCGAAGCAGCAAAGAAAGAGATAAATGAGAAGTTAGGACCAATAGATATTCTGGTTAATGGTGCAGGTGGTAATTCTCCGGCAGCTACAACAAAAGTTGAAAAAATGGAAGGTACAGATACAGAAAACCCTGAAGACACTTTCTTCGGACTTCAGATTGAAGGATTCGACAGGGTATTTGATCTTAACTTCAAGGGGACTTTATTACCATCTATGGTGTTTGGTCCGGATATGATAAAGAAGAAACCAGGTGTGATTGTAAATATCTCCTCAATGAATTCATTCAGGCCGCTTACTAAGATTGTTGCATATTCTGCTGCAAAAGCTGCTGTTAATAATTTTACACAATGGCTGGCAGTGCATTTTTCGAAAACCGGCGTAAGAGTAAATGCAATAGCGCCGGGATTCCTACTGACCAGCCAGAACAGGTTCCTACTTGTTGATGAAAAGACCGGAGAACCAACTGCCCGCGGACGAAAAATAATAAACAATACTCCCATGGAGAGATACGGCACTCCTGAGGAACTGACAGGCACACTTTTATATCTTGTATCAGATCTGTCAGAGTTCGTAACAGGTATTGTAATTCCGGTCGATGGTGGTTTCAGTGCCTATAGCGGGGTATAAAGAAACAAAGGTTTATTCTTAACTCGATAAATTAATAGAAACAAATATGATTTATTATCAATCCGGGTCACCTACAACAGTAATAAAATCCAATGAGCTGGAATATGGTCTTTATTCGGCTCTCGTCAAAATTGGCCACAGGAAAAAAGTACTTGTAATACCACCCGATTTTACAAGGTTTCATTCGAGGGCAGGGGATATTACAAGTCTCATCTATAATTATTATAAAGAGAACCTTAAAGATATACTTCCGGCTTTGGGGACACATGCCCCTATGACAAGTTTTGAACTGGGTGAGATGTATAAAGGAGTGCCTGAAGGATTATTCCGGGTCCACGACTGGAGGCATGATATTATAACTGTAGGGACAGTTCCCGGGGAATTCATTTCTGAAATCACCAACGGTGCTCTTGACTATTCATGGCCTGCACAACTAAATAAACTTGTGTTCAATGGTGGTCATGACCTTATTCTTTCTGTTGGACAGGTTGTCCCTCATGAGGTTGTTGGCATGGCGAGTTATAACAAAAATCTATTTGTAGGAACCGGAGGGCAGGAAGGAATAAATAAGAGCCATTTTGCAGGAGCTGTTTACGGGATGGAGCGAATGATGGGAAAAACCGATACTCCTGTCCGGAAGATGCTTGACTATGCATCAGTAAATTTCATCACTCATCTTCCTGTTGTTTATGTTCATACAGTAATCGGACGTGATGAAACCGGCAAACTGGTAATCCGTGGATTATACATAGGAGATGACGAAAATGTATTCAGTCTGGCAGCTGACCTGTCACTGAAAGTTAACTTTTCAGTACTTGAAAAGTCTTTAAAAAAAGTAGTGGTATATCTTGATCCGGCGGAGTATAAAAGTACCTGGCTCGGGAATAAAAGTATTTATAGGACCCGCATGGCTATGGCTGATAATGGTGAACTGATCGTCCTGGCTCCCGGTTTGAAAGAGTTTGGAGAAGACAAGGAGATAGATCGTCTTATCAGGAAGTATGGCTATCGTGGTACACCCGCTACCTTAAAATTCACAAAAGAGAATGATGAGCTTCTTAATAACCTCAGTGCTGCAGCACATCTTATTCATGGCAGTTCCGAAGGAAGATTTTCAATAACCTATTGTCCTGGACATCTCACAAAAGAAGAGATTGAATCGGTCAATTTTAAATATGCTGATCTTAAAGAGACTATTAAAAAATATGATCCCGACAGGTTGAAAGATGGTTTCAACAGACTTGTTGACGGAGAAGAAATATATTATATTTCAAATCCTGCTATTGGATTATGGACATCTAAAGAAAGAATTACCAGATGATAAACTGGGGGATCATTGGCTGCGGCAATGTAACTGAAGTTAAAAGTGGTCCGGCTTTTAGTAAGGTTAAGGATTCCAGGCTACTTGCCGTGATGAGAAGAGATGCCACAAAAGCTGAAGATTATGCTCGCAGGCATAATGTCCCCAGGTTTTACAACAGTGCCGATAAGCTTATCAATGACCCGGAAATTAATGCTGTCTATGTAGCTACTCCTCCGGTAAGCCATGCTGAATATGCGATACGGATTTTGGAAGCAGGAAAACCTGTATATATTGAGAAGCCAATGGCTCTGAACCATGCCGAATGTGTCATAATAAACGAAACAGCTGAGAAGCATGGATTGCCCGTTTTTGTAGCGTACTACAGGAGAACTCTTCCGGGATTCTTAAAAATCAAGGACCTGATTGAAAGGGGCGAAATTGGCAAAGTAAGGTTTGTTCAGATTCAATTATTCAAATCCCCTTCAGAAGATGAAAAAGACGGCAGGCTTCCATGGAGGGTTAAACCCGAAATTTCAGGTGGAGGACATTTTTTTGATCTTGCCTCTCATCAGCTTGATTATCTCGACTTTGTATTCGGTCCAATTCAAAAAGTAGAAGCACTGACAATTAATCAGACTAATTTATATGAAGCAGAAGACTTCGTCTCGGCAAGTGTTCTTTTTCCCGGCAATGTAGCTGGAACCTGTAACTGGTCCTTCAGTGTTTCACAGGAAGCTGCCAGGGATTCTCTGGAGATCTTCGGAAATAAAGGGATGATAAAAACATCAACCTTTAGCTTTGAACCGATTGTTTTGATTAATGAAAAGGGTCGACAGGAGTTTATTAATGAAAGACCCGAAAATGTGCAGTTCTATCTTATTCAGCAAATTGTAAACGCATTGTCGGGAAAAGGAGAAGTGGTGAGCACCGGAATAACAGCAGCAAGAACAAGTAAGGTGATGGATGAGGTGGTTATGGAATATTATAAGACAAAAGACAAAAGATAAAAATAAAAGTAAAGATCACATAATTAGTTAAATATTTTATTATGAATGATTTATCTGATATAGGATTAATAGGACTGGCAGTTATGGGTGAGAACCTGGTGCTGAACATGGAAACCAAGGGTTTCCAGGTTACTGTATATAACAGAACAATACAAAAAGTAGATAATTTTCTTGCCGGAAGAGCAAAAGGGAAAAAGATAAATGGAGCACATTCGGTTGAGGAGCTTATTAAATCGCTTAAGCGCCCCAGAAAAATAATGATTATGGTTAAGGCCGGCAAAGCAGTTGATGAGATGATCGAGACGCTCCTGCCTCACCTCGAAAAAGGGGATATCATCATTGATGGTGGGAATACTCATTTCCCAGATACAAACAGGAGAACTGCATATGTTGAAAGCAAAGGTCTTTTATTTATCGGAACAGGTGTTTCAGGAGGTGAGGAAGGTGCGCTCCTCGGACCTTCTATCATGCCCGGCGGATCAAAAGCTGCATGGCCGGAAGTAAAACCAATATTTCAGGCAATTGCTGCAAAAGTAGAAGATGGTTCTCCATGCTGCGACTGGGTTGGTGAAAACGGCGCAGGTCACTTTGTGAAAATGGTTCATAACGGTATAGAATATGGTGATATGCAGCTCATCTGTGAGGCTTACCAGATTATGAGAGATCTCCTTCATATGAACGCTGACGAGATGCATCTTATCTTCAAGGAATGGAATGAAGGTGAGTTGAACAGTTACCTGATAGAAATAACCAGGGATATCCTTGCCTATAAGGATACAGATGGCAATCCTCTGGTTGATAAGATTCTCGATACTGCCGGACAAAAAGGAACTGGCAAGTGGACAGGAATAGCTGCACTGGATCTGGGTATACCTCTTACTTTAATAGGTGAAGCAGTTTTCTCAAGATGTTTATCGGCCCTGAAAAATGAGCGAGTAAATGCCTCTAAAATTCTGAAAGGCCAGGATACTGTTTTTGCAGGTGACATAAACAGTTTTATAAATGACATAAAAGAGGCCCTGTATGCTTCAAAAATTGTCTCCTATGCACAAGGTTATACACTGATGAGAGCTGCTGCAGAGGAATACGGATGGGAACTGAATTATGGAGGTATTGCTCTCATGTGGAGAGGTGGTTGTATAATAAGATCCGTTTTCCTTGGTAAAATAAAAGAAGCCTTTGATAACAATCCGGCAATCACCAACCTTCTGCTTGATCCCTTCTTCAAACCAAAAGTAGAAAAAGCACAGAATGGCTGGAGGAATGTTGTTTCGACTGCTGCAGTACATGGAATTCCGGTTCCTGCAATATCATCAGCTCTGGGTTACTTCGACGGTTACAGGTGTGAAAGACTTCCTGCCAATCTCCTGCAGGCTCAACGTGATTATTTTGGTGCACATACCTATGAGCGCACCGATAAACCCAGAGGTGAGTTTTTCCATACCAACTGGACGAGTCGTGGCGGAACAACAGCATCATCAACTTACAATGTATAATCATTAACCAACCTATAGAAAATGACACAAATAAACAAAATTGGCAACTACAGATGGACTATCTGTGCGTTGATTTTCTTTGCAACCACAGTCAACTACATTGACAGACAGGTAATAGGGATACTAAAACCCCTTCTGGAATCTGACCTGGGAATCGGCGAGAAAGATTATTCGCACATTATAATGGCTTTCCAGCTCTTATATGGTGTCGGTATGGTCATTGCCGGTCGCCTGATTGATAAATTCGGGACCAAGATAGGATACGGGGTTGCCGTAATCTTATGGAGTATTGCAGCAATGGGACATGCCCTGGCAAAAGGTGTGTGGGGTTTCGGATTTTGGAGAGGCTTCCTCGGAGTAAGCGAGGCCGGTAACTTTCCTGCAGCCATTAAATCGGTGGCAGAATGGTTTCCGAAGAAAGAGAGGGCTCTTGCAACGGGAATATTCAACTCGGGAACCAATGTCGGGGCAATAGTGGCGCCTCTGGCCGTTCCCGCCATGGTAATTGCATGGGGATGGCAGGCTGCATTCATAATAACCGGTGCATTAGGTTTTATCTGGGTTATCTTATGGTTCATATTTTATGAAGTTCCGGAAAAGCACAAAAAGGTATCCGCCGGTGAACTTGACTACATACTCAGTGATGTCGATGAACAGGCAGAAACAAAGGAAAAGGTATCATGGCTTAAGCTGCTGAAGTACCGTCAGACATGGCTCTTCTTCATCGGGAAAGGTCTTACAGATCCAATATGGTGGTTTTATCTTTTCTGGATCCCCGGCTGGTTGTCAACTGTCAGAGGTGCAGGGCTTTCTGTTTCATCATTCGGATTGCCGCTTGCCTTCATTTATACAATGACCACAGTAGGAAGCATAGGCGGAGGATGGGTCTCAGGCTTTATGATTAAAAGAGGAATGTCCCCATTCAAGGCAAGAAAATACACTATGCTTATCTTTGCATTACTGGTAATACCAATAATATTTGCCCAATCGCCATCTCTAGGCAATTGGGGAGCTGTCTGTCTTATTGCCCTGGCTGCATCATCACACCAGGCATGGTCTGCAAACATCTTTACCACTGTATCAGATGCCTTTCCAAAGAAGGCAGTCAGCTCAGTCACAGGTATTGGAGGAATGGCCGGTGCTGTGATGGGTGCATTTATCTCATATATAGCAGGCGGTATACTCCAGCATTTTAAAGACCTTGGACATATTGAAACAGGCTATGTTGTTATGTTTGCCATTGCAGGAAGCTCATATCTATTGGCATGGATCATAATGTACGCCTTCGCTCCTAAAAACAAGTCTGTATTACTGGATTAAATGAAAAAACTAGGAAAATACTCCATCGGGATGGGCGACAGGTTCGGCCATCAGGGCAGCGCCCAGCTTAAGGCAATAATTGAAGCCGGCAAAAAAGGAATTGAGATAACACCTGTCTGGAATAAATCCAACAGGGAGCATATTATAATTGGTACCGAACCGGTTGATGTCAGAAAAGAAGCCGACAGCGTAACAAAAAAAGCAGGTTTTGACAAACCATATTTCGTTGATGCAGATCATATCAATATCGATACGGCCGACAGGTTTATTAACTGTTCGGATTTCTTTACTATCGATGTTGCATCGTACATTGGAAAAAAGGCAGGTGAGGATGAAATAAAAACATTTGTCTCAGGGGCGGAAAAATATTCAGGTGAATTAATAATTCCCGGAATAAAAAAACCACTCGTGAGCACAAAGAAACAAATCACCGGAATTGCTGAAAAATACCTGTTTGCAGCCATCAAGGCATGGGAAACCTACAGAAAAATTGAAAAAATAAAAGGCAGTGGCAACTTTGTCACTGAAGTATCAATGGATGAAGTTCCTGTTCCTCAGACACCTGTCGAACTCTTTTTCATTCTTAAAATGCTTGGAGAAGAAAATATACCGCTGCAGACCATTGCACCGAAATTCTCGGGCAGATTTAATAAAGGAGTTGATTATGTTGGTGATCCGCTGAATTTTGCTTCTGAATTCGAAGCAGATCTTATGGTGATTGACATGGCAGTAAAAGAGTTTGATCTGCCTGATAATCTTAAAATCAGTGTTCACTCCGGATCTGATAAATTTGCAATCTATCCACATATTGGGTCAATAATCAGAAAACACAATAAAGGAATACATTTAAAAACAGCAGGAACTACCTGGCTCGAGGAGGTTATCGGACTAGGAATGGCAGGTGGTGAAGCTCTCGAATTTGTAAAAGAGATCTACATTAAATCACTTGAAAAAATTGATGAATTATGTGCTCCTTATGCTGATGTGATTGACATTGACATATCAGTTCTTCCTTCAGCAGATGAAGTGACGGTGTGGAACAGCAGTAAGTTTGCAGGAACGTTAAGACACGAATCCGGCAATCCTGATTACAATCCCGCTATGAGACAACTGATCCATGTTGCATACAAGCTTGCTGCCCAGCGAATGGATGACTTCTTCAGACTTCTGGATGAGAATCAGGATGTTGTTGCGGAATGTGTATTTGAGAATATCTACAACAGACACATTTGCATGCTGTTCGATATTAAATAGGATTTCATTCCATAGTCTTCATTCCGACGGTTATTCCCGGCTGTGTCTGAAGCAGATCAAATACCATTATTTCATTTGAACCTTCCCTGAGCCATGTCGCAGGGCAAAACAGTCTTTTCTGGGGGCCAATATCCCAGTACCGACCAAGATTATGGCCGTTTACCCATACAATGCCTTTTTTAAAATTCGACAGATCAAAAAATGTATCTCCTGGTTTACCTATAAAGAAGTTGCCTCTGAAGAAAATACCTCTCTTGCCAGGATTTCTGCTGGATGACCGTAAATCATAAATAAACTTCTCATCCATTGGAAGGTTGTAAACTTTCCAGTTCATTAAAGTCATACCATTTAGAGTAACTCTGTCTGTAATACCTTTTCTATCAATGATATACTGCCCAAAGTTTATGCGTCCCATCGCTTCAACCAGTATTTCAAGCACAGGATGGTCAACATTGCTCTCCGGAATTTCAATTGAATTGATTCCCTCTCTCCTGTCAAGTGTACCAATATATTCACCATTCAGAAATACTGTTGCATAATCGTGCAGGTCAGTTACAGTTAGTTTACCTTTCTTATGGCCTATAAGTTCTGTTCTGTAAAGTATAAATCCATAATCCTGGTTATAAGCTTCAAATGGTTTTGGCTGGATTGAATTTACCGGCTCCGGAAGATTATCCCAAACTGATGTGAATACATGAAGACCAATTACTCCTATCTCCATAACCGGCATCGAATCAGGCACTTGTGGTAGTTTTTCGCCTTTCGGAAGATATGATCCAATCAGATTTCTCAGAGCCATATATTTTGGAGTTGCATTACCCTGCTCATCGATTGGGGCATCATAATCATAACTGGTAACATCTGGTTCATATCCCTTGCTGCCTGAATTGGCTCCGGCAGTAAAGCCAAAATTAGTTCCGCCATGAATGACATATAAGTTAAATGACTTTTTATTGTCCATAAGGAATCTGATCTCTTCAATAAGATCAGCAATATCGGGTCTGGCCCAATTCTCTCCCCAGTGTGTAAGCCATCCCGGATATGTTTCACTGCTGAATACCGGAACATCAGGATTCATTTTATTTGCAAGTTCCCAGTGAGAGGGAGAGCTTCCGGAATCAAGACCAACAGCACACCCCGGAAGTGTTCCGGCTTCAAGCATATAGGCGGTCGGCCCATCTCCGGTAAAAAAAGGTACATCAATACCATTCTTAATCCATATCTCCTTAAGTCTCTCCATATAGTTTCTGTCATTCCCGTAACTTCCATATTCATTTTCAATCTGAACCATCAGTATAGGACCTCCACTGGTAATAAGCCACGGTTTAAGTTCATCTGCCAGCTTTGCCATGTATCTTTCTGCTGCAGCCATATACCGTGGATCCATGCATCTGAGTTTGATATCCGGTATCAGTAACAGATAAGGAGGTATACCCCCAAGTTCCCACTCAGCACATACATAAGGACCTGGCCTTACCAGCAACCACATATCTTCTTCATGAACCAAACGGAAGAATTCCTGCAGATTACGATTACCATTTGAAAAATCAAACACACCTTCCTCAGGTTCGTGATAATTCCAGAAAATATATACTCCAATAGTATTACAACCCATCGCTTTGGCCATCTTAATCCTGTGATGCCAGTATTCGACCGGTATCCTGGCAGGATGAATCTCTCCGCTTATTATCTGGAAAGGGTTCCCGTCAAGCAAAAATTCCGAAGTACCAAGAGAAAAGGTATGCTTTGCTCTCTGTTTCTGAGCTGTTGTCGATACTATTAATAAGACAATTAATAACAGGCTTAAAATAAATCGTTTACACATACAGTTATGTCTTTTCTTGATATAAGATAAAATGAAAAATATTGTTTCCTACTCAGGAATATATTATGTCCGGCAAAGGCTTTAAGCACTTCAAAGACTAATAGATATTGAAGACAAATATACCAATTTTCATATATAAAATCTGATTATTTCCAATTAGCAGGATTAAACTCAAATAAGACTACCTGACCAGTATTATTCGTAACCTGATACTATAGTGTTGCGTATTAGCTTTCAGAATATAAATCCCTGCAGGCAGGTCATATGCAGCAAGATCAAGCATACCAGGATTTCCAATTGTAACTTTTTTTAGCAGTTTACCGGTCATATTAAATAGCAAAAGTTCGATCTGGTTAACCTCTTCTTCTGTTATTAAACGAAGTGTGAGGAGTCCTTTTGTAGGGTTGGGATAGGCAATGAGAGTTCCTTCAGGCAATAATCCAGGATCTTCATAGTCTGACAGAGTATTATCAGCAAATGGTGATCCATCTCTTTTAACAGATTGTGTCCAGTACCAGTAATTTGCAGGATCTCCTGAAGGATTGATCTCAACTGATGAAAGGGAGAAACCGTTGCCGTCGGCTGCCGATGGCCATGGAGCAGAATCATTATATACAAAATGAATAACCTTATTCCCTGCAGCATCAGTCAATAGCACCTCTTCTCCTGCATTGGAAAAATTGCCCTGATAATTACCAGATGCTATCATGCCATAATAATCGTAGAAACACGAAGGTTTTGAAGCAACTACAAAAAATTGCCAGGGAGCTAACAACCTCTTATCCGGGAATTGATAGTGGACAGCTGAATCAAGGATCAGTCCGGAAAGGTTTACAGCATTTTCCCCTGTATTCTTAAACTCAATGAACTCAAGATCTTTACCACTGGTTGTATCAGTTCCAACAATATAATCAGGTGGATGGTAGTGTAATTCAGTTACTTTAATGTTTGAATAATCCTCCTGATGTTTAATAAAATTAACATGCTTCAATGGGCTCCATATACCATTATAGTATATTCTCGATTTGAGTATGGAAGATGCACTTATAGTAAGTTTAATATCTCTGGTGGAAAATAATGTTCCGTTATAGATACCATCACCTGTTTTACGGGGATCAATATTGTCAAGTGTATAGTAAATTGTACCATAAGGATTGGGATTTACCAATTCAATAGTAACTGGTGAGGTTAATATAATGTCTCTTTGTGTGATTACGCTATCCGGAGTATTTATCACCGGGGCTTCTATTACCGGGTAGAGACCTGTCTCTTTCAGTTGAGAAATAACTATAGAATTTCTGTAGGGAATAAACTTATTGCGTATTTTGTTTATCTCCGGAAGCCAATTATCATTTTTGGTATATGGTACACCACCTTCTCTCCTGGCATCACCCCACCGAGCTGATTCGGCAGTTACTGCCATCTCGACCTCTTTGATCCGGGTATTAATACGTGCCAAAGACTGTTCAGGAGAAAAAACACCACCCTGCTGAAAGTGGTTATAAGCCCTGTCTGCGAAACGAATCCGGTACTCGCTGTTAGCTGTAAGTTTATGATGCAACCATTGTGGATGGAATTTCGTAAAATCATTTAATTCCATTTTCATCTGGTCTGTTCTGGTAGCAAGGTTTACCCTGTCTTCATTCAATCCAGTTCCCGGATTATGCGCTTCATCAAAAAGTGAATGTTCAGAATCATGAGTAAAAAATATGAAACCTGTTGATTTATCTTCCCTGTTATCAATTGCAAAAAAATTATTACAACCTTTATTATTCGAAAAGGAAGATGTAGGTGCATCGAAATTGCCTGTGTAAAAAATCACTAGCATATAATCAATAAGGTTATCGATATCAACCATAACCTCTCCTCCTTTTACTGGTTTTCCGTCCGGATCTTTTCCTTCGAGTTTAAAATAGTTACTGTTTGAAGCAAATCCGGTGTTGCACAAATTCCAGATCCTTTGCCAGGAATCAAGTAATCCATCTGTTGCCTCAATTGTATAGGAATAGTTTTCGGTATTTACCTTCACCACGTCGTAGTCCTCGTTATCGCCTCCCATATATGATGAAGCGAAACGCGCTTCTGAGCGTTCCTGAGTCTGATAAAGTCCCCAATACATACCGTTAAGATATAAATGATAATAACGGCTTCGCGTATAAGGCTGCCCCATGTCGCGTTGTGTATCACGTGAAAAAACATCACGTACAAAAGAATTGTAAGGAGATCCGGTACTCCAGGCATAGTTCTGCTCAGCACGGAGATCAATCTTGTCATAATAATCGGTTCCCTCGTTTCCAAAAAGGGGAAAAAACAGCTTTGCCACACCATATTTTTCCCTGAAGAATAATCTGAAAGAATGTTTAGGGAAATTATCATGTCTACTCCATCCGCCTCTTATACGAAGGCCTGCATTAACATTAAATCCTTCCGTTCCATCAGTTTGAATCAACTCTACGCCACACTCTCTTTCCCAGTTAATCCCGTGACCCTCAGCATTAACATAGATACCTGAAACAGGACTGAACAGGTTTTTAAGGTCTGTAACAACAGATAGTACAGGGATATCAAGCAAAGAATTTTCTATAATGCCAGAATATTCAGGGCTGGTCACTATCCTGCTGTCCATCTCAAGGTCGATAAGTTGTCCATTAACTTGTTCATCAGGCCATTCACCTCCGGGCCACGACTGACTCTTAACTTGTTCGATGAAAATATATGTTCTGGTAGAGGGACTGGAAGATTTGTAACCTGTCCTGCCTGTAGAAGCTCTAAGAACTACTGCAGGTGTGACCGGCCGTCCTGTATTGCTGGCAGGGTCTATCAGCACGTTTGCCGGAGAATCAACTGTAAAGCTACTACCAGAATATTGCGGATTGCTTCCATCAAGAGTATAAACAATCTGTGCTGTCGGATCGTTTAATGTTATGACAACATTAAACGGGCTACTGAAAAAACCGGATTGAACTGAAAAGTTAATTCCAGGATCACCTGTGATCTCAGGTAAATCTTCTTCAGCCCATATTGCCATATCGAAATAAAAATCAGAGCTTGAAAGACTAACATTAAAACCCTGTACTGCTATAAGGTTTGTTCCCTCAGCCAGGTTAACAGAAACAGCATCAACTGTATATTCCTCACCTAAACCCGATTCATGATTTTCAGGGGCAAAAGCATCATATGTCAGGTTCTCAGGAGCATTCCGACGTAATATTTCCACTCCGTTAATCCATATCACAAATCCGTCATCATAATCCACTGTGAATAATAATTCTTTTATCGTTGCAGCATTTGCACATACGAATTCTGATCTCATATATAGAGTGGAATAGTTATTCTGCATGTCTGTCAGTTCTACTCCCCAGGTCCCGTCACCATAACGGAAGGGTGCATTACCTGTCAACCAGTCGGAATCATCAAATCCGGGTTTCATCCAGTCATTATTTATCGAGGCAGCATCCTTACCCTTAAGATAAGTATAAGAGGCACGGTATGAAAAGTCGATCTGACCTATCAAATGAAGCGGTAATAATAAAGTAATAAAAACAAATAGAATATTTATTTTATTATTATGTAAATATCTTAGGAGCATATGTTTATTTTCTGACAAGAACTCTTTTTACAGACACTATCTTTTCAGATAGCCTGAAAGCTGTGAAGCTTCCTGTAGTAACCGCCTTTCTTTTTCATCAGTTCCGAGTGTGTTCCGGTTTCAACTATTCTTCCTTCTTCAAGTACAACTATAATATCTGCGTGTTGAATAGTGGACAGGCGGTGAGCAATCACAAGGGAAGTTCTGCTTTTCATTAAATTAATTATGGCCTCCTGAACAAGCCGTTCCGATTCGGTATCAAGAGCTGATGTAGCTTCGTCAAGAATAAGAATGGGAGGATTTGCCATTATTGCCCTTGCAATGCTTATCCTTTGCCGCTGTCCGCCGCTGAGCTTATTTCCCGACTCCCCCACACAATAATTATAACCACCATCTGTTTCGATTATGAAATCATGAGCATTTGCTATCATGGCAGCATTTTCGACTTTTTCCGTATCTGTAATAACGAATCCGAAAGCAATATTTTCTTTGAACGAAGTGTTAAAAAGAATAGGCTGCTGACTTACTATCCCCATAAGGTAACGAAGATCCTTGATTCTGAGATCACGGATATCAGTCCCATCGATAAGGATTTTGCCACGATCCACATCCATAAACCGTGGAAGAAGATCAGCCAGGGTCGATTTACCTGCACCTGATTTACCGACAATAGCAACGTTCTGGCCCTTAAGTATCTTCAGGTCAATATCCTTAAGTACAGGTTCATTATTATATGAATACCATACCCCTTTGAATTCTATTGATTCATTAAATGCTGAAACCGGGAGGGCATTTTCCTTTTCAATGATTTTTTCTTCAGCATTGAGAATCTGATCGATCCTGTCGATTGAGGCCATACCTTTCTGTATGCTGAACCATGCTGTTGTAATGTTCTTTACCGGCTGGATTATCTGGGAAAAAACCACCAGAAAAGCAATCAATTTATCTGGTGTCATATTACCTGTTCCCTTAAGTGCAAGGATACCTCCAAAATACATCAGAATCATTACAACTATTGTAGAGAGAAATTCACTTAAGGGAGAAGCAAGATAGGCTTTCCGGGTAATTCTCCTAAAGATTTTAGCATACTTTTCATTTGTTGAACCAAACTGCTCTTTCATTTTATTTTCAGCATTGAATCCCTTTACAATTCTCAGACCAGTGAGGGTCTCTTCCACGACTGACAGCAATCTGCCGAGGTTCTGCTGACCTATCAGCGACGAAGACCTTAATGTCCGGCTTGCCCTTCCTATAAGCCATCCGCTGACCGGAAGGAGAAGCAGTGCGAATAGTGTAAGCTGAACACTGGTTACAAACAGGTAGATAACAAAAATAATGATATACAATGGATCTCTAAAAAGCATTGTAAGTGAAGCCATTACCGATATTTCAATTTCCTGAACATCATTTGAGATCCGTGTCATCACATCTCCTTTCCTGGCATCAGAAAAGAAGGATAAGGGAAGTCTCAGCACTTTATGATACATTTCTTTTCTCAGATCGCGTACGGTAGATGATCGGATATAAGCCATACTGTTGTTGGCCAGGAAAATGAAACCATTCTTGAAAAGACTTGCTATAATTACAATAAGGCTCACAAGCAACAGAGCTCCAAGTTCTCCATTAGTGTCAATAAATGAATGAAGATAATACTTGCTGAATGCTCCAAAGTAATCGAGGTTGAACTGAAACTCACCCGGATATGGAGCAGCCTCCACCCTGTCAAAAAGGATTTTAAGAAATGGTATAACAAGAGTGTAAGAAACAAGTGCAAAAACAGCACTCAGAATGTTAAAAATTATATTTTTAATTGCCGGCCACTGGTATGGCTTAATGTATTTCAGCAATAAACTTGTCCTATTCATTGTATCAGACAGCGCATTAGAAACCAGTAAAATTAAAGGGGGTAATTGCTTTAAGCTCAGTTTTCACAGTCTCACTTACATCAAGCTTTTCAATAAAGTCTAATATTGATTCACTGGTGATCTTCTCATTTTTTCGTGTAAGTTCGAGAAGAGCTTCATAGGGTCTGTGATATCCTTCCCTCCTGAGGATTGTTTGTATTGCTTCAGTCACTACCGCCCAGTTATTCTCAAGGTCACTATTAATTTTTTCCTTGTTGATAATCAACTTATCAAGACCCTTGAGTAGAGACCGAAATGCAATAATAGTATGTCCAACCGGAACTCCTATATTTCGCAACACTGTTGAATCCGTAAGATCGCGTTGCAACCTGGATACCGGCAGCTTCATGGAAAAATGTTCAAATATCGCATTTGCATATCCAAGATTACCCTCGCTGTTCTCAAAATCGATAGGATTAATCTTATGTGGCATAGCTGAAGAACCTATTTCACCTTTCTTGATTTTCTGATTGAAGTAATCGAAAGAGATATATGACCACATATCCCGTGTCAGGTCGGTAAGGATTACATTGATCCTCCTCAGATTGTCAAACAGGGCAGCAAGGTTATCATAATGTTCAATCTGTGTTGTCGGACTGGAACGCTGAAGACCAAGTATATCATTCACAAAGCTGTCAGCAAAATTAATCCAGTCAATGTCGGGATATGCTGCTTTATGGGCATTAAAGTTACCTGTAGCTCCGCCAAATTTAGCGGAATAGGGTATCTGACTGAAGTATTTTGATTGTTCATCGATCCTTGCGATAAAAACTGAGATCTCTTTCCCAAGACGTGTAGGGGAAGCCGGTTGCCCATGTGTCCTGGCCAGCATCGGAATATCTTTCCACTGGTCAGCCAGGTTAGCCAGTGTTTCCCTTATTTCAAAGAGCATGGGGAAGTATAGATCGGCAAGAGCATCTTTTAAAGATAATGGTATTGCAGTATTATTGATATCCTGCGATGTCAGACCAAAGTGAACAAACTCACTCCACCTCCCCCAGCCAGACTGAAAGAACTTTTCCTTCAGATAATATTCCACGGCTTTCACATCGTGATTGGTTATTTTCTCCGTTTCTTTAATCCTTTCTGCATCCTTCAGATTAAATTCTTCATAGAAAGAACGGATAGCCGGATAATTTTCTTTTCTGAAATCTTTCAACTGAGGAAGGGGTATATCACACAAAGCAATGAAATACTCAATTTCAACCAGCAACCGGTATCTGATCAGTCCGAATTCGGAAAAGTATATATCAAGCTCATCAACTTTTTGTCTGTATCTCCCGTCCAATGGTGAAACAGCCGTTAGAAAATTTAGTTCCATCGTTTACCTTTTTGAGTTTTCATTTGTTATATGACATATACAATGCAATACAAAAGTACTATTTTAGAGATTGTAAAAAAATGAAATTAAGTTACAGGCAATGGTACAGGGAAAAATAAAGGATAAACAGGTAAAAATAAGAGTTTCAGCAGTAAGATATGCAAACACTTATCCTTTCATTTATGGTATGACCGAATCAGGATTTGACAGGAAGATCGTTCTGGAAACAGATCATCCGGCTGACTGTGCGGCTAAACTTGCCAATGGCAGTGTTGATATCGGACTCATACCAGTAGCGGCCTTGCCGATGATCAGACATTACAAAATAATTACTGACTTTTGTCTGGGTGCATATGGAAAAGTAAGGACTGTTTTGCTCTTAAGTAATTGTCCTTTTGAAGAAATCAAAACTGTTAACCTCGACTACAGGTCAATATCGTCAGGTACTCTTGCAAAAATACTGGCAAAGAATTCATGGAACAGAAAATTTGTATGGAAAAATACGACTGAAAAATTTGACTTTACAAATATAGCAGACGATCATGCTATTGTTCTCATTGGAGATCAGTGTTTTGAGCTTGAAAAAAAATTCAGCTATAAAATCGACCTCGCAGAAGAATGGTATAGATTCTCAGGTCTTCCTTTTGCTTTCGCCTGCTGGACAGCAAACCGGGATCTTGACAATTCTTTTCTGAAAGCGTTTAACAATGCTTTGAAAAGAGGTGTAAGGAATATCCGCGGTGTTGTTATGAAATTTGGCAAAACAGGAGTCATTTCAGGTGATGATCTGATGGATTATTTGACTTTAAACATTGATTATGAGCTCAATGATGATAAAAGAAAAGCTATTGATCTATTTCTAAAGCTAATGGAAAAATTATGAAAGGGCAGGTTATCTATAATAATTATATTATCAGGGATTATCGCAAGAGTGATTATCCGAAGATATCTCATCTATGGGAAATAACTGATATTGGTGGCTATCAACGAGGCGATAATGAAAAGACTATTGCAGACAGTATTAAGCTTGGCGGATGCCTGCTTGTTATTGAAAACAAGGAAACTGGCGACATATGCGGCACTTCATGGATGACATTTGACGGAAGGCGAATTCACATGCATCATTTCGGAATACATTCTGCCTACCAGGGTAACGGGCTCTCAAAAATACTTCTGAAAGAGTCGTTCCGTTATGTAAAAGAAAAAGGTTATCAGGTGAAACTTGAGGTACATTCAGGCAATTATAAAGCGATTAATCTTTATAAAAAATCAGGTTTCGAATACCTTGGTGATTATGATATTTATATAATGAGGAATATATCGAAATTATAATATAGATTTTCAAGTTTGGTTTTTTATGATTAACTTTGAAGAAGGTGGTTGATCGGACATAGTATTAACTGTAAAGTATAGTATCATGGTAAAAACCATAACTTTCAATGAATTACGAAAAATAAAAGACCAGTTACCCTCCGGAAGTATGAAAAAGATTGCACAGAAACTTGACATGAATGAAGAAACCGTCAGAAACTACTTCGGAGGGACAAATTTCGACAAGGGACAGAGTGTAGGTATTCATTATGAGCAGGGACCTGATGGCGGTATAGTCAAGTTCGATGATACAACTATCCTTGAGATGGCCATAAAAATGATCAACTATTAACAGGAATTCTGACTGCCTTCTCAAAAGCAAAAGGCTGGTACTTTTGCTTTTTTTTTTGAAATGAAAGATGGACATGAAGGGATTATTTGTCAGTTGTTACCTGATGCGATGAGATCATTAGAATTAGAGTTTATCGGTTTGCCTTGCATTAATCAAACAAATAAAGTTGGCGGTCTTCAGTATCTTCAGTTTCGAGGTTTGAAATGCTCACTCCAAGAAGTCTGATATTTGATCCTTCAAGGTTAAGCGACTTTCGTATTTCTGTTACTCCTTTGTGAAGAGTATTAAAATCAGTAATAAAATTCTTAAGTGTTTTGCTGCGGGTTATCTGCCGGAAATCGGAAAATTTGATCTTCAGAGTGATTGTTCTGCCTGTTGTTCCAGCATGCTCAATACGTTCCATAAGTTCTTTTTCGATCTTGTAAAGCTCAGCAATAATTTCAAAACCTGTAGTAAGATCTTTTTCAAAAGTAAGTTCAGTCCCAATTGATTTACGTTCAGTTTCAGTTTCTACCGGGCGGTTATCTATACCTCTTGCAATATCAAAGTAGAATTTCCCGACTTTGCCGAAATTCCTTAATAAAGCAGGTAAATCCATCTTCTTAAGATCCGAACCCTTATGGATCCCCATCTTATGCATTTTTTCGGCAGTCACTCTACCGATGCCATAAAACTTATCTACAGGCAACTCTTCAATGAATCTCTCAGCATCCTCCGGTGGTATAAGGAACAGACCATCTGGTTTCTTACTGTCTGAAGCAATTTTGGCCAGAAATTTATTAATTGAAATCCCTGCGGATGCTGTAAGTCCGGTTCTCTTTTTTATCTCCTTTTTTATCTCTTTTGCAATGATGGTTGCCGATCCGATATTCTTCTTATTATCTGTGACATCGAGAAATGCTTCGTCTATCGAGAGAGGCTCGACTGCATCGGTATATTCTTTAAAGATCTCAAAGATCTTATCCGACATCTCCTTATATCTGTCAAACCTGTGCCTGACAAATATCAGATCGGGGCATAATCGTTTTGCAGTCACTGAAGGCATGGCAGATCTGACACCAAATCTCCTGGCTTCATAACTTGCTGCTGCTACTACATGCCTTTCACCGCTTCCACCCACAGCTACAGGCTTTCCTCTCAGGTCAGGATTATCAAGCTGTTCGACCGATGCAAAAAAAGCATCCATGTCGATATGAATAATTTTTCTCATAAAGAAGTGCATAGAGTACCTAAAGTTAAACGTTAAAAGGCAAAAGGCAAAAGTGTGAAGATTATTTACTTCTTCTTCTATCTCCTCAACCAGCCCTTTTTCCATCTATTTTTTTATATTAGCAAAAAACTAACAATGAAAGTACTTGGAATAAATTGCAGTCCCAGAAAAGGTGGTAATACCGAACTACTCATTAAAGAAGTCCTTAAATCATTGGAAAACAACGGAATAAAAACTGAATTCTTTCAGATTGGAGGCAAAGAAGTTAATGGTTGCAAGGCATGTATGAAATGCAGGAAGGCTGCGGATGGAAGATGCCACCAGCCCAATGAAGTGCTCAATAAATGTATCAATAAAATGGTAAAAGCTGATGCAATTATTATCGGTTCTCCCACATACTTTTCAGATCTATCAACTGAAGCCAAAGCTCTGATTGATGTTGCAGGTTATGCACTCAGGGGTGCAGGAAATCCCCTGAAGAGGAAACCGGGTGCTGCAGTAATTTCTGTCAGACGTACCGGTGCAATTCATGCATTCGACAGCATCAACCATTTCTTCCTCATTAATGAGATGATCATTCCGGGATCATCATACTGGAACATAGGAACAGGAAGGGAAAAGGGTGATGTTCTAAATGATAAAGAGGGTATGAAAACGATGAGGGTACTTGCTGAGAATCTTACATGGTTGCTGAAAAAAATACAAGATTGATGATAAAACTTCATGAATTGCAGTACTTTATTTACTCCTTATCCATTTAACCAAGCTACTTTTTGCTCAGGTTGATGCTCCTTCCCGATAATATCTCTGTAAAGTTCAGGTCTTCTCGCCTTTATATATCTGTATCCTCCTGCATCGTTAAGTTTTTCAGGAGTCAGTATTGCTGTTACAAAATCATCTCCCAGATACCTGCATTCTGATACAATATCACCAAAGGGGTCAATAATCATTGAACAGCCGTTCTTCAGCTGATCATCGTCCATACCAACCGGATTGGAAAAAACAATATAAATACCATTATCGTAAGCTCTTGCCGGCAGCCATTTCATAAGCCACTCCCTCCCTTTTGGACCATCGAATTCCGATCTCAGTAAATGCTGGTTTTTTCCCCTGTTCTTCCAGAGTTCACGGTTAAAGTAGCCGGCTCCGGGTCTTGAAGAGGGTGTCCCCATTGTAACATGAGGCATGAAAATAACATCAGCTCCAAGCAGTTTTGTAGCTCTTACATTTTCAATTATATTATTATCATAACATGTAAGTATCCCGCATTTCCAGCCTCTCAGATCAAAAACACAATATTCATCACCCGGTGAAAGGTGAGTATTTATAAATGGATGTAATTTCCTGTGTGCGGTTATCAATCCATGTTTATCAGCACATACATAGGTGTTAAAAAGTCTGTTGTTGTTGTCTTTCTCAAACAGTCCAGCCAGTATAGTGATATTGTATTTCCCTGCGATCTGAATAAGCTTCGATACACTTTCCCCTTCAGGAACATACTCTGCCAGTTCCAGCAGTTGTTCCCTTGAGAGTTTGCGGGCGAAGGTATATCCGGTGACCGAACATTCGTGAAAAGCTATAAATCCGGAGCCTTCCATAGCGGCCTTTTCTGCAATAAGCTCTATCACAGACAGGTTATAATCTTTGTCGCCACTCCGGTGTTCAAATTGTGCTGTTGATACTTTAATATTTTCCATGGCAGATAAATAAAAAGGCCGGTATTATTTTACCGGCCCTTAAATTAATCAATTAATCTTTTAATAGTGTTCTCTTTCAACATAGTGTGTATGCAGAAGTTCATGTGCTTTATGGCTGTTTGGTTTACCCAGAAAATCCTTATAGAGAGCAATAATCTCGGGATTTTCATGTGATTTGCGAAGAGCCATGTGCTCATCTTCAGAATAAATTGCTTTAATACGTTTTTCACGTATTTCCATGCTGGTAGGAATTGGCTGACCTCCTCCGCCGATACATCCTCCGGGGCATGCCATTATCTCGATAAAATGATAAGATGCTTTCCCTTTTTTCACAAGCTGCATAATCTTATTTGCATTTGTAAGTCCGTGGGCAATAGCGACTTTGAGTTCTACACCTTCAAGAAATTTCCATTCATCGGTACATCCCTCAATTTTAATTTTTGCTTCTTTTATTCCGTCCATTCCGCGAACAGGAGTTATATTAAGATTATTGAATGGTACTTCTTTTCCTGTTACGATTTCATAAGCCGTTCTAAGTGCAGCTTCCATAACACCGCCGGTAGCACCGAAAATCACACCTGCACCGGTTGAATCTCCCATAATTGAGTCATAAGGCGATGGTTTAAGGACTCTGAAGTCTATGCCGGCCTGCTTTATCATAACTGCAAGTTCTCTTGTTGTAATAACAAAATCAATATCTTTATACCCGCTGGCTCTCATCTCAGGTCTGTCTGCCTCAAATTTCTTTGCGGTACACGGCATAACAGATACTGACACTATTTTTGAAGGATCCAGCTTCCGTTTCTTTGCGAAGTATGTTTTTGCCAGTGCTCCGAACATCTGCTGGGGAGATTTACAGGTTGACAGATTTGACAGATAATCATGATATTTGTGTTCAACGAATTTTATCCATCCGGGTGAACATGAAGTAAACATAGGAATTCTAGTTTTCTTATCTCCTTCAACCAGGACTTTCTTAAGCCTTGTGAGCAATTCTGTTCCCTCTTCCATTATTGTGAGGTCGGCGCTGAAGTCGGTATCGAGTACTGAATCAAAGCCAAGTTGCTTCAAAGCAGTGACCATCTTCCCTGTGACTCTTTCACCCGGATCATATCCGAGGTCTTCTCCCAGTGCTACTCTTACAGCCGGTGCTGTTTGAACAACAACATGCTTGTCCGTATCATAGATTGCATCCCACACCTGGTCGATAGAAGTTTTTTCAACCAGTGCACCTGTCGGGCAACGGGTTACACACTGACCGCAGGCAGTACATACAACATGGCTCATCGGGCGGTCGTGAAATGATGATATTTTCTGTTGCGAACCCTTGTAGGCAACAGCAATGGCTGAAATATATTGAAGTTCAGAACATGTTCTCACGCAACGCTGGCAACGAATGCATTTGCTGTCGTCCTTGATAAAAGCAGGAGATGATATATCGATCGAGTATGGGTGGTCTTCAACAATATCAAGGAATATTGTATCACCGAAAGCAAATTCGTTAGCCAGAGCCTGCAATTCACATTTCGTGTTTTTATAGCATTTTGTACAGTCTGATCTGTGTTCGGAAAGCAGAAGCTCAACAATATGCTTCCTGGCATTCCTTACCTTAAGGGTATTGGTATGGATATCCATTCCTTCAGAAACCGGTGTGGCACAGGCAGCTATCAAGGTTCTTGCACCTTTTTGTTCTACCACGCATACACGGCAGTTGCCGGCAACACACAGGTCAGGATGATTACATAATGTGGGTATATTGATTTTCAATTTCTGAGCTGCAGCAAGAACTGTCGTTCCCTCAGGAACAGAAACAAACTGGTCATTTATATTAAGATTTACCATAATACTCTTTTTTCATTAAATAATTAATAAATGATCTCTTCCCTGAAGTTTTCAACAATAGTTCTGAAAGCATTACCTACCGACTGACCCAGACCACACTTTGAAGCGACCTTCATAGTATCAGCAAGCTTAACCAGTTCATTCAGATATGTTGACTTCACATCTCCTTTTTTGACTTTTTCCACACCTTTCAGCAATTGCTGGCATCCCACTCTGCATGGTGTACACTGGCCACATGATTCCTCGGCAAAGAAATCGAGATAGTTATGGAGAACATTATACATTGATCTTGAACTGTTAAAAAGTTTCATGGAGCCACCTGTTGGCACGCCTTCAAAACCGATAATAGTTTCGTTGAACTTTTTCCTTGGCACACAAAAACCTGATGCACCTCCTACCTGAACAGCTTTGGTATCACCATCACCGAACTCATTAACAAGCTGTTGTACAGTCATACCAAGTTCAAGTTCAAATATTCCGGGTGTTGGTGTATCACCTGAGATAGAAAAGACTTTTGATCCTCTTGAATCCTTGGTTCCAAGCTGGTTATATTTTTCTGCTCCATGCTTAATGATCATCATCACTGTTACCAGTGTTTCAACATTATTGATCGAAGTAGGTTTATAAAAGACACCTGATGTGGTAGGATATGGTGGTTTGTTCCGGGGTTCTCCGCGGTCACCCTGTATCGATTCAAAAAGAGCACTCTCCTCTCCACAAATATATGCACCGCTGCCAAGCCGGTAACTGATCCTGAAATCGTATCCAATTTCATCAATCATCGTATGAAATGATTCTAGTTCTTTCGTTAGTTTCGGCAGTAGGAACTTGTACTCACCACGCAAATAGACAATACCCTTTTTAGCTCCAATAGCTTTACTCGCAATTGCCATTCCTCCATATACTTTAGAGGATACCCTGTCGAGTATTTCACGATCCTTGAAAGTTCCGGGTTCACCCTCATCAGCATTGCACACAATATACTTCTCAGGATCTTTTTCAGCAGCAGCATATTTCCATTTCAGTCCCGTGGGAAATCCTGCCCCTCCACGACCTTTTAGTCCTGAATCAAGAATTTGTTGAATAATCTCTTCACTCTTCATTGAATAGGCTTTTGTCAGTACCTCTTTAGGGGAGATTTTTTCGAATATGAGATCAACCTTAGTTAGTCCCTTAATATTTTCCATGATATAACCGAATATTTTTACTTTTGTATATAACCTTTAATAATCTCAACCACTTTCTCGGCTGTCAGTTCTGTGTAAGGAATCTCATTAATGAGTATGGCAGGAGCTTTATGGCACCATCCTATGCAGTTGGTTTCAAGAAGACTGAACATCTTGTCGGAAGTTGTCTCCCCGACTTTTATTTTAAGCATATCCTCCAGAGTTTGCATTATCTCTGCTTTACCCTTCATAGAGCATGTTATTGTTTTACAAACCCTTATCACATACTTACCTCTCACTTTTGTGTCGAGAAAGGTATAAAAAGAGGCCGTCCCGTAAACCTCGGCAGCAGAAATCTCCAGCTCCTTTGCCACTTCAACCATTGCCTCATCAGTAAGGTAATTGTGCTTTTCAACAATACCCTGAAGTATAGGCATAAGGCTCTCTCTTGCCCGGCCGTGTTTGTCGGTTAATTCCTTCACCAGATTTCCAACTTGGTACATTTCTATTTGATTTTTAGGTAATTAAATATATTTTTTAATACACAATATCATTTTTTTTGGGCTGTTAAATTAATAACAATACTTCTTTAAAAAAGCTTACATAAGTCATAGTTCATTATTTAGAATTAAAATAAACAACTTCTGGAATTACAGATTTTAACAAGCGAAGTAATGAAATCCTGTAAAGCGGGAACTGATCACAGATAAGGTATGATACCTGTGAAATTATTTTTTGAATCTAAAAAGGTTTACCTAACTTGCTTTTTAAAGAGATTTTAATTAACTTGTTAGAATAAACCTTCCATAAACAACTGATTATCAATTTATATGCTCAGAATCCGCAAGATAGCTAATCCCTACCTGGCTTCGAACATCCGTGCCATGGAGCAGGTAAAGAGTATCATATCAAAGCAGTTCCCCGACATTTCTCAGAAGAAAGTCGACATGCTGGATGAACAGCTTATCAATCCTCTGAGGTTTAAATATCAGTCAATCCTGCTGCTTGCAGAAAATATAAATGAGACAATACTGGGATTTGCTCTTATAAAATATATGTCAGATCTTAAATATTGCTTTCTCGATTTCATTGCCGCTTCACCGGGCAAAACTTCTACGGGCATCGGAGGTGCTCTTTACCAGAGAGTTCGCGAAGAAACAGAGGCCCTGGGTGCAACAGGTCTTTTTTTCGAATGCCTGCCTGATGAACCTTCATTATGTAGAAATCAAACCTATCTCGTGCAAAATAAAAAGAGACTTGCATTCTATGAACGTTTCGGAGCCAGACCACTTGCCAACACTTTATATGCAACAGGAGTTAAACCTCAGGATGATTGCCCTCCATACCTTGTTTTTGATGGATTGGGAGTTCATACATCATTACCAAGAACAATCACAAGGAAGATTGTCAGATCTATACTGGAAAGGATTTACGGTGATTATTGTCCTGCTGAATATATTAATAAAGTTGTCGAAAGTATTAAGGATGATCCTGTAACATTACGCCCTTTCAGGTATCATAAACCAGTTAAAACAAAAGAATTCAGGACACAGTTATCGGAAAAAAACAAAATACTACTGATTGTTAATGACAGTCATTCAATTCACAATATTCATCAGAGGGGATACGTGGAATCACCTGTGAGAATTCCTTTAATAATTACAGAGCTTGAAAAAACGGGAATCTTCAGAGCAGGAAGTATAAAAGAGTTTCCTGAAAGGCATATTCTTAATATACATGAACGAGGTTATGTTCAGTACTTCAAAACAGTATGCACTAACCTGCCTCCGGGAAAATCGATTTACCCCTATGTGTTCCCGATAAGAAATTCAGCCCGTCCTCCAAAGGAATTATCTGTCAGAGCAGGTTATTTTTGCATCGATTCATTTACTCCTCTTAATAAAAATGCATTCACGGCTGCGCGCACGGGAGTCAATTGTACTCTTACAGCAGCCAACGAAATAGTGTCAGGTACTAAAGCTGCCTATGTTCTCACAAGGCCGCCGGGCCATCATGCCGAAAAATCTGTATTCGGGGGATTCTGTTATTTTAATAATAATGCCATAGCAGCAAATTTTCTGAGCCAATACGGGAAAGTTGCTATACTTGATATTGATTATCATCACGGAAACGGACAACAGCAAATATTTTATGAAAGAAATGATGTTTTAACTTTATCTATACATGGTCATCCTTCCTTTGCTTATCCATATTTTTCCGGATTCAGGGAAGAGAAAGGAGAAGATACAGGATATGGATTTAACATCAATTACCCGCTTGAAGAAAATATTAATGGTGAACAGTACAGAAAAACTCTCTCAAAAGCTATTAAAAGAATTAAAGCTTTTCGCCCTTCCTATCTGGTAGTGGCGCTTGGTCTTGATACTGCAAAGGGTGATCCGACAGGTACCTGGAAATTATTTTCTAACGACTTTGAAAATAATGGCAGAATGATCGGTGAACTTAAAATCCCCACTCTGATTGTCCAGGAGGGTGGCTATAAGACACAGACTCTTGGACTCAACGCAGCGGCATTTTTTAAAGGCTTTGCACAAACTCATAATATTCATACAACAGGGAGATCAATTTCGTAAACGTTAATGTCAGTGATTACTGATCTGTTCCAGTATCCACTTATACCAGCTATCCAGACCATCACTCCCTGTGCATGATAATTCAAAAAGAGGGATCCCGGGATTTAATTTAAACAGATCTGACCGGAAGTTTTCCAGGCTGAAATTCGTATAAGGAAGCAGATCGGTTTTATTAAGGATCACAGCTTTAGCTTCCCTGAAAAGCATCGGGTATTTGGCAGGTTTGTCATCACCCTCGGTTGTGCTTACTACTGCAAGCTTAAATGTCTCACCAAGATCAAACTGGGTTGGGCAGATTAGGTTTCCTACATTCTCCACAAACAGCATATCAAGATTATTCAGGTCAAAAAAATCCAGGACTTTTGAAATGCTGTGAGAATCGAGATGACATCCGCCTTCCGTGTTAATAACTACAATTGGTATATCGAATTTCTTCAGCCGTTGTGCATCACGATCGGTGGTTACATCACCTTCAATAACACCCAGCCGGAATGCAGTTCCAAACCTTTCGCAGGTACGCTCCAGTAGAGTTGTTTTTCCTGCTCCGGGAGAACTTATTATATTGACCATAATAACATTCTTACCGGCAAGCATACTTCTGACTTCATTCGCTTTATTCTGATTCCTGTCAAGGATATTCTTCATGATTTTTATTTCCATAGCTATTCTCCTTCTATACTTTTAACAAACAGTTCTTTTCCATTTATTATTTTCAGATCTGTTGAGCCACATTCTTGGCATGTAAAATGAAACTCATTAAGGTGAAACACGCTCCCGCAATTCAGACACTCCACCCTGACCGGTATGATTTCAATAATCACTTCAGCATCTTCGGCAATTGTATTCCTGACTGTCTCCCTGAAAGCGAATTCAAAGATATCCGGTACAATCTGAATAAGCTGACCAAAGCTTACATTTACTCTGGTAACGATTGACAGACTCTCTTTTTTTGCTACTTCAAGCACAATCGCTGTAAGGTCCTCAGCTATCCCTATTTCGTGCATATAAATACCTTTAACATATTCTTGGAAGCTGCATTCCGGTCGGCATATCAATTATCATTTTACCGCCGGAAGGTGTATTTAATATTACCAAACTACGTTTATCCTGTACCACCTCTCCTATAATTGCCGATTTTTCACCTTCAGGAGAGGATCGCATAATTTCAAGTACTCTCCTGTGTTCTTCGTCACCTGCAACTATCAATACTTTTCCTTCGTTGGCAAGGTAGAGCGGATCGAAGCCAAGCACCTCACATAGTCCTGTTACCGGATCATTCATCCCGAACCTGCTGATAAAGACCTCTCTTATCAATTCATGCGATAACTTGCCGCCACTGCCATGGTTTAAAGTAACAAATTTACTCATCGATCCTGTATTTATAATAGCTGTTACAGGCTCCTTCGTTTGACACCATACATGCTCCTACAGGATTCTCAGGGAAGCATACAGTGGCGAAAAGAGTACAATCAGAAGGGATCTTTAATCCCCTGAGTATTTCTCCACAGATACATAACTTGTTATCTTCATGATATTCTATATCAACAGGGAATACCTTATCAGCATAAGTATTGCGTGAAGCAGATCAACCGGTTCAAATCCGGTATGCAGAAGGATATAATCCCCCACCTCCACATCTTCTATCATATGAAGACCTGCCTTAAATACTGCACCTCCGGCAGATACATCTGCCATATTTCCCTTAATTGAGATAATCCGTGCGGGTATACTTAAACACATAAACCTAATCTTTTTGAAGCAATAATCAACTGACCAAGCGATACTCCCCCGTCGTTAGTTGGAACAAGGTGGTTTGTGTAGACATCAAAATTATCATTTATCAACAGTTCCAGAGATTTTTCAAGCAGATATTTATTCTGGAAAACACCACCGGAAATAACGACTTTTTTTAAAGATTTTTTCTTTCTTATTCTTTTTGATACTTCGAGGATGATTTGTGCCATTGTATTATGGAATTTTGCCGATATAAATGAAACATCATTTTGCGGCAGATCGTTCAGCATTTCTTTGAAGGTATCGGCAAAAACAATTGTACCATCTATCGAAAATGGATAATACAGATCTGTATCACAATTAATTGCTGATTCGAGACGCATTGGTGCCTCAGAATCGAATGTAGTGACCGGGCAGAGTCCTGTCAGTGCTGAAACAGCATCAAAAAAACGTCCGGCTCCGCAACTCAAGGGAGAATTGATATTTTTTATTATCATCTCCCTGTATTTTTCCAGATCATTCAGACATTCGTCACAGACTGCGATATCCGGACTTATTTCTGTTATCCTTTCATCGATATTTTTACTTGTAACAATCCTGAAGCTGTCATAGTTTTCAACATTTCTTGGATTTACCTCAATTGACTTTATCTGCGAGGCCGGAGGGGCATTTTCAAGAATATCATCACTGAGCAGGCCAACAGATTTCAGGTCACCCCTGACGATCACAGAGACACCGTCTGTTCTGTTGTCTACTTCTCCAGACAACCCGTGTTCGGCAGCCAGCCGGCATATGAAAGGTCGAAAACCTACACCCTTAACCAGCCCTCTGATCAGTATTTCATATCCTTGTATAATAGTTTAATATTTTTCAGTCCTTCAACCCTGTCCAACTTATGAACATAATATATAACACTTTCCAGTTCATCGCAAAGGTTAACATTATTAACTACAACATCTGGCGGTACTTTTGGGATTACCGGGGCAAAATTCACTATTCCCTTTATGCCCAGACGTATAAGTTCATCACAAACCTCCTGTGCTGAGATTTCAGGAACAGCAAGTACGGCAACTTTTACCCTGAACCTGTCAATGATCTCTTTAAGCCTGTTCATTGGATAAACCGGTATTCCCGATCTCATTTTATGTTTGAAGGGATCAATATCGAAAGTGGCTACGATATTCATGTTCCGCTGAACAAACTTGTTATATTTTGATAGTGCCAGACCCAGGTTTCCCATTCCGATGAGAACAATATTATGATCTTTATTGCGGTGAAAGATCTTTTCCATCTTTTCAAGTAGATCATTTATTTCATAACCACCTCTTTTGTTTCCTCTGATTCCGAATTCCGAGAAATCTTTCCTAACCTGATCCGGAGTAACTCCGGTCTCATTGGCCAGAGTATATGAAAAAACTCTTTCCACTCCCATCGTTTTCAGTCTGCCCAGGCATGAACGATAAAGAAAAATCCTTTTCAGACTGTTTTTAATAATGTAATTTGTGATTTGTTTCACATCAAATCTTATTTAAATATATATTTTTTTGCAAGTTAATTAATATTTAATAAAAAAATTATTTATTAAAATACTGATTTAATGCATCTTAATTTATTTATATTTAATCTACCTCAAAATTAATTAATTTTATTTTGATTTTTCTTTCATTGAAATTATTTTTATATGTGAATCTTCTCACATAAATGCACTATCTGAGCATCCATAAAGAAGAATGGGATAAAGCATTGGAACAATTGTTATTATCCTACAACATTTTCGCTCCGGTGAAAAATGAATATAGTCTTGATTATGAATTAATCAGATTTGACCATGTATCTGAAATAACTTACAACGAGCCAAAACCGGCGACATCACTTAAGAATCTCTTTCTTCCGGTAAAGGAAAATGTAACTACTGAACGTCCAACCGAAAAACCAAGAATTATCATAGGTGTACCTAATTGTGATATTGAGGGGCTCGGTCTTCTTGATGAGATTTATCTTGACAGGGATTTCACTGACCAGTTATATAAAAACAACCGCGGAAATACAATTCTTATAGCCTCCGATTGTTTTGGTATCCAGGAACATTGCCATTGTTTATCATATGGTGTCAAGCCCTATACAGTTGAAAAAGCTGATCTGGCAGTTATCTATCTTGACGATGAGATTATTATCAGGGTAATATCGTTCAGGGGCGAAGAGCTTGTCAGCAAGATAACTGATATTAAGCCTCTTACAAATAAAGGAACACTTGATGCTATCGAAAAGGAGCATAATAAGACCGAAGATCTTTTGCGTTCGTCCAACAAAGGACTTCCTGATTACGCTGCAACCGGTTTGCTGGTTCAAAACGCAAATACAGAAATATGGGAGAAATATTCATCCACCTGCGTTTCATGTGGTGCATGTACAACTATTTGTCCAACTTGTACATGTTTTCTCCTCATTGACAAGCCCGGTTTTGAGAAAGTGAAACAATTGGATGCCTGCCAGTTCCCTGGTTTTGAAAGAGTGGCCGGAGGGGAAGATTCTCTTTTTGAGTTACATAACCGCTTCAGAAACAGATATATGTGTAAATATGTCTGGAAACCAGCGAAATTCAATTCGATTGCCTGTACCGGATGCGGCCGGTGCATCGAAGCATGTATCGGTAAAATAAATAAGAATGAATTATTCATGGAGCTTACTTAACAGTTCATAAAGGTGAATAGCAGGAATATATATAAACCCATAAAAGCAAAACTGACAGAAGTAATCGAAGAATCACCTCTCATTAAGACTTTTGTCCTTGTTCCGGAAAATGGTTTTTCATTTGAAACAGGACAATTTATAGAATTATCTGTCGATGGAATCGGAGAAGCTCCGTTCACTCCCTCCTCCTCTCCCCTTATAACGGAAACGCTTGAGGTGACAGTAATGAAAACAGGATATGTAACCGAGTACATGCACCAGCTCAAACCCGGTGTAAATATGGGTATCAGGGGACCTTACGGAAGAGGTTATCCTATTGAAAAATTTACAGGCAAAGAAGTACTGATACTTGGTGGCGGATGTGGTCTTGCTCCTATCAGGTCGTTGCTTTATACACTCGAGAGCATCACGGACAAGCTTGAAAAGGTGATATTATGTTACGGCGCCAAAACTCCTTCTGACTGCGTGTATAAGCCACTGTTTACAAGGCTAAGTAAGATAGACAAGTTTGTAACTTACCGGACAGTGGATAAACCCGACGAAGAATGGAATGAATCAGTAGGTGTGGTAACAAACCTGCTCAGCAAGATCAGCATAAATATCGATAAATCTGTTGCGGTTGTTTGTGGCCCCCCAATTATGATGAAATTTGGAACTATAAGGCTTATCGAAATGGGCTATAAAGATGATCAGATCTATCTCTCAATGGAAAAGAACATGTCGTGCGGTTTGGGAAAATGCGGTCACTGCATGATGGGGAAGTTCTTTGTCTGCAAAGATGGACCGGTGTTTACATACAATGAGTTAAAAGATACTCCGGATATATGGAAATAGCTAATCCTTAATACTAATGTGAATCACTTTTATTCTTAATGGATTATTTAAAAGAAAGACCATGAAGCCAACAATTGACGATATTAAAAAAATAAGGTTTTTTGAAAATTACACTGATAAACAACTGGAAAAAATGACAGAGATGAGCTCCATTAAGGAATTCAGAGTAAAAGAGATCATATTTGAACAATATGATGAATTAACTGATCTTTTTGTACTGCTTGAAGGATCTTTATCTCTGGGAATAAGTCTGGCCAAGGATAAAAGGATTCATCTGGGGACTATTGAAGAAGGAGAGCTGTTTTCGTGGTCCGCAGTATTCAGTCCTTTTATTTCAACTGCATGGGTGATGGCCACAACACCTGGAAAGGTGATAGCCATTGATTCAAAGAAACTCAATGTAGAGATGAAAACGGATTGTAATTTTGGTTTTAAAACCATGTCAAAGATTGCACATGCCATCTCCCAGAGACTAAGTGACACAAGATTCCAGCTCATGAACCAGCTGTTGCTGTGATATAATCAATAAACGGATAAATGTCCCAGAAAATATTGATAGATATGATAAAATTAAGGGCGGCTATGGTTGAAGACTCAAACCTTACGCTACCTGAAGGCTTATTCTATCCGTCATTGAATTCCAACGGTTTGAAGACGATCCGTGAGCTGGCTGCATTTCGCTTTACCTGCCGGAAATGTGAGGACGCGCCATGTATTGCCGTTTGCCCGGCAGATGCTCTGGAGAAAGATGATGATGGTATTGTTACACGTTATACAAATCTTTGTATATCGTGTAAATCGTGCGTTACCATATGTCCGTTCGGCACCATGATGACTGACTTTTTCAGGCATCACAGGAGCAAAGATCTGTTTTATGATCTTACCGATAAACAAGAACTTGAAAAATTTATCGAAGCCTGTCCCCCGGGAACCGTCTCTCTTGTTGATATTGACGAATCGCCTGAAGAAAATATCTACAGTCTTAATGAGAATGTTCTTGTCAGGGAACACTTATATATCACTGAAAAACAGTAAAAAATATTATTATGGCAGTTAATCTCTTCTATTTCCTTGTCTTCCCCGGTTTTCTGTTTGCTGCAGTTACCGGAGCTTTTCTTTCTTGGTTCGACAGGAAAATAACTGCCAGGGTTCAGTTCCGCAAAGGACCTCCTTTGCTTCAACCATTCTATGATTTCTTTAAATTATTGCTGGTAAAGGAGACAATATTACCAAAGCAAGGTTCCCCCCTGATTTTTCTCCTTGCTCCCGTTTTATCAGTTTTTGGAGCTACAATGGCGGGAGTTTTTATTCTTCTCCCATTATTTAACATAACCACAGGCTTCAAAGGCGATCTTCTGGTTATATTCTATCTTCTTACAATCCCTTCATTCTCATATATTATCGGATCACTCGCATCAGGTAATCCACTTGCTGCTGTCGGAGGTTCAAGGGAAATGAAACTGATAATCAGCTATGAACTTACCTTTCTTCTTCTCATTGCCGGTATCATAATGAAATGTGGCCAGAAGTTTGATCTATACAGTGTTATTCAGACCCAACAGGCCGGATCACCATTTATCGGAAGTATCTCCGGAGTACTCTTATTTATTGTAGGAATATTTTGTATCCAGGCAAAACTTGGACTTGTTCCCTTTGATATAGCTGAAGCTGAAACAGAGATCAATGAAGGTGTCTTTATCGAGTATTCAGGCTCTGCGTATGCACTTATAAAACTGACCAAATATATTATGCTGTTTATCCTGCCATCTTTTCTTATTGCTCTGTTAATGAACGGATTCAGGCTGAACGGAATAAATATTCTTTGGGCAGTGCTCAAAGTTCTTGTGGTTGTGCTTGTTCTTACCCTGATAAGAAACACAAATCCAAGGATTAAGATTAAGCAGGCAATTAAGTTTTTCATTGTCTGGATGAATTTACTGGCGATTATAGCTATAGTGTTAATTTCATTTGGTAATTAATATTTATTATAGTGGGTTTTAAGGAATATTGTTTCAAGAAGTCTCTCTGGGTATTCCACTTCGGCGGAGCATCCTGCAATAACTGCGATATAGAGATACTTGACTGTCTTACACCCAGACATGATCTGGAACGGTTTGGTATACTTCTGGCAGGCAGTATAAGACATGCAGACGTTCTACTGGTTAACGGATCAATTAACAAACGTGATAAAGAGAGGCTGATTGAATTATATAATCAGGCTCCCAAACCCATTCTGGTTGTGGCAATAGGTGCCTGCGGATGCACAGGAGGGATATTTGCAGAGGGTAATGTCTTTGCGGGGCCAGTCGACAAGATAATCCCCGTGGATGCGTACATACCGGGATGCCCGCCTAAACCTGAAGCAATTATTGCGGGGATTGTGAAGCTGGTGCAGAATAGTTAGGCACTGGGTGCCAACCTTCGCTGCCTCCTTTGCTTCGCTTCGGAGGTCGAAGAAAGCTTCGGCTGGTAATACTGGGTGTTGGGTACTGGGTGTTGGATGAAAGGCAAAAATATTTTTCGAGTACATGTAATTAATATAAATGAACAGTAAAGAAATCATAGAGAAATTCAGGGAAAAATTCAGTTCTGATGTTTTGAATATTTCAATAAAAAATTCAAAACGTTTGACCATATCAATTAAGCCGGATGCAATTGTTGAAGTTGCCACTTATTTGCACAAAACAGCTGAATTAAGGTTTATTATTGCATCGGCCATACATACTATAAGAGGATTTGAAATTCATTATCATTTCAGCAAGGATGAAATTGGTCTGGTCCTTAATATACATGTTGTACTCGATAAAGAGAATCCCCGGATTGAATCATTGTCAAATATGTTTAATGCATCAAACTGGATTGAAAGGGAGATGCATGAGTTGTTCGGAATTGACTTCATCAATCACCCCAATCAGGAGAAGCTGATATCTGAAGGAAACTGGGCAGAGGGAGTTTACCCTTACAGAAAAAATTTTAAGTAACATCCTTTTTAAAAGATGAGTAAAAAGACGCTTATACCGATAGGACCCTATCACCCCTTACAGGAAGAGCCGGAATTGTTCAAGCTTTATTGCGACGGGGAGATTGTCAGGGATATTAAATGGGAAACCGGTTATAACCACAGGGGCATTGAAAAGCTTAGTGAATCCAAGACATACGAGCAGGTATTTTTTCTTGTGGAGCGAATATGCGGAATATGTTCCACTTCGCATCCGTTCGCTTTTGCCAATGCTGTTGAAGAGATTGCTGAAGTTGAAGTTACTGACAGGGCGAAATATATCAGGTCCATTATTGGTGAACTGGAACGTATTCACAGCCATCTTTTATGGTTAGGACTTGCCGGTCATTTCCTCGGATATAATACTGTATTCATGTGGGCATGGAAGTACAGGGAACCTATTCTTGACCTGTTTGAAATGATTACCGGTAACCGCAACAGCTATGCAATGTTCAAGGTTGGAGGTGTTCGCCGGGATATAGAAAACAGTAAAATTCCTGTTATCCGGGATGTTATGAGTTCATTTAAGAAAAAGAATGACTTGCTGACAGGAGCTGTAATGGATGATCCTGTGATTCATGCCAGAACAAAAGGTGTAGGTATTCTGACAAAACAGGATGCTATTGATTATGCTGCCGTAGGTCCGACAGCCCGGGCTTCGGGAGTGGCGATAGATGTGAGAAGAGATGATCCGTATGCCGCATATCCGCTGGTGAACTGGAAAGTAATTACAGCCGAAGCTGGTGACGTGTTTGCCAAAACCGAAGTAAGATTGCTTGAAATGTATGAATCGATCTCAATTATTGAGCAATGCCTTGAAGCTCTTAAAAAAGAAAAAGAGGGAGATATTACCGTGAAAGTCAAGGAGATACCTGAAGGCATGGGGACCGGTCGTGCTGAAGCTCCCCGTGGAGAAGTATTTCATTGTGTTTTCTCTGATGGTTCCAACTCACCTGTCAGGCATAAAATAAGAGCTCCGAGTTACGTTAACATTGCCACGTTTAAAAAATCCTGTATTGGACAGACTATTTCTGACGCCACAATCACGCTTGCAGCAGTCGATCCATGTTATTGCTGCACAGAACGTATGGCAGTTGCCTATGATTTTAACTCAGGCGAGAAACTGATGAATGCAAATGACCTGATAGATTTATCAATAATGAGAACGGCTGAAATAAAGAATAACCTTAAACAACCGTAATGAATGAGTTTATCTCCATAATATCTCAACCTGCTGTTTGCGGTTTTCTGCAATTTATGATCATTTTGCCAATTGCAGCCGGACTCCTCCTTTTAATAGTACCTGATAAATACAACACGGTAAAAGGAGCCTTTGCACTTGTGATCAGTCTCATCACAGGTTATCTTACCCTGTCGTTATTCAGCTCGGCTACTCGGATGGTTGTAATGGATGAGATTGTTGCAGGATACTGTCAGACTTTGTTTGGCCTTGATCTGTTGAAGGATGCTGTAAACTATTTCACTCTCACCGTTGACAATTTAAGTAAACTTATTCTTCTGTTTATAAGCCTTTTCTCTATTCTGATATTGTTATATTCATTAGCATATATCAAAAAAGGCAGAGTAAAGAACTATTACCCCTGGTTTCTAATTACTATTGGTTGTTCGTATGGAGCCGTTTTGGCTGATAATCTTCTGTTATTCATTACTTTCTGGGGTATTCTCGGGATCACACTTTACAAACTCATACCCGGGCGGGATGAAGAGAGTTCAGCTGCTGCCAAAAAAACTCTTATACTCATTGGTGCATCTGATACCATTCTTATTGTCGGCATTGCTCTTTTATGGAGGCTGACAGATTCCCTTAGCATAAATGCAATCTCATTGCCCACAGCGAATAATATTCTGGCTGTCACAGCTTTTCTTGCTTTATTAGTCGGTAGTTTTACAAAGGCCGGTGCGTTTCCTTTCCATACCTGGATTCCGGATTATACTAAAGATGCACCTGCTTCTTCTTCCGCACTTTTGCCTGCTTCGCTGGATAAACTACTCGGCATATATTTTCTGGCCAGAATCACGACAAATATATTTATACTGGATCAATGGATGACTCTTATACTCCTTATTATCGGAGCCACCACAATAATTATTGCTGTTATGATGGCACTGGTCCAGCATAATTACAAACGATTGCTTGGTTTTCATGCTGTATCTCAAGTAGGTTATATGGTTCTTGGATTTGGTCTTGGTTCACTGATAGGAATTGCTGCCGGCTTGTTTCATATGATTAATAATGCTTTATACAAAAGTGGTTTGTTTCTCTCAGCCGGAAGTATTGAATACCGCACAGGTGAAGAGAACATTGATGAACTAGGGGGACTCTCAAGAGCTATGCCAGTTACATTTGCCAGCTCTCTCATTTTTGCATTGGCAATTTCTGGTGTACCTCCATTAAATGGTTTTGCCTCAAAATGGATGATCTACCAGGGCATAATTGATTTCGGCACAGGAGATGGCATTGCGAATAAACTGTGGGTATTGTGGCTTGGATTGGCTGTCCTTGGCTCAGCCCTGACACTAGCCAGCTTTATTAAATTTATTGGAGGAGTTTTTTTGAGTCGACGTAAAACTGAATTTGAAAAAATCAGGGAAGTTCCTTTTCTGATGTGGATCCCGATGGCTGTTCTTGCTATTCTCTGCATTGTTTTCGGAATATTTGCTACAAACCTTGTGGTCCCCGGATTATTTATGCCTGTAACAGGTGAGTTTCAGTTTTCAGGTTTCTGGAATTCAACCTTTGTTTCTTTACTTGTTCTAATCTCAATTATCCTGGGAACTATTGTATACCTGGCTGCCAGCCTCAAGAAATTCAGAACTGAAGACAGTTTTATCGGAGGTGAAAAAATGCAGGACATAACAAGCTATCCAACCCCTGAATTCTACAAGACTATTGGTGAATTCAGGCTCTTCTCATGGCTTTACAAAAAGGCTGATGAAAAGCTATTCGATATTTATGATCTGTCAAGACAGTTTGTTTTATGGCTTAGTCATAAACTAAGTGAAACCCATAGTGGTGTCTTAACAGGTTACGTAATCTGGGTTTTTGCAGGTTTGATTATTATGTTGCTCATAATGATATAATTAATAGTTATTCAAATGGAACTGGCAATATCCATAATAGTGGGATTTATGATTCTTGGAGCTCTTTATGCAATACATGCAAGAGACTTGCTGTCAGCAGTAATTGCCGGAGGTATTGTTGGGTATGGCCTTGTAATATGCTTCCTGTTACTGAAGGCTCCCGATCTGGCAATTGTACAAATTGTTGTTGAAACAATAACCCTGATCATAATGGTAGCCGTAGTTCTCGACAGTTCGCGTGAAGAGGCTTATAATAAGTTTGACAGGCAAGGTTATATTACTGCAATAACCAGTATTCTGATCTTGTTTGTACTGTTTTACTTTCTAAAGTTATCAACTATCACGCTTGAACCATTCGGTGAAGGGTCTCTGCGGATGGCTGAATCATATATTGAGGGGGCAACTGAAAAAACAGGCAGTGCCAATCTTGTCACTGGAGTTCTTTTTGATTTCCGGGGTTATGATACCCTGGGCGAAGCGGTTGTCCTGGTTACAGCTGTTTTGGGAGTTCTTACTATATTAAGAATAAAGGGAAAGAAATAAGATGTACTGGGTGCTGGGTGCTGAGTATTACAAAATAGCCAAATAACGAAATAACGAACAACACATTAATGAAAGGAATGACGGTCATAGTAAAGAAAACAACCCAGCTGATTGCCGGTTTGATTTTCATGTATGGCATTTATATAATCGTCCATGGCCATCTTACACCGGGTGGAGGCTTTGCTGGGGGAATTGTCCTTGCCGGATCATTTATCCTTCTTATACTGGCATATGGCAGTGACTTTCTTAAACTGATAAAAGAAGAGACAGGTTCAACAATATATGAAAACCTTGCCATTCTGATGGTAATATTTCTTTCTCTTTCAGGACTTCTGTTCGGAGCCCATATCTTCTTTCTGAACTGGCTTCCCAAAGGGACAGCCGGAGAGCTCATAAGTGCAGGGATGCTTCCTTTGTACAATATCTTTGTAGGGATTGAGGTGGCAGCTTCTATTCTTACCATTTTTCTCGCCCTGATCATTTTTAAAGAAGAAATATCAAAATGACAGTCTACTTGCTTTGTTTTATATTGTTCCTGACCGGATTGTATGGAGTAATAACCAGAAGAAACCTTGTTAAGATAGCAATATCCCTGTCGATCATGGAATTCAGTTGTTTTCTTTTCTTTGCTCTGATCGGATACGTGGAAGGTGGGGCTGCTCCTATCGTAAACCCGGATGATCCGGCAAAATTATACGTTGATCCGTTACCTCAGGCACTTGTGCTAACTGCAATTGTAATTGGACTGGCAACAACAGCCATGCTGATGGCTGTTATTATCAGATTATACAGAAAGTACGGTACTTTCGATATCAGAGAAATAAGAAACTTAAGAGGATAAAAGATGAATCCGTTGATACCCTTATACGTTACTATACCGCTTGCCGGAGCTTTTCTTATTATGGTCCTCGGCAGATTTATCAGTCATTTTAATAAGTATTTTGCTTCACTGATCCTTTTATTTCTCGTTGTTATCAGTTTCTTAAGCCTCATTT
>Ga0315552_1000067_pt1 | contig 66344 bp, 42 predicted proteins | sample SalMarSW160170MG_2_FD_203102 | JGI IMG/M metagenome (GOLD analysis project Ga0315552, IMG submission 203102) | Salt marsh sediment microbial communities from the Plum Island Ecosystem LTER, Massachusetts, United States - Salt Marsh Sediment SW1601-70 ...
AGCAGAGCCGGCTCGTCAGCAACATTAGCATTACGGATAACTTGGCTGAATAAAAGATGGGATGAGCTGTGGTTACAAAAGCCGCTGGCGGCTTGAAAAATTCACCTACAAACTTGACGGGCACCCCGACCATGCACGATCCAGAGATTTTCCTTGACGGGAAGGAGGCTAATTTGGTATAAATAAAGTGGATTCTTTGTGCTTTTTTGATAGAGGAGGAGTTATTATGCAAAGCACAAAGGTTTTGATAAAAACTTTGCGCTTCGCAGTGGAGTTTTTACATTTCAGTTAACAATCTATGTTTAATTTTTGAACCCCGCCCGTCGAAGACGGGACGGGGTGAAGGAGGATTATTATGTGTAGAAAATCCATTCTTTTAATTCCTTTTACTTTGGTGCTGAGTCTGGTTCCGGTTAGCGCAGCCGATGCTGCTGCCCCTGATCTTGTAGGCTGGTGGGCGTTCGATGAGACATCCGGGACGACCGCCTATGACTCAAGCGGCCATGGCAACCACGGCACACTTCAAGGTGACCCGCAGTGGGTGGCAGGCTGGACAGGCGGTGCCCTGGAGTTCGACGGTGACGGTGACTATGTGGATGTCGGCAGCGTGGGCATAAGCGGGGTTGATCAGAGGACACTCGCCGGCTGGGCAAAGGCAAGTACCACAAACATACCAAACTGGACGAGCGTTTTCGGCTTCGCTCCGGATGGCGACACTGATGGCACTTATTTCGATATTGAGGTGGACGATGCGGGCAATTATGTTACCTACGTTGGCGGCTGGGAGGGTATCTTCGGCCCTGTTGATACGCATTGGCACCACTTCGCTGCAACATATGATGGAAGCGGGGGGAGTTGGTATTTGGATGGTCAGTTGATTGATAGCTCGTCTGGAGCTATAGGAACAATTGACCAAGTGAGAATAGGTGCGAGACTCAGCAACAAAAATTACTTCGCCGGCCTCATTGACGATATACGAATCTACAACAAAGCGCTGACGTTAGCCGAGATAAAAAAGCTGGTGGCCGGTCCAAAGGCCTATGACCCCGGCCCGGCTGATGGTGACCTCTATGAGGATACGTGGGTGAGCCTTGGCTGGTCGCCGGCAGATAACGCGGTCTCGCACGATGTGTACTTCGGCGACAATCTCAATGATGTGAACGAAGGCACCGAAGGCACATTTCAAGGCAACCAGCCCACAACGTATTTTGTTGCCGGTTTTCCCGGTTCTCCTTGTCCGGACGGTCTTGTTCCAGGCACGACATATTACTGGCGGATTGACGAAGTTGAGGCCGACGGCACTACAATACACAAAGGCGATATCTGGAGCTTTACGGTTCCAACTAAGAAGACCTACAATCCCAATCCCGCTGATGGCGCCGAATTTGTAGACCTCAATGTGGTGCTAACCTGGACAGCAGGTTTCGAAGCGAAATTACACACCGTATATTTCGGCGACAACTTTGACGATGTTAGCAGTGCCGCTGGAGGACTCCCACTGGGACCGGCAACTTACACTCCCGGCCCACTTAAATTAGCTAAGACTTACTACTGGCGGGTTGATGAGTTTGATGCCATCGCCACATATAAAGGCGACGTCTGGAGCTTTACTACTGAGGGCGCCGTCGTGAGCCTGAAGCCTTCTAATGGCGCTGTGGATGTAAAGCAGACACCGATTCTTAGCTGGTCGCCGGGAGTCTATGCTGCTTCGCATCAGGTCTATTTCGGCACAGATAAAGGGGCGGTACGCAATGCCGATACCGGTTCGCCGGAGTATAAAGGCGCAGGAGACCTTGGTGCTGAGAGCTTTGACCCCGGAAAACTTGAGTGGAATACCACCTACTATTGGCGTATTGACGAGGCCAATAACACCAATCCCGACAGTCCGTGGGTAGGCCCTGTCTGGAGCTTTACGACAGCCGACTTCCTTATTGTGGACGATTTTGAGGACTATGATGCCGGCGACAACCAGATATGGTACACATGGAAAGACGGGCTTGGCTATGGCACGCCGGGTACTGAACCTTACTCTGCCGGTAACGGGACCGGCTCAGCCGTGGGTGACGAAAGCACCGCTTCTTATACCGAAGAGACTATCGTTCACGGAGGCAACCAATCGATGCCTGTATTCTACGACAACAGCATCCTCAGGTATTCGGAGGTGGAGAAGACGCTGACTTATCCGCGTGACTGGACCGAGAAAGGCGTCAACACGCTGACAATTTGGTTCAGAGGCATTTCGGATAATGCTGCTGAGACGTTGTATGTTGCTCTCAATGGCAGCGCTGTGGTCTCTCATGATAATCCTGATGCAGCAAAGATAGGTATCTGGACACAATGGGATATCGACCTACAAGCGTTTGCAGACCAGGGAGTGGACCTTACCAATGTCGATACGATTTCCCTTGGTCTCGGTAACAAGAAGAATCCGGTAGTCGGCGGTTCAGGTACAATGTACTTCGATGATATTCGTCTGTATCCTCCGCCGCCGGAGCCGATGCCTTAAGCCTTGTGATTTAGTTGGCAAGCAGATTTAGGTCAATTCGGGGCCTGTACTGAATGATTTGGTATAGGCCCCGTTTGTTTTCATAAACATTAAGGTTGAGATGCCACCTTTTTCTCCACCCTTTCCTTGGCCGGCAAATATGGAACGTCAAGCGCTCCAATGAACGGGAATCTACAGACGGCTCTTTTCTCGGTTTTAAGAAAATCTGACTTCAATATCCTCTTTCTTCCACAAAGCGATTCTTGTCTTGATATTGCCAAGTAAATTGATAACACCAAGTTATGATAAATACTAATATGACTCTGAAACAAGTTTCACCCATTTTGCAAGGCTGCAATTTTTGAGGTTAGGGTACGACGTTGAAACGAGCGTTGAGCTTAAACAGATGCTTAATCGGCAAATTAAGGACTTGTGAACTTTCAAGCGATAAAGATGTGCGGATATGCTCAAGAATATGTTCAATTCTCTCCTTGTCAGGCGCAATTATAGTGAACCAAATATTGAAATTATCGTTACGGAGATAGCTATGGGTTACCTCAGGGAAGCGGCCTATTAACTCGGCAGCCTGCTCAACAAGGTCCGCCTTGCAACTAACAGCAGCTAAGGTGCTGCAAAAACCGAGCTTGCGAGAGTCAAGACTCGCTCCAATTCGGCGAATTACCCCCTCAGCAATCAGTCTCTGGATTCTGTCCCAAAGCTTCTCGCAAGGGATTAGCAATCTACTCGCTATGATTTCATAGGGCCTTTCACTCAAAGGGAAATCATTTTGAAGTGCTTCGAGTATGCGGCAATCCATTTCATCCATAGGGAACTCTTCGTGGTATTGTAACCTTTAGCAATTCAGCAGATTATTTAGCCACATTATTTTATTCACAACTTAAATGAGGCAAGTTCTTTCTAACGTCAAAGCCGGTAATGACCGCATCTTTTCACTTGCCCCTCAGAACCGGCTGCTATACATTATATAGTAGAAAACCGTCGTAATGCAAAGCTAAAAGGTGCTGAAATTCACTCGTTACCGGCCTGTTTACTTAGCATACTTGGCTCGTATTCTCAATAATGAGAATGTTAAGAATTTTTTATTTTTTCAGATATTTTTTGTTAAACGTCAACAATGTCGCAGGAAAAAGTCTATCTTGTGTGTGCTGGTCCGGGGGACACCGAACTGATTACCTTCAAAGGCTATCGGCTAAGTTGTAAAGCTGATGTCATTTTACATGACCACTTGATACCGTCCGAGCTATTGAGGTTTGTCAAAACGACTGCTGAAGCGATACGGCTCTGTGCCGGCCGGCATCAAAGTCTATTATCTGGGGCAGCCAACATTTGACGAGGCCCAAAAACATAATATACTTGCAGAGCTTCTGCCGTAGTGTTTGTAATTCATCCTTAGCGGACGGGATTTTAGGAAGTTTATTGAGTCCATAAAATTGACTTAATGCGAAATGAACAGCTTTGCAGGAGACAAGTTCGTGAAAGAACGAAGGTACGATATCGATTGGTTGAGGGTTCTGGCAATACTGGCAATCTGGCTTTTTCACTGCGCCCGCTTTTTCGATACAGAAGGCTGGCATGTAAAAAATGCGGAGCAGAGCTTTATTGTGGATGTGTTAAGGGCCGGTTTGATCTGGATGTGGGTCATGGAACTCTTCTTCCTGCTTTCCGGAGTTGGTTCCTGGTACGCGCTGAAATCCAGGACCGGCGGGCAGTATCTTCTTGAGAGGGTCAAGCGACTTCTGGTCCCTTTATATACGGTGGGCCTGTTTATTCTTATACCGCCCCAGTTCTACTTTGAACTCGTTACCAACGAAGGGTATATTGGCACTTTCAGTGAGGTAATTCGGCGCTATTTTGGTAAATTCGGATGGTTTCGCTTTTCGCATACGCCCCTTACGTTAGTGCCGTTTCCCTGGGCCGGTCATTTGTGGTTTCTCCAGTATCTCTTTCTGATATCGCTGGTGACACTGCCGCTGCTTCTGTATTTAAGATCAGAACGGGGCCAGCGCCGGATCGAAATACTGGGCAGGTGGTGCGACCGTCGGGGCGGCATATTCCTGTTCGTGATACCCCTTGCCGTCGTCCTGATATTTCTGAGATGGCTGTTCAGGGGTGAAAAAACCTGGGCTGATTTTTTCTATTACGCGGTCTTCTTTGTCATAGGGTATATCATGCCGGCCGACAAACGCTTTACCGAAAGTACGAAGAGACATGGATGGGTATGCCTGGCACTGTGGATTGTCGGCTTTAGCGGTATAGGTCTTTTCATATCGGTATTAGGGTATAACCCATACCTGGATAGTAGGTCCTTCTCGTTGATATTCGTGCTCGCTCAAATCGTAATAAGCATTACCAGTTGGAGCGCGGTCGTTTTTATGCTGAGCCTGGGAGCAAAGTATCTGAATTTCAAGAATAAGATACTCGCCTACGCCAACGAGGCGGTACTGCCCTTCTACATCTTCCATCAGACGATTATCCTTTGCGTTGGCTGGTTTGTCGTACGCTGGAATATAGGTATTCTGCCGAAGTTCCTGATTATCAGCGTGGTTTCCTTTTTTCTGATTATAACTCTATACGAACTGTTCGTAAGACACTTAAACATCGTGCGGTTCTTCTTCGGCATGAGGCCCAAAAAACGAGATTGTAAGACTTAGCCTGCGAGTTGGGATATCTTATATAAGATACTCTCGGCGGTTCCAAAGGTTGCATTTTAGTATTTGTAACTTTGCAAGACCATGGAAATTAATCGGGCATCTGGAAGAGCTCTGCGGTGCGTCGTAATTCTTCCTGCTTCTCAGTATCCAGACCGATTTGGTCATCTGTCAAATAACATCCCGGATCCGGGGCCCAGGGGTCGCCGAAGTACAAGTCTGCCCGCACGCGCAGGCTGCCGCCACATGCCTCAAAGAATTTACAAAGCTTACATCGGCCTTTGATATGTCTCCTGCGGTTCCTCAAGCCGTTGAGCAAAGGCTCGTTGGCGTCGAGCCAAATCTCACTAAAACGTCTTTTGTGCACATCTCCCAGGTCGTAGTGTCCCCAAAACTGATTCGGATGTACCTTGCCGTTAAAATCAACACACCCGATTCCAACTCCGCTGCTATACATTCCCCCGCCGTTCCAGATAAGCAGCTTCCAGACATTGGCCGCACGAGAAGGTTCTTCCTTAAGCAATTTCAGGTACAGGTAAACACCATCAACATGGTTATCGACTGTCAAAATATCCGTTTTCCTGCCGGCTTGTTTGTACAGCTTTGTTCTGGCTAATATTGTCTCAATGGCATCTCTGCTTTGAGAATGGCTGAGGTCATCATCTCCGATAGCCTTTCCTCTGCCGCTTGGTACAAAGTGGTAAAAACAGGCCCTCTCAATATTCTCTGTTTCGAAAAAGTCAAACAGGGCTTCAAGGTCCTGAACATTCCTCTTGGTTAGAGTCAATCTGAGACCTGTTCGCACATCAGCGTCCTGGCAGTTTCTTATACCCTGCACAGCCCTATCAAACGCACCGGGTACTCCCCTGAATTTGTCATTAACCTGCCCTATTCCATCAAGGCTGATACCTACATACGAAACTCCGATTTGTTTTATTTTCTTAGCTACATCAGTAGTTATAAGTGTTCCGTTGGTTGAAATAACTGCACGCAAACCTTTCTGAACTGCATATTCAATAAGTTCAAACAGGTCAGGCCGTATCAACGGTTCACCCCCGGAGAACAGCACCGAAGGCACATTGAACTGCGCAAAGTCATTCAGGAGGGCTTTTGCCTGGCTTGTTGATAATTCATCAGAGGTTTTGCCGGTGCCACTGTCATTATAGCAATGGACACATTTGAGATTGCACGCCCTGGTGATGTTCCAGACGACAATAGGGCGTCTTTCAGATGCTTGTTTTGGAACAATATCTCCCTTGCGTTTCGCCCGGGAGCCTTTTTTGCCGTAGCGAAGCCAATCGCCCGGCGTAACCTGGTCGCAATATAATTTGCTGATATTTATCATCGTTTACGCTCGATGTGAGTGGTTAATTGGTGAGTTGAATACTCACTACTCACCACTCACTACTTCTGGTGGTATATATGCACAAAAAGGCTCTTCAGCCATATAATTACCCGTCGCAGCGTATGCTCTTGCGCGACATCCGCCACATACATCCCTGTAGCCACAGACACCACACTTGCCTTCGAGACTGCTGCTGTTACGCATTCGCGCAAGGTCTTCGTTGTTGTGCCATATCTCTGCAAGTTTTTGTTTGAGAACATTACCACATTCTATTGGCAGATATCCGCAGGGGAACACGTTTCCCTGATGACCTACGAAGAGCACACCAAGGCCTGCAAGACATCCGCGCGAAGCACCACCGTGCCCGTTTCTGCCTGGGACAGAACCGCTAACGTGCGATGTCTTTTTACGGGCCTGATATAGGCCCTGCTGCCTGATAATACGTTCATAGTGAGGGCCGCAGGTTACCTTCATTTGCAGCTCGCTGCGACTGTCCAATCTACATATCTCAAGCATCTTTTGTTCATATTGGTCAGGTGAAAGCATATCCGTTTCAGCCAGTACCTGCCCGCACCCGACCGGAACCAGCATGAATATGTGCACCGCTATCGCGCCCACTGATTTGGCAAGCTCATACACATCCTCTAATTGTCCGGCATTGTGCTTGGTCAATGTCATATTTATCTGAGTAGGTATTTCTTCCTCACGAAGACATTTGATACCTTGCAGTGCCCTTTCAAAGGAGCCTTCCAGTTGCCGCAGCTTGTCGTGAACCTCGGCAGTTGCGCCATCCAAGCTCACTGCAACCCTCACGATTCCGCTATCACGTATTTGTTTGGCCACTGTTGCATTTACCAATGTTCCATTGGTTGCAAGGGCCGGTGTAATCCCCGCTGCCTGTGTCTCATTAACCAACTCAAATAAGTCATCACGACAGAGCGGCTCACCACCCGAGAACACCAAAACCGGCATCATAGGCTGCTTTTTGCCTAATTCGGCCAACTGTGATATCAAATCTTTCGCCTGTGCGGTTGTTAAATCTTTAAAAGCCGCTTCATCGGATTCCAGACGCCGACAATGCGCACAGGCCAAATTGCATTTTATCGTAGTCTCCCAAAATAAAAGTCTCAGGATTTGATTTGACCCTAAAGCTTCTTTCACGACTGCTGGTCTTCCTTATGGTTTAGCTCGGACGATATCTTTTCAGCCTGCTGTACGATGCTGTCAACAAACCTTGCCGCCTCAGTGGCACCATTCTCTTTAGCTATGGTGTTGACGTTCTTAATTACGCAGTGCATCAGCTTATTGACCACACGGTTCACCATTATCTCCAAGGCCTCTTTGCACGAAGCTTCCTGTCTTGTTCCGACGAAGAACTGCTCAAGCTCGTTTTGGCTAATCCGTGCAAATTGCTCCTTCATCTGACCTATGAGAGGCCCTATATCCCTGGCCCCGAACCAGTCCATAAAATCTGTAACATTTTCAAAGACAATCTCCATGCCCCTGCCGATGTCCCGCTCGCGGGCCTTGCGATTCTGCTCAACGACCTCGGAAAGGTCGTCAACACTATATAGGTAAACTCCATCCATATTATTTATCGAAGGTTCGAAATTTCGCGGTACCGCAATGTCGATAATCAGTAGGGTACTTCCCCGCCGAATGTCCATTATCTTCTTGAATGGTTCCTTCCTGAAAAGATAATCCTGTACCGTCGCCGAGGCTATCGCGATATTAGCACTAATAAGCTGGTTCTGAACATCTTCCCATTTCCGGACCGCGATGCCATACTGCTCGGCCACGCTCAGACCGCGCTCGTAAGACCTGTTGACGAGTGTTATATTCCTGGCCCCAACCTGAAGAAGGTGCTGTACGATCAACTCACCCATCTCGCCGGCCCCGATAACAACCACTTTCGCCGATGAGATATTCGCAAAGAGCTGCTTGGCCAGCTCGACCGCAACGCCGGCAATGCTGACCCGGCCGCTGGAGATTGAGGTGGTTGTATATATCTTCTTGCTGGTGGCAAAGGCACAGTGAAATAAGCGGTTCAGAATCTTTCCCGTGCTCTTGGCCGCACAGGCCAGCTTGTAGCTCTCCTTGACCTGCCCGATTATCTGTGCCTCGCCAACTACCATGCTGTCCAGGCTCGATGCAACCGTCAGCAGATGCCTTACCGCATCCTCATCTCTGTAGGCGTACAAGAGCTCTGCAAACTTCTCCAGCTTAACATTATGAAATTCCGAGATGAATTTAGCCAGGTCATCCGCATCAGCCCCCCCGGCACGTCTGTCGGCACAATATAGTTCGACACGGTTGCAGGTCGATATCAGCACAAATTCCGCCTGGCGAAACCTGTTTTTCAACTCGCAGAGTGCCCTGGTCGTCTCCACGGTGTCAAACGCCAGTTTCTCGCGAATCTCTATCGGAGCAGTCTTGTGGTTGAGTCCTAAAACTATAATCTTCATATTACGTTCTTATCTTGTCTGTTCTGCAGATTCAACTTTGCTACGGTCGAAGTCATGTTCTGAACCGCAAAACACCGAGGTCCCCACTACCGCAAATAGAATCAATGCAAACGCGAGAAGCGTCACGTAAGCAATCGTCTTTTCCCTTAATTTGACCGTGCGCCACAATGCCAGAATCGACCCCAGCAGCAGCCAGGCAAGAGCGATAAGGATGATTTTAGGATCAGTGAGCCAGTCATAAGCGGTCATATTCAGCGAGGCAGAGGTGGCCGCCAGGCCAATTCCACCTGCCAGACCAAATGTCATCAGTACGAAGCATGCCTTTAGACCAAAAAGATTCATTCGCTCGAGCTTCTCGATGTTGGGCACCCTCCCGATGACCTGCATGACCTTCTTTTGCTTGAGCTTTCGTCTGCCAAGCAGGTAAAGCACGGCGCTTGCAGTTGCGAGCATTGCTGCTGCCCCGCTGAGAATCATTGCAATGCCGTGGGCAATCGCCCAGGGCGTAGCGGCTGCAGCGTGGGCCTGTGAAGCCGGTTCGGCAACAATCGCAGCCAAAATTATCAAGCCGAAAATTACCCACGCCATTACCGAACCGAACCACACCTGCTGGATAGCAATACTGACAAATAGGTATATAAGGCCGAATACAATAGTAAGGACAATCATTGACTCAAACAGTCCTGTTAGTGGTACCGCTTTTATCGCCGCAGCCCTAAATATAAGCATGACAGCCTCCAGCGTCACCGCCAGTGAGACCAGAGGCAAAAGGAAGCGTTTGTATTTCTCGCCGCCGGCCGGCAGTTGAAGAATGCCCACGATCGCTGCTGCCAGGTATAGCGCTATCACAAATGTAAATATGATTATTTCCGGTATTGGCAGACCTAACATTTTTGCTCCTGTTCGTTGGTATTTTGCGCACCCGATTGTGTAATGTATGTCGGCGGCACCTTTTTGAGCTCCTTTTCAGTAACCAGTATTCGGTAGTTTGAAATCCCGCATGCCTGACTCATTCGTCGAACTGTCCGCTGAACATCTTCGTCACTTTTCCCGTGGACCATCGTGTACAGGCTATAAGGCCAGTTTTTATCTGTATGGCGTTCATAGGCGTGACTAACCTCCCTAAATCCGGCAAATACCTCGCCCACTTCCTTGGTTCGTTCGGGCTCCACCTGCCAGACCACCATTGCTCCAGCGCCCAGGCCCGCTTTGAAATGATTCACTATTGCTCCTATTCGTCGAAGCTTCCCCTGCTGTTTCCAGTCTTTCAAAACTGCAAGCAACTGCCCTGTATCTATACCTATCTGCTGGGCCATATCGTTAAATGGACTTTGACTCTTCGGCAATCCTTGCTGAAGAACAGCCAGAATCTTTTGCTCAATACTGGATATGCAGTGTTTCATTGCAAGATGAATTGAATTATACTGAATTCGACTTACAATTGCCACTTAGTTTTTATAAACATCAAAAAATGAATTGTGGAAGGCTAAGAATGAGACCCATCAAGATAGCAAGCCGTTCCAGTAAGCTGGCTTTGGTACAATCCAACCATGTCCGCAACTTGCTAAAAAATCTCAGCGGCGGCATTGAAATTTCCATAGTGAAAATCTCGACGAAAGGCGACCGCGACAAATCAGACTTCCTTGGGTTCCCGCAAGGCGGGGTCCCGCTTCATAAGTCCGACTCCATCGGCTTTTTCACTTCCGAAGTTGAGAAAGCGGTGCTTGACGGCAGGGCTGATATCGCTGTCCATAGCCTAAAGGACCTGCCCACGGCCTGCACGAAAGGGCTGGTAGTCGCCGCGGTACCGAAAAGGGAGTCCGTCGCCGATGCGTTGATAGCCTCATCTCAGGAGGCTTCTATCGCTGCTCTGCCGGCCGGGGCAACCGTGGGAACATCGAGCCTTCGACGCATTGCGCAGTTGCGCCGGCTTAGAGATGACCTGAAATGTGTTCCTTTGCGGGGAAATGTTGAAACAAGGCTTTCAAAGGTTGCCTCTGGTAAGGTTGATGCTGCCGTTGTTGCTTGCGCAGGTTTGAACCGGCTTGGTCTGGCTGATAAAATCTCTGCAGTTCTGCCGCCCCAGGAGTTCCTGCCCGCCCCGGCACAGGGGGCATTGGCCGTACAGATTCGCACCGAAGATAGTGAGCTTGCCGAATTTGTCTCACAAATCAATGATAAATATTCTCGGATTACCACCGAAGCCGAACGATTTATACTTACATATATGCACGGCGGATGCAGTATACCTCTGGGAGTGTATGCACAAATCTCAGGCGATAACATAAATATTGATGCAATGATATCTGATGTGGAAGGCAAGAAATATATCAAACGCTCAAAATCCAGTAGCATCAGCGAGGCCAAATATTGTGCCAAGGAACTCGCACAAGAACTGTTGGCCGCCGGCGGACAGGAAATTCTTGATCAAATCAGAAATAGCCGAAATGATGAAATCAAAAGGTGAGGGAGTTCCTGACTTGTCTTGAAAAAAAAAGAATTCTTGAAAGGGAAAAATATAACAGTAAAATCATTGAAACAAGAATTAAAGTTGTCTCCTAAATCAAAGCGGGCAGATTGAGGAGCAAGCAAATGCAAAAGTTCGAAATCGAGACATATCAAGATCTGGTCACAGATGTCGGAGGCATCACTGAGGAGAATTTATTTATGTTTCTGGGCAAAGTTCAAGAAGCGTTCGGATACGTCCCGCGAGAGGTGGTCCGCGACGTTGCGATAAGAACCGGTTTTTCCGAGACTCGAATTTATGGTGCTCTGACATCATACAGAGATTTCAAGGTACGGTTGGAGTGCGACGACTAAGATGAGGGAAACAAAGCTCTTAACTCGACGAGTGGGCAAGTACAAGCCGCTGGATCTGGAGGGATACGAGGCCGATGGAGGCCTGGCAGCTCTTAAGCGGGCCTTGGCGATGGGGCCTGAGTCAGTAGTCGAGGAGATTAAACGGTCAGGTTTGGCTGGCCGGGGCGGCGCAGGATTCCCAACGGGACCAAAGTGGGCAATGGCTGCCGGTGAAGAACAAGGGCCAAAATATTTTATTTGTAATGCTGAAGAGGGTGAGTTGGGGACGTTCAAGGACAAGGTCCTGCTCGACGGCGACCCCTGGATGGTTCTCGAAGGAATCCTAATCGCGGCCTATGCGATTGGGGCTGAACAGGCCTACATCTACATAAACGGCAAGTACGACCACACCGTCGAGCTGTGGGAGAGACTTGTTGTTGAGGCGAGGAAAGCCGGACTTCTGGGAGACGGCATTTTAGGCTCAAAGTTTTCCGTTGACCTGCAGGTAGTCAAAGGTAAAGGGCTGTACATAACCGGCGAGGAGTTTGCGCTTATTTCTTCGCTTGAGACACGCCGGGCTGCCAGCCGATTGAAGCCGCCGTATCCAACAGAAAAAGGATTGTTTGGAAGGCCAACGGTTGTAAATAACGTCGAAACCATCGCAAACGTGCCAGTGATTTTGGCAAATGGTGTAGAAGCGTATCACAAGCTCGGTGTTGAGGGTGAGCCCGGAACGAGGCTTTTTTCAATATCCGGGGACGTTAAAGAAAGCGGCGTGTTTGAGCTTGAGGTCGGTTCAGGAACGCTGGCAGAGTTTATCGATGAATTTGGCCGAGGAACAGCGAGCGGTCGGCCCGTAAAAGCGGTTCAACCAGGTGGAGGAACAAGTGCATTTCTTGCTCGAGCTTCTCTGGGGTGTAAACTCACCGCCCAAGCCATTCGTCAGGCCGGCAGTGGAATTGGAACTGCAGGTGTGATAGTTTACGAAGAAGGCAACAGCGTAGTTGATATTGTCAAAGGACTGATGGAGTTTTACGGGTTTGAATCCTGTGGGCGCTGTGCGCCGTGCCGAATAGGAGTTGTGCGAATGAGGGAAATCATCGAAAGGATCTTTCAAGGCGAGGGAACAACTGAGGATTTGGAGCAATTACGCCAAATTGGCAAGGCATGCGTGGCGGTATCCACTTGTGGAATGGGACAGTCTTTTCCACTCCCGGTACTTTCGGCATTGGAACTTTTTCCGCAGGATTTCGAGATGGCTATTGGCAAGGTCCCAGCGTAGAAATCTAATTGTTATGCCTAACCTCGATTTTGCAGGAGACTTTGTAAGAATGAAAGAAATTTGTCTGACAATTGACGGCAGAGAAGTAACGGTCCCGGAAGGAACAACGATTCTCGAAGCGGCGAAAAGTGTCGGCATTGACATTCCCCACCTGTGCTATGATTCACGCCTCGAGCCGGCAGGAACGTGCCGGCTATGTGTGGTTCAGATAGAGGGTCGTCCCGGCCTGACAATATCATGCAACACACTCGCGGCTGAAGGGATAAAAGTGTGCACTGAAAACGATGAGATTGCAGCCATACGGAAAACGGTTCTTGAGTTGATTCTGTCGGAGCATCGGGTAGCGTGCACAAGCTGCGATAAAGATGGTGCATGCAGTCTTCAGGACTACGCATACCGCTACCAGGCTGACGAAGGACGCTTTGGTTTGCCAGAGCGAAGGCCCGTAAAACCGAATTATGCCACTAACAGTGAAGCGATACTTTATGACCCGGACAAGTGTATTCTATGTGGCTTGTGTGTCAGGTACTGCGAGGAGGTACAGAAAGCCGAAGCCCTAACATTTGCCGGTCGTCTTGGGCAGATTGAGGTGAGCACGGCGTTTGGGATAGATCTTCATAAAAGTTCCTGTGTCCTGTGTGGAGGATGCGTCGAGATTTGCCCTGCGGGCTCAATGTTGGACCGTGTAGCTATCGGTAAGGGCCGCGAAAAAGACCTGACCAGGACACGAACTACTTGTGCTTATTGTGGTGTCGGCTGCCAGATTGACCTCAACGTCAACCCAAAAACAAACGAAATAGTCCGCGTAACCAGCGAAGTCGGTTGCATTCCGAACAATGGCAATTTGTGTGTCAAGGGCAGGTTTGCTATGGACTTTGTCGCAAGCAAGAAAAGGCTTGCCTCCCCGCTTATAAAACGAAACGGCAGGTTCGAAAAAGCAACCTGGCCCGAAGCAATAAATTTTATCGCTGAACGTTTGACCAAAATAAAAACGCAGAACGGCCCCGACAGCATCGCTGGGCTTTCATCTGCCAAGTGCACTAATGAGGACAACTACATCTTTCAGAAGTTTATTCGTGCAGCGATTGGCACTAATAATGTTGACCATTGCGCCAGGCTCTGTCACGCATCGACGGTTGCCGGTCTTGCAAGGGCATTCGGCAGTGGTGCTATGACCAACTCGATTGATGAGCTTAAGAATGCCGGCTGCATATTTGTAATAGGCTCGAACACCTCTGAGGCCCATCCCGTCATCGCTCTCAATATAAAAGAGGCGGTTGTCAAGAACGACACCAAGCTTATAGTGGCCGACCCGCGTCAAATCGACCTTGTCCGATACGCCGAGTTGCACCTTCCTCAAAAACCCGGCACGGATGTTGCCCTCATAAACGCTATGATGAACGTAATAATAAGTGAAAAACTGCACGATAGCGATTTCATAAATGACCGGACAGAGGGTTTTAGTGAATTTGCTAATGCGGTGAAAGATTTCACGCCGGAAATGGCTGAGGAGATTACGACCGTCCCCGCCGAAAAAATCCGCCAGGCCGCGAGGATATATGCCGGTGCTTCAACAGCCAGTATCGTTTATAGTATGGGCATCACTCAGCACACTACCGGTACCGACAACGTCCTATCACTTGCCAATCTCTCAATGCTCACCGGCAACGTCGGCAAAGAATCGACCGGCGTAAATCCGCTACGTGGCCAAAACAACGTCCAGGGCGCCTGTGACCTCGGTGCTTTGCCCAACGTCTATCCCGGCTATCAGTCGGTTGAGGACTCTAAAATTCAGGCCAAGTTTGAAAAAGCCTGGTCAAAAAAGCTTTCTCCTAAAAAGGGGCTCACTGTTGTCGAGTTCTTCCACGCCGTAGAGACAGGCGACATAAAGGCAATCTACATAATGGGCGAGAATCCCGCACTTTCCGACCCAAACCTCAACAGAACACGAAAGGCCCTCGAGACGGTCGATTTTCTTCTCGTGCAGGATATCTTCCTCTCCGAGACAGCCCAATATGCCGACGTGGTTCTGCCCTCGGTCTGCTTTGCCGAAAAGGACGGCACATTCACAAATACCGAACGCCGAGTTCAGCGTGTCCGCGCCGCCGTCACCCCGCCCGGCCAATCCCGTAGCGATTGGGAAACAATCTGCGATGTTTCGACAAGACTCGGCTATCCAATGAGTTACGACTCCGCCGGGCAGATTATGGATGAAATTGCCTCAGTCACGCCCATCTATGGTGGTATCTCCTTTGACCGGATTGATTTGGTCGGCTTGCAATGGCCCTGTCCGGACAAGGAACACCCCGGCACAAAGTATCTACACAAGGGTCGCTTTACCAGAGGAAAGGGCAAATTCCACACCGTCTCCTTCAAAGCCCCGGCCGAGTCTCCCAACGCCAAATTCCCCTTTGTGCTATCAACCGGCAGGCAATTATATCAGTTCCACACCGGCACGATGACCAGAAAATCAGCCGCTATAAACCAGGTTTCACCAACCGGCTACGTGGAAATACACATCAAAGATGCCGGCAAACTTGGAATTGCCGACGGTGACAGTGTCGAGGTAGTCACCCGCCGCGGCAAGGTATCAACGCTGGCAAAGGTCACTAAAAATATCGAAAAGGGCTGGCTGTTCATGCCCTTTCATTTCTGCGAAGGTCCCGCCAATATGCTGACGATCGACGCCCTGGACCCCTTGGCCAAGATACCGGAATACAAGGTATGTGCGGCGACAATACGAAAAGCACCGTCGTTAAGTCAGCAGAAAACACGCAACTGAAAAAATCGGGGCAATCATCCACCAAATACCATCAGTCAGCAAGAATGTTCGCGCTGCGCGACTACCATTTATCTGAGAAAGTGCTGATTCCAGCACTTAGCAATTTGTGAATATCGTCAATAGTGCAGATAATGCGTTTATAGAGTCGTTCAACGGCAAATTTAGAGCCGAGTGTTTAAATCAAAATTGTTTCTTGTCACTGGCCGATGCCCGCGATAGAATTGGGTCGTGGCGAATGGATTATAATCACTACCGGCCAAACAGTCCCGACTTGTCGTGAGGCTGCATGGCTCCGGCAGCGTTTGCGGCGGTTTGTTGTTCTGGGCCAGGCTATGCTCCGCCTGCCCCAGGACGGGGAGAAAGAATGTGAAAACCTCTCATAAGACTTGGTACCAAAAACGGGAGCAAGACCTTATGAGCAAACGATAAAATAATAATCTCACCGGTGAGAATTCATATTTGACATCGGCGAACAACGAGTACATAAAGTCGATGCAAGTGAGTATTATGGCGGCTACGTTAGAAGCTAAATATGAAGAACATAAAGACGATGTCATTAACTTACTTATTATTATTTTTATCGCATCCGTATTCGGTGTTTACTTAATTGCCACAACAGTCCTTATTGCCAAGGACGGCGTCTATTACATTGAGCGGGCACAAAAGCTTTCAAGCGACCCCGTTGGTGTTATAAAGGGGCATCCTCCCGGCTATCCATTTCTCATTTTTGCAGCTCATAAATTCGTGACTCTGTTTACCGATAACTCATCAGTATTAACCTGGATATATACGGCCCAAAGCGTAACGTTGTTATGCAGATTAATTGCATTAATTCCTTTATATTTTATAGGAAAGTTTTTGGTTGGAAGCCAAAGAAGTTTCTGGGCGACTCTTATCCTCATAATACTGCCTTATCCTGCGGAGTTTGGAAGTGATGCATTGAGAGATTGGCCGCATGTTCTATTTTTGGCCGCGGGTTTTCTACTTCTGCTTTGGGGAGCAAAGCAAGGCAAATGGTGGATGTTTGGAATAGTCGGCCTGGCTGGAGGACTCGGATATATAATCCGACCTGAATGCGCACAGTTGGTTATATATGGAGCTCTTTGGCTATCGATTAGATTGTTCCTGCCAACGCATAATATGAACAGGCCCAGAGTGGTCTGTGCTTTTCTCATTCTCCTGATTGGTTTTGCTATGCCTGCAGGACCGTACATGAAAGCAAGAGGAAGAATCCTTCCGACAAAACTTGAGCACCTCATTAGTTTTTCTTACGATTCTCAATCACAGAGGGCTGTAAAAGAAGACATTGACAGTCACAATGACGTATATGCAACTGCGAGCTTGCCAAGCAATGTAGCAAAAGCGATTTACAGGCTTATCGTAAAAATCAGTGATAATTTAATGTACTTTTTTGCGTTGGCACTGGTAATAGGCATTTATTCCCGTTTCCACAAACAATCCAAGGCAACAGACATCGAGAGATTTTTTGTGCCAGTTTTTATAGCACTTAATGTTATTATGATGATACTGCTATATTACGGCTATGGATACATAAGCAGGAGGCATTGTCTGCCGCTGGTTGTGTGCTCAATTTTTTATGTGCCCATCGGTTTGCAAATATCTGCCGATTGGCTAAGCAGCAGGTTTTCCAAAGGGTCATTAGTGAATAATCCTAATCCCCAGCTATGGTTTTTTATTCTGGTGGGAGTTGGTGCGGGTATTTGTATGCCTAAATTGTTCAGACCTATAAGTATTGAAAAGCAAGGTTACAGAGATGCCGTGAGGTGGCTAAAGGAGAACACAACTCAAGAAGACTTAATTGTCGTGCCAGACAGTCGAATAGGTTTTTATGCGGAACGAAACACGTTAGTCAGTAAGAGTAAGAATGCTTTTGAAGGGGTTGACTATATTGTGAGTCTTGGGGAGGATGAAAATGAACAGCTAAAAGTGGGCAGGGTTGTGCAGGAAAAGCTATCGTTATGGCTGGATAAGCGGAGGAAAAAAAACAGGCTAATTATTTACGAAGTGTTGTGATTGAGATATACGGTGTTTATTGCCAAGAGAGTCAAACACCGGTGCCGGTTTATTTGGGATTATTTCTTTCGACAGCAAGTTTGAGTTCGTTAACAGTTTTTTCGACAGTTTCGTCCAAGGAAGGAAACTCTGCAACGCGTTTCCTTATCAATCCATACATTCCATTTCGTTGACGGTCGCTCCGGGCCAGTGTAGTTTGAGTTGTTTCTGCCAAGAACCTGCTATTTTTGGTGAATAGTAAACGGCGGTATTTTCAAAAACCTCCGGCAAACAGGAGAAATCTGCTGTTATACATATGCAATCCCTTGACATAGCCTCAAGGGCTATCAATGAAAGAGCTTCCACTCGGCTGGTCATTACAAAAAGTCGGCGGTTTTTGTAACACCAGTTCGTTTCCTCATGGTTTAGACTACCAGCCCTTCTTCAGCAATACGACAGGAATTGTTTTTGCCAAAATATACAGGTTCAACAGGAAAGATCTTCGTTGAATATACAAATAATCGTATTTTACTTTATGGTTGGGGTGTAAGTCATAAGCATTTCTTATCTGCGCAAGACCGGTCAGGCCGGGTTTTACCGCCAGCCGTATTTCCCTCAGTGCCTTGTGCCGTTTCACAAAGTGGAGCCGTTCGGGTCTCGGTCCAACAAGACTCATATCGCCTCGTATAACATTTAACAATTGGGGAAGCTCATCAATACGGGTGCGTCTTAGAAAACGGCCGATTCTCGTAACTCTTGGGTCATTTTCTCCGGCTAAAACAGGACCTGTTTGCTTTTCAGCATCATTAATCATTGTCTTGAATTTATACATAGTGAAGGTTTTGCCGTCTTTACTAATCCTGCTCTGTTTGTACAAAACAGGCCCAGATGAAGTAAGTCTTATAAGTAGCATGACCAATAGCATCAATGGGCTTAGAAGGATAAGCGTAAAGGCGCTGCCTAATACATCCAAAGCCCTTATCAAGAATTCCTCACTGTCGGATTTTCTTCCAAGGAATGTCGCAAGGAATTGTATCGAGTTTTCGTCCATTACATTTCCTGAAAGCAATTCTGCATAAATGGACGGGCTAAATAGCACGTTGACTTTTAATCTTAGCAAGAGATAAATCAGGAGGTTCATCTGCTTGTCTTCGCGGATTCGTTCACATATCACAACCTCGTCTGCATCCTTATACCACACAAGGTCCTCGATTTTATCTATATATATTTTCTCAACATGCTTGTTGTTCTCAATAGCTTCTGTATCGCTTTCTTGTCCAATAATGATTATTTTTTTCCTGATTCTCCCTGCTAAATTTAGAATCAGGTCGTTGGATAGAAAGATAATAATTAAGCCAACTGGAAAGGAAATGAGGAAGATACTTGTAGGAAATGTGGACCACTGGGCTCTGAAAACATATACGAGGGCTATGCCGAAAAGTGTCCCCAATGCCATGCTATGGGTAATTCGTTTAAATAAATCCCAGTGTGACTGGAATCTGTTCCTGAAAAATCTTGTGAAACCAAATGCCAGCATGTACATGAACGTCAGAAAAAGGAAATTGCCTTTATAAGAATTGAAGTTGTAATCAGGGATGTCTGTTCCATATCTTATAAGAAAGGATAGGAGGAACGCAATATTAATTAAAACTGCATCTACCAGAAATAATAAGATTTTCACTATCATAGAAAAACTTGATCTGGTCTTATTGTGTCAAATCAAATTTAAAAGCAGTTTCTATTAATTCCCAATAACTTAATATATTGCCAACCTTTTACCTTTACATCAACAGTCAGCCACATATTTTTTTACTTCTATTTGCAAGCCAATGAAATGTTATTCTATACCTTCAGGCCTCATAAAGAGTTGAGATATTTTTGTTATTGGTTTGAAGATAAAAAATAAAGGAGATAGACGTAAACCGTTAATTCGAAAAGCTCTGATGATTTCCATGTTACCACGAATAATGCCATTCAGGACGTTTGCTTTGCCTCCTGTACGCATCTTTGCAATCACCTTTGGTAGATAATCGACTTTAATTTTGTATTTTTCAATGAAACGCAGCATCAAATCAAAATCGGCTGCAATCTGGAATTTGTCATTGTATAGTCCAAATTTTTCAAAAATTTCTCTCCGACAGAAAAAAGTCGGATGTGGTATGGTCCAGCCTTTAGCAAATGCACCTTTCTTATACTCTCCAGGATTCCAGAAACGCTTGATATATCCAGTATCATCACGGTCTACGTATATCAGGTCTCCGTACGCAGCATCCAAATCATTACTCTGCATAAATTCTACTATTTGGCTAACAATAGTCTGGTCGGCATACATATCATCGCTATTCAAAGTAGCTATAATATCGCCGGTTGACAACTTGATTCCTTTATTCATAGCCTCATAAATAGCCGTGTCCGGCTCTGATATCACTTTGGCTATGTCGTTTTTGTATCTGTTTATAATACCAAGAGTACCATCTGTAGAGCCCCCATCGACAACGATGTGTTCGATATCCTCATAATCCTGGATTAGAACACTTTTTATAGTATCTTCAATAGTCTCCACACTATTCAAACAAACTGTTACTATAGAAAGCTTCATTTTATCTCAGAAATTATCTGTTTAGACATTTTCGATTTCGTCTATTGATTCTATTACATCTTCTACTTGAATTGCTTTCATACAGGCATTGTTAAGATCACAGACCTGTTTATGACAGGGGCGACAAGCAAAATCGCCTTTGATGACCGTTGCGATCTTCCCGCTGCCCCGAGGGCAAGCTATGGAGGGGGGCTGTGGACCAAACAATATAATGACATTTTTTCCAAGAGCGGCTGCTATATGACCAATGCCACTGTCCAGCCCTATGAAAGCCTCGCCACAGGCCAGATAAGCTGCTATGTCGCTTAACCGTACCGATAATACAGGAATAGTTATGCGGCAATTATTCTTGATAGATTCGACCATAGATTTGTTATTTGGTGGGGATAGCAGTACCGGCGAATAGCCTTTGTTATCTAAGTATTCCACAATCCGGGCGAATCGCTCGGGTGGCCAAAGTCTTTTAGGCTGGCTTGCTCCGGGATGTAAAAAAACAATATTATCTAAATCTCGGCTGTCGAAGTATTTTTTTGCAGCTTGTATCTTTGCCTCCGGAACGCGAAGGCTGGGAACATCCTTACCGTTTTCAGCTCCTAAGTATCTTACTACATTTAAATTCCTCTCAATCAGATGCCATTTTCCAGGAGCAGGTACGATATCAGTTAACCAGTATGCCCCGCCGGTAAAATCATAACCGACTCTTCTTCTGGCCCCAATTAATCGCAACAAAAATATGTTTCTTATGTCGCCGCGAAAATCCAGAGCTATATCAATCTTTAATTTTCTTAATTGTCTGATTTGAGAAAACAATCGCCTTAAGTTTGAAAGTGAGTAATCGTATGTTGACCATGGAATGCGAGTGATAAAAAATTTATCAAATAGTTCTTGATCTTTTAACAGATCCTTTCCCCACCGGTTGCCACAGAAAATCAGTTTTGAATCAAGAAACTTCTGGCGGATTGCCCTGTAGGCAGGGATCCCCATTATCACATCGCCTATTAGATGCGATTCAAGAATCAGGATTTTCTTGTATTGCTTGCCATCATGATTAATTGGAGATGAACGTTTAAACAGATATAGGAAAGAAAGAAGTCTGTCAAGAAGACTCAAGAGAATAAGCCGTCGGCTATTAAAATATATCTTGGCTGCTTTATGTTTGTCAACAGTCTTGCGCATCTAAGCCATCCTTGAGTCGTTCCAATGAGTTTCGTGCAGCTTGACCTTTTGGGATGAAGTCGTATTTAATTTTTAAGTACTTGAAAATAAAGATATTAATGCGACGAATTTGGCTAAACGCCAATTAGGTATCACGAGCTTTTGGAGCTATGATTACATCTTTTGTTGAACTTATGCCATTGTAATCAAATCTTTCGTATCCATTATCGAACAACCATTCAAAAACTGCCACCTCTTGATCCCAAAAGGGATGGTTACCTCTCCCCCATCCGACTTCCAAAAGAATATAGGGTTTTTTGTCTAATCTCTCAAGTGTCTCTTTCATACCCTTCAAAACTGAGAACTCTGCTCCTTCAACATCTATTTTAATCAAATGTATCTTATCTAATCCGTTTCTCGCGTACTCGTCGAAAGTTATTTCATTAATTCGTAATGGCTTCATCCCTCTTGTCGGTTTTTCCTTGACAACAGTGTTCCAACCAAGGTTGGTCTTATCCAGTATATCGTTGCATTGCCTTTCTTGTCTGATAAGGCGTAATTCTCCACTGTAACATTCCCGAACCCTGAGAAGTTCCTCCTGCAAAAGTCATAATATTTAGGAACTGGCTCAAAAAGATATGCTTTACAATTTGGGAATCTCTCCAATATGATTTGAGTAAATGACCCGACGTTAGCACCGACGTCGATTATAACATCGCCATCTTGAATAAGATGGCTAATAACGGTTGAAATATCTGTCCTGATTATCCTTACAAGTCTTCTGCGCCAAATTCTTAACCGCAACTCTTCCGGCAATATCGACGCCGTTATATATCGAATGCTTACAAGAATTCTTCTTAGCAACTTTTTACAAATAAGCCAACCTACAACCATGCTTATCCTATCCGCCCCGCAATACGGAGCTTCTTATTTACTTAACTGACATTTCCCATTTCAACTGCAATTAACAATGTTGACAGACTACAAGTGCTGATTCTCCACTCTGGTCGTTCTTGATGCTCGTTTTTGCACAAGTTAGCTTCACGCCGAACATCGCCATTAACAGACTAACCCACCATTCAGGACCTCTAAAAATGGGCACTACTATGCAGGTCGCAATAATAAAAATTAGGGCGAATAAAGCAACCAAAATATATGGATTTGATTTGTACCAGGCCTTTAGGTGTATTACTGTTGTGAAGAAACCGAAGACAAAGAAAAACAAAATGCAAAATATACCAAAATCCTGATATGCATAAGCAGTCAAATACCTCGCAGGATTCCACACCCATGCCGCTTTGTCAGGAGTGAAAAGAGCGTCGGCCAGTCCAATGTACTCCAGCGGAAATCTCACTACATAAAAAAGATTACGACCCAGCGTATGGTCAAAATTAGACTCGAACAGGATAGACAAATTTGCCAGTCCTAACGAAGAATATTGTGCAAGCACATCTTTGAAACTTCTTGCTTGACGAATCAAGCTGATAACATGCAAAAAGGTAGCGGTAGACACCAGTATAGCAAAGAGGAAAAACAACCTTTTCTTTGAATGCCCTATGATTTTCCCGCATCTTCTGATATTGAAGACAAAGTAGTATATTGTTATTATAAAAACGCTGCCAATTAAAACTCTATCAAGTGTGAACAAAGAACGAATAAGTATTGTGATAAGAATCACAGATATATATCTTTTGGCACCGGAACTTATTAGTATGCCCTTCGTGTCATCAAATCTGTTTCTAATGCTTTCCCTGGCTAAAACCATATACAGGGCCGATAACGGTAAATAGGAAAACATCTTGATTATCCCTGGCAGACCGCCAGTTTCCCTTGTTCGCAAAAAGTACTTACGAATCGCATTGGAATCGTCTTGAACCTTAATATAAGTGACCAATTCTCGCAAATAATCTGTCAGAGATATAGACGCACTAATCTGCCAAAGAACGACGCCGATACCGACTATACAATAAAAATATATCAGATTAGAAAAAAGCCTCCGCTTTGCCACATAAAACTTCTTCCTAGTTCCGTAAAAGTGATAGTTATACATTGCTGCATGGGCACCTAAAAGAAAAGCAGCTGCAGTTATGAAATGGAATATTACTCCGTAAATACTAATATGGTCTCGCAGCTTAATAACGTTTTCTGAATCGCTCGGTATAATTGAAAAAATGTACATAAATACATAGAGAAACAGAAATATAAAAGCCGGGCTCGTCAGCAAAAAGAACCACTTATTTTGTATTACAGGTTTCAACACTCCAACGTTTCAGATATCTAATTGACGCTATAGTTATTCTAGTTTAGCAAATCGCAGCAAATAATAATACTCTCTGTGCAACATGTACAAAAATGTGGTGAGCAAAGGACCGTATCTGAGCTTCAGGTCGGTCGATAGAATGTCCCGGTGTTTTTTCAGCATATACCACGTATTGTACATAGCCCAGAATTCGACTAACAGACGATTTGTCCTCTGTCCCCCTTTTTTACTCATTGACCCTCTTATATGGTAGCAGGATGTATCGGGCGTAAAAAGGATTTTCGCGCCGATTTTACGGGCTGACAGAAAAAAATCTGTTTCTTCACGGAATCCGTTTCCCGAATACCAAGGGTCAAAAGACACCTCGTTGAATAGCTTCCTTTTTACCAGTGCGATGGCGTGCGTAAAAGGAACTGCCAATGCTTTGCCTGACTTAAACTTTTCTTCGGGTATTCGAAAAGGCTTAAAATCTTGCGGCCAACCAGGCCGTTCATTATTGCTATTTATGTATCTTTCGATCCGACAATTTGAATCAATCCTGATGGGAATCAAATTGCCTGAAATAATGTCACACGAAAAGCTGTTGAGTTGTTCGTGAAGGATATTAGTATAGTTCGGTGCCAAATAGACATCATCTTCACCTAAGAGAATATATTCTGTATCTGCTTCTGAAATACCGATCATGCGGGCTTTCTGCGCGCCAGTTTTATCCTTAATCTTAATTTCTTTAACAAAATCACTGTCTTTTTGGAAGGAAGCGATCACGTCAGAGGTTTCATCTACTGAGCCATTATTAACTATCAATATTTTCTTAATCCTCTTATTCTCTATATAGCTTGGAAGGGTTAATTGCAATTCTTTTGCACGGTTGTATGTAGGAATTATTACTGTAATGTCATTCCTTTTCATATTTTTTCCCACGTTCCTTAATGCCGCTCGCGCCTCGCGGAAAAGCTTTAAGTAGGTCGACTAATATCTGGCCGGCATTTAGCGCGCTTCGTTGCACTTTAGGCACAGTCTTTCTTAACTGGTCCCGAATTTCATCTTTCCTTTTGAGTGTGTCTTCAACAATCTGGGCCACGCTATTTTCTGTTATGTTGTTTGATGTTAGCAAAAAATCCGTGTGGCCAAAAATTTGTTTATTGATTCCTTCGGCCTTGTGGCTGTATGCTAGGCTTACAGTCGGAACACAGGAAGAAAGAGCTGCTATGCTTGCATGAGTCCTGGCGGCGATCATACAATTCATGCGGGAAATAATCCACTTGGTTTCTGCCGCAGTAAGATCCTCCGGTAGTAAAAGTATGCCGGAGCAGTCCGCTCCCAAGTTTTCCAAAACTTCACGCATAAACTTGTAGTCATTAGTATGAGGTCTAGTATCATGAGGAATGAGAACTATCGGCATATCAAAACTTCGTCTCATATTTCGGACAATCTCAACGCTTCTAAGCATCCAGGCTTTAACATTGCCATGAGTAACCCACTTCGCCATAAGAGGGCTGATATTCAGGCCAATGGCATCATTAGGCAGCGAAAGCCCCATTTTATCTTCGGATACACTTTCAGCCTCCATCACAAATGCAGGGTCTGCCATAGGTATCGCATTTTCGGATATTCCGTGCTTTAGAAGATATTGACGGGTCACTTCTTCTCGAACAAAAATTGCAGTTACATCCGACCTTAGATGCAAAAGAATGCGCTTCGCAAATTTTGGAATACTATCAAATGGTCCTATGGAAGCTCCCCAGATAATCAGTGGTCTTTCCAACCTTTTGACATACGAATCTAACGCTATAAATGGGTGGGGGACACCATAATCAAGCGTGTAATTGTCGCCACCGATCGACAAAACCGCTTCACTTGCCAAAATAGCATTCTTAATAGAACCGAACAGAGTCTGTTGCTCTAACTTAGGTATCGTAAATCGAAAAGTGTTTTTTGCAATCCATTTCGGACTCCATTGTCTTGGCACCTGAATTGGTTGGTGAATGATGCTTGTATCTCGCTCATTTGGCAAAAAAACAGGTTTTGTAACGTCGAAATTGGCGTTTATAATCCGTGGATTATCAAATGCGTTTCTTAATATTCGTGCTGTTCCACGAACGATTGCTTCACAGCCGCGATTTAAATATGAGCCGTTGCCAACAAATAAAAAATCAGGCCTGTTCATATTCATCCACACACCTTCTTTATAAGTCTTCTAATAATGGCGTTGGGAATGCGAAAGTATTCTGATTTTCTCTTTGCAGTGTTAATCTCCTGCTGTAAATCCGACATCATCCTGTTAAATATTTGAATATCCTTATCAGCTTCAGTCCAGGCCTTGCCGCTTTCTTGTGAGATATCAAAACATGCTTTTACAAGCCTCTCTTTGCAAATCTCAAAAGATCGCCTGATAAGTTCCAACCTTGTATTTGGAACGGGTTCACCTTTTGCGGATGCAATTTCCAACCTGGTTTTGAGGTCTTTCCGCTTCGCATCAAGAACACCTTGCTGGCTCTTGATAATATCCTCAATACCCAGACCGGATATCTCAAGACATTTCTCTGCACCTGCGGCCAGGATTTCAGATAGATTTTCATTCCGCAGCAGTACGATACTGTGTCCTCTCCAATCAGCGGAATACTCAGGCAGCCAGGCATCCATAAATGTCACGTCGGCACATTCAGCGAAAATATCATCACAAAAATTACAGGCATTCGGTGTGAAGTAGCGGTCAAACCAAATTCGATTCATACCATCAGTCCAGAAAACTACACCTTCACGTCTCGGATTCATTCCGTTTTCAGAGACAAATTTCATTCCAAAATTTGACGCCGGACGGTTTGGGTCTTTGATACGAAACGTAACTTGCTTGAGGCAATGAGGGTCCCCGCCACCCAATCCGCAGACATATTCAGCGAAGAATTTGCTCTTTGTCTGGCCACAGACTAAGCCCAATACGAACTTTATCCTGCCTTGAAGTTTTGGAATCGATTGCATTGCCAAACGAATGGCCTTACAAACACACGGCAGGCCAATAATCGCATACCGACCTTCGTTTTGAAGAATATGGCGGATAACCTCGCTTGTTTCGACAGGATAATAACAGGAACGGGAACATTCACGAACTTCCTTAGGGGTGTTACATATCTTAAACTTAAATAATTTTTCGGGGTCATCGTTTGGAGATACGCAAGCCACATGGTCAATAAGGTTATCAGCAAGTAATTTTTCCGATGTCCACGTTGCCAAACCGCCAGATGCCCCATTTTCACGGTGACTTTTAACATTAGAATATCCAACAAAGGCATCTAAATAGTAGCCGGTTTCCGGTGTATGTTTAATTCCAGGCGTCTCTGCAAAAAGCTTTTGACCCAATGTGTCCTCGTTATCTTTGTTGTTATAGAATGGGCACACCTTTAAGCATAGATTACATTTTTCCCCACAGCTATTACCGATTTCAAGAGCATTATACTCACCAAATCTGTTAAATTCGATTTTTAGGTTTTCGCTTGGGCATATACTGGCACAAATCCCACAACCAATACAGAGATTCTTACCGACAACCTCAGTGCATACATTTTTATGGCCTGTAATATTATTCATGATTTCGGACATGCACAATCATGGCAACCCAGTATAATCCCATGGATATGCCATGCGCAATTAGAAGCGATATCGCTGCGCCCATCCCCCCTAACTTCGGAATCAAAAAAAGGCAGAGCGAAATACTCAGGATACCACCAATAATAACACTTGTAAAATAAACTTTTTCCATTCGGGCGGAGACAATATACTGTGAGGCAACAAACCCCAATGAGTATATCATCGTATAAATGCCCATTATCCTTAAAGCACCAGCAGCGGAAGCATATTCCGGCTTATAGATCAGTCTGAAAATCATTTCTGGGAAAATAATTGTTGCAAGACAGACCGGAAAAACAACAAGAAACATTATTGTAGAATATTTTATAAGAAATTTTATTCGATTTGTTTTTTTGATATCAGGCTTTGTTATTCTTGCCGTTGCGGGGTTTCCAATGCGTGCTACCTGGTTCAGAAACAGCATTGCTATTGTTATAATCTGCCAGGCAGCAGCGTAACCACCCAATGATTCTTTGCCTTCATAAAGCTTCAATATGATCTGATTTATAATTCCGAAAGAAAGGCATCCTAACGTAGAAAACCAGATAATCAGGTTTCCTCTTGCCAACGCAAGAGTGGCACCAAATATTGACCTGCTTATCCTGCCAAAATCAATTCTATTAAAAGCCCATTTGCACTGAAGTATCATATAGAAGGTTACTGTAGCAATAGTAAAAATCCCCAGCCAGAAAACGCTGAGACTTTTCGGGGACAGTATTATCATAAGCCATACCGCTACAAAATACACACACCGTTGAATAAAATTATAAACGGCGTGGCGACCCATCTTGCCCCAACTGTCATAAACGGCCTTCAGTTCGAGTCCGAGCATCGACTGACCAAAGACAAGCAGAACAACACCCCATGTCAGATCGCTTACCGCCGGTGAGAAAAACTTCCAGATAAGCAATGCCAGAGTAACTACCAAAAACATAAAGCCTCGCAGCAGAAGGCTTGATGCGACAATCTGTCCATGACGCTTCGGAAAATGTATAAGGTCTCTAACAAGTGTTCTGTTGAGTCCAAAGCGGATTATTGCTCCGCCATATGAAGCGATTGCTAAGCCATACGCAAAAAGTCCAAAGTCGGCCTTGCCCAGTGTGTTTGCGATCTTAACTTTTGTAATGAATCCCAAACCAGCAACAAGGAAATTAACACAGACCAAAACAGAGAGGTTCTGGACGTGTTTCTTTTGAGAAATGACAACCTTCCAAAATCTGCCAGACAAATCCGGTTTCAATAGCGGCCGTCGACTGATTTGTTGCAAATCGTAAATTTTATTACACTCCGTCCCCGTGGGTTGCAATAAGAACCTTTAAAAAAAGAGTTTCGTTATCAGGCAGCTAAAAACTGTTCAATAGGATACGCTGAACAGCTACAAATCCGCCTGTTTATCATTTGCTTTAATCTTTCTGTACGCCTAACCTCTCTCCAAGCTTGTCAATTAAGGCCTATTACACCAGGCAGATTTAGTTCTTTTGTCATTTCATAGTCATATCAAATAAGTCCAATTCTTCACGTGTGGTGTGCTCCGGTTTGAGAAGCCTCACAGGAACCGGCAGCTTATCATCTTCCCTGATTCCTCGATATATTACCGATCTTTTGTTCTCATACACCTTCTCAGATAAATGGTAGTCTCGCAGCGCGGACATTCTTGTTGACTGATGGTATTTGGTGGATGATTGCCCCGATTTTTTCAGTTGTGTGTTTTTGCTTGTTAGCTTGCCCTCCTTGAAAAAATAAACACTTTATGCATCCTTATGATTTAAAAAGTACTTGGGCTTATTCTGGAAGAATTCCCCGCATTTATTATTTAGCTTGCTTATGACGAGAGTCATCCCTTGGAAAGCGACTCCTTTCGGTATAGGCCGCTTTGTTAGGCCAATAATCCTGTTCATATTTCACTCCTGCTTTCAAAGAATTCTTACGTGTAAGAAAAAATAAGTCAAGTGAAATGTGATTAATGTGGGCTTTTTAAACAGTTTATAGGCTAAATTCTGGTTTTTCAGCAAAATATCGGTCCACAGTTCAAACCCAGCCGTATCGTTGCCTTCATTTGAGGATTTGCATTTTGGAGTGACTTTCGAACTTGCGACACAGTGAAGGTCGGCTTATCTTGTCTTTTTATTGTAATCTTCTTGGCCGCCCTAAATTTCGGCGGACTATCGATGACTTCGTTGTCCAAGACCCGGCTATGCAGGGTCTTAACTGCGGCTTTCGACAACTCACCACCGGAATACCTGGGCTCAGGGACTTTGCCGGCATGCAGATAGGCGGCTTGTTCTACATACCGTTGTAACGCTTGTTGCTTGTCTGCACCGAAATAATAGAGCTTGCCACTAATTTTCTTGCAATACGGGGCTATAGAGGGTAAATTACTACAAAATTATTTGGAGAGGTGGCCGAGTGGCTTAAGGCAACGGTTTGCTAAACCGTCGTACGGGTAAACGCCCGTACCGCGGGTTCGAATCCCGCCCTCTCCGTTAATTCAAATGGGCGTTGGAGTGTCATCTCGCAATACCGGCGAGTTGTCTATCCATTCTATGTCGTTGAACCGTTTTTAGTTTCTCTTCTTTTTTCACCTTGTCCATTAGGGACGAGCCGCTATCTCTGGCTGCGATTATCAGCTTCGCTTGTCTGTTCGTAGATTTGAGCGATATCGTAGAGCAGTGCTTCGAGTTTCGAGAAATATTCATCTTCAGAAAACTTCTCTTTTGCATCACGCAGTTTTATGACTTCAAGCTCAAGGCGATCTCGTTGCGCTCGCAGGCCAGGGGATATTTTATTCTCAGCTTCGCTGTGGACTATGTGAAACTGATGGGCGCGGTAGCCATCAAGAGATGCGCTGTCCTCGGCCGTTTGTACAGGTCGGATGCCTCGAAACCAATCAGCGCGAGTGCCCAGCCCATCTCCGTTGTCATCGAGCAGGGCATGCTCCGTGACGAGGCGACCGGCGGCAGAGTAGAATTCATCAACGCGACCGGAGGCGGTCAGAAATGCCTCAAGCAGGGAAGTCTGACCATCCTTGTCAAGGTCCGCTTGTGGCTCGGCGATCGCACCGGCCAGATATTGGCCAAAACGCGTATAGTTCTGTTCGTAGCCGCTCTTGGTCGCGGTGATCACAACACGCCCCTGCGCAGACAGCTTGCTTAAGAAAGGGGCGCTCGACGAGGCGGTGTTAATCACTACAATAGGTCTGAGCAATGGCATAAGCCATTCGGCCAGATCATCTGCCGAGATATCGGGGCCTCGGAGGTTAAATTTCGCCGTCCTGCCGTCGAAAGTTCCGTGCCCGATTAGAACCAGCCACAAAGCAGTTGTGGTTTGTTTCTGTTCGTTGCTCAGTATTTTCTGCAATCTCTTTTGGTCCGACAATCCCTCAGCCTTATCTAAACCGATTGCGATAAATTTCGCATCACCTTTTGAGCAAGCTTCCTCCCACAGACGGGCCCATCTGGCGAATTGCGCCCCATACTCCTCAGTCCCGGCAGCACCGATGATAACTATTACAGTGGGCTTTTGATAGTCTTGACCCCCGTTCTTGCTTTCTTGCGAAAACACGGGGGCGACATTTGCTGAGAAGGCAGCCACATCGACAATCAATATACCGACGAGCAGTATTGTTACAAGTTTCATGGCATCCCCTTCCAGCGGCGTAGAGTCCATTCACCGGCAAAGCACATCAGAATAAACAGGAAAATGGCCGGTAATATCCCCCGCAAATCCCACAATGGCTTAATCCAGGTATCCGTAATGGGGGCATCCCGACTGGGCAGGCTGCGAACAAAGTCCTCTAATGCGCCAAGTTCAATAACCTGACCTCCAGTCTGACGAGCAATTCTTTCAAGCAGCGGCCGGTTGGTTCTGATCGACCGAAACTCATGGGCTTCGAGATCGACAGCCCATCCGGTCTTTGCGTCGCCGACCTCGGTACCGTTGGCGTCATTCACAACGGCCTGGGCAAGGTAGCTGCCGTTATAGCGGGGAATGTACGTGGCCTCAAACAGCCCGCTTTCAGTGAGCACAGGTTCGGCAGTCAGTCGCAGCTTCTGTTCTTGGGGGTCACGCACTTCTATGGCAATTGAAACATTATCCATCGGCTCGAAATTTTTCTTGCGGACCCGAACTTGAAATACAACCGGTTGGTTTACCTGGTCTGGTTTATGTGTGGCCTGCAATGAAATCCGATTCGGTACGTCTGCGACAAGCCACCGCAGTGTCTGTCTCCAGAATCTATTCATGTCATCACGCATTTTGGTTTGTTTCAGACCCCAGCGCCAAATATCGCCGATAGTCAGTGCCGCTGCCCGCCCGTTACCATATCTATGCACAATCAAAGCAGGGAGCTGTTGAGCCGGGTCGTCGCCGACGGTAGCGAGCACTCGCGCACCCGGCTTGATATCTCGCACACAATTGAGCACACGAAATGCGGGCATCTCCAGGAGCCGCTGTAGTTCATTCTGCTCATTGTCGCATAATCTGGCCCACGGCTGCAGCCAGCCTTCGCGAGTCAGATTCAAGTAGGCTCGCCAGGGCGAAGCCCTGGACTGTATCAAACCCGCCTTTGGCGGGACCGTTTCCTGCTGGGCCAGCCGGTCCAGATAAACCGGCAGAATATGCCCGATGGGCGTGCGATGGAAGTTGCCCTGTTGGAACGATTCTTTCCCGCCGAGCATTAAGAACCCACCGCCGCGCTCGGCAACGAACTCCTGAAGCAGTTCCATTTGGTCATGCGAGAAGAATTCTGCTTCGACGTCGTCGAGGATGACCGCGTGATAGCCGAACAACTCTTCTTGTGTTTTGGGAAATCCATCGCGAAGCTCCGCAGCATCACGCGTGTTAAGGCGCACGAAAACCGGCTGGTCGTACTGCTCGGTCTGCTCCTCATCTTTGTTATCAAATCCGCGATACAGTGGATTGCTCACCTCACCGGCGCGTCCCCGCCAATCGTATTTCGGCTCCCGTCTTGCGACACGAAGCAGCCCCACTAATTGCACCTCCTCATCTTCACTAATTGCCCGTCGCAGGAATTTATATTCCCAGTTCGGCCTGCCGGTTACATACAGAATCCGGTACGGTCCCTTGCCGCGGTCCACAACAAGTGTACGTTTATTGTTGGCCAGTGTCGCTTCCGATGATGATTCATCATGTTGCTCCAACAATCTATCCTGAGAGCCCGACGATGTTGGGTCTGATCCAGTCCAGGGCTTCGCCCCGGCTTCTGTGACGTTAAGATGATAGAACAAAACGCCGGTCTTGTCCGGACGCAGACGAAAACGAAATACTTGTTTCTCGTCATTCTTGGAGATTTTGAGTGTTTGGCGTTCCACTACTTTGCCTGAGTTTTCGAGCAAATCCACCGCGATGGCCTTGCCAGCGTATCCGGAGGCCTCAACGTCGGCCTGGATCATCACGGGAGCATCTTCGAAAGATGTCTGGCTGACAGAGACATTTGTTAGGGAGATATCTTTTAGTGGTCGCCGACCACCTATTACGACCGGGTAAACCGGCGGCACACCCGACCCCGCACCAATTGTCCTGTTGCGATGCACCCCCGACCTGTCGGCTCCGGTGGTAGGCGGCGCCGCTTCGGCTGCAATTGGTGCGGGGTAGAATTGCTCAGCCATATCCGTAGCATTGCCGTCGGTCATCAAGAGCACACCGGCCAAAGGCCTGCCTCGGTAGCGTTCGGCAATTGTTCGCAAGGTCGCACCGATAGCAGAAGCCTTGCCGTCAAAAGTCAGCTCCGAAAAGTCCGTTGTTCGACGTAGCCGCGAGTCAAATATGTATTGGCGAACCTGGAAATTTTCAGCCAGAGCACCAAGCCAATCGGCCCCACCGAAGGCGGGTTTGATCCGGTCCAGGGCTTTGCCCTGGTCTGTTTTCAAGGCGGCTTCAAGGATCTCGCCGCGGCTTTGGGTTGTGCCGCTGTCACGAACGTTCATGCCGCTGCTATTATCAGCAATAACAACAAACAGATTAGCGCCAGATTTGGCACGTCTTCCACTCCACAGCGGCTCCATCAGACACAGTACCAGCACCAAAACACCCAAAAGCCTAAGACAAAAGGCGATCTTGTGAACCGCACCTATCTCCGCTGAGCGCCGGTACGACCAAACCAATATTATAACGGTCACAAATAACACCGGCACGGCCAGCCAGACCCACAGACTTTCAGGGATTGTGATTGAACCGAGTAACATCATCAATCATCGCCTCCCAGGTTTTCGTAGTACCTTCGCACCAATTCGGCAAAACGGCTGGGTACCGGGTCGCGATCGATAGGTACAAGCGCCTCGTCCGACTGAAGCTGAGCCAGCTTGTCGCTGAGATGTTTGCGCAATTCGGTCAACGGATTGGTGATCTGCTGCTGGACGATATCCCACTGTGGCTCTTTACCGTGACGCTTAAATTCAGCCCGGATTGAGCGTGCGCGGTCTCGTACTCTTGCCGCTTCATCGCGTAATTCGCGTTCGGTAAGCATCTCTTCCACATCGCGCAGGCGGTCGGACCATTGTATGAAATCTCTGCCGGTGAACGGGCCGTTAGGGTCGATCCTGTCCCATTGCCCGGATTGATTGCCACCCCAGCCGCTCGGCTCGGCTCGCCCGCCGGCGTCAGCTATCTGTCTTCGCGAGCCGCCGCGTGGTGAATCCTGTTGTCGGGCGCTGTTAGGGTCAGAATCGGCAGAACCATCTCCGCTTGTGGGTGCATTTGCAGATGCTCTACCGTCCTGTGGCCGATTCGCGTATTGCCTGTCCCGGCGTTCACCATCAGTTCCGGATTGAGCCCCGGCTCGACGCTGCTGATTCGCCGCTGAGTCTGCCGGCTCATTGGGGTCACCTGTTCGCTGCCGGCCGGCACGGGCAACCTCTTCATCAACCTGCCTAATCAGCTCATCGAGCTGTTCTCGGGCCTGACGCAGCGATTCAGCCTCGTCACCGAGCACATTTCTCGCAGCCTCTTCAACGCCTTCCCGTATGTTTTCGATACCTTTACCGGCCCGTCGTTCAATCTCCTGTGCCTGCGGCAGGAAGTTGCGTCTGAGCAGCTCACCGGTTGCCTCAAGCGTTCTGTCAACATTGTCAGTGCTTGCCCTGCGCAACGTATCGTAGAGCTTTTTCGAAAGCAGCGGCTCGGAAGTCTCCGCCTGCTCGCTCACATTTTTCATCTGGTCAATCAGCTCTTCGGTACTCTCTCTCTGCCGTTCGACCCGCTCCGCTATTTCGCGGTTCACGCCGGAATCAGAGAGTGTCTTTCGTTCCGAGTTTATCTGTTGTTCTATCTCATCGGCTATTTCTTTCTGTCGCTGGTCGAGCTGCTGCGCCTGGTCTCGCATATTGCGCATCTGCTCGGTAAACTGCCCGGAGGTTCTGCGTTGGAATTCGTCACGCATCTGCTCCAGCTCACGCTGTGCACGCGTGGCCGAAGTGACGGCCCGTGAAACCATACCCCGCTCCAGCTCCTCAGTGGACTGACGGATTCTTGAACGGCTCTGACCGAGCTGCTCTCTTGCCTCGGCCATACGCCGGCGGTTCTCTGGTCTTTCCATTCGCTGCTGGAGCTCGTCAACATCTCGAAGCGCCTCAAGCTGCTCTTCTCTTAGACGCTTGAGCTCGCGGCGAATTTCCTGCCTCTGCTCCTCATTCTGGGCCTGCCGAAGCGCTACCTGAGTCTCTTTGAGCTTGTTGCTCATTTCATTTTGACGTCGTGCCAGTTCGCGAAGCCGGTTAAGAACCTGAAGGTCCTCACGCTGAGTCGTTTGCTCCTGGGATTGGGCAAGACGCTCTGTCTCGTATCGATTCTCCCTTTGTGTAAGCTCCAACTGCTGCAATTGTTGCTCGGAGCGGGCAGAGGCGCCGTCATTATTTCTACCGGAGCCCCGGCCTCGTGCAATTTGATGCTCGCGCTCTCTCAATTTGAGCAGTTCTTGATAGGCCAATTGCTCCGCGGTCAACGCCGGCGTCAGCTCTGCTGCCGAAGCGGATTCCACTGCCTCGGTCAGATGCTCCAGCGATGTCTCCATATGCTTTGTAGCTTCCTGCAGCGTGTTAACCGCAGGGGCATCTTGGGCTTGAGTCAAAGCCGACTGGGCTTGCTGCAGCACATCAGCCTGTGACTCGCGGACGACACCGAGGTCTTCTTTGTGGTCATCAATTCCGCCCGACTGGTCGGCCTGCTGCTTGAGATTCCAGGTAGCGCTGATAATCTGCTTCTGCAAACGGGCGAGCTGCTCGCCTTGCTGGCCCTGCTGCTGTCCGCCGTTTTGTTGGTTCTGGCTGCGCTGGCTTTGGGACGACTGGCTTTCGCGGAATACCTCCTCGAAGTGGCGTATCTCCGCAAAGTACATATCGCTGAAGGTTCTGCGGGCCTTGCCGTCCGAACCCACATCGTCGGCCCAGAAGTAGTACGTGAGCAACTGGTTCGGCTGGACGTTAAGCTCTTCCAGCGCCAGCAGGTGCTGAATCTGTTGATTCTCGTTTGATACCGCCGACTGACCCAGCGTGATGTCACTGCTCTGGGTGCCTGCAATGGTGTAACTAAGCCCGTAGCCGGTCACGCCATAGTCGTCCGAGACCTCGGCTTCCAGGCTCAGCTCCTCTAAAGGCGACGCCAGCACGTCACGATTGGGAAATACGGGCTTGAGCTCGGGGGGCAGGTTCTTATGGACATCAATCACAAACCGCGGCGGTATCTTGTTCGTCAGCCCCTGAGCATCAGCAAGGTGCAGCTCGTATCGTTGATTCTGTGTTGCCGTGATTGAAGTAGTATAAATGTTCGCCTTCTCATCATCGGCGTTTAGATTGAGAGCGGGCTGGTCTTTTGCGACAAGCTGTGCCGTAGTCACCGGTTTGTTGAGAGTAAGTGTTAGGGTAACCTCGGAACCTTCGACTACACTGACCTGCCGAGTGTTTTTGATGACCTTTTCGGGTAGTTTTGTATATGAAGGATAAACAATCTTCACATCGGCTCTTTGGAGCGAGGGATGCTCATAAGCGCTTATTCTGTAATCGCGCGTTCGCCTGCCCGCGTACTCGATATGGTAGAGAAGGTCGCTATTGACCTCCGGAATGAGACCGCCGAACACAGGGTCGTCAAGGTTCTTAGTCAGTGTCATCTGCTGTTTGTCCTGTTCAGATGGGCCGACCCAAAGCTTTGCCTCCGGGGGAACGCGTCCGTCGAACCGTGCCAGTATAACTACCGCCGTTCCTAATTCCACGGTCGAGTCTCCCGGACTGACGGTGATATTGTAATTATTGCCTGTCAGCAAACCTCTTTCGATTGTGAACAGAGAAGGAGTAGAGGGTAACAGTTGTAACAGGACCATGATAATGATTGATAGCGCTGCAATCCCACCAAAATGTGCCAATAATAGGCTTTTGGATGACACACTCCGCAGCCAATCGTGTTTAGTCGCGTGTCTAAGAGCTTCGCCGATGACCCGTTCCTGAAGATAGCCTAATTGACCGCCGAGTCCTTTCGGCTCTTGTTCTATCGCAGTCAACAGCAGCGCCTGCATATCAGGGTGTTGCCGTTCAATATTTCGGGCAACCGCCCGGTAGTCCGGGTGCATGTGACTAAATTTGTATAAGGCCAAAACCGTCGCCAGCACAGTCCAGATACCTAATGCCCAGTTTGCGATAGGCGAGTTCCATCCCCAGAGCCAGTTAGCGCCTATCAGACAGATACCTATGAGTCCCGAAACTAACCAATAGGCCGATAATCTCCACGCTAAATGCAGACGTCTTCGACGGTTCACTATTGGTCGGAGTCGTTTGCGAAGAGCTTTTTCAATCATTTATGTTCTCCCTACAGATTAGAAGGTGGACGGGTCAACCACCCCGCCAGCCAAATTTCAATTAACGACACAGCTAACAATGCAATAAAAACCCACCGCCAAACTTTCTGCTCATATTCTAACTCTGCAAAACTGCTATGACGCTTTGCCGGCTCCGTCTGTTCGGCTGCAACGCTTGAAGACTGCTTAAACAAAACGCCGAACCTTTCAAGATCTTCGATTGGCATGGCGGCTGTTTGGCATTCCTTGGCGGGCAGGTTAACCGCGAAAAGCTGAGCAGAATCCGCCGAAGCAGCTATGTCGCTCCGCGAAGGCGGATTCCCGGTGGGCGAGGCAATGATATAAATTCCGGGCAAGTCCGTCTGAGTAAAGACCTGCTGGCCGGCATCCAGACTAATCAGGGAATTGTCGGGTTTGCGAATCTGCACGTTTGCTGATACCGCCTTTTTTAGATGCGGTATTGGTATGTGGTCACCTACGAAATACTGCGATTGCTGTCCTGCAAGCCCGCCACCATATTCAAGGATTGAGTAAAGCAGCGGGACAAATTTGGATGAAAGCGCGAGCTGACTGTCCGAGGGATGCCAGCCGCAAGTCATTACGAGCAGCGACCCTTTGCCTACGGGCAGCTCAATCCAGGCGGGATCGCCGTTGTCGAAACGGGCTAACACCCGGGCGTCAGGCAAAGCAGACACCGCAGACCCGTCCTCCGCAGTAGTCCCGCTACGGAGGGTGGAAACGGCTGTGTCGCTTTGCGAAGGCGGATCCCCAATATTTATCCGTCGATATTTCCAAAAGTGAATCTGGGTAAAATCTCCAAAGCGAGGATCGGAGAAAGACCCCAGCAGCGGATGTTTGAATTCAATCCGGCCGAGCATGGCGTATCGGTCAACATCCGCCTCCTGAGATTCGATGGTTTCAATGCCTGAAAGAGCTGCCAGGGTTTTGGCGTCGCCGATGGATTTCATAACCAGAAGTAGTGTTCGGCCCGATTCGAGGTATCGGTGCAAGGAAACGAGGTTCTCCTGGTTGAGCGCATCGGCCGTAATAATCAAATGGGCCGTCTCAATGTCTATGGCTGCGATGGTCTTGTTGCCTGGACGGGAAATGACAATAGGTTTGAGTGCGCCGGTGGCCCCAAAGGCCCGCCGAGTATAATACAACATTCCCTTGGAATCGTTGGGATTGTCGCTGCCTATGTAAAGGATATTGACCTGCTGCTGCAAATGCGGTGCTAAATAGAGAGTATTGTCAAAGTCGTGGTCGTCGCCCGTCAATATCAGCTTCTGAGCTTCTGAACCGTCTGCCCGGTCCGGGGCACGCACGACAATACTATTACCGGGCGGCACATAAACATCTTCAGCCCAGCTTGATGTGCTTGCAGCCGTCTCATCGGCCCAGCTCAGTTGAAATCGCTCTGCGGTCGCGTCGGACGAGTTAGTGATGCGAATGCCAAGGGGGCTGTCATCAGCGGAACCACCCAGGCCGCTGCGGTCCGTCACCAATTGTAATGCTGCATTAGTCGCCCCCTTGGGCCGAACCTGCTTGACCACCAATTCCATCTCTTCAGGCCATTCGTAGGCGTGCAACGCATCAAGGTCGCTGCCCTCTTGCAAATCGCTGATAAGCACCACCTGACGCATTGCAGCAGGTTGTTGTTTATCATTGACTTCATCATCCTCAATAGCTTCTGCCGCGCTTACCAGGGCGTTGCCAAGATTGGTTGGGGCCCAACCCGGTGACAGTTTCGATATATGTTCGATTACGACTGACGCGCGCTGGCCGGGCTCTAACGCCCCCAATTGTTCGAATCCCATTTGTGTTTTTGTGCTTTGATCGAAGCTCATAACGCACACTCTATCGGCTTGGCTGACACCCTCCAGCACCGACTGTGCCTCACTGATTGCCTGGTCCCACATTCCGGCACGCCGCATGGATGCACTGGTATCGATTAAAACGACTATGCGCCTGCCGAGGTGTACCCGGCTCTCCGCGGCTTCTCTTGGAAAAAAAGGACGCGAGAAGCCGAATGCAAGCAGACACAATATGATGCACCGTAAAATCAGAAGCAGCAGATTCTCTATACGGCTGCGGTTCTTGAATCGAGGTATTGTAGTACGCAAGAACATCAGTGAGCTAAACGTTATGCGCTTGCGCGTGTGACGGCGAATCATATGCAGTACGATCGGTAAACCGACCGCAGCGACACCTGCCAAAAATAATGGATAAAGGAAACTCATACCTTAGTCCTGATTTTTGAACCACCTCTGTATCTGACGCGCTTTCTGCGGCGCATCCGGTCCTGCAGGAAGTCCAGCAGGGCCAAATCGAGCGGGCGATCTGTTGAGAACAAATGATAATCGATCCCAAGATTTTGGCATATGGACTTAGCTTTAGCCAAATGTTTGGTCAGCATTCGTTTGTAACTTATCTGGGCGTCGGACGGATCGACGTACATGTTGCGCCCGCTCTCTATATCCTGGAAGAGTGCCGGCGAGTCAAAATCAAAGTTCAGCTCGGCCGGATCCAGTATATGAAACACCACAACATCATGGCCGCCCGCGCACAGATAGCCCAGGTCCGGTTCCAGCCGGTCAATCGACGTAAGCAGGTCAGAAATCAGCACAATCAGGCCGCGTCTTGTCAGCATTCCGGCTATGTGCTGCAGCGGTGGACCAAGGTCGGTGGCACTGCCCTCGGGGGATGCCTCCAACGCCAGCATCAAGCGGCGCAGATAACCAGGCCTGTTGCGCGGCGCCAAATATTTCCTGAGCTGATTGTCGAATGTTGTCAGGCCGACAGCGTCACCCTGAGTGAAGAGAAAATAGGCCAACGTCGCGGCCAATGTGCCGGCGTATTGCGACTTCATGTAGCCTCCGGAACCGTAGCCCATCGAGCGGCTGTGGTCAATTAGCAGGTGGCAGCGAAGGTTCGTCTCATCTTCGAACTTCTTTATGTAATATCGATCACTGCGAGCATAGAGTCGCCAGTCAATGTATCGGGGGTCGTCACCAAGGGTGTATTGGCGATACTCGGTGAACTCGACTGAAAAGCCATGATAGGGGCTTCGGTGAATACCCTTCCAGAATCCCTCAACGATTACTTTGGCGCGCAGTTCCATCGACTTGATCCTCATCAGCGAGACCGGGTCGATCATACCGTCAGTGCCGGGGCTGTTGACCGCAAAGCCCGTCGTGGCTCGGCCACGCCGAGACAGGCTGGATGGTGCCGCTTTATCTGTCATTTGGTGTTTCTCTCCTTGACCGATTTCAGCAGGCGATCGATAATGTTTTCAATGACCACGCCCTCGGCCTCGGCGCGGTAATTTATCAATACGCGATGTCGAAGCACCGGATGGGCCAGTGCCCGTATATCCTCGAATCTTACGTGCGACCTGCCGTAAAGCAGCGCTCGGGCCTTGGCGCCAAGCACCATATATTGCGAGGCGCGCAGCCCGGCTCCCCACGTGACCCACTCGTTGATGTAATTTAGTGAATTATCCGGGCCGGGGCGCGATGCCGCCGCGATCCTCACGGCGTAACGCACAACATCTTCGGCGACAGGTACCTTGCGAACCACGTCGTGAAACCGCAGCAGGTCTTCGCCGCTGAACACCTGCTTGATAGGTTCGGGCTCGGTGGTGGTGGTCTGGCGAACGACCTCAACCTCATCATCTTCCGGCAGGTAATCAATCAAGACATTGAACATAAACCGGTCGAGCTGCGCTTCAGGCAGCGGATAGGTGCCTTCCATCTCGATAGGGTTCTGTGTTGCAAAGACAAAGAACGGTTCTCTGAGCGCATGACATACACCGACAGCGGTAACATGGTGTTCCTGCATTGCCTCGAGCAAGGCCGCCTGTGTTTTGGGAGGCGTGCGGTTAATCTCGTCGGCAAGAATCATGTTGGCAAAAATCGGGCCCTTTACAAAAACCATCTTTCGCTCTCCGTCGGTCTGCTGAAGGATTTCAGTGCCGGTGATGTCGGCGGGCATAAGGTCCGGTGTAAACTGAATGCGTTGAAACTTCAGGTTAAACAGCTCCGTGAGAGATTTGACTAACAGTGTCTTGGCCAGACCCGGCGCACCGGTAATCAGACAGTGTCCCCCGGAAAGCACTGCGATAATCAAATGCTCGATAACATCTTCCTGGCCGACGATTACTTTTGAGAGCTCAGCACCGATGCGCTCACGTGCCCCCTTGATCTGTTCGACAGCCTGTCGTTCAAATTCGTATGTCTTGGTAGCCAAATTCATTTTCCTTTCAATGAGTCATTGCGTAAAACACTATATTTATCCCCAGCGGGTATGCCTTCTTCTCTGAAAATTCACGAAAATACCATTCGTCCTCCCCCTCGCGTTCCCATCCGTCACCAAGGTCGGTGTTGTGACAGATAATAGACATTATCCGGCCTTTGTCGTCATAGATGGCCTTGTAATGCGGTACGCGCGCATCTTCTCGCTCCCAGGTAATACCGTAAGAGCGCCCTTGCAGGGCAACGCCGATGCTGGGAATCTGCGGCTTTTCCTTCAGGTCAAATACGGCATGGAATATCGGATGGTCCAGGTTAAGCTCGACCGGTTCGCGGTCGGGAAACACCCGCTTTATCTCACGGTAGAAGTTATACCACTCATCTTCACCCCAAAAATCATCAACCATCAGAAACCCGCCGTTCAGCAGGTAACGGCGGAGAACCTTGACCTCTTCTGCGCTGAAGACCAGCCGGCCGGGCTCCACGATGTAGATGAAGGGGTAGTCGAAAAGTTTCGGGTCCGTTAGTTCGAGCACCACTCCGTCAGGATTAACTTCCATCGAAGTCAATTGGTGCAGGCGAAAAGAGAAGTTCAAATCGCTGTCAGGGTAGTCCGTTGCCCAATTGCCGCCACTAAAGCCGCGACCGTAACCACGTCCGTAATCACCTCTGAAGCCGCGACCAGGTCTCCCTCTGTACCCACTTCCGCCGTATCCGGAGGCATACCGGATTCGCACGAATGTGAAGACATCATGTGAAAACTCCTTGTCGGGCTCCCAATCCGGCACACCCCTTCGATAGGAATATCGTCGATTGGAATATCTCTGTGCGAACACCATGCCTACCCAAACACATGCCATCATGAATAGAATAATGAACCACTTTGATTTTGTCATGGTGCACTCTCCTGCACTATTTTCAATTCACCCTGGTCATTCGATGTGGACTTGTATTCCGATTTGTCGGGCTGGGAGTCTTTGATTAACTTCAACAATAGACGATGTGCCTGGCGAAAACGTGGTGCATCCGCCAGGGCCTCGAGTACATATCGCTTTGCAGTGACGGGGTCCCGATCCGCAAACAACCGCGCCAGGCGGTAGTTGACATCTGCCGGGTCCGGGGGATCCAACAAGAGCAGACGCTGATACGATTCAATAGCCTGGTTGTTTTGGCCGAGTTCTTCGTTTGCCCGCCCCATGCACCAATGAACAGTCCCTAACATGGGATAGACCGCGAGATACTTGTTTCCGCTGTCAAGGACCTCACGCCAGTTTTTCTGCTCCATAGCGATCTCCATGAGACGTACGTAGGCCTCCGCCGCGTCGGCTGAGATTGTAACTAAATCGTTGAGCACTTGGCGTTCCTGTTCGGTCTCGGCGAGTTTGCGATGTACCTGGGCAAGGAGATCATAAGCGTTACCCTCGCCGGTATAGTTCGGGTAAATTGAGATTAGCTTCTTGAGCGGTATCTTGGCCTGTTCCCACTTTTCGTCGGCTAAAAGATTGTTGGCTTGCAGCCTCAGTGCCCAAAAGCTGTTGGGGTGATTGGTCAGCCATTTGGCTAATGCCTCTGAGTCAGGAGTATCGATTTGTCCGTTTTCGGGCTGGGCCCAGTCAACATCCTGAGCCAGATTCTCGGCCCGCTTTCGAGCAAAGGCCTCAAATTGCTTTTCGACCTTCTCGATCGGAGCCGCCCGCTTGGAGATGACGCTGTTGATATCTTCACCCTTTGCCAGGTCGGCGAGGATGGCCTTTAGGGTTTCAGTGCCGAACTGTTCGATGAGAAACTCCACCACAAGCGACGACTCATAGTAGGCAAACTGCAAGTGCATGGGCGTGAGCGGACTCAAAAATGCACTGCTTAGCTTGCTGATCGGTGTCAGCTCCCCTCCAAGGATCATTTTGCGATACTGTGGATTCATGTGCTGGCCACAGGCGGGATTACGCTGCCTTTCTTCGTACACGGAAATCCCTTCACTGAGCCAGCGCGGCATTTTGTTGTGCGTCAGATTGAGTGTGACCACGTGACAAAACTCATGCCACAAGATTGACTCCCAGTTGACTGCTCTCGATGCCTTGGGACTGTTGGCAGTGATTACATTACCAAAGCACACCCCGAGGAACCCGTCCCCGCCGGGCATGCCGAACGTGCGCACAGCGAAATCCTGCTGATTAGGAAACAGCTCCAATGTAACGGGCTCATCCAATTCGAGGCCGTATTTTGGGCATAGCTCCGACTTGGCCTGCTGCAGCAGATTCAAAAGCCTGTCACCATACACATTTGCTTCGAGCTCATCCATTCGAACGATAAACCTATCTGCGGTCAGCGTTTTGAATTTGGATATGTTGTCGCGCAGATTGACGAGGTTGTAGGCCATGACATTGTATTGGTCCGCTTTGTAAACCTCGTCGGCCAGGGTCCAGCCTTCGGATTCGTCACCCAGCCGAAGCAGGTCCTGGGCCAGTTGGATTTTTGCCGGCAAATAATCCTTATCGAGCTGCAGCGCCTGACGCTGATAAGCAGCGCCTTCAGTAAACCGATAGTTCTGCGACAGCTTTCTTCCGATTAGATAGTCCACCCGGGGATTGGTCGGCCAAAACTTCAGTGCATTTGTGCGGCAGGTATTGACCGCATTGGGCTCATTACCCAGATGGGCTAAAACGCAGCGATATGCCCAGGCCTCTGAGTGCCACGGATTGACAACAGCAGCCCGGTCAAGCAGCTTGCCCGCCGCAGCATAGTCTTCGCAATCAATTTGGTGTTCGGCAAGCAGCAACAATGAGGGCACATGATTGGGATTCAGATAAAGGGCCGCATCTAATGATTTGGCCATTGATATCCGGTCACTATTATAAAATGCCCTGGCCAATCCGTAATGCATGTCCGGGTCATAACCGAACCGTTCGAGAGCTTTCCGATACTGATTGGCAGCTAACTCGTAATCTTGCTTGTCCAGCGCAAGTGCTCCGGCTGCGAGATAGGCTTCACGGCAGTCCGGGTCAATCCTCATGGCCCGGTTAAAAAGCTGCTCAAGAACAATCCGAGGTTCAGACCCAAGCAGCAACAATGCCTCACCTAAGGCCACTAAGTCATCTGGCTCCCAGTATTCAATTTTGAACCAGCGGCCGTACCGATAAATTTTCGCTAACATTTCAGAAGCATAGTCGGTCTGGCCGCAGTATAGATTTGCCGTATGCCCGAGCTTTAGCAAGCGAATACTCACTGTATAACGCAGCAGGGCTGAGTCAATTTCCTTGGCGGCCTGTTCATATCGGCCCAGTGCCATTAGCGACTCGACCATCAGAATCCACCACTGTCTCTTGCTCCTGTAAGTTTCTTCTTCGATAGCTTTTTGGGCTGACTCAATACATTGTGTATATTGGCCTGTCTTGAATTGCTCGCGGGCTGTGTCAATATCTTCTGCTCGTATGGATTTACCCTCCGCAGCAAAGCTACTGCTGAGGATAGGCCCGATCGGCCCAAACATAAATGCGACGCAGGCCGCCATCAAAACCAGACGGTTATGGTGCGATATGTAACTGAATAAAAAAGCCATATTATATCTACCCAACATGCTGTTGAACTAAACCTCTCACCTTACTACCTAAATGAACCCCGATTATGTCCAGCACCAATTGCAGCCACAGCCGACCTGCCGACCACCGGCAAGTCGAGAGCATCGCCGTCGGACAATTGGTATTGGATTAGCATCATCAAAAAACGAGCTTGCTAACTTTACGCGCTTATTTTAACTATCAAAGACGGTTAAGTCAATCCTATATGCCGCATTTGGTAACTACGTATTTTTGCAATTTCTCGTCGGGGCAAAGCCCGCCGCAGCCCGGCGGTACTCGTTCACCTATGGCACCAAGAATTTTTGTTAATGGGTCAGAAGCCCCCGCTCATTGCTGGCGGGGATTCCCGTTTTCCCTATTGTTCGCGCTATGGCCAACAGTTCACCGTCCTGAAGCACCCATCAAACGAAAGGGACATTTTCTCATTTCACAGAAGCTAACTCAGGTATTATAATCGTCCGGCACCAATTGAACCCGGCCCGGGCGCTGAAAATTGGAGTTGGGAACAGGCTTTTATCTGAGAGACAATTGGTGCGGGATATAACATTGTTTACCAAACCGAAACCAGAGGCTAAATTGAAAGGGCTCGTTGCCGGGACCCAAGTTGATGCTATGCGTAAGTTCAAGGGAGGTCGCCGACGCTCCAAAGCTATGGCGACGGAGCGCCGGCCCGCCCGCCGGTTCGGACCACGGTGAACTGATACTAATCAGCCCGGAAGACGCCGCCACGGCACACTTCACTGAAGGACAGCAGGTAGTGGTCGAAAAGATTATGTAAAACTGGAATAGGCCAATTGCAGCACACCGGGCTTATAATCGAAGCCGAGTGACACTGAGACAATGAATCTCAAAGAACTGCTCAATACAACCTTTAATTGCGAATGCGGACGCACCCACAAGGTTCCCATCAAAAGCCTCGTCTATGCAGAGGATGCCCTGGAGCGTTTACCCAATTTTTTGGAATCCCTTGTTGATGGACGCCGTATTCTCATAGTAGCCGACCAGCGGACCTGGGACATTGCCGGTCGGCAAGCTCAAGAGGCCCTCGAACAAACCGGTTGGTCGGCACACCACATTATCGTCCCTGACACCAATCATGGCAGTCCTGTTTGCGATGACACCACTTATTACTGGCTCAACGACCGGTTGCCACCTGCTGACATTGCCCTTGCAGTCGGTTGCGGCGTCATCAACGACCTTACAAAATGGTCAGCCTTTGAACATGACCTGCCTTACGCTGTTATTGCGACCGCCGCAACAATGAATGGCTTCACCGCTGCCAATGTCGCTCCCGCGATAAAAGGTGTTAAAACCATAATCCCTGCCAAACCTCCCCTGGCTGTATTTGCTATCCCTTCGGTCATTGTCAATGCCCCTTTTGAATTAACTGCCGCCGGTCTTGGCGATACCATCGCCAAACCTGTCAGCACCGCCGACTGGCTCCTCAACCACACCTTCTATGGCGAGTACTTCTGCCGTTACTGCAGCAAGATAATCAACGATCTGGAGACTTACTATTTTGACCGCCCCGAGGACATCAAGAATCGTCAGCCTGTCGCAATAGAAACCCTTTTCAATGCTTTACTATACTCCGGTATCGCTATGACTATCGTGGGTACCTCAGCGCCGGCTTCCGGTGGCGAGCACCTCCTAAGCCATACTCTTGACATGATGTCCGGCATTGATGGCATTGCTCACGACCTTCATGGCCGACAGGTCGGCCTCGGCACTATATTCTCCGCAGCCATTTATGAGCGAATCTTCCAGACCGAAATGCCCAACTGCTGCCCTTTTCCATCTGACGTCGATAGCACCTTCTGGGGTAGTTTGGCCGGGAATGTCCGTCAACAATACGAACAGAAGAAACCCATGCTCCAAACTATGTGCGCAAAACTAACCGATGGTAAAACCTGGCGGGCCTTTCTTGCTGCCGCCAAGGACCAGGTTCGTTCTCCCCACCAAATCAAGAGCTGCCTTAAAACTGCCGGTGCCGCCCACACGTTTGCGGATATTGGATGCTCCCGTGAGCGTTTTCTTTCTGCTGTCCTCCACATGCACGAAATTCGCAGGCGCCCCACGATTATTGATCTCGCCCGGGTCCTCGGCATTCTTCCTGAGGCCGCGGATGAAATCATAGACCACTGGCTTACAACTTGATTCAGCAGGAAATCAATGGTATAGTTCATCCTTCGATTCTGCTCAGAATGAACACTGAGCGTAGTAGAATGTGTTCATATTAATTCAGGATGTCACGCACCAAAAAACACTTCCTCGCGTTCTTTTTTTGGTGCGGGATTGAAGTGATGTAAAAGGAGATTCTTAGCGACATCACGGGAGCAGTAACAAGTGTACGTTTTGACAATTCCAAATATGCTAATGAGGTTCATTCGTCGGCCTTGCCTGCTGAGCCGTGGCTCTGGCACGGCTGGGTGGATTATCGTCTTCGTCATTGCATCACTAAGTCTTAAACCGCTCGAGTCTGATACAACGGCAAAGCCGCCGCGCGTCCTGCCGCCTGGCGATATCCCAGCCGACACGCGCCTAAATCCGTTGAGGGGCGAAAGTGGTGACTTTTCGTTTGTCCCGGCTAAGTCGCCGGAAGAATGGAAGCAGCGAGTTGAGCACACCCAGCGGATATTACGCGTGACGTTAGGCCTATGGCCGATGCCGACAAAGTCACCGCTGAATCCGGTCATTCACGGCAGGCTCGACCAGGGTGATTATACTGTCGAAAAAGTTTATTTCGAGAGCATCACCGGCTTCTATGTTACCGGCAATCTCTATCGACCCAAAGATGGAACGGGAAGACGACCGGGAGTGTTGAGTCCTCATGGCCATTTTCCAGGCGGGCGTTTTCAGGACGTAGGGCCTGATGCAGTTCGTCAGCAGATTGCTCAAGGCGCCGAGCGGTTCGAAGAAGGCGGACGCAGCTTCATGCAGTCGCGTTGTGTACAGCTCGCGCGCATGGGCTGTGTAGTGTTTCACTACGACATGATCGGCTACGGCGACAGCGTACAGATACCACTAAATGTTGTTCATCGGTTTTCGCAGTTGCGGGTGAAGTTCAAAGAACCACCTGCTCGCGGTCTTTATAGCGCCTCGGCCGAACTGAACCTGCAAAACCCAATGGGACTGCATACATACAATTCCATCCGTGCCCTCGATTTCCTGGCCAGTCTGCCGGATGTCGATCCCCAGCGTATCGCGGTGACCGGCGGCAGCGGAGGAGGAACCCAGACATTCATGTTGTGTGCCGTGGACGACCGACCGCTCGTCTCCGTGCCGGTGGTGATTGTCTCTACCACTCGACAGGGCGGATGCACATGTGAGAACATAAGTGGACTTCGCATCGGTACATACAACCTCGAATTCACTGCGCTGCATGCGCCCAAGCCGCTACTCTTGATTTCGGCTGATGATGATACACGGACTATGCCGGAGCAAGGATTTCCTGAGCTGAAGCAGCATTATAGAGTACTTGGAGCAGCACAAAACGTTTCGCATGTCGCCCTCTTACAGTTTCCACACAACTATAACTATGTCAGCCGGGCGGCCATGTACCACTGGCTCAATCGGCATCTCGACCTCGGATTTGAGGAACCGATTCTCGAACGTCCATACAAGCGGCTGGAGCGCGAGGAACTGTCGGTATGGGACGTTCAATATCCTCGACCCGAGGTTGATCCCGACTTTGAGCACAAGCTTCTCGAATGGCTGACCGACGACGCCGAGAGGCAAATCACCGCTTTGGCTCCTCGAGATGGTAAGTCTCTCGAGCGTTATCGTCAAGTCGTCGGCGGGGCGTGGGATGTCTTGCTGCGAAAGCTGCCGAACGACCCGGAGCTCGGTTTTGAATCAACGCAATCAGCAGACCGAGGCAAGTATCGCCAAACAACTGGACTCCTGCGTTATCGTTCTATTGAGAATCACCAGGTGGAATTGCCAATGGTTCTCCTTGCGCCGAACCAGGCCCTGCAGCGGACCGTGATTTGGATCGACGAACAGGGGAAATCCGGACTTTATTTGGACGACGGTTCGCTAAAGGCGCCTATTCAAAGACTGCTTAATTCCGGCGTGACCGTGATTGGCGTTGATTTGCTATATCAAGGCGAATTCCTGGCAGAGGGACAGCGAAGCAAACGGCAGCGTTGGCTGCCCGGTGAAGAGGCATTTGCGGGCTGGACGTACTGTTACAACCTGCCAGTGTTTGCTCGCCGTGTGCACGACATTCTGGCAGTGATCGCGTTCGTGAAGCGCGACGATGTGAAACAGCATGAGATCGACGTGGTTGGCCCGAATGGTACCGGCCCTTTGGTGGCTGCCGCAGTCGCACAGGCACAAGGGGCCATCACGCGCGCGGCAATTAACACAGAGGGATTTCGTTTCGCCGATTTGAAGGATATTTACGATATAAATTTTGTGCCGGGCGCGGCCAAGTATGACGACCTGCCTGGACTGCTGGCGCTCTCGGCACCCACACGACTATGGCTCGCAGGAGAAGGGAAAGAAGCCCCGCCGATTGTTAGCGCCGCCTTCATTGCCGCCGGCGAGCTTGAGAACTTGACGACTTTCTCGGGCGAATCGCAGGATGTTGCAAAGGCAGCCGTGGAGTGGTTGCTCAGTCGGTAGCCTCGTACAGGCTGGCGCATCGTTTCGATTCACGAAATCACGAGTACTACGATCAATGGGCTTCTTGCAGAGCTAAACCAAGCGACCGGACGAATATTTTTGACCCTGACCCTCACTGGTGCTAAAATGTGGCGTGTTGTGCGAACAACGCGACTCGGTATTCCGTGTCAGGTCGCAAAAGATGGCAGCCACACGGTCCGTTGATGCGCTCGCAAACGACGCCGGCCGATATGAATCAGTAAACAAGTAAAGGAGATAAGAAGAAGATGTCCACAATGAGCAAACAAACCCGATTGTTAGCTTTCATTTGTATCGTTGCCATACCGACCCTATCGGCAGCTTCGCTAACGCCGAACCATGCGAACGTGCGCTATGGGCCTCACAAGCGAAACGTGCTGGACCTATATCTCGCGGAGTCCACGGGACCCACCCCGCTGGTACTCTACATTCACGGCGGCGGATTTCGTGGCGGTGACAAAAAGAGTCTCAATGTCAGCGAAGCAAAGTCCTACCTCAACGCAGGTTTCTCCGTTGCAGCCATTAACTATCGGTTGACCGACACCGCTCCGGCGCCGGCGGCATATCTGGATTGTGCCCGGGCCCTGCAGTTTCTTCGTCACAACGCCGAAAAGTGGAACATCGATCCGCAATTGGTTGCCTCGACAGGTGGTTCTGCCGGAGCCGGTACGTCAATGTGGCTGGCGTTCCACGACGACTTGGCCGACCCGGACAGCGGCGACCCCATAGCACGGCAGTCGACGCGCTTGACGTGCATCGCGGTCCGCAACGGGCAGTCATCCTATGACCCGCGTTTTGCCGAGAAAATCGGCATTCCACGTCCCAACTTCGAACGCCATCCTTTCTTCCTCCCGTTTTACGGTATCAAGGCGGATGAAATTGACAGTCCGCACGCGTATGAACTTTACAGGCAGGCCGCACCGATTACCTACGTCTCCGAAGACGACCCGCCCGCGCTGCTCATATATAGTTATCCCAACATAGAGGTGACAGAAGAGACGTCGCTGGGCTTAATCGTTCACCACCCAAGGTTCGGCATCGCGCTAAAGGAGCAGCTTGATAAGTTGGGCATTGAATGTATCGTGCAATACCAGGATCCCAAGAGCGGTAAGGTTGTTCGACATGAAGAAAACGCCGTGCCGGTAACCGCCGTCGACTTTATCCGCAGACAGTTTGACCGTGCAAAGGCAAAACGTGCCGAACAGCGACGCTAATGTGTCGCGCCCTTTTAGTTATTTTCTAATCTTGTCAGGATTACGTTCGATTGCACGGAAACCCTGGTCCCGGCGGAGGGGGATAAGCATACCGTCACTTTTCTCCAGCCATTCGAACATGCGGTTATTGAGCTGTTTAATCAGGTCCTGGTGTTCGGGGCTGTCGATGAGGTTGTTCATTTCCTCCGGGTCGTTTCGCAGGTCGTAGAGCTCATCAATGTCCCAGATGCCGTGATAGTGGATGTATTTGTAGCGATTGGTACGGACGCCATGGGTAGTTGGGGTATGGGGGAAGTTACGTTCCCAGTAGTATTCATAGAAGGCGCTGTCACGCCAGGGGGTCTTTTTGCCCTGCAGGATGGGCAGGAACGATTGTCCGTCCATACGTTCGGGGGTATCGAGACCGGCTACATCCATTATGGTTGGTGCGATGTCGATGTTCTGGATGAGCTCTTCAATAACTGAGCCGGGTTCAATCATACCGGGGCACCAGGCTAAGAACGGTACACGCATCGATTCTTCGTACATGTGCCGTTTGTCGATGAGCCCGTGCTCACCAAAAACGAAGCCGTTGTCGCCCATGTACATAACGAGGGTCTCTTCGGCGAGATTATTGCTTTCAAGGTACTTGATAACGCGGCCGATGCTCTCATCGACGCTGAGCAGAGTTTCGCAATAACGACGGTAAAAGGTGTCGAAGTCCATCTGGCCGTGGTACATGTGGTCCACGCCGTGCCAGCTATTGCGTTGCTCTTTGACCCAGCGGGGTTTGCCTTTGTAGTTTTCTTCGGTGTTAGCCATGCTCTTGGGATATTCGAGGATGACGTCTTCGTATTTGCCAAGATGTCGTTTGGCCGGTTCGAACATGCCGTGAACGGCTTTATGGGAGAGATAGAGTAAGAAAGGCTTGTCCTGGTCGCGGCCATTCTTGAGCCAGTCGAGAGCATATTCGGTGAGCAGGTCGGAGACGTGACCCTCGCGTTTGACGCTTTTGCCGTCGATATTGAAGGTGGGATTGAAATAGACGCCCTGTCCTTTGAAGCTGATCCATTTGTGGAAGCCGGGACGTGGTTCGTCGCTGGCGTGGCCCATGTGCCATTTGCCCATGAAGGCGGTTTGCCAGCCGGCTTTCTGCAGGTCCTGAGAAAAGAAGCAGGTGCCTGCCGGGACGCGGCTGTTATTGTCAACGACACCGTGTCTATGTGCGAATTGGCCGGTGAGGATACTTGCGCGGCTGGGCGAACATAGGGACGTTGAAACAGTGGCGTATTTAATATAAGCACCTTCGCGGGCCATACGGTCCATATTTGGGGTCTTGAGGAATTTGGGTTTATTGAGAAAGCCCATGAAATCGTAGCGGTGGTCGTCGCTGAGGATAAAGATAACGTTTCGGGGTTTTTTGCCGGCATTGAATAAAGGCTGGGCCGAAGCACACCCGGTAGCAAATGGCAACGCCACTGTAGCTAAGCCTAATGATTTAAGAAACCCTCTGCGAGTGGTTATTGTGTATGATTTTGTCATTGAGATTACCTTTCTTTAAACATTTAATGCCATAATGCCAAAAAATTGATTTCTTGTAAAGGGCACAATTAAATCGCGGTGTGTGGCCGGATTTTTTGGCAAGCGATTTTGGCCTTTCGAAATTGGGTTTGAATTGGGTTTGTTTGGGTTTGTTTTTTTGGACGCTAAAGCATAGTTTTTTCCGTAATCCTTTGTTAAAGTTAAGTTTACGTTCATTTTTGGCATTTCGGATATTGGGTTTGTTTATTCGGACTACGAAATCATCTTTTTTTCTGTAATCCTTTGTTAAAGTTAAGTTTACATTCATTTTGGCTTTTCGGAGATTGGGTTTGATTGGGTTTGAATTGGGTTTGTTTTGACCAAGTGTCCAATTGTGTTTATTTTCATAAGCAATTTTTGAAAAGATACTTACATTCATTTGCAATCCGCCTACGGCGGACAAGATTGGGTTTGTTTTGCATAAAAAGTAGCTGATTTGTAGAGGGTTCTCGACAGATGTAGAGGGGCGAGGGAGTTAAGAGTGAGCTAAAGTGCCTAAAGTGAGCTAAAGTTGGATGCTGGATGCTCATGATTGGGAAATCCTTCTGATTTACTATTTACTATTGACTATTCTGGATCCCCGACTACGACATTCGGGGACAAGCTTGACTGGGCTTATTGGCGTGTATCTGCTGATACGAAAACGTGCGGTTCTACGCTATATCCGGTGCCTACTGGCGGTTTATGTTAGCCTGCTGGCCACTAAGGGGCAAGCAAACATACGGATATTTTAACGTTATTTCAAACAATAGTCAACAAAAAAATGACCAAAAAAGAACTTTTTTTGTCATCATTACGGTTCATTGCGGGATTCTTGCTTTGAATTCACCGGAACGCCTCGGCTCATGCGCGCAGATTCCACGTCGCCTGAGCCGATTGTTAGACCGATACAAACTCATCATGTATTGGCTGGCCACAAAGCATCTATGACAGCCGGGCCAAGAAATTCTGCGACTTGACCTTGTGGCTGGCTTCGGCCAAGCACTTGCCCCACTCGAACAGTCCAATTAATAGGCTTCATATCCACAATTTGAGCAACTTCGTTGATTACTCGCTTTATATCCCCATGTTTCCGATCCCAGGATTTTGCCTGCGCCAAGAAATCTGCTTTCTCACCAAAATCACTAGCTTTTGTAAGAATGAGATCAGAAGCCGAGGTCCAATCTTTGTCCATCGAAGCCAAAACCTCGTCGGAAAGATAAAGATTTTCGGCCTCACGACAGGATAATTGCAGGAAACGCACGTGGTTCTGCGGATTCTGGGGATTAGGAGTGGGGAGCGACTTGTCGCCGTCAAGTAAGGCATAGCCACATGGCTGTTCGTTTGTATCGCGAAGGCTTGCGAAGATGCTCTCAAGAGCTTTCTGATACCGCTTTATTTCTTCGCCATTGGACGGAATGACTGCAAAGTTTGTAACATGATGTCGGGGAATCTGACTCCATATACGGTAGTCGTCATCGCCCTCAACGAGCAGAATGGGGGCACCGAATAAGGGACCCATTAGGACGTGCCCCCCCAAACATGCGGAAAGGACTTTGTGTATGTCGCTAAATCTTTGCGCTTGGTATTGATTTTGCTTACGGCTTACGTAGATCGCGCTTGTTCGAGGGCCTCCGAATTGGCCCAATGACGCCAACAGAGAAGTACTGTGAGTAGCAATCGCGACTTGTAAATTAAATCGTTCCATTATACGGAAAATAAAATCTGAAAGTCGTACTTGAAGGTCGGGATGAATGTGTGCGTCGGGCTCATCAATCAAAAGTACTCGTTGCGACTGATCTTGTATCTCCCAGATTGCAGCGATAGTAAGCATGTCCAAGGCGATCGTGACGAGCTGGGCTTCTCCAGAACTGAGTTGATCTACATTGCTAATCTTGGTTTCCCCCTCAACCCGTAGTATATTGTAAGGGGGGTTGCCAGAAGCAACAAGCTCAACCAAGAAATCGGTAGCGAGGCTATTGATGAAAGATTCAATCTCTTTGGGTGAGGCGGGGGCTGACCCCATTTCACGGTAATCGCCGCGGGTCAAGAAGTAAGACTGAATGCGGCCAATGATACGGCGGCGATACTCCGGCATATAGTTTCGTGACGATGCTGATCGCCTACTTGATGGTGTCAATTCTTCACGCATATACTGTGACTGAAGATCCATCTCGCCTGTGCGCTCAGGTGTAACGTAGTGCACGTTGGCTTCCGATTTGTCCCTCCACGAGCGGAGCAGCACGCTCTTACCGGAGCCGTTTTTTCCGAAGAGAACGGTGACTTCAGAAAGATTCTGTAGCTCCCATGTCTCACCGCCCAGATATTTGGGACGTGGGATGGATACGTTTGGAAAGTGAATCGGCATTCGACGTTGTTCCCATCGTTTTAATAATGATTATACAGTCTGTATAAGTCCCGTTGCTTCTTCAATACTCGCATAATATCATGTTGCCCTTCAGTCGAACGGGGCGGTTCACCAGTGGCAGTTGAGCGGAGGCGAAACAGCCATCTGGTGCATGTTGTGGTTAGTTATTTTAGCATATATTTAGATTAAATACTTCTTATAAATTCAGCCATTCTTTCAGTTAAATAGTCTGAGGGATCTTGACCTCTGAGTCGAATTCTTGCCATTCTAAGTAGATCCTTGTCGGAAAAGATAAGGACTCCTCTGGTTTGATTAAAATTTTTAAATAGCGTTCTATTGTAGGCATTAATTTTATCAGGTTGTTTAGATCTGCAAATTATAAAAGCCCACAACCCTAAAGCGGGTTTTAAATAACAATAGGTTTGCCGAAGATCATCACGATCCAGTTCATCTCTGTTTTTAGCCTCGAATAGCACTTCGCTGCAAGAGTATTTTTGTTTAATATCAGCCCAAAAACCTCTTTCTGATTTATTTGAACAAATAAGGTCCCTAATTTCCAATCCCTCGTTACCCGGTTCTGTTCGTTGCTGAAGCTTGCATTCACCAAGATGATCAATAAATAAAAAGTTTATGGCCTTTCTATTAAATTCTTCATATTCTTTAAAACAATTTTGACCTGTGGGAATAATTTTCGACACATTTTCTATTTCATGTAGATTCATTAGGCCGTACATTCTTACACTACCAGACAATAGAGCAATTACATCGATATAGGCTTTTTCCGTTGACCAAAATTCTGGAAACTTGCCACCTTTAATAAAGTATATTGTTCTCCCCTCCCATCCCATCATTGTTTTATCAGGATGCTCAGACAATTTTTGCATGACCTCATATGAAAAATGTGCCCAATCCGGTTTAATCCTACTCATCCTTGAAACAAAATAATCCCAATCCACATCAGAAAGGATTTCATAAGTATCATCTTGAATATTGTCATAGGTTATTAATAAGGCAGTAGCAATGTCTGAAATCTCGATTATTTCATGCTTATAACACCATGTACTGACTAAATAACCGTGTAATAATTCATTAACATATTTTGCGTAATTTAACAAAAAATGAGAATCAGGCATAGATCACTCACTATGAAATGAAAATTTTACCCAACATAATAATAAACAACATTTATCCGCCGCTTATCTGGCGGACTTTTTTTGCAAATTTAGCCGCTGCTTCGCTTCAATTTTCATATCTCTTATCTCTTGTTGTTTCCCCTCCCGGCTGCATTATGCCTTTAGGAAAGTAAAATAACACAAAAGAAGGGAAAAGGCAAAGAAAATTTTAGTGTATTAGAGAATTAGAGATTAGAGAATTGGAAAGAAAAAGGAAAATTTAGAATTCCTCGCGCCTGCACCCCCGGCCAGAGACCGGGGCTAAATACGCTCGACGCGGGGCGTCGAGTTGGAGTAGGGCAAGGCAATAATAAAATTAAAAGTGGTTTGTGTATATATGGTTCGGTTAAGTGCGGTTACCTGTGGCACAAGTCGCGAACCGCACCTACGTTCGGGGGCAAGCAACGCCGTGATGTTAGAAAAATTAGCCACACCCCATAGAGCCCCGGTTCCTGAGAACTTGATTTACAATCGAGGCGTATTAATATACGATACAGCGTTTAAGTTTATAAACGAATTGGACCGTATTTCGGGCCGTCACAGACGGGTTCTAAAAAAGGAGTTGACAGCTACTCAAATGGAAAACCCACTATTAGTACCGTTCAAGGAGAATCTGCAGAGTGTTATCTATGGCAAGAGCGAATGTATCGATGTAATGATTGTATCCCTGTTAGCAGGGGGGTCTGTCCTGATTGAAGATGTACCGGGCGTTGGCAAGACGACCTTAGCCAAAGCATTGGCCAAAAGCATTGACGCCAAGTTTCGCCGGGTACAATTCACACCCGATCTATTGCCTGCAGATATTCTGGGCTCTTCTATCTATAACCCTGTTAGCGGGGACTTCAGGTTCGATCCTGGTCCTATCTTCTGCAACATCCTTCTTGCCGATGAGATCAACCGCGCATCACCCAGAACCCAGTCGGCCCTGCTGGAGGCAATGAATGAGAACCAGGTGACCATTGAAGGCGAACGTTATCCATTAACAAAACCGTTTATGGTGATTGCCACAGAGAACCCCATCGAGTTCCACGGCACTTATCCATTACCTGAAGCCCAGTTGGACCGTTTCCTGGTCCGGCTTGCCATGGGTTATCCGACAGTCGAAGTCGAGGTCGATATTCTCAAGTCGCATGCCCATACCGAGCCACTCGACAGAATAAAGCCTGTACTCCAGCTTGAACAGGTCCGGAAGCTCCAGCAAGAGGCGGCCGACGTTCACATGGATGATGGTATTCTGGAGTATATCGTTGAAATCGTTCATGCTACCCGCCGCGATAATCGTCTTCAGCTCGGTATCAGCACCCGCGGAACTCTGATGTTGTACCGAGGGGCCCGGGCACGCGCATATTTCCAAAAGCGAGATTTTGTCATTCCCGACGATGTGTTGTGGCTTGTCCCTTATGTATTGCCACACCGCATTCTTTTGAGTTCTAAAACGCGCCACAGTGGTACTACCGCCAAGCAGATTGTCACTGACATCGTCGGCCGTATCAAAGTACCTGTTTGAATCCCACTCGTCGAAGACGGGACGGGGTGAAGAGGCAACTGTCACGATGAAGAAAACCGATGGGAGATTATGTCTTGGCTTGACCGATGCAGGCAAGATGGTTCTGCGCGGGACCGGCTTTGTCGCTTTAGCCACCCTGATTGTTCCTGCCTTCGGAGTACTTTCAGCTCTGGTCTCGGTCGTGCTAATGGCTTTGCTGGTCGGCTTTGTTCTGCGGCCAAAAATCCAGATCAGCGGCAATCTGCCTGAACGTATCGTCGTAGGCCAGACGGCACAGTTGAGGTACGTGCTCAAGAACGTCGCACGCCTGCCAGCCTACAATCTCTGCATGAGTTTTGCTGCCATGCCTGAAGCGATTGAGCAAGTCGGAGGCGAACACGTAGTTTCACGTCTGGGGCCCGGCGAGACTACCGAAGTGACTGTTGCGATACAACCCAAGCGGCGGGGATACTACCGAATCAAGCAGCCGATTTGCCAATCCAGCTTTCCCTTTAACTTGTTCAGTTTCGGCACGTCCCGTGATGATGAGGAGACCCTTATCGTCCTTCCGGCCTTTTCCCGAATTCAAATACCCCTCAGACACATAAGTCGGTACGTTCACGCCAGCGGCGCCAGACTCGCTGGTCGTACCGGAGTTTTCCTTGAATACGCGGGAAACCGCCCTTTTTTGCAGGGAGATTCCCCACGCAATATTGATGCCCGCGCCTGGGCTCGCCTGTCCGTGCCGGCCACCAAGGAGTACCACGATGATTTCGACAACTACACCGCACTGGTATTAGATACCGGCATACCTGAAGTCCTGTCGTGGTCAAAGTCGAGCGAGGTCAAGGAGCTCGAAGCTGCCGTCTCTCTTTGTGCTTCCGTAGCTTTCACAATTAACAATGATTGTCTTATCGATTTTTTGCTTGCCGGCCCCGATTTACATCAGTTCACTGCCTTGCCCAGAATCGTACGCCTCGACAAAATACACGAGCTCCTGGCAGGCGTTGAACCATCGAAAGGCTATTCCCTGAAGCAGATAAACCCAAAATTGGCAAATCGGTTCTATGAAATATCTGAGGTCGTTTTCATTCTTCTTAAATGGGACAAGGCATACCGGCGGTTGCTGGAACTGGCCGGCCAGGCTGGCTGCCACTGCACAGTTCTCCTGATAGGCGAGTCCAGCCGAATACATCTGGATGAGGGCAATGTGAGCTGGCCTGAAAATGTCCGGTTCCTGTCTCCTGATGATATCTTGACGGGGCAGATAGAACGCTTATGAAGACGCAAAAGACCATAGCTATCATCATGTTGCTGACAAGCTCTGTGCTGACCGCGCTGGTCTCTGGGGATATTGCCTATCCGACTATCCTTTGTATGCTGGGCCTCTTGGGTTTGCAGCGGCGCTTTACCTGGGATATCAAGCCGGAAAGAAGAGTTATCACGTCTTTGCTTCTGCTACTACTGGCGATTATGTTTTCACTTCACTACCGCTATGCCAGTTTCCCCGGCCGTGTAGCTTATGTACAAGCGGCGGCTGTCGCCTGGCAAACAATTGCCCGCTACTTCCTGGCTTCAATGATCCTCATACTGTTTCTCGGATCACCTGAACGACTGCCGACTTCATTGGGATTGTTTCACGTAGCCGTCACCATCTCCGCGGGACAGGTCCTCTTACTTGATGACATGTACATCACGTTCCGGCTGTCAGAGCTGTTCTCCGTCATTCTGGTCGTGCTATACGCTGTCAGCCTTGGGCGGACCCATGAATCGGTGGACACGCCCATTCCAAAACGTATGGGGCGCCTACGCGCCAAAGCCTACTGGGCCGTAGTGCTACGAAGGCTGGAAGCTTCAGCGATGGAGCGGCACATGTCCGCCCCTTCTTACTTTCGGCAGAAAGCAGGGGTGTTTGCTTTTAGCCTGATACTGGTCATCACTGCAAACTGCGGCTGGATTATGAGTTCAATGCTCTATCGCCACGTGGAGGTTCTAAACTACCTGCCGGTCTGGTTCTGGAGGGGACGTGTCACCTTGGAGAGTAAAACAGACGGTGTGTCACTTATGGGATTCTCCACCAGCGGCAGACTGTCAAGTATATTGTTGATCAAGGCAGACCAGGATCCAACGCCCGCGCTTAGCATCAAGTGTGACGGCAGCCCGGGCTACTTGAGGGCCAGGGCATTTGAGGTCTATCGTCAATCCGAATGGCACGATCTGTCATACCGGGAAGCGATCTTTCCCGAACAGAACAAGCCGTTCGGCATGTATTTCGTAGGAAGAACGAATGTCTTTCGCTTCGACGAGAGAGACGCTTCCAATTGTAAGTATATGACCATCCGGCATGAAGCCCGGTTCGCCGATGCTGTGTTCACACCTCTGGGAACGTCTTTTCTTGAAGCACCGCTCAATTTGCTGCTGCGGGACGATGACGATATTGTTTATGCTCCGAAATTTCGTAGTGGCCTGAATTACCGGATTGCCTATGCGAAATCAGCTTATCAAAAGCCTCCGACTGGTGTGCAAGGCCGCCGGACGCTGAACATCCCCAATCAACTTGACCCGCGTATACGTCAGATGGCAGACAGAATTTTCGCGGGATGCAGCACAACAACCGAGAAAATCGATGCTGTCGTCAACTACTTTCGCACCAACTACACCTACGTGCTCGGACTGGATATCCCACCCGATCGAGATAAGCTGACCCATTTTCTACTTGAGGAATCCACCGGCTATTGCGAGTACTTTGCCTCCGGCGCCGCGATTCTGCTGCGTCTTGCTGGTGTACCAACTCGATACGTCACCGGTTTTTTAGTCACAGAGAAAGACGAACAGGGTGAATTGTGGGTCGCGCGGTACATGGACGCCCACGCCTGGGCTGAAGCCTGGGACCAGGAACGAAAACAATGGACCATTGTCGAAGCTACGGTCCAGGATGATCTGGCCGCGGCGCCCGCTGCTGAAGAGTTGGAACGCATGGGCGGCGGTATTGGTACTCTTGGTCAGCTCCTGCAAGCTTTGTATCAATATGGTCTTTTTGGTGTGCTTAGCTGGTTGTTCGAGTCCCATGGCCTGCTTGCCGGCTTAGTTCTACTTATGAGCCTCCTTTGTGGTGGACTGTCGTTGGCCCTGTTACGATACTACAACAGGAAGAAGTCTAAAGGCCGGACACAATCAGGGGCGGTGAGAAACCCAGGGATTGCGAGCTTGCACAAGATGCTGGCCAGGATGGACCGCAAAGTAAAAGCCAAGGGACCGCGGCGAGACCTCAGCGAGACTTTACACACTTTCTCTCAGCAGCTCCGAGCACAAGACCTTGGGCCCGAGGACTTGGGCGATGGGCTGTGGACAAGGATATCAGATTGGTATCTCGAATACGCAAACCTCCGCTACTGTAGAACTATCAGCTCTAAACGTTTGCAGAAGCTGCAGCAGCTCGCTCAAGGGCTGCAGGATTCCTTATGAACAACGGCACCCAGCACCAAAACCGTGTGAGCCCCGTTAGAAATCGGCGATGAAAGCCTGACAGTCCACTATGGGAAGTAATTTCTAACGGGGGAAAGCCGAAGCTCTTTCCTTCGACCCATTCGGCCATGCTCCCACCTTCGCCGAGTCTTCCGTCTTCACTGAAACTTCCGTCTTCGCTTAAGCTACGGCGGACAAGACGACGGACAAGTCAGAGGGCAGGCTCTGGTCAGGATGGTGAGCCTGTCGAATCATTAGTGCCGAGCCAAAGCCGCCGCGTGGCGTCTTGCCTTGGGGTCACCCGCTGCATATATCATTCCGGTATTCGGGTCCACATAAATCATAACAGGGTATGCAATAGGCCGCGATGTTATTGTTATTTGATGTCCACGATGAGCCAGCTCACGTCTGATGCTTTCATCGATACGGTCATCTAACGTGAGGCTCCCTAATGTCCCCAACGTTTTCTTGCGGTCGGGATTCGGGTTGAAAGAGTTCTCCTGGTGTCCCGTGCTAAAGCGGGGCACCGTCACTGCATCTTTGGGCATCAGACCAAACTCAAGGTGGTTAAGAAGACAATTGAGAGTAGTCTGGTCCTGCAGGTCGCCGCCTGCGACACTGATGGCGATAACCGCTTTGCCATCTTTAAGGACTATTGTTGGTGTTAGAGTAATGCGAGGGCGCTTACCCGGCTCGATACGATTAGGGTGCCCCGCTGTGGTATTCAGACTCCGAAGCCTGTTACCATGCGCTACTCCCAGCTCGCGGCAGACAGCGTAGGGACCGTTACCGCTGGGCGTGGCAGCTACAACGTTTCCCCATCGGTCGGCAACAACGCAGGTTGTAGTGCCGCCAGGTCCGGGCCAATATGTGCCACCGGCCTCGAGAGCTTTCATATTAACAGGGTCACCCGGCCGGACCTCTGTAGAAGCTTTATCCATATCGATTAAAGGACGGCGGAGATTTGTGTATTCATCGCTAAGAAGGGCCTTTATCGGCACGTCCACAAAGAGCGGGTCTCCATAGTACTCGTCTCTGTCTGCAAAGCCTAACTTCAATGCTTCGGCTAATACGTGAATGTAGTCTGCAGACAGGTGTCCCATTTTCTTCAAATCAAAGCCTTCCAGAAGCCGTAGCGTCTGGCAAAGATATGGGCCCTGCGTCCACGTATCGCATTTGCAAATAGTGTAGCCTCGATACTGCACCCTGACCGGGTCCTCCACCCGTGTTACGTGCGCAGCAAGGTCCATCTTGCGGAGAAATCCGCCATTCCTGATATAAAAAGCCACTAATTCGTCAGATAAATCTCCCTTGTAGAAGCGGTCCCTGGCCGCTTGCAGCTTCTCTTCACGGCTGCCGGGCGTCTCTTTTTCCGTTTCAATGAGCTTGCGAAAAGTGATGGCCAGATTCGCATACCAGTCTTTATCACCGGAATCGAGTAATTCAAGGGACGGCTTTACTACTTGTTCGAAGCTCATCGTTCCGTATAGCTTAACTGTCGTAATACAAAGGCTCAGGGCGCCGGGTACGGGTGCAGCTTTCATACTGCCGTTAGCGGGAATACCATTTTTGTAATACCAGTCAATCGCGTTCTTCTCGAGTGGTGCGCCGCCGAGTCCGCACAGGACTTTCACCTCTTGTTTGCGAGCATCGTAGATAATTAGCGGTATTTCAGCGCCGATAGCGAAAGAGCCGTAATCCGTTATACTGAGTGCAAGCAGCGTGGCCGCCGCTGCATCCGCTGCATTACCACCTTGCTCAAGTATTGAAATCCCTGCTGCAACAGCTCCGCTGCCGCCGGCCGCTACGGCTCCACCTTTTCCGGATGCTTGCCAACCGATCTCAGCCGCAGGCAATACTCCATACATAGCCAACATTGCAAACCATATCATACCGAGAAATAGCAGTTTTTTCATAAAACATACCTCCCGTTATTGCGTTGTCGTTTGCCGGGATACATATTCTAACAAATCCTTTCCTGATTGCACTAATATTCTGCCACACGCGTGTGGCAATCTCTTGTGTAATTAGAGCCTATCCAAATAACCCGCTCTATCCCCAAGGGAAGCCCGATGCCTGCGTTGTCGGTGAAAAAATGTACTCAACGTGGAGAAAACCACTTCTGGCGAGCATTTTTGGCCTGCCGCCTTGATTTGCCCTTTAATTTATGCTATAATAAAAAGAAAGATTTCTATGAAAAATCTGCTGCCAATCTTAGTGTTAGACATATTTTTGGCGGGTTTTATGCCGGTACAATGCCCGGCGGGTGATTTGAACGGCGTACCTTTGGTAATCAACGAGTTCATGGCGTCTAATAACAATTCCGCCCAGGATCCGCAGGGCCAATATGATGACTGGATTGAAATCTATAACTATGGCACCGATGCTATTGATATTTCCGGTATGTACCTGACGGACAACTTGTCCGCTCCGACCAAGTGGCGGATTCAAAGCAATTCTCGAGGTTCAACTATCATTCCCGCAGGTGGCTATCTGTTGATATGGGCCGACAACGATACGGCTGAGGCCGGCCTTCATGCGAATTTCAAACTCAGTGCCGTTGGCGAGGAAATCGGTCTGTTCGATAGCGACGGCAGTACTCTGATTGACATTGTTTTTTTTCTCGACCAGACTACTGATGTTTCCTACGGCCGCTACCCTGATGCTAATGATGTTTGGAGGTTCATTTCGGAGCCGACTCCGGGAGCGGAAAATAGCGGCGGATATCTGGGGCTGGTTGCCGGGCCGGAATTCAGCCATGGGCACGGCTTTTATACTGCGCCGTTTTCCGTTACAATCGCTACCGAAACCAAAGATGCCGTAATATACTATACTCTCGACGGCAGTGAGCCGTATAATACTTCCGGTGTTGGGCGGCATCCCGGGGGTATAGTCTATAGCAATCCTGTTCCCATCACCAAGACCACACATCTGCGTGTCAAGGCGATCAAGCCGGGCTTCAAGCCCTCAAATATCGAGACGCGGTCTTATATCTTTCTTGAGCCGGACGTCCGGGATTTTAGCTCTAACCTGCCCATTACTATCATTGATAAGTTTGGCAAATATGTCGGCCAAACAACGGAGACGCAGACGTTGTCCTTTGCCGGTTTTATCGACACCGTGACCCGCGGCAGGATTAGAATAACCAGCCCGCCCGATTTCATCAGTAGAGCCGGGCTCAATATTCGGGGTAAAAGCTCAGCCGGTTTTGCCAAGAAGCAGTACCACTTAGAAACGTTGGACGAATATAATGAGGACAAAGATGTTTCTATTCTGGGCTTTCCCGCAGAATCAGACTGGGTCCTCCAGGGGCCCTATTCGGACAAGTCACTAATGCGCAATTATCTGGCGTATAAGTGGAGCAATGATATTGGTCGATATGCCGTTCGTGCACGGTTTATCGAGCTGTTTCTGAACACGGACGGCGGGGGAGTCTCGATGAGCGATTATGTGGGCGTATATGTGTTGATGGAAAAGATTAAACAGGGTGAGAATCGCGTCAATATCACAAAACTTGAACCATCTGATAACACTGAGCCGGAAATCACCGGCGGGTATATTGTCAAGAAGGACAAGCTCGACCCGGGCGATGTAACTTTTAATACCAATACCGGTCAGCAACTAATATATGTTGAGCCTAATGGGATAGATATCACGCAAGACCAGATGGATTGGATTAATAACTATCTTAACGAGTTCGAGTCGGTGCTGTACGGGCCGAACTTTACCGACCCTGTCAATGGATTTGCCGGGTATATCGATGTCGATTCGTTTATCGACCACCACATTCTTGTTGAGCTTACCAAGAACATCGACGGTTTTCGCCTTAGTACCTATATGTTCAAGGACAGAGGCGGCAAGCTGAATATGGGGCCTGTCTGGGATTATAACTTGTCACTCGGTAATGCCAATTACCTTGAGGGCTGGAAGGCGGATGGGTGGTATTATAGTCTGCTTAGTAACACAGAATACCCGTGGTGGCGACGCTTGTTCGAAGACCCACATTTCCGCCTGCGTTACGCCGACCGGTGGTATGGTCTGCGCAAAAATTTGTTTGATACAGGTTTGTTGCTTCAGGGCATTGACGATATCGTTAAGCTGCTTAGTGAGGCACATGTCCGAAACTTTAGTCGCTGGTCTATTCTTGGTTCTTATGTCTGGCCGAACTGGTTTATTGCTCAGACTTATCAGGAGGAAATCGACTGGATGAAGGGTTGGCTTGAAGAGCGGTTGACGTGGATGGACACTCAGATCGGCACTGAATTTGCCGCTGCTCCGCCACTTTTCAGCCAGCAGGGAGGCGAGATTTCAGCCGGTGATAGCCTATCCATGACCGGTCTCGGCCGGTCTCCCAGAATCTATTATACCCTTGACGGCTCCGACCCACGCCTGACAGCGATATCACCAGAAACCGGTACCAGCACCACCTTAGTGGCTGAAAATGCTGCTAAACGAGTGTTTGTTCCGGTACGCACCGTCAGTGACAACTGGAAGGGCGGTGAATCATTCAACGACTCGGCCTGGCTGGCCAGTGTCGAAAGCCCCGGTGGCGTCGGATACTCGAGGTTTTCTGGTTATACCCACCTCATAGTGCTTGACCTCGGAGACCAGATGTTTAGAAAAAATGCCACTTGTTACATTCGCATCCCATTTTCCATTAACGACAACCCGGACAACTTCGACTTGTTGACGCTCAAAGTTCGTTACGACGACGGCTTTATCGCCTACATCAACGGTATCGAGGTCGCCAGACGCAATTTCACCGGCACACCAACCTGGAACTCCAGAGCTGACGCCGAACACCCTGATTCAGAAGCCATCAACTTTGAGAACATCGACCTTTCTGCTTACCTTAGCGTATTGCGGAACGGTAACAATATCTTAGCCATTCACGGCCTAAACTACTCGACTAACAGTTCCGACTTTCTCATATCCGCCGAGCTGGTTGCCAATAAAAGCATTCCACCCGATGAAAGTGTCACCTCAAGTAATGTGCTGCGATATACCGGGCCAATCACACTGGCTCATAGCGCCCACGTCAAGACTCGCATATTGAGTGGCGGCATGTGGAGTGCTCTTAACGAGGCGACCTTCGCCGTGGGCCCGGTAGCAAATAACATGCGTGTCACAGAGATTATGTATCATCCGCAGAACTTAGATGAGTCGGACGAACCAAACGAAGAGTACATCGAACTGAAAAACATCGGGACCGAAACAATTAATCTGAATCTGGCTAAATTCACAAACGGAATTGATTTTACCTTCCCGAATCTGGAGCTTGCACCCGGCGAATATGTTGTAGTCGTTCAGGACCGCAATGCCTTCGAGGCCCGATACGGTACAGATATAAA
>Ga0315552_1000073_pt1 | contig 64247 bp, 61 predicted proteins | sample SalMarSW160170MG_2_FD_203102 | JGI IMG/M metagenome (GOLD analysis project Ga0315552, IMG submission 203102) | Salt marsh sediment microbial communities from the Plum Island Ecosystem LTER, Massachusetts, United States - Salt Marsh Sediment SW1601-70 ...
GACCAAACTGTTGCTTTTTTTCCGTCTAAAACTCCAGCTTTGGCCAAAATAGTTGGAGCAACACAAATTGCTCCCAAAACCTTTCCAGCCGTTATTGTCTGCCTGGCAACTTGATGAAACTTTTCATCATTAATATATTTTGAAGCTCCTGGTCCGCCGATAAATAAAACTGCGTCGTAATCGCCAACATTGAGATTTTCAATTAAAATATCAACTTGGGCCTCTCCCCCGCTCGCCCCAATAGCTTCACCAGCAGCGCTGCTTACAGTGGCAATTGAAAAACCAGCCCGAATTAAATTTTGTTTAGGAATAAAATACTCTTCATCCCGAAAATCCCTAAAAGCAATAACCATTGCGATTTTTTTAGTTGATTGTGGCATTACTTAAATATTTCTCTTTAGCAATATTATGTTCTTCTAAGGTTTTGCTGAAAATTGTTTCTCCTGTTTCTGGAACTGATAAATAATACCAGTAATTACTATCTTTAGCATACAACGCAGCTAAAATACTTTTAATGCCCGGGTTGCAAATCGGACCCAATGGCAAGCCCGGATATTTGTAAGTATTGTAAAAAGAATCAATTTGTGTTTCCTCTTTGAAAATTTTTGTTGTTTTCTTGCCAGTAATATAACTGATGGTGGCGTCAACCTGCAAGCCCATACTGTTTTCTAATCTTTTCCATAAAATTCCTGAAACAATTTCTTTATCTTGTTTTGTTCTTACTTCTTTTTCTATTAAAGAAGCCATTGTTATTATTTCAAAAATTGTTTTTCCATGATTAGTAATTTTCTCTCGTAAATCCTGTGTCATCTTTTTGTCAAAATTATCCAGCATTTTCCTGATAATACTTTCCAGCTCATCTCCTTTATTTAACTGATAAGTATCTGGAAAAAGATATCCTTCAAGCCCAATATTTTTGGGTTTGTCTTTTAGAAAATCATAATTATTGGAAAAATCTCTTGGTTCTGGCAAGTCCACCACTTTATTATAGTCTATTGTTGGGAAACCAGCTAATTCAAACACCTCTTCTGCCATAAACATTCCTTTGCTTTCAAAATACCAGCCAATATCCCTTAAATTCCAGCCCTCGGGAATAGTAATAGTATTTTTAATAACCTGACCGGAAATTATTTTTTGGGCAATTTCTGGAATACTCATTGATGGATTTAATTCATATTCTCCGGCCTGAAGCGATTTTATGTTTCTTGTTAAAATTCCATAAACATTAAAAAAAATCCTGTTTTTAATTAGATTCTTTTTCTCCAAATTTTTGGAAATATCAAAAAGACCTTGACCTTTTTCAATAACAAAGCTTTTTTCTTCTGTTGTTAGGTTGTATTTCGGAAAATAAATACCCCAAGCAAACAATAAGCAACAAACAACAAGAAATAATATAAAAAATAGTAATATTGTTTTAATATGTTTCATGTTTCATGAACGAGTGGCACAAAAGCAAATCCAGGAAATTCTTTTTCTTCAAATTCGTTTTCGTTCTTCTTTTCAAATTTCCAAATAGAATTATTAATTGGAGTAACGATTCTACCTTTGACTTTTAGTTGTTCTTTCCAGGCTGTTGGAAGCTCTCGAGCCCCGTTAGAAACAAAGTTTCTAACGGGGTGAGCGCTCGCCGAAGCCAAGATTCCGTCAAATGGCGCTTCTTTTTTATAACCCTTAGAACCATCGGCGCAGATAAACTTTGCAATCCCTTTTTTAATAAAATTATACTTTGCTGTATTTTTTTGACCAAACTCTTTTAACTCTGGAATTATTTCTATTGCTATAACCTTTCCCCTGTCCCCCACTATTTCAGCCATTAAAGCTGTGGTCCAGCCAGAACCACTTCCAATGTCTAAAATTTTATCACCGGGCTTAGGTAATAACTGCTCCAGCATAAAAGCGACGACCAATGGCTGGGAAATTGTCTGACCATACCCAATTGGCAGAGCTTCATTTAAATCAGCTAAGTCCTTACTATCCTCAGACATAAAATCCACCCTTTTGATTTTTTTAAAAGCGTCTATAATCCTCGGAGTTTTCAACCATTTATCTTTAATTAAAGAATCAATAAATCCCATAATATAATACCCTGCCTTCGCTAATCCTGCCTGTCTGGCAGACAGGACTTCATCAGACAAGTAATATCTATTGTGAAAAATACCATGATAAAACCTCTCTGGCAACTGGGAGCACAGCGGCTTGGATATCTCTAACATCTTCAATTATTATGGTTAAAACTATTTCAGGGTCTTCATAAGGCGCGAAAACTGTTACCCAGTTATGATAATGATTTGCTTTGGGTGTTTGGGCAGTACCAGTCTTGGCTGCGGAAGTAACTGGCAGGCTGTTTAATAAAACTGCAGAACCATATTTTACTGCTTCTCTCATTCCTTCGCGAATAACTTGTAGATTTTCTGGATCAATAAAATCCTCCCGCAACACTCTAACGCCAACTTCTCCCTGGTCTTTAATTTCTTTAACTATTCTCGGATCTAAAAGCCTGCCGCCATTAGCTATGACTGAAAAAGCTGAAGCCACTTGCAAGGGTGTTGTTAAAATATCACCCTGACCAATTGAAAGATGATAAGTGTCTCCGTCCCACCAAGGTTCTCCCTTGACTTTTTCCTTCCACTGCGGCGAGGGGATAAATCCTTGCGCTTCGTTCGGCAAATCAATATTTGTTAAACTTCCCCAGCCAAAAAGCTCAAGATATTTTTTAATTCTTGACGGACCAAGTCCCTCTTGATCCTTGTAACCTCCGCCAATAGTATAGAAGTAAACATTACAAGATTCAGCAATTGCTTTTCTCATATCGGTAATGCCATGAGTTGTCCAATCCCGGAAATAATAAGTAATTTCCGGATCATAACGATGAGGAATTTCAATCTGGCCTTTACAATTAATCTTTTTCTCCGGAGAAATTATTTTCTCTTCCAAGGCCGCAGAAGCAATTAGGGGCTTAATAGTAGAACCAACAGCGTATTGGCCAGAAATCGCTCTGTTAAAAAAAGGGTCTAATGGATCTTTCTTAATTTTTTCGTAATATTCTTTTGAAATTCCTTGAGAGAAAAGATTATTATCAAACCCTGGAATACTTACCAAAGCTAATACTCCTCCTGTTTTTGGATCAATCGCTACCGCTGCTGCTTTTGAACTTCCTACATTTTTAGCGCTTCTATGCAGTTGCTCAATAATTTTCTCTTGAAGACCTAAATCAAGCCAAAGTATCAGATTTTTTCCTTGCTGTGGCAAAGAAACAGTTTTTTCTGATATTTCGCTGCCTAAAGCGTCTTTTTCTATTTGGATAATTCCGGGCTGTCCCCTTAAAAGCTCCTCATAAGATTTTTCAACCCCGCCTTTGCCAATATAATCGGCAATTGAATAATTTCCCAAAGCAGCAAGTTCTTCTTTGTTTATCTTACCAGTATAACCAAGTAAGTGAGCGGTTTTTTCTCCTGTTCTGTATTCGCGTAAAGTGTTCTCTTCAATTTTGAAAGCAAAATCATCTGATTCTTTTTGAGCCAAAAAGGTTTCCAGCAAGATTAAGTTTTCGTGATCAAGATTTTCTTTAATGAGAACTATAAAATCTTGATTTTCCTGAATCCTTTCCCTCAGACCTTTTAGATCTTCATTAATTACTTCTGAAATTTCTTTTATTACTCTGTTTCTTTTTTCATTTTCAAAAGGCAAATCCCTTTTGTCGCAAACCAAATCAAAACTAGGCTGATTAAAAACTAATTGCTCTCCGTTTTGGTCGTAAATCACTCCCCTTTCCGGCCTAATGAAATAGATTCTTTGCCAATTTCCCTGGGAAAAGGCTCTAAATTTTTCTCCTTGAAAAATCTGAAGCTGGAAACTTTTAACAGCTATACCAAAAAAAAGAATTGAGATTCCGAAAAAAAATGACAGAAGAATTTTATTTAACAAAGGGGTTTCCAGTTTCCTCTCGGAAAAACCAAACTCCTCCTCTTTTTTCTTAGCTAAACTATCTAAGAAAACCTCTTGTGGCTCTATATCGGGAAGAATTTTCTTTTTAGATGATCTTCTTTGGTGTAGGAATTTTAACATATTTTCTTAAAACTAATTTTATAAAAAAAGACAGGACAAGTAAGGCTAGAATCCAGAAACCAATAATTCCGTTGGAAAAAATATCAAGAAAAAATCCGCCAATAAAAGCAGTAAGAATTCCGTATTTTTGTTCAGGTGGTTCAAACAGGTTTAGTAAAATCACCAAAAGTAAGATAAAATTTATAGTATGTCCCCAAATGCTAAAATGAAATAAAAGGCTTGTCTGAAATAAAACACTGAAATAACAAAGAAAAATTAAAAAGAAAATAGTTCTAAAACTCATAAATTATAAAACGTGAAACATTTTACACCTACTGACTATTCTGTAGGCTTAAAGACTTCTGAAATGATAAACAATTCTTCAATTTCTTTGATAACGCAGAAGGGGGAAATTTCTGCTTCTTGGAACGGTTCTGTGTCGCCTTTTTTTATTTTGCTGATTTTTCCTATTAAAAGATTATCCGGATAAACTCCTCCCAAGCAACAGCTTATTATTAAATCTTCCTGTTTTATTTCTTCCTCTTGTGGAATAAGTTCCAGATAAACATTAAGACCACCCCTTCCACTCACTAAAGCAGATATCTCTTTTGACTCTGTTAAAACCTTTCCGTCAAAAGAGCTTTTTTTGTTTGAAATTAAAACAACTTTGGAAAATTTATTGTAAACTTCGCTCACTTTTCCACAAAGCGCTTTTTGAGAAGTGATAACCGGCATATTCTCTTCTATTCCTTGCTCGGAGCCTTTATTAATTAAAATAATGTCTTGGGAAATATCCTTGCTTATGATTTGGGCTTGGATTAATTTAAAGTCTTTTTCCAAGCCAAGATTCAGAGCCTGCCTCAATGTTTCGTTTTCTTTTTCTAGGCTTTTTAATTTAATAAGTTGAGATAGCAATTTCTGGTTTTCAGTTTTAAGTTCTTTGTTTTCTTGCTTTAAATCTTTAACAAAAACCAAGGCTTTGAAAAAATCAGAAATACTATCCCCTGTTTTCCAAAAAATTCTTTGAAAAGGAGAAGAAATTTTATAAAAAAAACCCCTTACGTCTTTTTGAAAGAGGTTGAGAAATACGAGAATTAAAACAACAAATGCTATTAGTAAAAGTTTTTTCTTCTTGGACATACCCCATAGAAGAATTTCGAAAATATTTCAATTATATTCTGAAATAAATTCAAAACCTTTTCAAATTATTCTTAGTGCCCCGCGAATTAGTTCTTTATTTCTTTTTTGTTCCTCGCTTAGCGAGGAACATTCGAAATTTCTCTACGGGGCATATTATAATTATATTACTACTTTTTCAATTCCAAAGCAAAATAAAAGGGCTCTTTCAAGATAGAGAGGAACAAGGTCCTCAATGATATGAAAGCCATATTCCTCTAGGTTAGTGATAAATTCCTCTCCATGATAACTTGAATAATCACTTAAATTCAACATTTTTCCTGATATTCTGGGTGTTACCTATGTATCTCGTCATGTACACGCGTTGAAGTAAAATAAAAATCGTACTCAATTCACGGGGGCCTCCTACTTTCGCGCTAATGCACTATCATCGGCCTTGGTATATTTCACTTCTGTGTTCGAGATGGGAACAGGTGGAGCAATACCAGTATAGCCCCCAAGAACTGGGTACGATTTTTAAAACTTAAGCAAAACTTTGGAGGGTAATATTGAAAGATGTAAACATCCCTCAACTTAAATAATGAATTATTAGTACTGCTCGGCTAAAGACATTACTGCCATTACACCTGCAGCCTATCAACCTTGTGGTCTACAAGGAATTTGAGAGTCCTAATCTTGGGGTCTGCTTCGTGCTTAGATGCTTTCAGCACTTATCAGTACCAAACTTAGCTACCCAGCAATGCTCCTGGCGGAACAACTGGTGCACCAGAGGTTTGTTCAGTCCGGTCCTCTCGTACTAGGACCAACTCCCCTCAAGACTCTACGCCTGCGGCAGATAGGGACCAACCTGTCTCACGCATATAACTCATTTATTACTAAATGTATGGACTATATCACCACCCAGCTCCAGTTCTACAAAAACTGGGACTGGGGACCGACGTATTATGAAGGGTTAAAACCTCCATCCGATCCATTATGGATCAAGTCTCTACGGGGCCAATAATCCTTCTTCTTTTAAAACTTTCTCAACTTTTGAAGAATTTTGAATTCGTTTCTTTGAATAATTCAATTTTTGGAATTCATCAATTCTTTTAGCTAATCGCAGAAAATCTTTTCCGCTCTTTATTTTTTCTTTCAGTCTCAATACTTCTAACATCAGTTTTGCTTGCCTTTGCTTTAATTGCAAATAAGGCAACAAATTCTTGATTAACATTTTCAAGCTTTTTATATCCCCTACAATATACTCTATAATTCCATCGTTTCTCTTTCTTATATAACCTATACCAATTGTTTTCTGCAACCAGTGGAGATGAGATTTCTCTTTTTGTGATTGATAAAATACAACTGCTGGTGAAACCTGAAACTGATAACGATAAGTGGAATTAGGTTTCAGTCTCACATAAATACTTCCATCACCGTCAAGAAATCCTGCAATATAAGCTTTTTGTTGATTAGAAAGTTTCATAAAAGAATTAGGCATTATGGCTTCCCTCGATATTATCCTATCATATGACAGGTTGAAAGTCAAATAGGATTTCATCGATATTAGTCGGTTTTGCTAATCGCCTTGCGGCGACAAGCCGCCATATAGACGGTCTGAACCCAGCTCGCGTACCGTTTTAATTGGCGAACAGCCAAACCCTTGGCAGCTTCTCCACCACCAGGATACGGTGAGCCGACATCGAGGTGCCGAACAGCGCTGTTGATGTGAACTCTCGAGCGCTACCAGCCTGTTATCCCCGGGGTAACTTTTATCTGATGATCTTCCTCGATTCTAAAAACCAAGGTCGGTTCACTAAGTTATGCTTTCGCAACTGCGCGGCATATTCGCCTTGCAGTAAAGCCGGCTTATGGCTTTGCCCGATCACTCCGATTTCCATCCGGAGCTAGCCGACCTTATAAACGCCTCCGTTACCTTTTAGGAGGCCAGTGCCCCACTGAAACTACCCAGCACCCACTGTCTTTCGCTCCTCGCTTCCGCTCGTCGCTAAACACGATACCAATACACTAGTAAAACACCAATTACACTAATAAATCATTCGTGTCATTGGTGCTAATTCATGCTTCATTGGTGTCGAGTTGCTCCGAACGCAAGTGAGAAGCGGAGTTAGAATCACCATTTTGAAAGACGGGTATTTCACTGGCGGCTCCACCCTAACCGAAATTAGGACTTCAAAGCCTCCCCGCTATGCTACGCATCCAAAACAATAACCCAATAGGAACCTGTAGTAAAGCTCCCGGGGTCTTTCCGTCTAGCCGCAGGTAACCGGCATCTTTACCGGTATTGCATTTTCACCGAGCACCTCGTTGAGACAGTTCCCCAGTCGTTAAGCCTTTCATGCGGGCCAGAACTTACCTGGCAAGGGATTACGCTACTTTAAGACGGTTATAGTTACCGCCGACGTTCACTGGTGCTTCACTCAGTTAGCTCTCCAACCGAAGTCAGAGAACCGCCGAGATTGACATTCCAGCACTGGTCAGGCCTCAGCCCCTATACATCTTCTTGCGAATTAGCAGGGACTTGTGTTTTTGATAAACAGTCGCCAGGGATCGGTTGTTGAAACCTCGCACTCCGCACAAGAAAATCCCAAATCCCAAATCCCAAATAACAAATAAATTCTCCGGACGCGAAGCGTACTCCCCATATGGTTGCACCTCAATGGCTGAATGACCAAAACAACTTTCTTTTAATGGTTTAGAATTTTGAATTTTGGTCATTGTATATTATTTGTTATTTGGTGCTTGGTTCTTGTAATTTCCTTGTGCGAAGCACAAGGTAAGGCATATCCCAAAGTTACGCCTTCTGTATTGCCGAGTTCCTTAACGAGGTTTCACTCGTTCACCTTAGCACATTCACGCTAGCCCACCTGTGTTGGTTTGCGGTACGGATCGAACATCTTTAAATTTCTTTGAGGCTTTTCTTGGAAACCTGCTCAACAAAGTTCACCCAGTCGAAACTGAGCTTCCCGCTAATCCTTGGAAAACCTTAGATTAGCGACGAGAATCCAATAACTCGCTTTGCCTACTAGATTTCGTCCCCCCATTGAAAAAACGCTCGAGGGCCGGAATATTAACCGGCTGTCCATCAGCTACGCCTTTCGGCTTCGCCTAAGGACCGCCTAACCCTTGGCTGATTTGCATTGCCAAGGAAACCTTGGGCTTTCGGTGTCCCGATATCTCATCGGAATTGCGGTTACTCATGCCAACATTCTCACTCCTGGCCGCTCCACCTTGACTTACATCAAGACTTCAAAGCAGACAGGACGCTCCCCTACCACCACCGTGTCTCGCTGCCGCTCGCCACGGAAAATCCAAATGACAAAATCCAAATTACAAATCAATGACTAAAATCCAAATGTCAAAATGTTTTGAGTTTTGAGCTTTGAATTTGATTTGACATTTGAGCTTTGAAATTTGACATTCGTGTCGAACGATAGTGAGACACAGTAGTCCTTATCTTCGGTACCAAGCTTTAGTCCCGTAAATTTTCGGCGCATTTTGCCCCGCCTTAAAGGACACTAGGACAGTGAGTTATTACACACTCTTTAAAAGATAGCTACTTCTAAGCTAACTTCCTGCCTGTCAGAGGCGAAATACTTCCTTTAAAACACTTAGCTCAGTTTTAGGGACCTTAGATTAAGATCTGGGCTGTTTCCCTTTTGACCATGGAGCTTAGCCCCCACAGTCTTACTCCTGTACACCTTTATCTTTGCGGCATTCGGAGTTTGGTAAAAATACCCGAGCAGAAGCCCAAAGTATTCTTTCCAGTGCTCTACCTCCGCAAAAATGTACAAGGCTAGCCCTAAAGCTATTTCGGGGAGAACCAGCTATTACCAGGCTCGATTAGCTTTTTACTCCTTACCACAGCTCATCCCAGAGTATTGCACGGCTCAAGGGTTCGGGCCTCCCCTCAACTTTCGTCAAGGTTCACCCTGGCCATGGTAAGCTCGCCTGGCTTCGGGTCCCCTGTCCCCAGTTTTCCTGACAAAATCAGGGGGTCGCGCTATTAACGCTCGCTTTCGCTATGCCTACGCCCCGTAAGGGCTTAGACAAACTGGAAATAGAGACTCGTTGGCTCATTCTTCAATAGGCACGCCATGACTCCGTGTCTCGCTACCACTCGCCACGGAAATTTTCAATTATCAATGACCAATTTTCAATCAATTTTCAATGAAATAATTTTCAAACTCTATACTTATAAGTATTGTTTGTAAATTGAAAATTGAAACATTCATTGTAAATTAAAAATTGTAAATTGAAAATTGCTGAGTGTCGAACGATAGTGAGACACGAAGCTCTGACTCCTTGTGGGCATAATGGTTTCAGGTTCTATTTCACCGCCCTCACCGGGCTACTTTTCACTTTTCCCTCACGGTACTGGTACACTATTGGTGATATCATAGTATTTAGCCTTGGCAGATAGTTCTGCCGGATTCCTACCAGGTTATCGTTCCCGGTAGTACTCAAGAATAACAGTAAGGAGCATAAGATGATTTTCAAGTACGGGACTATTACCCTCTATGGTGCTCCTTTCCAGGAAGCTTCTTCTAAACAAACCTTATCTAAATATTCTCCCTCCAAAGCATTCATATACATTATGAATGCTACAGACACTATTATCTTACAACCCCCGCCTCGCGCTCCGCGCGAGAAAATTCTAAATTCGGAATTCGAAACAATATCTATTGACCAAAATTCAAAATTGTTTTGAATTTAGAGCATTAGAATTTTGAATTTGTTTGGTATTTCGTGCTTCCTGATTAGAATTTCCTTGTGCGAAGCATAAGGCAAGTTTGGACTAGTTCCCTTTTCGTTCGCCACTACTAAGGGAATGGCCGCCGCACCTCGCTACGCTCGCTGCGTTGGAATTTTCAATTATCAATTTTCAATTTTCATTAAATTTTCAATTCTACAATTTTCAAACCCTTGCTTATAAGATAGTGTTTAGAAATTAATTCATTAGACATTTAACAGAAATTAGAAATTAGAAATTAGAAATTCCGTACCGAACGCAGTGAGGTACGGCAGCTTGTTTTATTTTCCTCCGCTTACTGAGATGTTTCACTTCAGCGGGTATTGCCCCAAGTAATAAATACTTGGTGATCGTGTATAACCACGACCGCGTTTACGCATTCGGATATCCCCGGATCAAAGGTTGCTAGGCACCTCACCGAGGCTTTTCGCAGCCACGCCACGTCCTTCATCGCCTTGATATCCCAAAGCATCCACCATTTGCCCATAAAATCTTTAGACTTTTCAAAAGGTGATTTTTCGTTATGAAACTTCTAAAATTCTGTGCGAAAATTGTGAAAGCCGAGAAAATTGTATACAGAGTATACATTGACGAGGTCTAAACAATTTACAGCCAGAATTTTCAAGTTGTAATAGAAAAGGTTGCCTTTTGGAAAGTCTCTATACCCTCCAAAGTTTTGCTTAACTTTGGATTTTTTACCCGATTAAATTGCTTTCTCTTTGGGAAAGCACTAACTTTGTTGGACTTAATCGGGTGAACCCAGTTAAATAATTTCGCTTTGGGCGAAAATAATTGCTCGGCATTATTTAACTGGATTTATTACCTGCACTTATTTACCCGGTCAAATAATTTGACAAATATTATTTTATCAAATTAGCCAAAATGGCTATTTAACTGGGTGAGTTGTCAAGGTACTTTCCAATTACTTTTCAATTGAGACTAAAAAACCGCTTTTAAAGAAGCGGCCATTTTCATAGACCAAAAATTCGGACTGTTAGCCGCTTCTATTTTTCATATTTTCAAAATTTATAGTCATTTCTGGAACAATTAAACTGGTTTGTATAAGTCTCATATGACTATTTTTATTTTAGCAGACCCAATATACTTGTCAACCCCCTTTTCGTACAAAACGAAAAAGGGGTTGACAATAAAACTTACCCTTGTTTTTCTCAAGGTATATATGATATTTTCTTAATTCTAAATCTTAATCTCTAAACTTGTCCCGTATAGAACTAAGCGCTTCAGTAGCAATATCCTTACCCCCAAGACCAAAGGCAATGCCAGCAGCTATTACTATCAAGGCAATAAGTCCGGTAAATAGAGTCTGAATCAGGGCCGGAGCCACTTTCAGCTGAACCAATATTGCTAAAATCGCAAAAATCCAAATTGCCCACTTAACAATAGAGCCAGATAATTGAGCATATCGGGCCTTAATTCCTTCCACGGCAGCTCTTACAACCTTTTCTAAGACATCAGCTATGATTACTGCCACTACAAAAATCAGAGAGGCAGCAATGACATTTGGAACATATCCCAAAACATCTTTCAAGAAACCTGCAAATTCTTTTAGTCCTAAAATATTCACCGATGCCAAAAGAAAAACAATAACCAAAACCCACTTTACAATTGCGCCAATAAATCCAGCCGCATCTATTTTAATATCAGCTTTTTCTAAGGCCTTTTTCATGCCTTCTTTGGCAAAAAGACGGTTGAACTGAAGACGCTTTAAAATCTCAGCTATCAGTTTGCCTACAGCTATAGCAATAAACCAGCCAATAATGAAAACAATAATGGCTCCAATAAGAGACGGTATAAACTTTAGAAATCCACCCCAGAGATCTTCAAGAGCTTTAAAAGTAACCGAATACCAGTTAATCATATTAAAACAATAATTTATTTAATGTGTGCTTAATCGACCTTTTCCGGGCATACAACATGTCCGTAATCATTCTATTATTATACCACCTATAGCAAGCCTTAGGCTGTGGAAAACTCGGAGAGACCTTCTTCCTTTCATCCTTGCTCAAAAGGAGGGAGGAGGACAAGGAAGCGGAGTCGAATAAAAAACCCCTTTCGGGGTCTATTAAAAACTCTATTCATATTCTATAAGATTTCCATTCGGATCGCGGAAGCTAAGGGCTCGTACATCCAACCCCTGCCACTCAAGTTTTAGTAACTCCTCATCCATTTTCTTTTTAGCAACTTCAGCGCCGCCTCTGTAAACAGGAATAGGAATTATCTTCTCTTTAATGCTTGCTGATGGAAGACCCGTTTGAGAAACAAAAACTCTCAACCAATAAGTAATTCTGTTTACTTCCACTACTGCTGCCGCAAGTTTATTGAACCGGCTCATAACTTCCTCCTTTCTTTTTTTTGAAAGAACAAATTAAAAATAATGCCTTTGGACCTTGTGGGAATTGAATTTACAACTTTTGGTATGCCAGCCAAATTTTTTGGACCAGGTGGGAATCGAACCCACGATCTTCGCATTGCAAATGCGATGTTCTGCCACTAAACTACTGGCCCTCAAAAAATTAGGCAGGTGAACAAATTCGGCATTCTAACAAACTAAACTACAGGCCCATATACAACATTTGACAATTAACTTTTTTTACGAAGCAACGTTTGTGGGCAGGGGAGGAATCGAACCTTCGACCTCTGCTTTATGAATCTCTTTTATTTTATTTATGAACTAAATTGTATCGCTTCCATCTATTTTGGTGGGCAATGAAGGGATCGAACCTTCGACCTCTGTCTTATCAGGACAGCGTTCTACCACTGAACTAATTGCCCACCAAAACAGATGTGCAGGAATATGTTCCCCGACAAAAGGCTGCTTCGCAGCCATTTTGACGGGCCCGCCATAATGGCGGTCCTTGACCGCCTTTAGACGGGTAACCACTGAACTACGCGCCCAATAGATATATCATACCAAATAAAAATAAAAAAAACAAGGCTAGCTTGTTTTTTTTAATTTTAGTTTCTTAGAGTTGTCCTGACAAATGGCCGAGATTTTAGGTTCTTCGGCCAATACCTTTAATGTTGAAAACAGAATTCTCGATTTTCAACATTAGCCGACACTTTATTGAGTATAAACTCAATAAAATTTTAATTGATTGGTCCATGCACTGCTTCCGCAACGCATGCCTTGTTACGACTTCATTCTGGTCACCGGCCTTAGCTTAGGCTCCGCCGAGGCGAGGACTTCGGCTACTGTCGGCTTCCCTAATGTGACGGGCAGTGAGTACAAGACTCAAGAACGTATTCATCGCCACATGGCTGATTGGCGATTACTAGCGATTCCAGCTTCATGAGGTCGAATTGCAGACCTCAATCCGGACTGAGACCGGTTTTGATGGGATTAGCTCCACATTGCTGCTTAGCAACCCATTGTACCGACCATTGTATCATGTGTGCAGCCCAGGGCGTCAAAGGGCCATGCTGATTTGGCGTCATCCTCACCTTCCTCCCAGTTATCCCGGGCAGTCCCCTATGACAAATAAAACATAGAGCAAGGGTTGCGCATGTTCCCCCATTTAAGGGAGCACCTCAAGGCACATGCTGACGACAACCATGCAGCACCTGCCCAGCCGTCCTTGTGAGAAATTTTTCCTTTCGGAAAAATGTCGACTGGGTGTCAAGCCCTGGTAAGGTTCTTCGTTTATCGTCGAATTAAGCCACATGATCCACCGCTTGTGTGAGTCCCCGTCTATTCCTTTGAGTTTTAGCCTTGCGGCCGTACTTCCCAGGCGGGACACTTAACGCGTTAGCTTCGCCACTTGAAGGGTCGACACTTCAAATAGCTAGTGTCCATCGTTTACAGCGTGGACTACCGGGGTATCTAATCCCGTTCGATACCCACGCTTTCGTCTCTCAGCGTCAGGGTCGTTCCAGTTGACTGCCTTCGCTTTTGGTGTTCCTTACGATATCAACGGATTTCACCCCTACACCGTAAGTTCCGTCAACCTCTAACGCCCTCTAGTCCAGAAGTATCTCCAGCGGCCTAAAGGTTGAGCCCTTAGGTTTTGACCAAAGACTTTCTGAACCGCCTACAGACGCTTTACGCCCAATAAATCCGAACAACGCTTGGGGCTCTCGTATTACCGCTGCTGCTGGCACGAGATTAGCAGCCCCTTATTCCTGGTATACCTTCAGCCGAAGCTTATTCTACCAGAAAAGCTCTTTACACCCCGAAGGACTTCTTCAAGCACGCGACGTCGCTGGTTCAGGCTTTCGCCCATTGACCAATATTCTCGACTGCAGCCTCCCGTAGGAGTTTGGGCAGTGTCTCAGTCCCAATGTTGGGGGCCGCGCTCTCACGCCCCCTACCCGTCATAGCCTTGGTAAGCCATTACCTTACCAACAAGCTGATAAGCCGCAGGCAACTCCTGAAGCACATTGGAAATCCAATGCTTTACCGAGCAAAAGCTCGGACTATTTGGAATTAGCCCGGGTTTCCCCAGGTTATGCCAATCTTCAGGGCATCTACCTACGTGTTACTAACCGGTTTACCACTGGCCGCACCTCACTACGCTCGCTGGGTCAGAATTTTCAATTATCAATTTTCAATTTTCATTAAATTTTCAATTTTTAATTTTCAAACTCCTACTTATAAAAAAAGTTTAAAAATTGTTCCATTAAAAATTAATTAGAAATTAGAAATTAGAAATTAGAAATTCCGTACCGAACGCAGTGAGGTACGGCCCGTACGATTTGCATGCCTTATCCACGTCGCCAGCGTTCATTCTGAGCCAGGATCGAACTCTCAAATAATAGAAGCCTTTATACACCATTACTACGCCTTTTTACGCCAAAATATAATGGCGTTTAGTGGCGTTATTAAGGCGACTAATGGCTTCTGCAAAAATCAGGACAACTCTAAAAAACTAAATGTGTGACTCTATTTTGCCCAGTTAAATAGCTGCTTTGCAGCTAATTTCGCAAAAGGCGAAATTATTTAACCGGGTGAATTTTCAAAGAACTTTCCATCTCAATCTTTCGGGGTAAACAAAATCAGGAAGAGGCTTCCTGATCTAAAAAAGCGTCTTTTTTTTCCTCCTGCATACGAGCAGGAATTTGTTTGCTAAGTTTTTTTACACATAAGCATTTCTAACAGTTTTACTTTTTACCGAGCACCAAGCTGTGCTTTGGTGCTTGGTTCTATTTTCTATTTTACTCTTTCAAGAGAGGTTGTCAAGAGCTGGAGGCGGGAATTGCACTCGCATCTATGGTTTACAAAACCATTGCTCTGCTATTGAGCTACTCCAGCATTACTTCTTTCCCCTCACTTTTTTCCAATAGTCATCAGAAAAACTTTTTGTTCTCTCCTGGGATTTCTGACGCAGTTTCTGAAGCCAAATAGATGTTTTATTGTCAGTTTTCAATGTCAAAATTCTTATTTTGGAAAGAATTTTATGTAAATACTTTTCAAAAGAAATTCTCTTTGTTCCTTCAAAAACCTCTGAAAACACACTAGAAGCCAAACCCTGTCTTGCTTTTACTTCATTTTTTTTCAAGCCCACTAAAACTGGAACTTTCCGCAATAAAATAACTGCCATTCCCAAAAAAGACGCTGTAAAGATAATTGTGATGATAAGAATAAACATTATCTAAAATTTCTAATTTCTAATTTCTATTAAATGTCTAATGAATTAATTTCTAAACAATGTTTTATAAACAAGGGTTTGAAAATTGTAGAATTGAAAATTTAATGAAAATTGAAAATTGAAAATTATTCTATATCCTATATCTCTCAAATTTCTTGATCCTGATATTTTCACCAAGTTTATTAATATATTCTTCAATCAAATCTTTTATGGTCCTACTATCGTCCTTAATCCAAATCTGTGAAAGCAAAGAAACACTTTTTTTGTATTTATTTATCTTGCCCTCAACAATTTCATCAATTATTTTCTTGGGTTTTCCTGAACCTTTAAATTGCTCTTGATAAATTTTTCTTTCGCCGTGTAAAAAATCTTCAGGAATATCTTCCTGCTTCAAATACAAAGGGTTCATTGCTGCAATTTGCAAGCAAAGTTCATGGGCTAATTTTTTAAAGTCGTCCGACTTAGCAACAAAGTCTGTTTCAGACCGAAGTTGAACCATTACACCAATCTTTTTGTTGGGATGAACATAGGTTTCAATAATACCCTCTCCCGTTATCCTCCCTGCTTTTTCTCCGGCAAGTTTTTGGCCCCATTTTCTTAAGACTTCTTTTGCTTTATTCAAATCGTTACCTGATTCTTCCAGAGCTTTTTTACATTCTATTATTGATACATCAGTTTCCTCGCGAAGTTGTTTGAGAATATCTATATCTTTCATAAATTTACAATTCACAATTATCAATTTACAACCAATTTACAATGAAACAATTTTCAAACACTATCTTATAAGCAATGGTTTGGAAATTGAAAATTGAGTCATTCAATGAAAATTAGAAATTGGAAATTGAAAATTATTATTTCTTCGCTTTTAGTATAACATCTTTTACCTTATCAAGTATGTACTTGACCGAACTAATTGCATCATCGTTAGCTGGAATCGGAAAATCAGCCTTGGTTGGGTCAACATTAGTATCAGCAATTACAATTACTTTTATTCCCTTCATTATTGCCTCTTTAACTGCTAAATCATCTTTTTTCATATCCAAGACAAAAATTGCATCAGGCAGTTTTTCCATTTCTTTAATTCCTCCGAATTTAATTTCCAAATCCTTTAGCTCAAGGTCAATTTTGCTTCTTTCCAGTTTAGTGTATTTTTCTAATTCGCCTGATCTCTTTTTCTCCTCCAAATCCTTGAAATAGTCAACCCTCTTGGAAATGATTTTAAAATTAGTAAAAGTTCCGCCAATCCATCTTTCGGCAACATATGGCAGATCGCATTCCTTGGCTAATTCTTTAACTAATTCCTTGTGCTGAATCTTGGTGCCTACTAAAAGCAGAGTTTTTTCTTCAGAAATAAGTTCCTTTAAAAATTTTAATGCTTGTTTAAACCTTTCAGCAGATTTCTCCATATCAATTATATGGATAGTGTTCCGTACTCCGAAAATATAGGGCTTCATTTTTGGATGGCTTCGGGAAGCCCGATGACCAAAATGCAAACCAGCCTGAGCCATTTCCTCAGGGTCTAATTTAAAATCTGTTTCCTTGGTCTTTTTGACTTCTTTCTTGTTCTCTTTTTCTTTTCCCTCCGCCGCGCGAAGCGTAACGGCATCATTTTTTTCTTCTACCATGATATTTTTTAGCATAGCACATCCAAATTTAAAATCAAGTTCTGTGATTAATTAACAAATTAGCTATTACTTTAACTAAAACAGCCCTGTAGAGAAAGTTTGATAAGGCTTTCTGGGTAAAAGCCGATTTCGCCGCAAGGCGAGTCAAATTTTTTCTACGGGGTTGATTTTTTTGGAAGTTTTGTTATTATTAAAAAATATGGCGAAAAAAGATATCCACCCTAAATATTTTGAAAAAGCTCGCGTTCAGTGCGCTTGCGGCAACTCCTTTACTATTGGTTCAACAAAGGAGTTTATTGAGGTTGAAATTTGCTCTAACTGCCATCCTTTTTATACTGGCAAGGAAAAAATTGTTGACACATTAGGTCGAGTTGAGAGATTTAAAAAGCGATTGTCCAAAAAGCAGGTAAAGAAAACCAAGAAAATCAGAAAAAAGAAATAATTATGGAAAAGTTTGAGCAAAACTCTATTATAATGGAAATCAGGGCGGGGACTGGCGGTAATGAGGCCGGGCTTTTTGCTAATGATTTATTTAGAATGTATTCCAGATATGCTGATAATCAGGAATGGAAATGGAAAACTTTGGACAGTAGACGCACTGACATTGGCGGGTTTAAAGAAATAACTTTTGAAATTAATGGAACTAATGTCTTGTCAAAAATGCAGTATGAAGCAGGTGTGCATCGGGTTCAAAGAATTCCTAAAACAGAAAAAAGCGGACGGGTTCATACTTCCACCGCGACTGTTGCTATACTGCCAAAACCCAAAACAACAGAAATAAAGATTAAATCCGAAGACTTGAAAATTGACTATTATAGAGCATCTGGTCCAGGAGGCCAATATGTTAATACTCGAGAAACTGCTGTTCGGATTACACACATTCCTACTGCTATAGTTGTTACCTCTCAAACCCAAAGAAACCAACTAGAAAATAAGGAAAGCGCCTTAAATATTTTACGAGCTAAAATTTTTGAAAAAAAACAAAACGAAGAGTTTTCAAGTATTGGAGAAAAAAGAAAAGCTCAAATCGGCGGAGCTGAAAGGGCAGAAAAAATAAGAACCTATAACTTTCCACAAGATAGAATCACTGACCACCGCATAAAAAAAAGCTGGTACAAAATTGAAAAAATAATGGGCGGTGATTTAGATGTAGTTATTGATAAGCTTAAAAAAATTCTAAATCAAAAAAACAAATAATTTCACAACTATAATTTTACTATTCATTATCCTTCCCAAGAAGACATGTTTCTAGAAGAGACAAGTAAGCTTTATTAAGCAATATCAGAGTTATTAGATTACTTTTTTATTTTAAATAGTCTATTGAGTAAACAAGTTATGACGGATTTACTCAATATAAAATTCCGAGAACTATTCTCGGAATTTTTTCATCCAATATCTAAACATCTAAACCTTATTGAGCTTTTTCAATTGCTTCAATGTCTTTTTGATAGCGATTGGCTAAAGCAATTACTGAATTGCCATAAAATTCTTCATATTTCTTCCAGGAAGAACCGGAAAAGTATCTCATTGCCGCTCTCCACTCGTTTGTTTCGCCGCCTAAATCCTTCAAATAAACTCCGCTCGCCATAAAAGCATGCTGAATATTCCAAGGGTCAGGTTCTGCGCCAACTGCTTTTTTTATTTTAGCCCTGTATAAATACCAAGTAGAGGGAATAAATTGGGCGGGACCCATAGCTCCTCCATAACCATAACTCATTGGACATGAAATCGGCGTATCGTAAGGGTCACGGCCCAAATCTTCTGTAATCTCAATAAATTTTGACACATCTCTTGTTGGATGCATAACCCGTCTACTTATGTTTTCTGCTTTATCCTTGGGCAAATAACATTGACCTACATTCTTCCCAATGTTTGATTCCTGAGTTAAAATTGCTAAAAGAAAAGCCGGTCTGATACCGGTGGCATTTTCAACATACTTAGCAATTTCTACTGCTTCACCAAAGGTTGGAGCTTCGGGAACACCAATTAATTCAAAAATCCGCGCCCTAATTTCTACTGCTCTTTCTTTGGAAGTTTCTAAAAGTTCCTGGTATTCTGTCTCTTTCCCCTTAGTTTCTTCTAAAATATTCTCCTGTTCTTCTTTATTGGTCTGACTGCTGCTTTTTTGAAGAATCTGTATAGCAACTGTATTTTCAATATCGTCTTTTTCTTCAGTTAAAGATTCTTCCTGTTCTTGGAGAGAAACTTTCATGCTCCTTATCTCTTGAAGAATCTCTTTATTTTTATGGCTTAATGCTTCAAAAGCCTGCAAATCATCAAAAAAATCAGAAATTCTCTCTTCAGTAAGCAGAATCTCAACCATTGTTTTTTGTTCTTGTTCATAAACAAGCTGTAAAAGTTGAGCCAATTTTTCTTTTGAATCATCAATATTTAAAGAAGTTATTTCAATTGAAGACTGAGTGTCTACTATCTGATAACCAAGATCTTTTATCATTACATTGCCCTGATAAATCTGGAGGTCCAGTTTCTCAATCTTGTTTCTTAAAATATATATTTCATTCTGAAGGGTTTTCTTTTCTGCCTGAGTCTTTGTAATATCACCTTCATACTGACTAATTTCTTCTTCAAGCTCCAGCAGCTCTTTTTCTAAAACATCTCGTTCCTCTTCTGAAGTTTGAGCTCTTGTAAAAAAAATCGGCAACAATAAAACCGAGATTAATAGAAATACTGAGATTAGTTTTGAATAACAAGTTCTCATTTTAAGCCGAGTTATAAAATTTCTAATTTCTAATCAAATACCAACAACAAAACGTCCAATGCCTAATTATCTTTTTGCCATTAGGCATTAGGTATTGATTACTAATAAGTAACTTAAGATTCTTTCTCTCCCGCATTCTCTCCCTTTCCCGCCGTAGCATTGACAGAGACGGTTTTCTCTATCACTTTTTCCTCCTTCTCCACTTTCTCTACTTTCTCTACTTTATCCACTTCCTCAACCTTTTCCTCAATTTCTTTTGCTAACTCTTCATCAACCTTGGTCAGTTCTGCAACGTGAGCAACGATTTCATCAGGTTCTCTCAAAACTTTAACGTTTTCCGGCATCTTCAAGTCTTTGACTAAAATCTCGTTTTCAAAAGTTTTTAATCTTTCAATGTTTACTTTAATCTCATGGGGAAGATTCTTCGGCAAAGCTTTTACCTCTATTTCTGAAATATTCTTAATCAAAGTTCCGCCTGATTCTTTTACTGCCAATGACTCGCCTTCAAAAATAAGAGGAACATGAACCTCAATTTCTTCAGTCAGAGGAGCTTGGTAAAAATCAACATGAATATATTTATCAGTTAAAGGGTCTTTTTGAATTTCATGAATTAAAACAAGCGGCTTTTCTTTTTTCTCCTCAATTTCAAGAGTAACCAAAGAGCTTTCTCCGGCCTGTTTTAGTACCCTTTCAAACTCCTTATATTCTATTTCCAAGTTTATGGTTTCTGTCTTTGGACCATATAAAACAGCAGGCAATAAGCCCTCTTTCCGGAGATTGTTTGTCTTTCGTCCTGTTATTTCACGAATTTTGGCTGGGAGAGATAGCATAATTTAAATTTTTAATTTTAGAATTTTAGAATTTATTTTAAAATTGTGAAATTCTGAAATTCTGAAAAATCCTTTAGGATTTTTCGAGTATGTATATACACTCCACCGGACAGGAATCAGCTGCTTCGTTGACACATTCCGGTTCATCCAATTCTAATTCGTAATTTCCTGTTTTTTGGTTCTTCTCAGAACCTTTAAGCTGTGACTTTCCATCTTCTATTAATTCAAAGTATTTTGGACAAAGTCCTGCGCAGGCGCCACAACCAATGCATTTTGTTCTCTCAAGTATTATTTTCATATTTTATTATTACTTCCAAATAGTCGGATTTTATTTTCAACGACTTTTTGGACTGCCTCAATGGGCTCTGGCAAATATTTATAAGGCACGATTTCTTGTTTTTTTAGTCCTTTTTTCAAACTCTTAGTAAAAGCAATTCTTAATTCGGTACTAATATTTATTTTAACAATTCCTAATTTTATGGCTTTTTTAATGTCCTCTTCTCTGGTGCCAGAACCACCGTGTAAAACCAAAAAGGTATCCCCTACTCTTTTTTGAATTTCTTTTAATCTTTTTAAATCAAGTTTAGGATTTCTACCTGAAAAACTAATCCCATGTAAATTACCAATATTTATTGCCAAGCTATTAATCTTGGTTTCTTTAACAAATTTTTCTGCTTCTTTGGGATTAGTTAAATATTTCTTTGCTGCTATTGAACCAGCTTTCGGAATAATACCAACTTCACCTTCTACTAAGACACTTCTTCTTTTAGAAAATTTTACCACTTTTTTTGTAATCTCTATATTCTCTTCCAGAGAAAGATTAGAACCATCAAAATGAACCGCACCATATCCAATGTCTATTGCTTCTTTAATATACTTTAAATTCTTTCCATGGTCAAGGTTTAAAAAAATTGGCAAGCCTGTTTCCTTTTTAAAATCGCTTACTAAGTCTACAGCATGCTCTAAACCTAAAAATTTTGATTCTCCTTCTGATGTACCAACAATAATCGGCGCTTTAAGTTTCTTGGCAGCTCTAACTATACCCATTAATTGCTCCAAGGTTGAAAAATTAAACTGCCCGACAGCGTAATGATTCTTTTGAGCGTCTTTTAAAATGTTCTTTAGGCTTGTTCTCATATCTTTATTTTCTTTACTCTCACCCTTCTCCACGCCTCTCCTTTTTTCAATAGCCCTTTCTTAGCTCCCCATTTTTTTAGGCATGCGGAGGAATTTGCCATAGCCAATTGAATAGCAAAAGAAATATCCTTTTTTTTAATAAATCCTGAAACAAAACCAGAGGCAAAAGAATCACCAGCGCCGGTTCTATCAATTACTTTTGATTTAGGTGCTTTGGCAGTATATATATACTTCCCGTCAGAAATAACTGCTCCATCCGGACCCTTGGTCATTACCACAATTCCATTAACCCATTTGTCCAATTTTTTGAAAACTTTTTTTTCTTTTTGAAAAGGAATCTTAGTGACCAAAGACGTTTCCTCCTGATTTAGAATTAAAATGTCTATTTTTTTAAAAATTCTTTTCAATTTGCTTTTTGGTAAGGAAAGCTGGGAATTCCCGGGGTTGGCTGCCACTTTTATATTGTTCTTTTTGGCGTAATTAACCAAGTACTCAAAAATACTGCAAACCTTTCCCGAAAGGGGCGCAATATATATCCACTTGGTTTTTATTTGCGAAAAAGCAATATCCTTTTTACTTAGAAGCCCGGAAGCGCCCCTATAAACCAAAATAGTTCTGTCTTTGCCTGGATAAGTTAAAACAACAGAATGATTAGTAAGTTTTTCCTCAATCTCTTTAATAAATCTGAAATCAATTTTTCTTTTCTTTAATTCATTAATAATTTCCTGACCAGCTGAATCCTGACCAACCGCGCCGCACCAAGCTGTTTTAAATCCCTGATTTTTAAATGTTGCTGCTGTGTTTGTTCCTCCTCCGCCTATTCTAAAAATAATATCTTCTGCTTCAATCTTTGAACCCAAAGATAAACACAATCCTTTTTGAGTAACAAATCTTTTCTCGCCAATTATTTTAAAACCATCGGATATTAAATAAATATCCTTTGTTCCAGAACCAAATGTAATGATGTCATAAAACATAGATTAAATTTTTAGTTTTACCAAAGGCCGACTTTGGTAAAACTGAAAAAGTAAAGTAGGGACCCGGGTCTCCGCAAGCTTATATTTCTCGACTGGGTCCAGGACAGGCATTGACTGGCTTATTTTTCGGCTAAATCTAAAATTGTTTTAATAACTGTGTCTGGATTTAGAGAAATTGATTCTATTCCCTGCTTTATTAAAAATTCAGCGAATTCGGGAATATCGCTCGGGCCCTGGCCGCAAATTCCGCAGTATTTTTTCTTTTGTTTGCACAGTCTGATAACCTTGATGAGCATCTGCTTTACCGCTTCATTATTTTCATCAGAAATGTGGGCAATCCGAGCATTATCTCTATCAAGTCCCAGAGTTAATTGAGTTAAGTCGTTTGAACCGATTGACATTCCGTCAAATATCTCTAAAAACTTCTCCGCCAAAATCGCATTAGAAGGAATTTCACACATCACATAAACCTTTAATTTGTCTTCGCCTTTTTCAAGGCCAAACTTTTTTATTAATTCTAAAACTCTGCTCCCTTCTTCTACTGTTCGGCAAAAAGGAACCATTGCTGAAATGTTATTAAGACCGAAAACTTCTCTTACTCTTTTTATGGCTTTGCATTCCATTTGAAAAGCCGGCTGAAATTCTTGATCCAAATAACGGGACGCGCCCCGAAAACCAAGCATTGGATTTGCTTCTTCTCCTTCAAAAAGCTCTCCGCCGATTAAATTGCGATACTCGTTGGTTTTGAAATCAGAAAACCTAACAATAACTTCTTTAGGATAAAAAGCGGCGGCTATCTGGGCTATTCCTTCAGCTAATTCTTTAATAAAGTATTCTTTTTTATCTTTATGCTCAACAGTAATTTGCTCAATCTTTTTCTTTAACCCCTTATTTTTTAAAGTTTTATAATGATAAAGTGCTAAAGGGTGAACCTTAATTTTCTCAGCAATAATAAATTCCTCGCGGGCTAGACCAACACCCTTAACTGGCAGAAAAGAATTCTTAAAAGCCATTTCCGGCGCTCCAATATTAATCATTATCTTTGTTTTTAATTTAGGTAGTTTCCTTAAATTATATTCCTTGACTTCAAATGGAACTCTGCCTGAATAAATTCTTCCGTTTAATCCCTGGGTGCAGTCAACTGTTACTAATTGCCCGGTTTTTAAAATTTTGCTTGCTTTTTCTGTTCCAACAATTGCTGGAATGCCAAGCTCCCGGCTAACAATAGCAGCATGAGCGGTTTTTCCGCCCTCATCAGTAATAATAGCCGAAGCAAGACGCATTATCGGAACCCAATCCGGGTCAGTCATTTTAGTAACTAAAACTTCACCATTTTGAAATTGCTCAATATTAGAAATATTGGAGATCACTCTTACTTTACCAATGCCAATCTTGTCTCCAATAGCAATACCGGTTAAAATCGGCGCCTTATCTATTTTAATTTCATATTCTTTATAGCTTTTTCCGGTATTCGGAGTATAAACTGTTTCCGGCCGAGATTGAACAATAAAAAGTTCGCCTGTTTTCCCGTCCTTTGCCCATTCAATATCCTGTGCTTTCCCGTAAAGCTCTTCAATTTTAACAGCCCATTGGGCCAAACGTAAAACATCATTTTCAGAAATAGAAAACCTTAACTGGTCTTGAGCTTTAACTTTTTCCTCTTTTAATCCGCCTTGCTTGGCATAAACATATTTTTTGTTCTTTCTGCCTAAATTCTTAAGAATTATTGATTTATAGCCTTTTTTCAATGTGGGCTTGAAAACATAAAACTCATCAGGCGTAATCTTGCCTTTTACAACCATCTCCCCCACTCCCCAAATGGAATTAATTAAAACGACCTTATTAAAACCAGTTTCAGTGTCTAATGTAAACATTACGCCCGAAGAACTCAAGTCGCTTCTCACCATTTTCTGAACACCGACAGAAAGAGCAATTTTCAAATGGTCAAAACCTTTTTCCTCTCTATAAGCAATTGCCCGGTCAGTGAATAAAGAAGCTAAGCATTTTTTAACTGAATCTAATAATTGCTCCTCGCCTTTTACATTTAAAAAAGTTTCCATCTGGCCGGCAAAACTGGCGAGTTCCGTGTCTTCAGCTGTCGCTGAAGACCTCACTGCTACTGTGACATTTTCTTGATTTTCTTTTTTGGAAAGTTTTTTATAAGAACGGATTATTTTCTTTTCCAAATCTCTGGGAAATTCAGCTTTTAAAATTAAAGAGCGAACTGCCTTACCAGTCTCTTTCAAACTTGCTAAACTTTTGGCATCAAAACTCTCAAAAACCTTTTTTATCTCTTTATCAATTTTATTTTCTTTTAAGAAATACCAAAAAGCTTTTGCTGTTAAAGCGAAACCATCTGGAATAGCTATGCCCTGTTCGGATAAACTTCTTACCATCTGGCCCAAAGAAGCATTTTTTCCTCCAACCAAAGCAATATCATCCGCATTAATTTCTTTAAACCAAAGAATATATCTTTGTTTTTTAAACATGTTTTTACCCGACTAAATGCTACCTCGTTGCAATTTTGCTGAAACGAAATTATTTAATCGGAAAAATTATTTTTTACTATTGTCCCCTTTCCATTTTTTAAAATACAGGCCGCATTACCTTCATCAGTATCAAGATGCATACAAAGATTATAACTCTCTCCCACTTCAACTCTTACATTATGAAAGGTAATTGAGCATATCCCGTTGGTTTTTACAGAAATTAACATACCATTTTTAAAACCAAGCTTCTGAGCCTCTTTTGGATTACAATGAATATGCCGCCAGGCATTAATTAAACCATGCCTAATTTTAATTTTCTTCTTAGGACCAATAAGAACCGCTCCTGGCGTATTTATAATGTCTCCAGATTTTCTTACAGGGGCGTGTATTCTCAAAAGAACAGCATCAGTATGAGATAATTCAACCTGAGTTTCTTTACGTATGGGTCCTATTATCCGTACTCCTGATAAAATTCTTTTACCTATTTGAATACCTAAAGTTTCCTTCGCGGCAAATTCCCCAGTTAATGAAAGGTGTTTTAGCTTCTTTAATTCATATCCTTTCCCAAAAATACTTTCTAAGTCTTTCTGAGATAAATGAATATGTCTCGCTGAAATTTCAATAAGAATTTTGTTTTTCATAAAATGCAGCAATCTTTGGTAACGGATTTTAAAAGTTAAGATTACAGAATTAATCAATCTTTTGACGCCGTTTTATTATTCCTCTAATTTCATCTACGGCTTCTGGATTTGCTAACGTAGAAATGTCTCCTATTTTTTCTCCAGTCCATAATTTTCTTAAAATTCGGCGCATAATTTTCCCTGAACGGGTTTTTGGCAAACTATCAACCACAAAGACTTCTTTTATTCCGGCAATCGGACCAATTTTTTTCTTTGTTAAAGATAAAATATCTTTTCTTGCATCTTCTCTGCTCTTATTACTTTTATAAATTACAAATGCAGCCGGCACCTGGCCTCTAATTTCGTCCGGGATTCCAATTACTGCGCATTCAGTAATCTCCGGATGAAGATTTATAATTGCTTCCAATTCGCCTGTGCTTAATCGATGACCGGCAACTTTAATTACATCATCGGCCCGACCAACAATTCTAATTAAGCCATTTTTATCTTTATAGGCTTTATCGGAAGTAAAATAAACTTTTTTCCCATAACGTTTCCAATAGGTCTCCTTATACTTTTTTGGATTTTTATAAACACCGCGTAAAAGACCGGGCGAGAAAGGCGGAAGTAAAACCAAATTCCCTTCTTTCTCGGCTGGCAGCGACTTACCCTTTTCATCAAGTATATCAACTTTGATGCCCGGAAAAGGCATACCGGTAAACGAGGCTTTAAAAGGACCTATTCCGGGCAAAGCCGTTATTAAAATACCGCCTGTCTCTGTCTGCCACCAAGTATCAACTATAGGACATTTTTTATTGCCGATTTTAGTGAAATACCACCACCAAGCCGCCTCATCAAATGGTTCGCCGACTGAACCTAAAATTCTCAAAGTATCAAAATTATACTTCTTTAAAATCTCTGCTCCGTATTTTTCAAACATCCGAATCGCAGTAGGCGCAGTGTAAAAAATAGTTACTCCGTGTTCTTCAATAATCTGAGCCCACCTGTCCGGACACGGCCAATCTGGAGCCCCTTCAAAAATAACTAAAGTAAGACCATTAAGTAAATTTCCGTAGCAGGAATATGTATGGCCAGTAATCCAGCCTACATCAGCCATTGACCAAAAAATATCAGTATCTTTCCAGTCAAATATCCATTTGCCAGTAAATTTAGCTTGAACAGCATAACCTCCACAAGTATGAACAACTCCTTTGGGCCTACCCGTGGAACCGCTGGTATAAAGAATAAATAAAGTATCCTCTGAATCCATTACCTCCGCCTTACACCAATCGCTTTCATACTTAATTAATTCGTTCCACCAAATATCTTGTTCTTTTCTCCAGACAATTCTATTGTCTGCTCGCTTGACAACAATAACATTCTTGACTTTTGTTCCCCTTACCCCGCTAAGAGCATTCTCCTTTAAGTTTATAATTTTACCTCTCCGATAATATCCGTCAGCAGTTATTAAAACTTTGGCGCCGGTATCCTCAAGCCTTACTCTCAAGGCAGAGGGAGAAAAGGCAGAAAAAACAACCACATGAATAGCTCCAATCCTGGCACAGGCAAGCATTGAAATTATTACCTCTGGAATCATTGGCAAATAAATTCCTATTCTATCGCCTTTTTTAACTCCCAATTTTTTTAAACCATTGGCTAATTTATTAACCTGGCGGAAAAGCTCGTAATAAGTTATTATTCGCGAGGATTCCTCTGTGTTTTCCGGCTCCCAAATTAAAGCAACCTTGTTTTTGTTCTTTTCTAGGTTTTTATCCAAGCAATTGTAAGTAATATTTAATTTTCCATTCACAAACCATTGAAAATACGGAGGCTTGTGAATAAAACCTTTTTTCCATTCCTTAAACCAAAAAAGCTCTTTACCTAATTTTTCCCAAAATTTAATTGGATTACGATTAGCTTTTTTATAAACCTTGGAACTCTTTACCCAAGCCTTTTCTGTTATTTTTTTGTCTGGAAAATATAAATCTCCTTTTTTGAGCATCGTTTTTAGACCCAGTGCGTAATAATCCTTTCTACTACAACTTGAAATTTTGGCTGTAAATTGTTCAGAATTCGTCAACGTATATTTTATATATGTTTCCTCATTCTTCACAATTTTCGCTCAAAATTTCTGCGTTTCGTTACGAAAAATTACTACGCACTGGGTCTATTATATTGTATCACTAAAACCAAAAACAAAAAAGCTACCCTATGTGGAAAGAAATAAAAAGTGTGCGGGAGGAGGTCCCGCACAAAGTTGTAATATACCACATTTCTGACGGCCGTCAGAAATGTGGTATATTACAACTTCTTTCCAACGAATTCGGCGAATTCGGCTAATCGGCAAGCATAACCATATTCATTGTCATACCAAGAAATTACTTTTACTAAATTATCTTTTGCTGAAGTTAAACCAGCATCAATAATAGAGGAAAAAGTATTGCCTTTAAAATCTGAAGACACTAAAGGGGCCTCCTCTACCCCTAAAATTCCTTTGTATCTTTCATCCTGGGAAAAATCTCTGAAAACCTTATTTACTTCATCAGCGGTTACTCCCCTGTCCAGCTGGCAAACCAAATCTATAACTGAAACAACTGGAGTGGGAACACGCATGGCAATTCCATTTAATTTTCCCTGAAGGCTCGGAATTACTTTCCCAATCGCTTTTGTCGCTCCGGTAGTGGTTGGAATAATATTTATACCGGCTGTTCGAGCTCGCCTCAAATCCTTGTGGGGCAAATCTAGAATTTTCTGGTCATTAGTATAACTGTGAATAGTAGTCATAAATCCTTTTGTAATTCCAAAGCTATCATTAAGAATTTTAGCTACTGGAGCTAAACAGTTCGTAGTGCATGAACCCATATCAACAATATGATCTTTCTCGGGATTAAACTCCTCTGCGTTCACGCCCAATAAATATGATGGGATTCTATCGCTCTTTGATGGTGCTGAAATTATTACTTTTTTAACTCCAGCCCTTAAATGCTTTTCTGCTCCATTAAAATCCCGGAAAACACCAGTGCACTCCAAAATAATATCAATATCCATTTCTTTCCAAGGTAGTGTTTCCGGGTTAGTTTTTGCAAAAACTTTAATTTCCTTTCCATCAATTAAAAGAGAGTCCTTAGTAGAACTCACTGATTTAGGATAAATGCCATAGGAAGAATCATACTTCAAAAGATGCGCCAGAGTAGCTGAATCTGTTAAGTCATTAATAGCCACCACCTCTAAATCATGGTGGTGATCCAAAATCCGCTTTAAGGTTGGCCTGCCTATTCTACCAAATCCGTTTATAGCAATCTTAACCATAATGTGGCTACGAAATAAGAAAGTTTTACGAATATACAAAAGTGCTCAACTGGCCTAAATTTAGTTTTCTTACATTCGTACTTTTTCCGTATTTCGCAACTAAAACTTATTAAGTTATATTAAGCAATTTTGTAATTCTTTCTTTGTCAAATCCAACAACAATCTCTCCACCTATTTCCACCACAGGAACTCCCATCTGGTCTGACTTTTCAACCATTTCATCTAAGGCTTTTTTATCTTGAGAAACATCAATATCTTCAAACTCAATATTTTTCTCTTTCAAGAACTCTTTTAGGGTGACACAGTAAGGACACATTTGGGTTGAAAATACGCGAACTTTTAATTTCTTTTCTTTGGTGTTCTCCATAAAACTTAAAGCGAACAACCAGATAATTCAGCCAACCGCTCAAGTTCTTTAAAACCTGGTGACTTTTCTCCGTTAGGCAAAATCCAAGTAGGAACCCCGCTTATCTGCTTTTCTTCACATTCCTCATTAGACTCAAGGCAATCAGTAGCAACTAAATACTGAAAAGAATCGGTAAAAAGTTCTTTTTGCTTCTGACACCAAGGACATGATCCGGAAAAATAAAGCTTCATTCCCTTATCAGTCAAACATTTAGCAAAATCTTCCAAGGAACCGCTATTCTCTGGAGTCTCTTCTTGCTTCTCGGGTTCTCCTAATTTATCTGGCTGCTCTTCTGGTTCTTGCTGAAACTCTTCTAAATTAACTGCTTCGGGGAAAAGAATCTTTCCATCTAAAGTAACATAAGAATCAAATGTCTGTCCTTCTATATCCAAGGTAATTTTATATAAACTACCCTCTTCTACAATATTAGCAATTGAGGCTTCTGCCTGACCCTGAAGAATGCTCTCATTGATAAAATTTACTACTTTTTCTGTTGCTTCTTCTTTAGGTAATTTAAATACCTCAGGACACTTTCCCCAGTTACCCAACTCATTCTCTGCAATGTAAAGCGCTCCTGCGCCTATTACTACTCCTATTAAGATGTAAATTGGTATTAAGTTTTTCATATAATCCGCTGATCTAACCGCTGATATTTACGCGGATTTTACGCTGATATCAGCGTACTAATCAGCGACTTATCAGCGGCTACAAACCGAACTTTTTTCTTACCTCCTCGTACATATCCTTGTAAATCTGCATACTCACTGAAAAGTGAGTGTAAGTGCCTGTCTCTACTCCTAATTCATCTGCTATATGTTTCTGCAGGGCTGAAAAAGCATAAGCATTTTCCGGCCAGGCATTATATAAATCATTCGTTTTCATTATTATAAACATATGGAGTTTATTGTCAACCAATTGTGGGTAAGCCAACATTAAACAAGGTGAAGAAGTATCTCCTCTTTTCGGACCGAATTTCATTAAATCACGAAAAGGAATCCATGTATGCATTACTACCGTCCTACGAGTTGGATCTTTTTTCAAAATTTTAATTGCTTTTTCCACCTGGTCTATCCTTTGAACCACGCATTTGCCATCCGGGGAAATTTTCTTTACTTCATCTGCCAATTCCTCCTCACTTTCAGTAATACTCGGCAGCCAAGCTCTGACCTTACAGTCAGGATAACAGCGGAGCCGAGAATAATAAGTATAATCAAAACTATTTTCGTTTTCTTTTCCAGAGCCGAATAAAAATTTTTTGGCATACTCGTCGGCCAGCTCTCTGGTGGTATTTACCTTTGGGCTCAATCTCGGCTCAGAAAACGGCTCTGATATTTTCAGAAGCATAGGATTGTCTTTTGTCTCTATCTGATATTCAGGCGCCTGAACATAACGGATATGCCCCTCCTTAAGCATTAAAATACATGCTTTTTCCCATGCCTCACCCAAAGTTTTTGCTTCTATAATTTTAGTATCGTACATAAGCGCTCCGCTAAAATTAAATATTAAAAATAAAAAATGAAAAACAAATATGCAAAAACGCAAAAATATTTATGTTTTTATGTTTTTGTTTTTTATCTTTGGTCTTTTATTTTTTATCTTTTAGTCATGCCACTCATCCTCCTCCGCTTTCTTTTCCTCATTCTTTTCTAAATTTTCCTTGTCTAAAATTAGGTCCGAGTCTTGTTCGTAGTCCAGGTTATTTTTCAAAGCAATTTCTGCTTTTTGCAGTTCAGCCGCTAAATACATGGCATGTTCTATTGTTTGTTCAAACTTTCCTATTAAATCCAAATTAGCAATAGTCTTAAAAATCTCGCTTGCTGAATCGCCGATTATTTTCCTAACTAACTTATCATTCTGAAAGTGTTCAACTATTATCTTACCACCTCCCTTATTAATTGCAACTGTGAAAAACCCGTTTGGGTCAGCAATCCATTTAGGACAAGCTTTTGCTTCTATTATCTCTACCTGCTCAATCTTGACTTCTTTTCCGTCAAAAACATCAGGGTTTTTATTTAAACAATCTTCAACTATCCTCATTATTTTTCCAGCATCTTTTTCTGGCATTAAATCAATTGGAGTTATCTGCTGTTGAAACCTATTTATTAAATCTTCAGAAATTCCTTTTAAAAAAGGGGTATTGCCTTTTGCCCCAATAATTTTTTTATCTTTATCAATACCATTATTTTTCAAAGAAATAATTGCTTGTGAAACAAAGTGACCGTTTGAAACTTTGCCGCAAAGGATTAAAAACCTGATATATGGGTTGGAAACAATATTTTGAATAATCTTCTCAATACCAATGTTCTCTGTAACGCACTTTCCAATTATTGCTACTTTTTCCATGTCCAGCTCAATACCCTCAACTGTTCCGTTGGTACAAACAGCAACTGGAGACTTACTGTTTCCAACCTTATACCTTCCTTCAACTGGCGGCCAATTTGTTAAATTTGTAGAAGCCATAAAACGCCTTTACAACGCCATTAAATGCCTTTATCTTTTGGCGATTAAAGGCGTAGTAATGGCAACTAAAGGCTTCTATAATTATAATTCTTTATATATTTTGCTTTCCCCAGGAGATTTTGACCCTTTATATTTTGCATTATCTCTTTTATAATACGGCTTTTCACTCGGCGAAGACAATTCTTGAAAAACTAACTGGCAGATTCTAATTTTAGGATAAAGAAGAACCGGCAAATTGCCAATATTTGACATTTCCAAAGTAATTCTCCCTTGAAATCCGGCGTCAATATGGCCGGCGCTGGAATGAATTATTATTCCCAAACGACCCAAACTGCTTTTGCCGTCAATCCGGGCGCTGATGTCGTCCGGCAGAGAAATTTCCTCCAAGGTCATTGCTAAAATAAATTGATTAGGTTGAATAATTATTGGTTTTTCGTCTTCAATACTGACCAAACGAGTTATATTTTGAAAAGTCTCTGATTTTTTAATATCAATATAGGGATACTTGGTATCTTCAAAAATCCTGAATTCACTTCCCAATCTTAAATCCAAAGAAGCAGACGAAACCTGCTCCTCAAAATTCGGAGTAGGTTCAATTTTTATCTTTCCTTGCTCAATATATTTTTTGATGTCTTTGTCAGAAAGAATCATATCCTAAAAATTTCTAATTATTCTAATTAACCTAATTGATCTAATCAAATCCTAATATCTAAGTCCCAATAGCCAAAACGCTTTTAGACACTAAATATTGGGATTTGGGATTCTTGCCCGATTAAAAAATCAAAGATTTCTAACGGTGTCAAATTAGACTAATTAGAATAATTGGGTTAATTAGTCATTCTATCGTAATCCCCATATTCTTGGCAGTTCCCTCAATGATTTTTATTGCTTGTTCAATGTCTGTAGTATTCAAATCCGGCATTTTCCTTTCAGCGATTTTGCGGAGCTGAACACGGCTTATTTTTGCCACCTTCTTTTTATTTGGCTCGCCTGAACCTTTTTCAATTCCAGCCTCTTTTTTCAATAATTCAGACGCTGGAGGCTGGAGCAACTTTAAATCATAAGAACGGTCTCCATAAATAGTTATTTCAACTGGGATTTTCCAGCCAGTTTGATCCTTGGTCGCATCATTAAATTTCTGACAGAATTCAGAAATATTCAAACCGTGCTGAGCCAAGGTTGGACCTATTGGGGGAGCAGGATTTGCTTTACCGGCTTGAATTTGTAATTTCACTACGGCTTTTATTTTTTTCGGCATAATTTAGCTTTAGCTACGAAATATAAAAAGAATACGAATATGCGAAAACAATTTTGAAACCTATTAGCGCTTTCGTATATTCGTAAAAAATTCGCATTTCGCAACAATAATATTTAAATCTTTTTGATTTGCAAATAATCCAATTCCACCGGTGTATCACGGCCAAACATATTAACCAACACCTTTATCTTTCCTCTTTGCTCATCAATTTCCGACACCTTGCCGTTAAAATCTTTAAACGGTCCGTCGGTAATTTTAACTAAATCTCCTGCCGTTACATCAATCTTAATCTGCGGAGTCTCAACTCCCATTCTCTTTTTCAAACTTTCAATCTCTTTCTCTGAAACTGGAACAGGCGTAGTGCCAGCTCCCACAAAACCAGTAACATTTGGTGTGTTCCTAACCACATACCAAGAATCATCAGTAACAATCATCTCAACCAAAACATAGCCAGGATAAACTCTTTCTTCAATAATTTTTCTCTTGCCCTCTTTTATCTTAATTTTCTTTTCCTTTGGCACCAAAGCATCAAAAATCTTGTCTTCCATACCAAGACTATCAATTCTCTGCTTGAGATTTTTTACCACCGACTCCTCGCATCCGGGATAAGTATGAATTACGTACCAGTTTTTAGTTTGGGGAATTTGCTGTTTAGACATTAAATTGCGAATTTATTTATTAATGTTGTAAATACAAAATCCAGGGTTCCTAAAAACATTGCCATAACAATAGAAACTCCGAGAACAATTAAAGTGTATCTTAAAGTCTGCTTTTTTGTTGGCCAGTTAACTTTTTTTATTTCCATCCTGACCTCTTTCAGAAATATAATAATTTTCTTTGGAATATTTATAACTTTCATAATGATTTCCTTATATTAACAAATCTAAATAAAAAAATCAACAAGTTTAATGTGGTTGATAAATTCTGCCGGGTTTAGACTTGCTTAAATTAAATATCCAAGTTTTTTACTTTTTTAGCATGAGTCTGAATGAATTTCTTTCGAGGCAAAACTTCCTTACCCATTAAAACATCAAACATTCGGTCAGCTTCTTTAGCGTTCTCAATCTTGACTTGGAGCAAAATACGATTCTCTGGATTAAGGGTTGTTTCCCATAACTCTCCTGAATTCATTTCTCCCAAACCCTTGTATCGTTGAATCAAGCCAGGTGTCTTTTTCTTCTTTTTCATCTCGCTCAAAATCTCTATTTTATCACCCTCGGTATAACCATATTCTATTTCCTTGCCTGTTTGAATCTTATACAAGGGCGGTTGAGCAATATATAAGTAGCCAGCCTCAATAATTGACTTAAAATGTCGATAGAAAAGGGTTAAAAGCAATGTTCGAATATGATTTCCATCCGAATCCGCATCAGCCATTATAATTATTCTATGATAACGCAGTTTTTCCAAATTAAAATCATCTGCAACAGCTGTTCCCAGTGCAATAATTAAAGATTTAATTTCTTTAGAAGCCAGAATCTTATCTAAACGAGCCCGTTCTACATTCAGGATTTTGCCCCGAAGCGGTAAAATCGCTTGAAAATGCCTATCGCGAGCCTGACGGCTTGAACCGCCAGCGCTTTCTCCCTCAACAATAAAAAGCTCAGATTCTTCTGGCTTTCGAGAAGTACAATCGGAAAGTTTACCGGGCAGAGCTAATCCAGTTAAGGCACCTTTTCGCAAAACAGTTTCCTTGGCCGCTCTGGCAGCTTTTCTAGCCTTTGACGACAAAATACATTTCTCAATAATTGCCCTGCCGTCCTGAGGATTTCTCTCTAAAAAGTCTGTTAAAGCTTCGGAAACGACTGACTCTACGGCTAACTTTGCTTCTGGGTTCCCAAGCTTTGCCTTAGTCTGACCCTCAAATTGAGGCTCTCTAAGTTTTACAGAAACTACAGCAGTCAATCCCTCCCTAACATCATCACCGGTTAAATTGTCATCCGATTCTTTAAGATAATTATTCTTTTTAGCATAGTCATTAAAAGTTCTTGTGATAGCTGCCCTAAAGCCTGTGAGATGCGTTCCGCCTTCTCCTGTATTAATATTATTGGCAAAACACTCCTCATAACATTCATATTCATCAGTATACCTAAAAGCCGATTCCACAAACATATTGTTCTTTTCGCCAAAGGCATAAAAAATATTATGATGAATAGATGTTACAGCATTAGTCAGATACTTAATATATGAAGTAAGACCGCCTTCAAAATAAAATACACAGGAAGATTTTTTATCTTTTTCGCGCTCATCTTTAATAACTATTTTTACTCCCTTGGTTAAGTAGGCTTGCTGCCGAAGATGTTCAGTAATCTTTTTCAAACTAAACTTTATCTCCTTAAAAATCTCAATATCCGGCTCAAAGGTAATTATAGTACCAGTCTGCCTGCATTTTTCTCCTTTTTTAATTTTTGTTTTTGCTTTTCCTTTGGAATATTCCTGAGAATATTTAATTCCGTCTCGACAAACCTCTGCCATTAAAAAATTAGACAAGGCGCAGGTTACTGAAACACCGACACCGTGAAGACCGCCAGCAACCTGATAGGCTTTGCCGCCAAATTTAGCTCCGGCATGAAGGGTGGTCATTACTGTTTCCAGGGCTGATTTCTTTGTCTGGGGATGTTTGTCAACTGGAATTCCCCTGCCGTCGTCAGAAACCCTAACTCTACCGTTCGGCAAAAGGCAAGCTTCAATAGTTTTCGCGTATCCTCCCATTGCTTCATCTAATGAATTATCAACAACTTCCCAAATCAAATGATGAAGACCTTCAGTCCCTGTTGAACCAATATACATTCCTGGTCTTTTCCGCACCGGCTCTAATCCCTTCAATACATAAATATCCTTGGCGGTATATCCGCTTTCTGGTTTCTGGCTTTGTTTCTTTGTTTTTGGAGATTCTTTTTTTGTTGTTTTTTTAGGAGACACGTTAGTATAATTTCTAATTTCTAATTGCTCTAATTTCTAACTAAATCCCAAATCCCAATCTCTAATGACTAAAGAGTTTTTGTTTATTGGGATTTTGGTCATTGAGTCATTAGTTAGGAATTAGGAATTAGGAATTAGGAATTAGAAATTGGTCATTTTATCGTCGTACTTGCCACTCCAGCTCTTTTTCTAAAGCTCTGACTATCTTCTGATGAACATTATCCACTTCCCCAGACTTTAGGGTTCTATTTTCTGCTTGATAAATTATATGGAAAGCTAAATTCTTTTTATTCTCTGGCAGTTCTTCTCCTTCATAAATATCAAAAAGGTCAACGTCGCGGACCAATTTTCCGCCCACCGTATTAATTTTGTTTAAAACTTCCACAACTTTTACTTCCAGAGAAACCAATACTGCTAAATCGCGGATGGCTGCCGGATGTTTTGAAATCGGCTGATACTCATGCTCTTCAGAGGTTAACTTGGATAATTTTTCAAAATCAAGGTCAAAAACAACTAAACTCGGAATTCCTACATTTCTTAAAACCTTAGAAGAAAGCTCTCCCAAAAAGCCTATTTCCTGATTATCAACTTTTACCTCAGCGCATTTATTAAGATTCCAGATTGTAATTTTGCTTTGTTCGGGAGTTGGCTTATAGGAATCATACCAAACATTGCTTGAGCCAAGTTTATTTAATAAAGAATCTATTACGCCTTTTAGTTCGTAAAAAGCTTCTCTTCTTTTTTCCTGAAAAAAAGCCCCGCTCAACATCCTTTTTTCTCCATTTTTTGACCCTTTAAAGACCTTTCCTAATTCAAAAATTTTAAACTCTTCAAAAAAGTGCGCGTTCTCTCTTGTATTTTTAACAAGATTCGGTATCAAACTGGGCCTTAAATACTTAGAATCAGAACTCATCGGGTTTTCTAATTCAACAATTTCCACATTTTCATAATTAAAAACTTTTTTCTGTTCTTCGCTAATAAACGAGTAATTATATACTTCTGTTAATCCTGCTTCTTTGAGAATATTTTTAGCCGTATCTTCCCAGAAAATATCAAAATTCTTTTTAGGCGGAACTAAAGCCACTGTTGGAAAGTCAGCTGGGATTTTCTCATATCCATAGAGCCTGCCGATTTCCTCAATTAAATCTTCTTGAATATTAATATCCATTCTCCTTGTCGGCACCTTCACGTCAATGGAACGAGAACTGTTCTCTTTCCATTGGAAACTGAGACGTTGAAGAATATTCTTTATTTCTTTCTTTGAAATTTTAACCCCCAATAAACTTTCAACATAATCTAAGTTCAGCCTTATTTTTCTTGGTTTGGTTTTATTGGGATAAACATCAACTAAACCTCTGGCGATATTTCCACCAGCTATATCTTGAATTAATTCTGCCAATCTATTAATTGCCTGTTCGCATAAATTAGGATCAAGTCCGTGTTCAAAACGTAGAGAAGCATCAGTTCTAATCTTTAGTTTTTGCGATGCTTTGCGGACAAGATGTGGTTCAAAGTTGGCTGACTCTAAAACAATATTTTTTGTTTTCGCGCTAATCTCTGCTTTTCTACCGCCCTTAATTCCTGCTACTGCCAATGGATCCTCTTGATCAGCAATAATTAAAACACTGTCATCTAATTCATATTTCTCATTATCAAGAGAAATAATCTTCTCTCCTTTTTTTGCTCTGCGCACAATTATTTTCCCTTTGGACAATTTATCTAAATCAAAAACATGCAGAGGCTGGCCCGTCTCAAGCATGACATAATTACCAGAATCAACAACATTATTAATCGGCCTCAGATTGCAGGAAATTAATCTTTCCTGAATCCATTTAGGCGACGGCTTAATTTTAATATCAGTAATAACTCTGGCTGCATATCTCGGACAATCCAGAGAATGTTTGACGTCAACATTAATAAAATCCCTAGCTTTTAGCTTCTTATCTTCTTTTATTTTGGGGTTCAATTTTCTTGCATATGCAAGAAAATTGAACTCGGTTATAGCGGAAATTTCCCTGGCTATTCCAATGTGAGAAAAACAATCGCTGGCTCTATTAGCAGTAACTGCAATGTCTAAAACCCAATCCTTACCCTTGTTTTTTAATTCCTCTACCTCAAAACTATGCATAGTCAAAACCTCTGCCAGCTTTTCTGGCTTAGGTAATTTTCCCTTTATTAAACTTTGAAGCCAATTGTAGGAAAAAAGCATAAATACGAAATTATTCCAATTGCTCTAATTAACCTAATTGCCCTAATCAAATCCTAATGTCTAAGTCCCAATACCCAAAACACTTTTAGACATTAAATATTGGGATTTGGGATTCTTGCCCAGTTAGAAAATCAAAGATTTCTAACGTGGTGAAATTAGACTAATTAGAATAATTGGGTTAATTGGTCATTTAAAACTAGGACGGCTATTAAAATTGTCTAAGGAATCTTAAATCTCCTCCATAGAAAAGTCGGATGTCATTCACCTTATACTTCATCATTGCCAGTCTGTCTATTCCAATGCCAAAAGCAAATCCCTGCCAGTTTTTTGGATTTAGGCCAGCTGATTTATATACTTCTGGATTAACCATGCCAGCGCCGAGCATTTCCAGCCAGCCTGTTTGTGAACAGACAGAACATCCCTTTCCCTTACAATTAACACAGCTCATATCAACTTCAAAACTAGGCTCGGTAAATGGAAAAAAGCTTGGTCTAAGGCGGATATCTACTGATTTGTGAAAAAATCTCTGGAAAAACTCCAGAATTATTGCTTTGAAATTGCCAACAGAAATTTTCTTACCAACCATTAATCCTTCCAGCTGCTCAAACTGAATATCATGAGAAGCATCAGTAGCTTCGTGCCGAAAGCATCTGCCAGGAACAATAATTCTCAAGGGTGGGTTATTTTTCTCCATATAGCGAATCTGAACTGGACTTGTATGTGTGCGCAGCAGCATTCTTGAAGAACCTTTAAGCCAGAAAGTATCCCACGCATCTCTCGCCGGGTGGTCTTTGGGAATATTAAGAGCATCAAAATTGTACCACTCAGTTTCAACTTCCGGACCGCTAACAATAGAAAAACCCATTGCTTGGAAAATTTCATTAACTTGTCTTTTGATTGAGGTCAATGGGTGCAAATGACCAAGAGTTGGTTTTTTAACAGGGATAGTAACGTCTAACCAATCATCATGTTTTTTTGGGCTTAATTTTTGAAGTTTTTTACTCGTTTTTCCTATTAAGGAGCTTAGCTCCTTTTTTAATTCATTAGCTATCTTTCCTTGTTTTTTTCTTTCTTTTTCTGCTATGTCCTTTAAAGACCGCAAAAACAGGGTCAATTCCCCTTTTTTGCCTAAATACTTTTTATAAACTGCGTCTAATTCCTTCAAATCCTTGGCCTCTTTGATATCTTTTAAGGCCTGAATTTTAAAAGTTTTCAAGTCAATTTTTGCCATATATCTATACTTTTATTTTACCCTAAAATTAACCTAAAATCAACCCATTTCTGTGGATAAAAAAACAATAAAATAGTCGCTTCATTGAGACGACTATTAACTCCTTAGTGACTATCTATTTATCACTTCAGAACTATTAACCTCAGCCCTTCTGGAACATCAGCTACGAATGCTCCGGCAAACCAGAGGCGATTCCATCGCCTGTATCTCTTCAATGTTCCATTATACGATCCCGCTTTGTCTCGGAGCTCTTTTATCCTTTCGCTTGCTGTGAGACCAAGATTTTGATACGCCAATTCTCCTGTGTCTAATATTTCTAAAGGAGAAAGTCTGCCAGTGCTCACTGCCTTTATCTCTACTTCCTGAGTAGCAGCAATAGTATATTCGTAAGCGCTATGGTATCTAATTCTTGTCAACCCACACCTAGTTGGGCGTAATGGTCAATGGAGCATAACAAAAATCCTGCCACGCGAAGCGCGGCAGGATTTTTAATAGTTTATGAAGAGTAATCTCTTCTGGGTGGTCTTCTTTTGCGGTAACATTCTTTGCAGAATACCTCTGAGCCTTCACGAGGCTCAAATGGAAGTTCTTTTATTTCAGCTCCGCAGTCAGCGCATTTCCAGTTTCCCTGGAACATTCTGCGTTCAAAGTCTCCACCTCTTCTTTCTTTAAAATCCACGATAAAAATCTAAACTTAGCAATTTTAACTTAAATATTTATAAGAATATAAATATTCTTTACCCAGCTACAGTTCTAAAAAAACTGTGTCTGGGTTTATTAACTTTTGCTTGTTTTGCTTTTTAGTTTTAATTATGTGACCTTTAATAACTCTAATTCTATTATACTCTTACAAGAAATAATGTCAAGTCCAAGTATGCTCAGATGTCAAGCATTGAAGACTATCGCTTTACTGGGTCAAGTATTTCTACGGCAACTCAATAAAAACCTATTATGACTAAGGTGAGGATATGGAGAAACGATTATAACCACAGCGGGCATTTTTTTCCAGAAGCGTAACCTGGACATAGCAAGCTAACGACCGTTTGCTTGCTATGTCCACTTATCCACGGATTGTTCGTGGGAAAAGAAGATAACCTTTGTTGAATTTTTCGACACCTGTCGTAAAATTCAAGAGTGCTTGCAAGGTTCATCAAAAAACCACCCATTCGCCAATTGGAAGATAGATGGACAATAAGCGGTCGCGATGGGATTTGAACCCACGATCTTCTCCGTGACAAGGAGATGTGTTAGCCGGGCTACACCACGCGACCAAAAATTTTTATGTAGCGGCGAAGGGATTCGAACCCCCGACACATAGCTTATGATGCTACTGCTCTAACCGCTGAGCTACACCGCCATAATTTTATTTCTTTATACCTGTTTTGTAAAGAGCTTTTGACTCTTGGGTAATAGCAAAAATTCCCAAAACAGCAATATAAAGCGCAACTAACTCATTTGGAAAATGAAAACGTCCTTTATGAATTATATTCAAAACCATTAACCATATCACTAAAATCGTCCAAAAGATTATTGACAACTCCCCGTAGTGGATTGATTTATGATAATTATGCCAGCGATTGAATTCTTTAGTACCGACATAAATGCTTAAAAGGGCTAAATAAATCACTCCGCTTATATTTGCCAATGATTCGTAAAAAGAACCCGAAAGAAAAGATATAACAAAAAGAACTATTGCAATCCCCATCCATAAATTAGTGAGGATTCTCCAACAGTAACCACTTTTATAAAAAAATTTATCTAATTTACGTGTCTTTTTTATTTGCTCTATAAATTTTACATTGTTGCGGGGGCCCGAATTGCACGGACGTCTCCAGCTTATGAGGCTGGCAACCTACTACTGGTCCACCCCGCGATATGTATCTATTTTACATTATTTTCGCAAAAAAATCAACTAAAATACCTGTAACTCTTGTAGAACCTTCTCATACTTTTCAATAATAGATTTAGAGTCTTTCATTGTCAAATAATAATCGTAATGCTCGCTGATTTTTTTACTGGTAATATGAATCTCCTGCAGTATTTCTAAACTCGGAACAAGATTAGTATCTATTTTCTCTAACCTATCGTCCAAGTTCTCGCCCGTATAACCCAATCTCTTCAAAATATCATCAACTAATTTATCAGCCTCCAGAATAGCTAATTTGGCATTGTTTACATTATTTTTATCCAACCTTTTTTTAATCCTCTTCCATCGCTTTATGAGTTTTCGGAGTCCAAAAGGTTTAAACTTGGAAAACTCTGTAAGGCCCTGTCTGTATTTTATTCTTAAATAAGTAGTTTTACTTGTAAGCAGAATGATACCGATAATAAAAATCAAAGAAAGCGCTATAAAAATAACTCTCATTGGCAAAAGTTTCTCCTGAAGCTCGGGAGATAAAATATATGAAATAATATCAGGAATTTTCATATTTTTGCTCAAAAGCCTGAGCGATATCTAATATCTCATAATCATCCAAAGGTTTGCCAATAATTTGAATTCCGACCGGCAAATCCCCTGCCCTGCCGACAGGCAAAGACAATGACGGCACACCGGCTAAATTAACAGCAATCGTAAAAATGTCAGCCAAATACATTGTTAATGGATCGGTAATTTTTTCACCGATCTTGAAAGCTGGCGTTGGAGATGTCGGAGTTAATATTACATCTACTTTTTGAAATGCCTTGTCAAAATCCTGTTTTATCAAAGTCCGCACTTTTTGCGCCCTTAAATAATAAGCGTCATAATAACCTGCTGACAAAGCATAAGTTCCAAGCATTATACGACGCCGCACCTCCTCGCCAAATCCCTCTCCCCTAATCTGCAAGTAAGCATCTAATAAACTTTTGACTTTTGACTTTTGACTTTTGACTTTACTCATTCCATATCTTACTCCGTCAAAACGGGCCAAATTAGCGCTGGCCTCTGATGGAGAAATTATATAATAAACCGGCAAGGCGTATTTTGTATGAGGCAGACTTATTTCCTTAACCTTGGCGCCAAGCTCTTCAAATCTCCCAATCGCCTTTTTAATTATTCTCTCTACTTCTGTATCAATCCCACCTTCAAAGTATTCTTTTGGAACTCCAATTCTTAAATTTTGCAAATTGTAATTTTTAACTTGCAACTTTTTGTTTATTACTATACTAGTTGAGTCTTTATTATCTTTTCCGGCTATTGCCTCTAATACTATTTTAGCATCTTCTGATGTTTTTGTAATCGGCCCTATCTGGTCTAATGACGAAGCAAAAGCAATCAAGCCATAGCGAGAAACAGTTCCATAAGTCGGCTTCATTCCGATTACTCCGCAAAAAGAAGCTGGCTGGCGAATAGACCCGCCAGTATCAGAACCCAAAGCGCAAACACACATATCAGATGATACAGCAGCGGCTGACCCTCCTGATGACCCGCCAGGAACTCGAGACAAATCATAGGGATTCTTCGTTGGACCAAAAGCTGACCTCTCGCAGGAACCACCCATAGCAAATTCATCAAGGTTTGTTTTTCCTAAAAAAACTGCTCCATGAGACTTAAGCTTTTCAATTACTGCAGCATCATAGGGAGCAATATAGTTTTCTAAAATTTTGGAACCAGCAGTGCATTTAACATCTTTAATTAAAATATTATCTTTAATTCCCATTGGAATCCCAGCTAAAATAGGGACTTTTTTGCTTTTAGCAATTAATTCGTCAGCTTTTTTTGCTTGCAAAAGAGCTAAGTCTTCAGAAATTGTAATAAAAGCAAAAATATCTTTATTCTTCTTTTTGATTCGTTCCAAATAGCTCTTAGTCAATTCTATCGCTGAAAACTCCCGTTTAAGAAGTTTTTCATGAATTTTAGGAATGGTTAAGTTTAAAAATTGAGTCATTGAAAATTTAATGAAAATTGAAAATTGAAAATTAACTCAGTATTGACTTCACTTTCACAAACTCTTTTTCTCTTTCAGGTACCGCATCAATCAGTCTTTTAGCGTTCTTTGATGCTTGACCTTTGTCCTCACGCATTACATTTTCCAAAATAATAGAATGAGTAGTCGGCTGAACTTCAGAAACATCAACCTCTTTTAATTGCCCAATGTAATCAAATATTGCAGAAAGCTCTTTCTGCATTTTCCCAATTTCTTTCGAGGTTAATCCAATCCTAGCAAGTTTAGTAATATGTTTAACGTTTTCTTTAGTTATCATAAATTATTAACTATCTATATAATTAAAGTTTTTTGACATTTAGTCATTAGTCATCAGCCCTCGAGAGGGTCCGCTTCGCCCAGCTCCAGTTTTTTTCAAAACTGAGGCTGGGTTTCGCGTCCAGGGTATTTGATCAGAAATTAGAAATTTCACTTAGGTGGTTCCTCCTCATGGCTTTCCACCAAAACCTCCTGAAGTTGGTCAATGTTTTCCAGGCTTATTCCTGCTCCACGCACAACAGCAGTTAAAGGATCGTCAACAATCTTGGTTGGAACTTTCGTCTCCCTTGTAAGCAAAACATCTAATCCGCGAAGCAGGCTTCCTCCCCCCGCCAGGAAAATACCCTTTGACATAATATCAGATAAAAGCTCTGGCGGTGTTTCCTCAATGGTACTTTTGACGGCGCTTACAATCTGCTTCACTGATTTTTCCATTGCTCTCCTTATGTCATCATCGTTAACCAATATCTCCTCTGGAAGGCCAGTTATTAAATTTCTTCCCCGCATCGGCATTTCCAGTTTTTCTTTTAAACTATAAGCCGAACCAATGCCAATTTTAATATTTTCAGCCGTTCTTTCCCCAATTAAAATCTTATACTCCTCCTGGGCAAAATGAACAATATCATCACTAAGTTTATCTCCGGCAATTCGCAGGCTCTTGGCTAAAACTATTCCGCCAAGAGAAATTACAGCAATCTCTGTAGTGCCTCCGCCAATATCAACAATTAGATTTCCGCCAGCCTCCTGAACATCCAAACGCGCGCCAATAGCTGCAGCCATTGGCTGCTCAATCAAAAAGACTATTTTAGCCCCAGCATTCTTAGCCGCATCGCAAACTGCCCTTTTCTCCACTTCTGTAACCCCGCATGGAATACCGATAATTATACGAGGTCTCAGACCCAATATAAATTTTTTATGATGAACTTTTTCAATAAAATATTTAAGCATCTGCTCAGTTACCTCAAAATCAGAGATAACTCCTTGAACTAAGGGCCTAACAGCAACAATGTGAGCCGGTGTTCGTCCAACCATTTTCTTTGCTTCATCGCCAATTGCCAAAACCTGACCAGTTTTCTGGTTAATAGCGACTACTGACGGCTCGGAAATAACAATGCCTCTGCCAGGCACATAAACCAAAGAGTTGGCAGTGCCTAAATCAATAGCAATATCTTTTTGAAAATAAGACAGGTATTTGTTTAACATACTCTAATCATAGTAAAATTCCTCATCTCGCGCAAGCCCGGTAGTACAACAATATTGTACTACCGGGCCAAGTGCTGACAAACTTCTTATCGTTTGATATCCTACAACCATCAGCTGTTTAATAACTTAAGATCCAAGTTAAAGGAGGAAAAATATGGAAGGAATACTCAGATTTTCAAAAGTACCCATTGGAAAATACAAAAAAGGACCCTATATTGCGGTAGAAACTAAAGAAGTCGGGATTATTTCTATTACCTATAAGGATCGCCAATTCTCAATTTCTTGCTATACGCATGATTGGGGCAACTATGTAAAAAATATTAGTGTTCGTGTTGAAAAAAGCTAAAGAAAAAAAACTTCCTAAAAAGCTTGAATGTTTAAAAATAACTAAACTCGAGAAAGATGGTAAAAAAATAGAAATTCCTCTTAATTTTGTTAATGATGCTTTGGCTCTGGATAAAATCAAAGCAGAATGTGAGCAAAAGGAAAAATAATTTATCAAAGGATTCTTGGAAATTACAAGATCTATTGTTGGTCAACTTCTCACTTCAAAAGGAGAAAGAAAATTTCGTGGACCGCAAAAGAGAACTCCTAAAACTGGCTAATCTAAAATTCAGAAAGCTAAACCAAATCCCCGGAGCTTAATAACCCGGGGTTTTTACTTCAAATTATTTTAATTTTTCCACTGGTGTAGAAAAATTCAAATATTTATTTTATCAAATTAATTATTTTCTCAAAATCTTTGATTTTAACTAATTGAGTGTTTTCCTTGTTCCGAGCTTTCAATTCAACTGAACCCCTTTCCAAAGTTCTTTCACTGATTACTAATCTCCACGGAATACCAATTAAATCAGATTCGGCGAATTTCTCGCCGGAACTCACATTTTCCCTGTCATCAAAAAGAATATCCAACCCAGATTTGCCTAATTTTTCATAAACCTGCCAACAAGCTTTTTTAATCTTTTTATCAAGGCTCGATTTATCTGATTTTAAATAAAGAATATGAGCATCAAAAGGCGCTAAATTCTTGGGCCAAATAATTCCTGCTTTGTCATTAAAAACCTCAACTACTGCTCCCATAACCCGACTCAAACCAACACCGTAGCAGCCCATAATAATTTCTTTTTCCCTGCCTTTTTCATTCCTGAATTTTAAATCAAAGGCGTGGGAATATTTGGTTTTCAGTTTGAAAATGTTGCCGACTTCAATTGCCCTAACATCTTTAAATTTATTGTTCCCACACTCTGGGCATTTGGGATTTTCGTTTTTGATTCCCTTGTTAATTGCTAATCCGCATTTTTGACAAACACAAATATTATCTTCCCCTTCCGGATCAACGGTCTGGAATTCATGGGAGTATTTGGAAAAACTTCCTCCGCTGGCCAAGGTTAAATAAGTTTCTTTGCCAATTCCGCAGCGCTTGAAAATATTGAAATAAGCTTTTTTCACTTTTTCATAATATCTATCTAAATCCCTTTCACTGGTATGAAAAGAATACAAATCTTTCATTAAAAACTCTCTGCCCCGCAATAACCCTGATTTAGCTCTCGGCTCATTGCGGAATTTATTCTGAATCTGATAAAGATAAACAGGCAGGTCTTTATAGGAAAAAACAAACTTTTTAGCCAAAGGAGTAATTACTTCCTCATGGGTCGGAGCTAAAGCATAATCTTTTTTGTCCCTACCCTTTAATTTAAAAAGAACTTCAAAACTGGACCAACGGCCTGTTTTTTTCCAATTCTCTCCAGGATTCAAAGCAGGCATCAGTATTTCCTGACCGTCAATTGCATTCATTTCCTCCCGGATAATATTCTCAATCTTTTTAAGAACCCTGAGGCCTAAAGGCAGAAAAGTATAAACTCCAGCTGCTAATTTATCAACAAAACCGCCTCTAATCAAAAACTTAGAGTTAGTGCTTTGTTCGTCCCTAGGCGGCTTTTTAAATGTTTTATAAAACAAATCAGATTGCTTCATATTGACAAAAATTTGTTTTTAGACTATAATAATACTAAAGGAGGTGATGAAATGATTAGAAACAAGAATCAGAAATTTATCCAGAAAATCTTAAAATGTTTAGAGTGTGGCGACAAACAAACTATTCACCGCAGGGTAGCAAAAAATCATTCAGCAGGACACATAAAACATATGTGGTGCCCGCACTGCAAAAAAGAAACAGCACACCAAGAAATCGGAATCGCATAAGAAAGAAGGACAAGATGAACTCTTCTCTGATAAAGTTTCTACTTTTGATTCCGTTAGAGCTTACGATTGGAAGTGGAGCAATGGTTGTGACAGCAAGTCAGGATCCTATTAATACTTTCGGCGTTGTACTACCCCTTACTGCGATTTGTATTGCTAGTGCATTTGCTAGTGGCTACAGCTTTGCAGTTGCCAAACAAATGCGCGAACACAAAATTAAAGTATCGGCCCCACAATCAGAGGAATAATCTAAGCTCTTCGCCCATATAGCTCCCTAACTCCGGTTGGAGAGCTTTTTTATTTTTCCTACGAATTACGCTGGATCATTCTTTCTTTAGAAAGAATGAAACTCCCCATAGAATTGCTTTTTACAAATATACTAAAGAAAATATGTAATAGATATATTGCTATCGCCATATATCTATTACATCTACAAAAAGATTAATTCTTTCTTCTATGTAAATTGTAAATTGTCAATTCTCAATTGTCAATTGTCCAATTCTCAATTCTCAATTCTCAATTCTCAATGGTCAATGGTCCCGCCATAAGGAGGCGAGGCTCGCCTACTCTACCGCTGTGGAGTAGATAGCAATTGTCAATTGTTCTTTTCATCAGAAAAGCCTTATTACATCTTTAATCGTGACCCAAATCATTAATAAAATTAATAAAGAGAAAAAGAAAGCGGTAATTTTTTGCTCAATTTTCTGGTTCACGGGCTTGCCCCTAACCGCTTCAATAATAAGAAAAAGAAGCTTTCCGCCATCTAATGCAGGGATTGGTAAAAGATTAAAAATTGCCAAATAAACAGAGATCATGGCTATAAATTGTAAAAAGTAATTTACTCCAAGCTGACCTACTTGAGCAAACAAAGAAAAAATTCCAATTGGTCCTACTACCTGAGCTCCAGCAGGCATACCTTGACCTAAAATAAGGCTTTTTACAATTCCGTATAAACCCTCTAAAACACTGAATGTTAAAAGACCTGTTGCTTCAACTCCCTTAATAGGGGCTTTATACCAAGGATAACTTTTTATTGTTGTTCTCACCAAAGCAACACCCATTGCGCCCTCGCCAGCTGGAGGTTTTGCTCTTGGAATTAATTCCACATCAAAAAGTTTTTTACCTCTTTGAATTGTTAAAACAACTTCCTGTCCATTATGTTGCTCAGTTAAAACCTGAATTTGGGAAACTTTATCAATTGAAAATTGGTCATTCAAAATTGAAAATTGTTTAATATGGTCTCCGATTTTTAATCCTGCTTGTTCTGCCGGAGAATCCACGCCAACGCCTACAATCTGAACTTTTGCGTCAGACAAACCGGATACATTGTCATCAATAACATGAGGGGTGCCAATTGAAAAAACAATGCTTAATAAAATAGCTCCGACAAGCCAAAAAGAAACCACTCCTCCCACAATAATTAAAGATTTCTGCCAAATAGGTTTTGATGAAAAACTTCGGGAATCAGAAGTTATTTCATCTTCGCCAAAAATCTTGACAAAGGCCCCAAATGGGAGAAAGTTTATAGAATAAATGGTTTCCCCTATTTTCTTTCCCCAAATCCGGGGCGGATATCCAACACCGAATTCATCAACTCTAACCCCGAATTTTTTAGCCAAAAGAAAATGCCCCAGCTCGTGGAGAATAATCAGGATAATAAGGCTTATAAAGGCTATAACTATTGTGATTATCACAAAACGTCAAATGTCAAAGCTCCTGGATGGCGCGAAGAGCCAGACTCCCCGTAGGGTTGTATATCAAATCAATGTCAAAACTCAAAATCCAAAACTATTTCTGGCATTTGGATCTTAGATTTAATTTGGCATTTGGATTTTGGACTTTGGACTTTTAAGTTTCTATTTCTTTTTTCTTACGTTCCCCTATTTTATCTATTCTCTTATTGTTCTCATCAATTAAATCCTGTAGCTCATCCTTGACTCGGAACTTATCGTCTTCGCGGATTTCCCCTTCCCGAAACTTATCCTGAGCCTCCCGCCATGCAGTATCCCGCCAATGTCTTATTGTTTTCCGAGTCTCCTCGGATTTATTTGCTAAACCCCTTAAAAGTTCTTGGCGATATTCCTGGCTCAATGGTGGAAAAGTTAAACGAACTACATCTTTATCAACAACTGGAGAAACTCCAACCTTATTTTTTCTAAGAGCCGAAACAATTGGCTCAACATAAGACCTATCCCATGGATGAATTAAAATCTCCCGTGGCCCTGAGCACGAAATAGTGCCTAATTGCTTGAGTGACGATTTAGTGCCAGAGAAATCAACTAAAATATCTTCAATCAAAGCCGGCGAAACTCGAGAAGTTCGAATCTGGGCTAATTCTTTTTCCAAAAAACCAATCACCTTTTCCATCTCCGGTTTTGTTTTTTTAATAATATCTTTGTAGTCCATAAAACACGACGCTAATATACAAATGAATACTAATTATACGAACATTATCTAATGATAACAGACATTTAAATCACTGGCAAATACTCATATTCCCATACACATTGCAAAACGTGTTTACGACAAACCTAAACTCATTTTAGATTAAAGCTCAAGCATTAAGATTTCTAAGGCTAAACGAGAATTAGTGTTAGTTCGTTCAATTAAAAAGTTGGTTCGTTGGATAAGATTAAGGATTTTTTGTGTTTTAGCCAAAGACTCTCCACCATTGGCCAACAATATCTTCCTAAAATACTGAAGCCAGATATAGAGAGTTTCTTTTATCTGGTACGGATCTTTTGAAGATAAATCTTTCGCATATTTGAAGCGTGACGCAATATCAGAAACAATTAGATTTTTAATCTCTTTATTTTTTTCTTTAAAATGTTTAACTTTTTTAAAGTCGGAAAAAAAATCCAGCGCTACCCCTGGCTTTCCCAAACAAAGCTGGGAAAGCTCCCTCGCATGGTCAGAGCTGGCGCCTTTTGTTTTAAGGTGTTTTTCTATTTCTGAAATTTTGATTGGGAAAAATTTTAATTTCTGAACCCTGGAACGAATCGTTGGAAAAAGCATCTCTGGATACTCTGTTATTAAAATTAGAATTGTATTGCCTCTTGGCTCCTCTAATGTTTTTAAAAAACAGCTTTGCGCCTCTTGATTTAAAAGATGCGCCTGGTCAACAATTGCTGTTTTAAAAGAAGAACAATACGGTTTTAAAGAAAGATGTCCTTGGAGTTCTTTTATCTGGCCGATCTGAATTTCTTTTTTAATTGGTAAAATTAAAGAAAAATCAGGGAAAATTCCTTTTTCAATATCCTGACAGGAACGGCAAGTCTGACAAGGTTTTGATTCATCAGCCCAACCGCGATGCATCTCGGTGCGGCAAGACAGGCAATTCAAATACTTTATAAATTCCAAGGCTACTCTCTTTTTGCCAAGCTTTTCCTCGCCGAAAAATAAAAAAGCATGAGGAACACTGTCTGATTCAGCGAGGCGCTTTAAAAAATTCCATTGTTTTTGATGACCGATTAACATTAAACTCAAAACCCTAATATCTAAATCCTAAACAAATTCAAATACCTAAATTCAAAACTCAAAACAAATATTTTATAAGAGAGTTTTGAATATTTGGATTTTGGATTTTGGCATTATTTAGAAATTAGGATTTAGGATTTAGGATTTTACTTCTTGCTCATTATGCTCTTTTTATAAATATCCAGATTCTCCAAAATTACACCGGTTCCTTTTGCAACGCATAACAAAGGCTCTTCAGCTATAAAACATGGTACGCCTATTGAATAAGTAATTAATTCGTCAATATTTCTTAATAAAGCACCTCCGCCTGAAACAATCATACCCTTATCCATAATATCAGCTGAAAGTTCCGGCGGCGCTTCCCTTAAAACATCTTTAATCACCTTAACAATATCAACTAAAATCTCTGATATTGCCTCACTTATCTCATTTGAAGAAATCTTAATTACTTTTGGAAGGCCTAAAACTAAATCCCTTCCCCTGATTTCAAAATGTTTTTCTTCTTTCTCGGACATAGCAGTACCAATTTTTATCTTTATCTCTTCAGCTGTCTGGTCACCAATAGCTAAATTATACTTCTTCTTTATATAATCGGAAATAGCGTTGTCCATTTTATCTCCAGCCGTACGAATAGAACTGGTGGTTACTAAACCGCCCAAAGAAATTATCGCCACTTCGGTGGTTCCACCTCCAATATCAACAATCATATGTCCAACGCACGAATTTATAGGGATACCTGCTCCAATAGCAGCCAAAATAGGCTCCTTAGCAACATAGGCTGATTTAGCCCCTGCTGAAATAGATGCCTCAATTACAGCCCTTTTCTCAGTTGAAGTAATACCTGCTGGAACGGAAATTATCATTTCGGGTTTGAAAAAACGAAAAGGTTCGCAAGCTCTATTAATAAAATATTTTAGCATTGCTTGGGTAACACGATAATCAGCAATCACGCCGTCTTTTAATGGACGATATACCCTAATATCCTCCGGAGTTCTGCCAATCATTGATTTAGCTTCTTTGCCTACTGCTAAAATTTTATTTTCATGCAAAGATACCGCCACCACTGACGGCTCACTCAAAATTATACCCTTTTTGGGAACAAAAACCAATGAGTTGGCTGTACCGAGATCTATTCCGATCTTTTTATTAAACACTTTTTAAAAAATTACTAATTTCTAATTTCTAATTTCTAACTAATGTCTCAATGACCAAAATCCCAATGAACAAAGACCATTTGGTCATTAGACATTGGGGTTTGGGATTTAGTTAGAAATTAGGTCAATTAGAAATTAGAAATTAATATCTCGAACTTTTGTATTATGCTTTTATTCTTTTAATGTCCGCTCCCAATTTCTGCAGTCTCTCTTCTATCCTCTCATATCCCCTATCAATTTGATACACATTGTCAATGACTGTTCTTCCCTTGGCGATAAGTCCAGCAATTATCAGCGCAGCGCCTCCACGCAAATCAAAAGGTCCTAATTCTCTTCCAAAAAGTTTAGAAGGACCATTAATTATTACTCTATGGGGATCACAAAACATTATATTAGCGCCCATTTTATTGAGCTCCTCCAAGTATTTAAATCTTCCCTCGTAAAGAGGGTCATGAATTAGAGTTGCTCCATTAGACTGAGTAGCTAAAACACCAATAGCAGAAAGAAGGTCTGTTGCAATTCCAGGATAAGGAAATCCCTGAATTTTGTCAATTTTTAATTTCTTCCAGGGTTTAACTCTTATCTTTTTGGGGCCTATCCTTTTAATGGGGAGGCCAGCCTCTTTTAGTTTTTTTAAAAAAAGCTCTAAAAAAGAAACTTCAACATTTTCAATTATGACATCTCCTCTGGTAGCGGCGGCGGCTATTATAAAAGTGCCGGCTTCAATCGGGTCAGAGACTAATTTATGTTCCGCTCCTTTCGGTCTTCTCAATCCTTCAACAGTTATCTTGTGAAAAGAACCTATTTTTATTTTTACGCCCATTTTTTTAAGAAATTTTATCAACTCCTGAACGGGATAATCCAAATCAGCACCTTTGATTATTGTCTTTTGGGAAAAAGAAGAGGCTAAAAGAATGATATTTTCAGTGGCTGTAACGCTGAATTCTTTGAGAATAACGGTTTTATCTTGTTTTTCAGGCCTGAACTCCAAACTATTTAAATTCTTGCCGGAAGAAACTTTAACGCCCATTTGAGAAAAAGCATCCAGATGAACATCAATAGGCCGGGCGCCGATTAAACAGCCACCGGGCTGGGACATATTTATTTTCCCGGACCGGGCTAACAAAGGACCGTAAAGAAGGACTGAACCCCGGAATTTTGCCACAATATTTTTTTTAATTTTTACCGGATTAACTTTTTTAGCCCTAATCTTTAATGTTCTTTTATCTATCCAGGAAACATCAACGCCCAAACTTTTTAGAATTTCATTCATTCGAAAAACATCCTCAATTAAAGGCATATTCTCAATAATACAAACTTTTTTGGTAAGCAGACTGGCGGCCAAAATTGGAAAAGCCGCATTCTTAGCGCCTCTAATTTGGACTTCTCCTTTTAAGGGCTTGCCGCCCTGAATAATAAATTTCTCAGACATGTTCCTTCGCCCTCGCTTCGCTCGGGCTTCAGTCAAGTTAAAAATTAAAAGTTAAAAATTAAAAGTAATATTTTTTATTTAATACTGGTGTTTTTAACTTTTGACTTTGGACTTTTAATTTCTCTATTATCTTAACCCAAATCCCAAAATTTGGCAAATTGCCTTGATGCTAAAAAAGAAAGAGAACAAATATTGTCCTCTGTTTCGAAAAAATAAGTTATAATCTTCTCATTTCTTCCAAAATTTCTCTTTTGGTTCTATTTAGTAATTTCCCATCTTCCTGTCTCATTGGTTCAACCCGCCTAATAATATAACGTTGGTCGGTTTCTGTTCTAAAAATTATTCCCACAACATCTTTGCCCTGGTCTTTTCTCTGTCTGTTTTAGTCTTCATTTTCTACTTCTTTCTGTTATTGGTTTTATTCTATTCCTCCTGACAATAGTTTAGAAAATTAGATTTTGTTTGTCAATGATCAAAGATTAATCTATAATAAAATATATGACTAAACAAATCCGTTCTATTGTTTTCTTGATTTTTCTAATTGTTTTCTTGTTGTCTGCACCACTTGTTATTCTTTACTCTCTTGGCTATAGATTTAATATACAAGAAGCAAAATTAGTTCAAACTGGCGGATTATTTTTTAAAGTTGTACCATCTTCAGTAAATATTTCTGTTACACCTTTTGATATGAGAGAAACTAAGGCTATAAGAGAACTTACCGGTCAGACCAAAACTTTTAATAAAAAAACAGGAATTTTCCAGGGTTCAGTTTTTATTAAAAATCTCTTTCCTCAGAAATATAGAGTAAAAATAGAAAAACAGGGGTTTCATAGTTGGGAAAAAACTTTAGAAGTTTCAGAAGGTATGGTAACCGAAGCAAAAGATGTTATATTAATTCCAGAGAACCCTATTTTTGAATCGCTTTCTCAAAATATAAAAGATTTCTGGTTTTTGCCTAATGAACAACAAATAATTTTAGAGAAATCTTCTGGGGATTTAGAACTATTTAACGTTAAAGACAAAAAATTGTCCCCCCTAATTCAAAAATGGACACCGGAAGGTTCTCTTGATATAAACTTTTCTGATGATTCTAAAAAAGCCTTAATAAAGATAGAAAGTGATGAACAAAACATCTTTTATGTTCTTGTTATCCAAGAAAATCCTCCTGAATTAATTTCTCTTAATTTCTCAGGATTTAATATAAAAAAGCTTTCTTTTAATCCTAAGAATTCTGATGAGATATTTTTTTTAAAACAATTCCCCGAGGGGGATTTTGTTTTCTCTGCAAACTATATTAAAAAACAAACATCAACAGAACCTATTTTAACAGATTTTCTAACTTATGAAATTAATAAAGAAATAACTTGGCTAAATAATAATGGTTATCTTCTGAGGCGCGGAATTTCAGAAAAAGATATAGAATATCTTAATCCGGAAAAACCATTTGTTGTTGATAATAATAAAAACTATCAGCTTATTACTAAGGACTCAAATATCATACTTAAACAAAACAATGCTCTTTATTTATTTGATAAAGAACTTAAAGAGTTTATCAAGGTATTTAATAACGCAGAAATTCTTGAGTTTTCACCATACCATAAAAAATTAGCCTTAATTGATAATAATAAACTTTGGGTTCTTTTTCTTGAAGAACAAAAACACCAGCCATATAAAAATAAAATGGATATGGCACTCTTAAACGATTTTTCAGGCAGTCCCGGGCAATGCTCATGGTTTTCCACTCAGTATTTAATACTTGCTGATAAGAACATAAAAATCAGTGAAATTGATGACAGAGATAAGGTGAATATTGTTGAATTGTTACTGAGTACACCCGGTGCCACAACTACCGAGTCAGACGGAGTAAAAAAAACCTTCTTCAATCAAAGCAATAAAAAATTGTATATACTCAGCAACGGAAACCTCTACTCATCTGAAAAACCCTTGAGATAATAAAAACCGAGCCTGCTTTGACTCGGTAAAAAAGAACTGTGCAACAGGGTTGACGTTATTCCTCGTAGACAACGATCTGTGAAATTCGTATACTCTGCCGTTCCGAAGACGGCATCACAAGGATATTGGAGATTACAAAGATTCTCCTGCCCATTTTCGCGAAAAATATATTACTTTTCTGGATGAAATCTTCTGCTGACCTTCCCAAAATAACTTTAGCTCTTTGCATTTTTCTCCTCCTAAGAATTTGATGTTAATGTTCATCTCAAATTACTAATTTTAATATATCATCTGTTAAAATCGTGTCAACCCTCATTCCTGCAATTCTATCTTTTTTTTAAACTCCTCCCAATTTATTTCTCCATCACCTGCCATATCGCAAATTTCACGGAATTGACAATATGAACACTGCCAGTTTTTGGGATAATCAGAAAGCGTTTCTGGAATAGTATTGATCTCAATTTTCTTTTTTAGTTTTGTAAAACCGTCTAAAAGCGATTGGACTAATTTCTCATCATAATTAACCAGAAATTCTTTTATATTCTGCTGGTCTTTATCAATATAAAATAATATGCCTTTTTTAATATTAAAGTAGTGAAGATACAGCTGAATTTGATAAATGTTTTCTGTTTTTGGTTGCTGAAGATTTCTAAACACCATACTATTCATACTTTTAATATCCAAGACATAATTTTCATTATTAATACAAAGTATGGCATCGGCCCTGCCCGAAATTATTTCTTGAGCAGGAATAGGTATTTCTGTCGTAACTCCTATCCTAAGACGATATAAAATGTTAAAAATATTTCTATGCATATGCTCCCCTCTTTCAAATATCCTTAAAATCCGAGCATCCATTTTCTGCCGAGGAGCATTCTTGAATTTAAAAAAAATCGCCCTGGGACACTTGCCAGCGTCAGTAATATAGAAGTGATATTGTTCTCTATGTTTCTGTTGTTCTAAATAAAATTTGTCTATTAGTTCTTTAAGCATAATTTAGCTACGAAATACGAAATTATTACGAATATAGGAAAAGTAAATTTTCAATTTTCAATTTTCAAACTACGAATTTTGCTTGGCAAAAATTTCGTTTGGGTGTATAATATAGGCAAAGGGAGGTAAAAGAAATTCACTTCAAACAAGGTTAGGGGAGAAAAAAATGAAGGAAGCAAAAGTAAAAGCATTAGGATTCCTATGCAGCATTCTCTGTCTTGCGATCGCAGTTGCTGCTGGGATAATGGCTATGGGTAAACAGAATGCCCTCTTTCTCACCTTTTCATGGCTCGCAGTACTTATAGCCACTGCTATATTCGCTGCGACCATAAGCATTCACTCACCAAAGAAAAATAGGAAAAGAAACACAGAGGGAAAGCCGAAACAGGAATAACAAGAGCAATCTAAGCTCTTTGCCTATAGCTCCCCAGCTCCGGTTGGAGAGCTTTTTTATTTCTAATCGTTGCGAGGAAGAGAAGCAACAAACTTTCAGAGTAAACTTCGGAGCCTCGCCAGCATGGCGCCCAACAAAGTTGGGATGGCGAGGCGAGAACTTAGACCCCAAAATCTCGCTGGGATTTTGAGGGTCGGTACTCTGAAAGTTTGTTGCTGAGCGAACTAACGTTTCCTCCACTGCGGAGCGCGACGAGCGCGCTTGAGACCAAATTTCTTTCTCTCCCTCATTCTCGGGTCCCGGGTTAAAAAACCTGCACGACGCAATCGTTTTTTGAAATCTGGATTAAAAAGAACTAAAGCCCGAGCAACTCCGTGACGAACAGCTTCAGCCTGAGAATTGACACCTCCTCCTCTTACTTTAGCTGAAACCCTAAACTTGTCCATACATTTCATCTTTTCAAGCGAGTCAATTGCCCTATTTTGCAATTCTAAGGTTGTAAAGTAATCGTTATAGGATTTATCATTAACTAAAAACTCTTTGTCTCCCTGAGTAAAAAGCCGCACCCTGGCTACCGCAGTTTTTCTCCTCCCAACTGCTTCATAATATTTAATAACCTTTTTGACCGGCTTGCTCGCATTATCTTTAGCATCAGTGGATTTCTTAACAACCTTTTTAGTTTCACCAATATTCTTGGTGGTTTTCTTTTTTGCAACAGTTTTCTTTACTGTTTTCTTTTCGGTCTTCTTAATGGTTTTTTTAGTTTTAGTTACTTTTTTTATCACGATTGTATTAAGAGTCTAATTTTCTTGCCTATGCAAGAAAATTAGACTCTTATTATTATTCAAATTTTAATCTCTTTATTTGACGAGCCCGCAATTTATTCTTTGGCAACATACCATACACTGCCTTCTTCAGAACCTCGCTAGGCTTTTCCTTCAAGAGAACTTCTAATGGTTTTTCTTTTAAACCTCCTGGATAGCCGGAATAATGATAATATTTCTTCTGCTCCATCTTTTTGCCAGTAATCTTTACCTGAGCAACATTTTCAACAATAACAATATTACCAATATCTTTATTTGGCGCAAAATCAGGCTGATTCTTTCCCTGCAACAATCTAGAAATCTCGACAGCAAGCCTGCCTAAAACTTTGTTAGCAGCGTCTATCGTATAAGTATTGTGGTTCATCAATATAAAATATTAAAAATAAAAGATAAAAAACAAAAATATAAAAACATAAAAACTATTTTTTTTCTAACGATGGGAATAGCTTGAGATAAAGATTTTTGCATTTTTGTTTTTTAATTCAAGATTTTATATCTATACCTTGGCGAATCAAGACTATTGAGGAGCTAATCAATGAAAGGTTCTTATTTTTAATATCCGATTTTTTATTTTATCATTTCTATTATCACTATCTTTGCCCCGTCTATGCTCCGCGGTCCCAACTTTACAATTCTAGTATATCCTCCCGGTCGTGTCTTATAGCGGGGCCCGATTTCATCTACTAATTTTTTAACTGCTTTGGAAGAAAAATCTTTTAATAGCAGCCTTATTGTTTGTAAATCACCTCTTTTAGCTTTTGTTATTGCTTTTTCAACAAATCTTTTTACTTCTTTAGCTTTAGTCTCAGTGGTTTTAATTTTTTCTTTTAAAATAAAAGAGTTGCCCAAAGTACGCATCAAGGCTTTTCTCTGCGCTCTCTTTCTTGATAATTCTTTACCTTGTTTTCTTTTACGCATCTAAATAATAAGTGCGAGATAAAAAGCCTGCAAAACAGCGATAGCTTTACTTTTTGCCGGCTTACTGCCAAGCGCTAAACTATTTTAATTCCATCCCAAACTTTTTTAAAACTTTTTTTATCTCTTTTATACTTGTTTCGCCCATCCCCCCTAATTTCAATAAAAATTCTTCGCTCTTCTTGCTAAGACCGCCCACACTCTTTATGTTATTCTTTATTAAAGCATTAAGCGTCCTATTAGAAAACTTCAAATCCTCAACTTTTAAAGAAGAAATGTCCTCTTTGTTCGCCGCAGATTCCCTGCCTGACACAGCCTTAGAAAGAGCTGGAGCAGATGTGGGAACGGAAGAGACAGAGGATTTAGCCGTAGTTTTTTTCCTATCTACAGCCTTTTCCTCACCGCCCAATGCGCTTACAAATAAAGAAAGATGTTCTATAAATATTTTGGTAGCATTTAGAAAAGCCTGCTTGGGCGTAATAGTACCATCAGTTTCAACTTCTAAAAATAGCCTGTCAAAATCAGTTCTTTCCCCCACTCTCATATTTTCAACACGAAAGTTAATATTTCTGATTGGTGTAAAAATAGCATCAATAGCAATGACCCCTATTTCAAGTTTTTCTTTTTTCCTCTGCTCCACGGTCTGATACCCAAATCCGCCCTCTATTTTAATCTCTATATCAAGCTCAGCGTTTTTAGAGGTAATAGTAGCGATATGCGAATTTTTATTTATTAATTCAACCTGTGAAGGGAATTTAAAATCAGAAGCCTTTACCGTTCTCTCTCCTTTAATTTTCAACTGAGCTGTTTGCGGTTCTTCTGTAAAAATCTTAAATCTCAACTGTTTTAAATTCAGCATAATCCCAATTACATCCTCTATAATATTAGGAATTGTTGAGAATTCATGATGAACACCTTTAACTTTCATTTCGGTTACGGCTGCTCCATGAAGCGAAGAAAGCAAAACACGCCTCAAAGCATTCCCGATGGTTACTCCGTATCCAGGATACAGGGCTTCAATTTGAAAAACCGCCCTGTTGTCTTTTTCTTCAACGATTTTTAAAGGTTTTGGTAAAGAGATCATATATTACTACGAATTACGAATTTTTACGAATATACGAATTACGAATAAACTAATTTTGCTTTTTTTATTATTCGCATATTCGTACTCATTCGTATTTCGTAGGAAAGTTATCTAGAATAATATTCAAAAATAGAAGAAATTTCTACTGGCAAGCCGGCTTCTTCAAAAGAAGGCGCTCCAATTATTTCTCCCTTGAAATTTTCGGCATTAAATTCTTTTTCATCTTTTTCAATCCTAATCCATGAAGGAGGCTGATGTTTTTTAAGAACAATGGAAATATTTTGAAAAATAGTTTTTTTGCTCTTTTGCGGCCGTATCGTAATCTTATCACCTTTCTTTATCTGAACAGAAGCGATGTTTACTGGTTTTCCATTTATTAAAAAGTAAGCATGGGAAACCATCTGCCTTGCCTGAGCTCTTGAAGAAGCTAATCCAAGTCTAAAAATAACATTATCAAAACGGCTTTCCAGTTTTTTGATTAAAATAGTGCCTGCGTCTTCAACTTTTCCTCTTTTCTGCAAAACATCTTTAACATAATTTCTAAACTGTTTTTCTCTTAAACCGTAAAGATTCTTAAGTTTCTGCTTTTCTTTTAATTCTTTTCCATATTCAGAAAGATTACCACTTCTTCTTCTTTTTCTTTTCTGGCCCGGAGGATATGGCTTTCTTATAACAGGACATTTGGGTGATAAGCATTTTTCACCTTTAAGAAATAATTTCTCTCCCTGTCTCCGGCAAATTTTACACTTTGATGATAACATAATTTAAATATCATTCGAATTTATTTGGACTATACTCTTCTTGCTTTGCGCGGACGGCATCCGTTGTGCGGAATTGGTGTAACGTCAACAATTGAAGTAATATTAAATCCTTTATTTCCCAAAGATCTAATGGCTGATTCCCTACCGCTGCCAATCCCTTTAACTAATATCTGAATTTTCTCTATGCCAAACTTTTGCGCAGCTCCTGCAATAACTTCAGCAACTCGTGAAGCAGCCCATGGAGTAGCTTTTTTGGTTCCCTTAAAACCAATACTTCCAGCGCTGCTCCATGCCAAAACATTTCCATTAATATCGGTTAAAGTTATCTTGGTATTATTGTAAGACGTGGAAACATAAACCTTGCCATCTATAATTTTATGGAAGGCTTTTGTTTTTACTTCTTTTTTCAGTGCCTGTTCTACTTTCTCTGTCTCAGCCAGCAACTCTTCTTTAGTTTTTTGAATAATACGTTTCTTTCCCATAATTTAGCTACAAAATAACTATATCTTTTCTCCAATAGCAATTTACTTCGGTCCTGGGGGCAGTCTATGTCCTGAGCCAACGGTTTTTCTCACGTTTCCTCTTACCGTCCTGTTATTTGTTTTGGTTCTCTGTCCGCGAACAGGCAAACCTTTAATGTGGCGCATCCCGCGCCAGGCTCCGATATCTTTCAACCTCTTGACTGACATCATTACCATTCTCCTTAAATCACCCTCAACCTTATACCTTTTTTCAAGCACTTCTTTTATTTTATTTACTTCTTCAGAACTAAGATCTGAAGCTTTTTTCATAGAATTTATATCTGCTTGTTTCAGAATCTTTTTGCTTAAAGATAAACCTATCCCATAAATATGGGTTAAAGCAATTAATATTTGTTTATTTTCGGGAATGTTTACCCCTGCAATTCTCGGCATATTTTTTCGCTTCGCGAAAATCCGCTGAATTTACGCTGATATTTACCCTGTCAGACAGGCGTAAGACCTCCATCTAACTGGGTTTACGCGGATTTTACGCTGATGTATCAGCGTTTTATCAGCGTCCTAATCAGCGGTGTTTGCGAAACAAACATTAGCCTTGTCTTTGTTTATGTCTTGGGTTTTTCTTGCAAATTATATAAACCCGACCTTTTCGTCGGACTATTTTACAATCTTTACAAATTTTTTTAACAGATGGCCGAACCTTCATTTTTTCGCTTCGCGAAAATCCGCTGATTTAACACTGATATTTACACAGTTAGATGGGCGTAAGGGCCTCTATCTAACGTGGTTTACGCGGATTTTACGCTGATATCAGTGTTGTGTCAGCGTCCTAATCAGCGTACTAATCAGCGTATTATCAGCGGCCGCGATACACAATCCTACCCCTTGTTTCATCATATGGGCTCATTTCAACTGTTACTTTGTCTCCCGCTAAAACCTTAATCCTGTACATTCTTAACTTACCCGCTAAGTGAGCTAAAATTTCATTACCATCGTCTAATTTTACCTTAAAAGTAGTATTTGGCAAGGTTTCAATTACAATTCCTGATTTTTTTATTTTATCTTTAGATTTCATTAATTAGTAAATTTAGAATAACAAATTTTATCTTATTAGTCAAGCGACAAACTGCAAAATAGCTATAGCTCTTCTTTCTACTGTTTGAATCCAAATTCTATTCTTTATCTAATTTAACTTCTATATTAATCCTATTAATATTTCTTGGCACTTTTCTAACCCAAAATGGATAAAAGACTATCTCTACTTTTTCAATTTGAGCCCAATTCATCAAGAACTCTCTTGTCTCGCTTATAGTCTTGTTGCTCAATCTCTGCTCCAAATCATCCATTTCAAGAGAAGAATATGTTTTTATTGAAGCTTTAAATTTTAGAACAGCTTTCCCCTCTTCCCAGTCAATTTGCTCCAAGTCTGCTTGTATTTTTAAAGAATCCTCCTGAATTTCTTTGCTCGGAGATTTATTAGCAAGAAAAAAAACCATTGCCATTTGGTTCAAATAATCCTCCTTATATAATAGAGCTTTTGTTTTGGCCCTAGCTTTAACAGAAAAAGAATCTACGGCATCATGAAACTTTGCCTCGCAGGAACTTTCTATCTCCTCTTCTTGAAAAGTCTGTTCCAGTAAAACAAATCCAGATGGCACTCTCTCTGTCAAATACTTTTTAAGGTCTGAAAACACCAGATTAAATAAATCATTTTTAGCGCTATTAATATCCTCCTCTGTTACTGTTTTAACCTTACCTATAAAGCCGCCTGTCATTGGAGAAAATGATTTTCCGTAAACACTATAATACTGAGACAAACCAGCCAAACCGGGAATAGAAAAAGTAGAAGCCTCAATGTTGTAATCATGTCCTGGCTGGTCAGCCGTAACCTCAACGTCTATAAAGCCTTTAACGGGAATCTCTATACGTTTTGTTGTTCTAAAATACATCACCTGGTCCATTGGAGGCTGAAATCTGGTATTTTTTACTAAAATTTGAGTCTTATGAAAATTGTTGTAAACACGGATTACTCCTTTCGCCCTGCCCTCCTCACTTGCCTCGCCAGTTGCTGGAAATTCTTTTTCGTCCTCCCTTTCGGCTTCAAAAACTGCTCCCGGTATCGCCACTTTTTCTTTTGAAGAAGTAATATCTACATCTTCGTCTTTAAGTTCAATATCAACGATTACAGTATCTTCAAAATTTAAAACCTCAGTTTTGGACCAAATCTTTATTTCAGCTCTTGGCAAATAAAAATATAGAAACAATCCTATTCCGATTAAAACCATTGGCAATAACAAAATCCAATATTTAAACAAAGACTTTTTCTTTTTTGAGGATTTCTTTGCCTTTTCTTTTTTTCTTTTTCCTGAACTTAAATTAATCAAACTGCTTCCTCCCTTGCCAGGCGGTATAATATCGTAAACTTTTTTTGTTCTTTTTGGCATTTTATTATTGTATCAAAAAATTTTATTCTAATACAGCTTTAATCCTCCGAACGCCGGCAGAACTGGCTTGCTCTTTAATAATTTTAAATTTCCCTAAAATTCCAGTCCGCTCCACATGGGGACCACCGCAGATTTCTTTGCTAAAAACTTCTTCTGTTTTTGGATTAAAAATAGTATAAACTTTAACTTTGTCTCCGTATTTTTTCTCAAAAACACCTGTGGCTCCCTGTTTTTTTGCTTCGCCCAAAGACATTTCTTCGCATTTTATTTTTAAATCCTGTTTAATGCTCTCATTAATCAATTCCTCTACTTTTTTAATCTCTTCTGGAGTGAGCTTCGCTGGATGAGAAAAATCAAAACGAATACGTTCGGCTGTTAAATTACTCCCTCTTTGCTGAACATTATTTCCCAAAACCAGACGCAAAGCGGCCAAAAGCAAATGGGTAGCAGTATGATATTTCATGACTTGTTCCGAGTGGTCGGCTAAACCGCCTCTGAATTTTTGTTTAGATCCAGCTCGAGAAAGCTCTTGGTGTTTTTTAAAAGCTTTCTGGAAATCTTGACGGTTAACGGTTAAACCATAGTTTTTCAATTCCTCCTCAATCATCTCTAATGGAAAACCATAGGTTTCATAAATATAAAAAGCGTCCTCAGCGCTAATTTCTTTTGCTTTTTCGTATTTCTTATTGACTAATTTCTCCAACTCTCTTAATCCATTAATTAGGGTCTTTTTAAACTTTTGCTCCTCTCTAATCAATTGTTCAAAAATAAAATCCTTATTCTTTTTTAATTCCGAATAAATATCTTGGTAAATATCAATTACTGTTTCAGCAATTTTGTATAAAAATACATCTTCAATTCCGATTTGCTTTCCATATCTAATTGCGCGACGAACCAAACGTCGCAAGACATAACCTTGCTCAATATTTGAAGGTTCAATGTTTTCCGCCAGAATAAAACAACCTGCTTTTATGTGATCAGCAATAATTCTAATGGCTCTTCCTCTTTCGGCTTTATCTTTC
>Ga0315552_1000074_pt1 | contig 63534 bp, 53 predicted proteins | sample SalMarSW160170MG_2_FD_203102 | JGI IMG/M metagenome (GOLD analysis project Ga0315552, IMG submission 203102) | Salt marsh sediment microbial communities from the Plum Island Ecosystem LTER, Massachusetts, United States - Salt Marsh Sediment SW1601-70 ...
ACTTTTGCCTTAAACTGAGCACTGTGATTACGCCTTTTGTTCTTCATAAATCTGTCTCCTGAATACGTTATCGTCTCAGGCGACAAATCCACCTTAATCATGCGCCCAGTTTTTGGGGAGTATTATATTCTTACCTTCCGGCGACAGTTAAAAGTTCCGACTAATATCCGGAACTTTTAACTGTCGCCGGAAGGTAAGAATGATTGTCGCTGATCATGGAAGCAAAGTATCATAATCGAGCTTTGTTTTTGGCCAAATAATAGAGATAAAAAGACATACGGATATTAAATCCGGATGCCATGAAACAGCTAATGTTTGTAAATTATTGCAAAGAACAGGTTTATATTACAAGAAGCTTTGATGTTTTGCTCCATGTCTCCATAATGACACCGATTTGCCTTTTTCCAGCCCTCTTTTCAGCTTGAACCTCACCGCTATCTTTACGATACAATAGGTATCATGAGAAAAACATGGATCTATAAAAGAACAGGTATTAAAAGTTGGTGGGTTGGTTGGCATGAAAGTGGGAAACGTAAAGCCAAGGCATTGCCCAGTAAAAGACTGGCTGAGCATTTTTGCCAGCTAAAATATAGCCAACTCAATTCTGACGTATTTACAGGCCAGGTGTTGGCTGATTGGAACCAAATGGTTTCAGAATATCGGGAAGCCAAAAAAGTGCAGGGAGTCACCGAGGGAACACTTTATGAAATTGCATTGTCTCTGCGAAACTTTGAGCGTCTTGTTGGTAAATGTAACTCAAAACAGATTACGCAACAGGTCGTGGACAAGTTTATACTCGAAAGAGGAACCGAAGTAAAACGTCCAACACTCAACAAAGATATCAGAAATTTGAAAACATTCATTAACTGGTGCCGGGGAAATAGGTACTTGAATGGAAACATAAAAATCAAGGAATTGAAAGAAGATGAAAGACCTGTAAAATCCTTGAATAGCATGCAGATTAAAAAGTTGCTTTCAGCGGCTGAGGCATATCAAACTATGAGACTGAGAATCTTGTTGGCATTAGGTGCAGGACTTAGACGTGGTGATATTGAAGCATTGAAAATAGATGATGTTGATTTCACAAACAGCTACATCACTACAACAAGCAAGAAAACCAGAAAGAGCATGGGATCTCGCCCTGTATCTGCTTCTGTAATAAAAGAACTGAGGATATATGCTGACGGCTTAAATTCTGAACAGAGAAAGCTCTTTAACAAGAATTTCAGCCACAAGCGGTGGAAAAAGATTTGCAAAGAAGCGGGTTCACCAGATTTGAAATTTCATGATCTTCGAAAGACGTTTGGCTCTATGCTTGCCCAAAATGGAGTTTCGACTGCCGTGACGCAGAGATTACTGGAACATTCTTCACCAAATCTGACGAACAAGATATATACGAATGTTGACCCCGTGCTCCGCCAATCTGTAAATAAGCTACCAATAGAGCAATGGTTACAAAAGTGATGCTTGTATCTCATGTAAAGAAACAAACAACTTTTTGTGATACTACATCACACATGATTTGGAGTTGGCCGGTGTTGAGATCATAAACCTTGACAACATCCTCATACTTATGTTCTTCTGGGCAAAAATCGGTTAGTAAATTGGGCATTTCTGCGAGTTTATCCTTGTTGAACACAACGCTCTCTTTTTGCGGGAAAAGGGCGACATAAAATATGTCACTTTCAACCAGATCCTGGAAGAAGTGTGTGCCGAAAGAAAGCTCCGGCATTAAATTTCCGCCTTCATAAGCTATTTCGGCAAGCACTGTTATCTTATTGATTTCGGCAAAATTAACTGGAACACCTAAGCTTGGCGTGGTAGTACCCCATCTGCCAGGGCCTAACAGGATGGTTGGAGTGATTTCTCTATTGGCTATCTGCCTATTCAGCTTTCCTATCAACCTTGCAATGCTATACTTCTGTGGAATCGGAGTTTCCACATATGCCTGCGGGTCGACATAAATAATTCTTTTAATTGGCTGGGAAATACTGCCTCCCATAGTGTGACCCTGTGAAGCAAAAAGAATTTTTTCAGATTTTATGTTTTCTGGAAGTTGCACACTTGCTTTTATTCCTTTGGTTTGTAGAGGCCTGCATTGAACTAAGTTGATTTTGAACGCATCCTCATCTGTGAAGTTAACCGTGAATTCTATGTCGATTGGATATTGGTAATAATTTTCCAGAGTTTTAAGTATTTTCTGCATTATTTCTGTGAAGTTAGTGTTTGATAGAAGCTTTTTAAATGTCAGTATCCAATATCTTTGAGTTTCCATACCTAGCTCTTTCATTTTTCGCTCGGTATGTGGGTCTGTATCTGCTATCAAGTCCAGTTTCATATTGAGTTCATCATTCAATAGATCAGTCACACTAACGGTTCTTAAGCAATTTTGGTTGGTATCGAGAAGGTCGGCATTGTGCTGTGAGAATCTGCTTTGGCCTTCTCTATCAGCATAGGGTCGTAATAGCGGTTGGTCCAAAGCTATTGTTTGCGGGTAATCGTCCTCAACACGGTCTACCGCTCTGGTGCCCAGACCAAAGACGAGTCTTAGCATGCCAGCTTTGGGATCAAGTTCAGACTTCCAGACAAAAGTATTATATGAGACGCCTACGCCGGCCAGGTCGGGGAAAAAGTAGCTTTTCTTATAGGAGCCTGACACCCGTTGTACGAGCAAAGCCATTTGTTCATCCTGCTGGTCAAGCCCTCGCTGCAAACGATATGCAAGTGCACTTTCATCCATGGTGCTGGCATAAACCCTTCGCACAGCGTCTTCAAATTCTGAGTAACGCTGTTCAGGATCACCCTGATTTACCAGGAACAAGCTTTCATATTTTCCAGCAAATGCATTGCCAAACGAATCTTCCAGCAGACTACTTGAACGGACAATGATCGGTGATTGACCAAAATATTCTATTATCTCCTGGAACCGCTCACGAACTTGATCAGGAAACTTACCTTGCAGCAGATTTTCCTTCATTTCAGGCGCCACTTCAAAGTAACCCTCTTTAGTTTTCTGCTTCATAAGCAGTTTCCACCAGCCGTTTTCAACTATGTAGCTGTAGAAAACATCTGAGCCAACATAGAATGAATCGTGCGGTTCCATATATTGATCCCAATCGAATGACTTATCATTTTCTAAGATTTTTTGGGCCAACAGCATTCCAGCGGCCTTGCCGCCAATGAAGCCGCTGCCAATCAATCTATTCTTGATATTTATCAAATCCTCAAGAGAGAAACTGTTTTGTGCGAGCTTCGAAATTTTTTTTTCCCGACCAACCATTATTCTGCAGAGTTCTCGAACAAGTTCTTTAACATCTTTTGAGTCCTGTGGCGTTTTCATTAGGCTGTCTGCCTTCATAAACAGGCGGTCCCAGTGATCGAGAAATCTTGCTGAACCATTCGGACTTTTCTGAGAAATATGGCTCAATAGCTTACTTGCATCAATGCTGCTTATTACAGGTGTAAATTCCTCGCCTTGCTGCAGATGAGGCAAAAACATTGTAGGAGAGTATCGTTTCCATACCTTCAAAGGATGAATGTAAAAGTTTCTTTCAAAATTGTAAACATCCAGCAGTAGTTGGGTTGTTTCGCGGATACGGGCAACCGTCTGGAAAGAATGATAATTCCGCAATATCGCAAAATAGGCAATCGTGTCCAGTTCGAAAAGGTAAGGACAGGTGACCATAAAGAAATTGCCTACCATCAAATCCGTTGCCCAGGCACTTAACAAGTCAGAAAGGCAATCAAATACATAGTAGGCTTCGGTGCCTTCCTGGGAGATTATGGCATGAACCTGTGTGGAAAAACTTTCGAAACCACCCTTTGCATCGAGTTGGTATACTGTCACATCAGGCTGATTTTCGATTATGGGTCTGTGCTGGGCAAACCTCATATAGACAATGTTTCGCTTATCGGCTAAAGCTTTTTTTATATATGGCCTAACAAATCGACTATAGTCTTCTATGCTGTCGACCTGCCAAACGATGTTGTCACCCTTTTTCAAATCGCAAATTATCTTATCTAAACCTTTAAGGCCTGTACTTGCCCAAGCTGTCATAAATCAACCTTTCTTTTTATAGTATCTTCTATAATCTATGCCTAATTCTTTGACTTTATAGCGTATGATCCTGGCTGTAGTTTTTAGATCCCGGGCCGTTGCCGCCAGATTGCCGTTGCAGCGTTTAAGTGCATCAATAATCAGGTCGCGTTCAAACAAATTAATCCTTTCAGTTAGCGAACCGGCCCCGATGGTGCCGGATGAATCTGATGTTTGCAAAGTTGGAGGAAGATGATGTCCATGAATAACGCCGTCACTGCTTAAAAGCACCGCTCTTTCGATACAGTTTTCGAGTTCGCGTACATTCCCCGGCCAATGATACGAAACCATCATATTGATTGCCGGCGTGCTAATTCGCCGGATGTCCTTGTTCATTTTTTTTGAGTCTTGTTCTGCAAAGGAGTCAGCTAACAGCAAAATATCATCCTTACGGTCGCGTAACGGTGGCAGCAAAATAGGAAACACATTTATTCGATAATAAAGGTCCTGTCGGAAACTACCGTTATCAACTGCTTTTTCCAGGTCACAGTTCGTAGCTGTGATAATTCTGGTATTTGTTTTCAAGGTCCGGTTACTTCCAACTCTTTCAAACTCCCTTTCTTGGAGAACACGAAGTAGCTTCACTTGGGTAGCCGAGGAAAAGTCACCTATCTCGTCAAGGAATATAGTACCGTTATTTGCTTCTTCAAGCCGACCTTTTCGAGTTTGTATAGCTCCGGTAAAAGCACCTTTTTCATGGCCGAATAACTCGCTTTCAAGCAGGTTTTCATTCAGGGCGGCACAGTTAATTTTCACAAAAGGCCCGTCACTTCTTGGACTGGAAAAATGGATAGCGTGGGCAACTAATTCCTTTCCTGTGCCTGATTCGCCGCGTATAAGTACCGTTGTGTCGGAAACCGCAACTTGGTGGATTTGACGATACACATCACGCATGGCGTTGGAATTGCCTATTATATTTTCAGGGCGGAATCTTCCCTCTAATTCATTACGTAGACGCAAATTCTCATCTTCGAGTTGTTGACGGCCGACCGCAGCTTCACGGCGAGTTCTTAAATCGTTTGCAATCATACTTGCTACAATGCTTAGTATCCGCATCTCCTCGTCCAGGGGTGCTGTTTCTTCAAAGGGCCGGTCAACTGAAATCGTTCCAATTACATCGTTGTCAATTGAAATGGGAACACAAATAAAGCTCAAATCCTGTTTTGTAACGTTCCATCTTTCGAAGCGATTCAAAAACAAAGGCTCCTGGGAAACTTTTGGAACAATCATTGGCTTGCCGGTCTGCATAACCTTACCAGTTACCCCTTCTCCGATTCGATATGTAATTGTTCGGCTTTGCTTCTGCGAAAGATCGTGAGCAGCTTCGATTAGAATCTCATTACCATCCAGTGAAAGAATTGCGATTGTACCTCTGGCCAAACCAAGGTCTTTATCCAGCATATCCAGAACCGCGGCAAGGGTTTCTTGCTGGCGAGCTCCGGCAGCTAATGTTTGACTAACCTTATAGAGGGTTTCAAGCTGTGGCACGGGTCTTACGGTATACGTTCCAGTACCTTGTAAAAATGTAGTTTTCTTGGCCATTTCAAAATTCCTCGTTGTTTACTAATACGACATAATTGTAACATGGGTGTACGGCTTTGCAAATAATTTTTTCTGATAAATACTATAAGCCAAAAGCTGTATGCTCTAACTCTTGTAATATCAGTTAGATATAAAAACATAGCTACATGGCGATGAAATTTGAACAATATCGCATAGAGTATGTAGCCTGTTAGATATCAAGAAACAAATATGTCGTATTCTTGTGTCGTACTACAAGATTGTTACAGGTTGTTTGCTGTCCCCTGACTATAATGGTTGTATATCACTATGTAAAATAAGCACTTATAGTTATTGTGAGGCTTTGGCACGGATGTTGCTTATGTAATACGTTGTAGCCTTGGCCAGGCATGTATGTTCGAGTTCAAAGGAAGATTATTAAACTGTTTTTGGTAAGGAGATTATCGAATGAGAAAGTTAAACCATTTGGTTGTGTGCTTGTGCGTCTTTTTGTGTGGTATGCAAGCAGCAATTGCTGAGGACAAAATTGATTTTGAGATTACGGCGGATTATTTCGGCAAATACATCTGGCGAGGGCAAAACCTCAGTGATGATCCGGTTTTTCAGCTGGGACTAAGTGCCAGTTACAAAGGCTTCACCGCTGGCGTCTGGGGCAGCCTTGAAACGACAAGTATCAATAATAACAGTGGTGAATTTACAGAATGGGACTACTCGCTCGATTATTCGGGCGATTTCCCCGGACTCAAAGGGGTAGGATACTCGGTTGGTTTGATTAATTATCACTTCCCCAGCGTAGTCGGTGACACAACTGAGTTTTATTGGGGACTGAACTTTGATTTGCCGTTAAATCCATCAATAACCGTATATCATGATATTGACGAGGTTAAGGGCACCTATGCATCCTTTGGTCTGAGTCACAGCATTGACAAAATCGCCGAACTTACTCCGGATATGCCGGTGGGGATGGAGATCAGTGCGGGCTTAGGATTCGGTGGTTCGGCTTATAATGAAGGTTACTGGGGCGTTAAAAAAGATAAACTCAATGATCTGGCAATATCAGTTTCGTTCCCCACTGAAATTGCAGGTTGGACGCTGGCGCCGAGCTTGAACTATGCGACACTGCTCAGCGACACTATAAGAGCCAGCGATTCATTCAGCTCTGAAAGTGATTATTTCTTCGTCGGTATCAGTCTTTCGAAAAGTTTTTAATGAGGATTTATAAGAGGGCATAAAAATGAAAGTAATAGGTTATCTATTTGTTGGTTTAGTGGTATTGAGCTTTACGGTTGGGCCGGTATTTGCCGAATCGACTACAACTGAGGAATTGGCTGGAAACATAAGCAGTATTACACAGGGTTTAGATACAGTATGGGTTTTGATAGGCGCATTCCTTGTCTTTTTTATGCAGGCTGGTTTTGGTATGGTTGAAGCTGGATTTATCAGGGCAAAAAACGCCTGCAACATCTTGACAAAAAACTTTCTGGATTTCTGCATGTCTTCACTGGGGTTTTTTCTGATAGGTTATGCCTTGATGTTCGGTAACGGCAATGGTTTTGCAGGGGTAAAAGGATGGTGTTTGTTTGGTCTTGAGCCTGTGGTAAATGGAATACCACTCTATGCCTTTTGGTTGTTCCAAGCAGCATTTTGCGGTGCTGCTGCGACAATAGTAGCCGGTGGGATGGCTGAGCGGATGAAATTCTCTGCTTATCTGATTTACTCATTCTTAATCTCGGCTCTTATCTATCCTGTTGTCGGCCACTGGATTTGGGGAGGCGGATGGCTGAGCAATATGGGATTTGCAGACTTTGCTGGCTCAACCGTGGTTCATACAGTTGGTGGTTTTGCTGCATTGGCAGGAACAAAAATACTCGGCCCAAGAGAAGGTAAGTATGGCATTGACGGAAAACCCAATGTTATTGCCGGCCATAATATTCCGCTGGCCTCCCTGGGAGTGTTTATTCTGTGGTTCGGCTGGTTTGGATTCAATGCAGGCTCAACACTTTCGGTAGGTGATGGTTCGTTGATCGGTAGAGTGGCGATTAATACAAATATCGCAGCCGCAATGGGTGGCATCGTTGCAATGGTTACGGTTTGGAAAAGATTTGGTAAACCTGATTTGTCAATGGCTATGAACGGAGCCTTGGCCGGTCTGGTGGCTATTACTGCTCCGTGTGCATTCGTTGAACCATGGGCAGCAATAGTAGTCGGCGGGATAGCTGGATACATGGTTGTAAGAGGAGTCGAGTTGCTTGATAAACTGCAAATAGACGACCCCGTCGGAGCTGTTCCTGTACACGGAATGTGCGGAATTCTCGGAACGCTTTGCGTCGGAATCTTCGGCAAGGCCTCGCTTGGTTTAGCCAATGACGGCTTTGTTTATGGCGGCAACCCAATGCAATTAGGTATCCAGATGGTCGGCAGTGTAAGTACAGTAGTTTTTGTGCTTATCAGCATGGGAATAGTTTTTAAGCTAATCGATATTACAATTAGTCTGAGAGTAAGCAGAACTGAAGAACTGAGAGGTTTAGATATTGGCGAACATGGTATGGAGGCCTATGAAGGTTTTCAAATATTCAGTACTATGTAAATCTTTAAGAAGGAAAAGATTATGAAACTAATAATAGCATACATTCAACCGCATAAATTAAAAGATGTCAAACAGGCATTATATAAGACTCAGGTTTGCAAGATGTCTGTTACCAACGCCGTGGGCTGTGGTGAACAACATGGATATGAAGAGAGCTACAGAGGCATTAAATTCGAGGTAAATTTGCTCAAGAAAGTAAGGCTTGAAATAGCAGTTAATCAGGATTTTGTCGAGAAAACAATAGCAGCGATTATCGAAGGTGCAAGAACAGGTGCAATCGGTGATGGTAAAATCTTCGTACTTGACCTGGCTGAGTGCGTTAGAATCCGTACCGGTGAACGGGATGGTAAGGCGATAGGATGATACTGATTGGTCAAGCTTGATTCATCGCATCTTGTGTCGGTGAGGTTTTGGCGAATGGGTCCTGCTGTAGTTGGCGGGGCCCATCCTTTGAGTGCATCAAGAGACGAAATTGTAGCATTTCAACAGCTATGTTACGAAAGTGTAGCATCGGCTTAGGTGGAACTATTACATGCCCTCTTCGTAACTGTTTACCAGAGAAGCAGTTATAAAACATGTAAAAATTAAAAGGTTGTGGCACACATATTGCATAACTGTAATAAGGCCGACTGGAGTTTGCGTGATACAAAAAGGCGTAATGTTAGGGCAGCGACAGCGACCGGTAAAAAATGTAATTAAAATTTAATGAGACGTTTTGTGTTTAAAGACAGGAGAAATAAAATGGATAAAAGTTGCGAAGCAATAACAGAGGTCTTCGGGTCCAATGTTTTTAATGATTCGACAATGCGGGAGCGATTGCCAAAAGACGTTTACAAGTCCATAACAAAGACTACTGAAGGACATCGACCGCTTGACCCGGCTTTGGCTAATGTGATTGCTAATGCGATGAAGGACTGGGCTATCGAAAAAGGTGCTACGCATTTCTGCCATTGGTTTCAGCCAATGACAGGGCTTACAGCTGAAAAACATGACTCGTTTATTTCGCCCACACATGATGGCAGGACAATGATGGAATTTAGCGGCAAAGAGCTTTGCCAGGGAGAACCGGACGCTTCTTCGTTTCCATCAGGAGGATTGAGAGCAACCTTTGAGGCTCGTGGCTACACTGCCTGGGATTGTACTTCGCCGGTCTTTATCAAAGAGGATGGGAAAAATATTACACTTTATATTCCAAGTGCGTTTTGTTCGTATACCGGCTTGGCACTTGATAAAAAAACACCTTTATTGAGATCGATGGATGCTTTGGATAAACAGGCGATCAGAGTTCTTTCTGCCCTTGGCAATAAGGCTTCGCAACATGTGACGGCCACGCTTGGCCCGGAGCAGGAGTATTTTCTTGTCGACAGGTCTTTTTATGAGAAACGGCTGGACCTTATTCTTACAGGCAGAACACTTTTCGGAGCAACTCCCCCAAGAGGCCAGGAGATGGACGATCACTATTTTGGAACGCTTAACGAGCGAGTAGCTTCATTTATGCATGAGGTTAATGTTGAGCTTTGGAAGCTTGGAGTTTCTGCCAAAACACAACACAATGAGGTTGCGCCTGCCCAGTATGAGCTGGCACCGGTATTTGCTACGGTTAATGTTGCTACTGACCATAATCAGTTGACTATGGAGACGTTGCAAAAAGTAGCGAATCGTCACGGTTTTATCTGTTTACTTCATGAAAAGCCGTTTGCTGGTATCAATGGATCAGGCAAACACAATAACTGGAGCATGGTAACCGATGACGGTATTAATCTGCTTGATCCGGGACAGACTCCTCATGACAATATGGTGTTTCTGGTGATCCTCTGTGCGGTTGTACGTGCGGTTGACAAATACGCAAAATTGCTGCGGGCAAGTGTTGCTAACACTGGAAACGAGCATCGTCTTGGAGCCAATGAGGCACCGCCAGCCATCGTTTCGATATTCCTGGGTGAGCAATTGACAGATATTTTCAATCAACTGGCCAACGGTGACGCAACCTCATATAGGCAAGGCGATGAACTGAAGTTGGGTGTTTCAACTTTGCCACCATTGCCCAAAGATTGCACAGATCGTAATCGAACTTCACCATTTGCGTTTACCGGTAACAGGTTTGAATTCCGTATGGTTGGCTCGACCCAATCGACAGCCGGCCCAACCTTCGTGCTTAATACGATTGTTGCAGATGTTTTAGCTGAGATTGCTGACGAGTTGGAAAAAGCTAAGGATGTGAAAAGCAGCGTGCAAAAGATCCTGCGAAAAATAGCTAATGAACATAGTCGCATAATTTTCAACGGCGATAACTATACCGACGAATGGGTAAAAGAAGCAGAAAAACGCCAATTGCCGAACATTCGCTCGACGGTTGGTTCACTTGCTACGATTATGGATGAAGAAAACGTCGGTGTATTTGAAAGACAGAAAGTGCTAAGTAAAGCTGAATTGGCCGCACGAACCGAGATTTTACTTGAGGCTTATAGTATGCAGATAAATATCGAGGCACTAACAATGATAAATATTGCCAAACGTCAGATACTTCCGGCTTCAGCGGAATATTCAGGAAAATTGGCAACGACGATAGCATCGATAAGCTCTACGGGGCTTTGCTGCGACTACCAGAAAGAAATGCTTGAGACAGTTTCCGGACTTATTGGCTCTGCCGGCAAGGCGCTTAAGGAATTCGAAGCAATTGTCGAAAAATGTGCAAAAATAGAGGATATTTCAACTAAAGCTGAATTCTGTAGGGATAAGGTAATTCCAGCTATGTGCAAATTGAGACAGTTTGCCGATGAACTTGAAATGAATGTTGATGCAGACCTATGGCCTCTACCTACATACGCCGAAATGCTGTTTCTAAAGTAAACCAAGAACGGGAAAAGTGATGGTTTTTAAGTCAAAAGATCAGGGTTTATACGAATCTCGCCGTGAACACGACGGCTGCGGGATTGGTGCAGTTGTAAATATTAACGGCCAGCGTGACCACTCCATTATTGAGTACGGCAAGGAAATACTGGTTAATTTGCATCATCGCGGTGCAGCTGGTGCCGATGAGGTTACAGGTGATGGGGCAGGGATTCTCTTTCAGATTCCACATGAGTATTTTAAATCTGATTGCGAAAGATTAGGTTTTTCACTGCCGCCAGCTTCAAGATATGGTGTAGGCATGGTATTCGGTTCGCAGGACCAAGAGCTTCGCAAAAAATGTGACGAAATCCTTGAGGCTGCACTTGCTCACTATGGTCTGCGAGTTTTATGCTGGCGAGATGTACCCACATCAAATGATTGCTTAGGCAAAATAGCTCTTGAGGCAGAACCTGCTATAAGACAGATCTTCGTGGATGGAGCAGGATTGGAAGATGAACTACTGGAACGACAGTTATACTTGGCTCGCAGGCGGACTGAAAAGCTTGTCAGAAAAAATTTCGGACAAAGAGGCGAGGACTTTTATGTGGCCTCGTTATCCTGTAGGACTATTTGTTATAAGGGAATGTTCATGGCCTGGCAGCTGTTTGCCTATTATCCAGACCTTGCCGATGAACGTCTCAGTTCTGCTCTTGCCATTGTTCATCAGCGATATAGCACTAATACGTTCCCAAGCTGGCAGCTTGCCCAGCCGCTGCGGTGTGTAGCTCATAACGGAGAGATAAATACATTAAGTGGTAATCGCAACTGGATGCAGGCCCGTCAGATGAAGATGTCCTGCCAGACTTTCGGTGACAATATTAGCGATGTGCTGCCGATTTTGAATCCAGAGGCGAGCGACTCTGCTTGTTTTGATAATGTACTCGAACTGCTGGTTCGTGCCGGCAGGAATATACCTCATTCGATAATGATGATGATTCCAGAAGCATTTGGTGCAAGTTACCATATCAGTACGGACAAACGTGCGTTTTATGAATATCACGCTTCTATAATGGAACCTTGGGATGGTCCTGCTGCGATGGTGTTTACCGATGGTCGTATTGTTGGCGGGACACTCGACCGCAATGGCCTGAGACCTTGTCGCTGGCTTGTGACAACTGATGGTTTGGTTGTTATGGCCAGCGAAGCCGGCGTTATCCAGTTCCCGCCGGAAAAAATTCGGCAAAAGGGCCGTCTCCAACCTGGTCATATGTTTCTCGTTGATACGGCCGAAGGCAGGATAATTTCTGACAATGAGATAAAAAGCAAGATTGCCCGACAGAGACCTTATCGAAGATGGCTTGACCAGAATAAAATCGAGCTCCGTGGTCTGTTTGATGTGCCAAAACCGGTACATACTGACACTGATACGTTAGCTCAGAGGCTGCGATTGTTCGGCTATACCCGTGAAGAGTTGAAAATGATTTTGCTTCCGATGGCCTTAAACGCCCAGGAACCGGTCGGCTCTATGGGTAACGATACACCTTTAGCGGTGCTTTCTGATAAGCCGAAACTACTGTTTAACTATTTCAAACAGCTCTTTGCCCAGGTTACAAATCCTGCGATAGACCCATTGCGTGAAGGTCGGGTTATGAGCCTGATGAATTTCGTGGGCAAAAAGCCAAATATACTCGAGGAATCACCTGAGCACTGCCGACAGTTGAAACTGCCACATCCAATCCTGACCAATGAAGATATTGAACGGCTGCGTACCGCGAAAAGGCAAGATCTTAAAGTGGTTACCATCTCGTCGGTATTCGATATTAATGTCGCTGATGTTGGCGGCGGTTTGCGACAGGCTATCAGCGAACTTGTAGAGTCTGCCCAACAGGCTATCGAGGAAGGAGCATCGCTAATAATAATCAGCGACCGCCAGGCTTCACAAACGAAGGTTCCAATCCCATCGCTTCTGGCAACGGCTGCGGTTCATCACGGGCTGCTTAATTGTGGTCTTCGCGGCGAAGCAGGATTGGTTGTTGAAAGTGCCGAACCCAGAGAGGTAATGCATTTTTGCCTTTTATGCGGCTTTGGTGCTAACGCGATAAATTCCTATCTGGCATTTGAAACAGTTGACTATCTTCAGCAGGAAGGCCAACTTCCTAAAGAGATAGAATCCTCGCAGATAGCGGACAACTATATTGCTGCGGTCAAAAAAGGTATTCTAAAAACAATGAGCAAGATGGGGATTTCAACGCTGCGAAGTTATACCGGTGCTCAGTTATTTGAGGCTATCGGCTTAAATCGTTCTCTGGTGGATGAGTACTTTACCGGTACAAGTTCGCGGATTGGCGGAATTGGTCTTACAGAAATAGCACAAGAAGCAGTTTTTCGTCATAAAACCGCTTTCGAGCAGCGCCCCTCGGGGGTGCTTGAGTTAGATTTTGGTGGTGAATATCATTTCAGACATAACGGTGAGCAGCATCTTTGGAATCCTACTACGATAGCACGGCTGCAACATGCGGTTAAATATGCAGACCGTCAGGCTTATGATGATTACGCCAAAGCGGTAAATCAGCAGGCTAAAAAGCTGTACACTTTACGTGGACTTTTTGAATTTGTTGATGGTAAACCAATATCAATTGAACAGGTAGAATCTGCCGGTGAAATTGTTAAAAGATTTTGCACCGGTGCGATGAGTCACGGCTCAATCAGTAAAGAAGCACACGAGTGTCTGGCTGTTGCCATGAACCGTATAGGAGCGATGAGTAATACCGGCGAGGGCGGCGAAGAACCATCTCGTTACACACCGGAAGCTAACGGCGATTCAAAAAACTGTGCTATCAAACAGGTTGCCAGCGGAAGGTTTGGTGTAACAATTAATTATCTGGCTCACGCAAAAGAGTTTCAGATAAAAATAGCTCAAGGTGCCAAGCCAGGTGAAGGCGGTCAGTTGCCCGGACACAAAGTTACCGAAGAAATTGCGAAAATGAGATATTCAACGCCGGGTGTAACCCTTATTTCACCGCCGCCACACCATGATATATATTCGATTGAAGACCTGGCACAGTTGATATACGACCTCAAGTGCAGCAATCCAGGTGTGAAAGTTTCGGTCAAACTTGTCGCTGAGGTTGGAGTCGGCACAATCGCTGCCGGTGTTGCCAAAGGCAATGCCGATGAAGTTCTTATCAGCGGCCATGATGGCGGTACCGGTGCAAGCCCGCTTTCGTCAATCAAACATACCGGCTGTCCATGGGAACTGGGGCTGGCAGAGACTCAGCAGGTTCTGGTAATGAACAATCTGCGAGACCGAATCCGAGTTCAAACCGACGGCCAAATGAAAACCGGCAGAGACGTCGTCATTGCAGCCTTATTAGGAGCAGAAAGATTTGGCTTTGGCACCGCTGCTCTGGTGACACTCGGCTGCACATTATTACGCAAATGTCACGAAGGTGCCTGTCCTTTCGGAATTGGTACGCAGGACCCGGAACTGCGGAAACGTTTTGCGGGAAAGCCGGAATATATTGAACGATTTATGTATTTTGTCGCAGAGGAAGTGCGACGGATTATGTCTCAGCTCGGTTTTAGAAAGTTTGAGGATATGGTTGGCAGAGTAGATAAACTGCAAACCAGTAAAGCGATTGACCACTGGAAAGCAAAAGGGCTGGATTTTTCTGCTATTTTCCATCAGGGCGATGTCTCCAATGGAAATGGTAAAAGATACACTAATTCACAAGCCGACAAGCTTGGCGACCATCTTGATTGGCAGATATTGGAAAAGGGCAAACCTGCAATTGAGCAGCAGGAGCGAACCGTTATAGAGATGCCTGTCCGAAATACAAATCGGACTGTCGGAGCGATTTTGAGCAACCGAATCAATAAAAAATACGGCGAAAAAGGCCTGCCCGACGACACACTGCAAATTGTTTTACAAGGCTCAGCAGGCCAAAGCTTTGGTGCGTTCCTGGCACCAGGCGTAACCCTAAAGCTGGTCGGGGAAAGCAATGATTATTTAGGCAAAAGCCTTTCCGGTGGAAGAATTATTGTCAAAACACCGGAAGATTCACCGTTTATGAGCCATGAAAATATCATTGTAGGTAATACCGTGCTTTACGGTGCGACCTCAGGTGAAGTTTTTATAAATGGAATGGCTGGTGAAAGATTCTGTGTGAGAAATAGCGGGGTAACCGCTGTTGTCGAGGGAGTTGGGGACCATTGTTGTGAGTATATGACAGGTGGATTGGTCGTGGTGCTTGGAAAAACCGGTTGTAATTTTGCAGCAGGTATGAGCGGCGGCCTTGCTTACGTGCTCGATGAGGTACAACTGTTCGATACGATGTGTAACCTTGATATGGTCGAGTTGGAGAGCGTATGGAAAGAAGAAGACAAAAATTTGCTGCACGATTTGATCCAGCAGCATCTTAAATGGACCGGCAGCAGCCGTGCACAATACCTACTGGACGCATGGCCTGATATGGTAGGAAAATTTGTAAAGGTTGTCCCGATAGATTACCGCAAGGCACTGGAAAAGATGCGTGCCGCTCAGCAGAGAGATACGGAAACGATACCTGCAACTGAAGAGGTGTTTCAATGGGCGAAATAAAAGGTTTTCTAAAATACAACCGTCAGGAAGTCGGTCATCGGCTGGTCGAGGAAAGAATACATGATTTCGGCGAGCTTGATCTGCCGCTTACTCCTGAGCAGATTCACCAGCAAACAGCAAGGTGTATGGATTGTGGAATACCGTTTTGTCATGGTGTGGGCTGTCCGCTCAAAAATTCTATACCTGACATAAACGAACTTGCATATGAAAACAAATGGGAACAGGCCTGCCAGATGCTTCATTTGGCTAACAATTTCCCTGAAATCACAGGCCGAGTATGCCCGGCTCCCTGTGAAGCTGCGTGTACGCTTTCTATCAACGACGAGCCCGTGTTGATTAGACACATTGAGTTTCAAATCGTTGAACGCGGCTTCAAAGAAGGCTGGATCAAACCATTACCTGCTAAACAAAAAACCGGAAAAAGGGTTGCAGTAATTGGCTCCGGGCCTGCTGGTTTGGCAGCTGCTCAACAATTGGCACGAGCCGGACACAGCGTGATTGTCTTTGAAAAAGATAAGCAAATTGGAGGACTGCTGCGATACGGCATCCCGGACTTTAAACTTGCCAAAGACATTATCGACCGCAGGTTAAAGCAGTTAACAGCCGAAGGTGTCGAGTTTCAAACAGGCGTCTGTGTCGGAGAGGATATTTCCGCAAGATACCTGAAAAAGATGTTTGATTGCATTTGCCTGACGATGGGTGCGGGTCAACCCCGGGACCTCAACATAGTCGGCAGAGGGTACGAGAATATCCTGTTTGCTATGGATTACCTGAAAGCACAGAACAAACTATGCTCCGGTGAAGAAATAGATGAATCGGCAATTGTTACAGCAAAGAACAAAGTTGTAGTCGTAATAGGCGGTGGTGATACAGGAAGTGACTGTGTCGGGACGGCTAAAAGGCAGGGAGCCAAAGAGATTTACCAACTGGAAATCCTTCCAAAGCCACTGGAAACTCGGCCAGCTGATACACCCTGGCCCATGTGGCCGCGAATTATGAGAAGCTCTACCTCGCATGAGGAAGGATGTAATCGGCAGTGGTCTGTAATGACAAAGAAATTTTCAGGTGTAGAAACAAGAGTTACCCAACTGCATTGCTGCCGGGTTGAGTGGTTTCAGAAAGATGGTTCCTGGAAGTTTAAGGAGCTACCGAGCACCGATTTTACTCTCGATGCTGATATAGTATTGCTGGCAACGGGCTTTCTTCATGTTTTACATAACGGTCTTGTAAAAGAATTCGACTTAAAACTTGATAAGTCAGGCAATGTTGCAGTAGGAAACCACCAAACCAGTCAACCTGAAGTGTTTGCCGCTGGTGATACAGCTAGTGGAGCATCATTGGTTGTTCGGGCAATTGATAGCGGAAGGCAAGCTGCTGCAAGCATTGATAACTGGCTAAAAAGTAAAAGTTAAAGTTAGCAATAACTGATTATGAGAATAGCATTAGTACAATTTAACGCTTCGGTAGGTGACATTAGGGGCAATGTTAACCGAATGCAGGATTTGAGTATCAAGGCTTTTGAGCTTGATTCAGATATTGTGGTATTCCCTGAGATGAGCATCTGCGGGTATCCTCCTGAAGACTTGTTGCTAAAAAAACAATTCATAGATGATAATCGGTTGGCTGTCGAGCATTTGGCAAAGAATTGTCCCGATATTACCATCATCACCGGTTTTGCAGAAATTAACGAAAAGGGTTATTACAATTCGCTTGCAGTGCTGCAAGAAGGCCAGGTCAGGAAAATCTACCACAAAAACATCCTGCCGAATTACGGTGTTTTTGATGAAAGACGCTATTTTCATCCCGGCACCAAAGCTATGCATATGAAAATAGGCAACCTTACTTTCGGTTTTACAATTTGTGAGGATATCTGGCGGCTCAAATGGATGGATAACTTATTTGAAAAAACACCACCGATAAACATAATCGTAAATATCTCAGCGTCTCCTTTTCACACAGGTAAAATCGAACAACGACAGCAAATTCTTAGCCAGTGTGCAAAACATTTTAATTGTGCTGTTGCATACTGCAATCTTGTTGGCGGCCAGGATGAACTGGTATTTGATGGCCGAAGTATGTTTGTTGATTCTTTGGGTCAGATTGTCTGTCAGGCAAAGGCGTTTGAAGAAGATATGTTGATGGCGGATTTTTCAACAGTTGATAACAACGGTGGTATTAGCGTCAAAAGCCTGAAAAACTATAAGGCCTGCAATTCTACACCAATTGATTCAATCGCTGAGATCTATAATGCCTTGATACTTGGAACCAAAGACTATGTACGAAAAAACAATTTTTCCAAGGTTATAATCGGCTTGAGTGGTGGTATAGATTCATCCCTGACGGCTGCTATCGCTGTAGATGCTTTAGGGGCAAAAAATGTTGTTGGGATAACCATGCCGTCGAACTTCAATAGTCCTGCGACAATTAAAGATGCCCAAATACTGGCAGATAATCTCGATATTGAGTTCTATAGTGTTCCTATAGAAACGGTACTTGATAAATTCAATAGTTTGTTTGGTAAATTTGATAAATGGACAACCGATGGAATAGCTTATGAAAACCTGCAGGCAAGGATTCGCGGATGCATACTGATGTCTTTGAGCAATCAATACGGCTATCTTGTCCTGACTACAAGCAACAAAAGCGAGACTGCTGTTGGATACGCTACCCTTTATGGCGACACAGCCGGCGGTTTTGCGATCTTGAAGGATGTGCCCAAAACAATGGTTTATCAATTAGCCGAATACATCAACAACATTCCTCATCATCCAATTATCCCTCCCAGCGTTATAAAACGGCCTCCAAGTGCAGAACTCAGAGAAAATCAAAAAGATATTGACTCGTTGCCACAGTATGACAAGCTTGATCGCGTACTTAAAGGTTATGTGGAAGAAGACAAGTCAGCTTCTCAGTTGATAGAAGAAGGCTTGCCAAAAACTGTTGTTAAACAGGTAATTAATATGGTTGATCGTAGCGAATATAAAAGAAGGCAATCGCCACCTGGGATTAAAATCACTCCGAAAGCATTTGGCAAAGACAGGCGAATGCCAATAACAAACCTTTATGCTTCTGAGGGATTTGATGATAAATAAGAGAATACTGAGGTCAATGATTTAAAGGAATCGAGAAAGGAAACGATGCCGAAACGTAAAGACATCAAAAAGATATTAATTATAGGTTCCGGCCCTATTGTTATAGGTCAGGGCTGTGAATTTGACTATTCCGGCACACAGGCGTGCAAAGTTCTAAAGCAGGAAGGATTCAAAGTTATACTGGTTAACAGCAATCCTGCAACGATAATGACCGATCCTGAGATGGCCTACAGAACTTACATTGAACCAATTACTCCGGAAATAATCGAAAAAATAATTTGCATCGAAAAGCCGGACAGTCTCCTGCCAACATTGGGTGGCCAGACAGGTTTGAATGCTGCCGTGGTCTTGGCGGAAAGAGGAATCCTGAAAAAACATAACGTTAAGCTGCTTGGGGCCAATCTAAAATCGATTAAAAGGGCTGAAGAGCGAGATAAGTTCAAAAAGATTATCGGCGATATTGGGCTTGAGGTTCCCCAAAGCGGTTATGCTCACAGTTGGAAAGAGGCACAAGAAATAATCAAATATGTTGGTTTTCCAGCTATCATAAGGCCATCATATACATTGGGCGGCATGGGCGGAAATGTAGCCTACAATGTCGAAGAATACGATAAATATATCCATTGGGGATTAAACTTAAGCCCAAAGAGCCAGGTTCTTGTGGAAGAATCCGTCATCGGCTGGAAAGAATATGAACTCGAGGTAATGAGAGACAGAAAAGACAATGTCGTTATTATCTGCTCGATTGAAAACCTTGACCCCATGGGCATCCATACGGGAGACAGTATCACGGTTGCTCCCGCCCAGACGCTGACCGATAAAGAATATCAGATAATGCGGGATGCGTCTCTGAAAATCATACGAGCTATCGGCGTGGAAACAGGCGGGTCGAATATACAATTTGCAGTCAATCCCGAAAATGGCAAGCTCTATGTAATCGAGATGAACCCCCGTGTTTCGCGAAGCTCTGCTCTTGCATCCAAGGCTACGGGCTTTCCTATTGCCAAAATAGCTTCGTTGCTGGCGGTTGGTTACACCTTAGATGAAATCCCTAATGATATAACAAGAAAAACACCAGCCTGTTTTGAGCCTACCATTGACTACTGTGTAGTTAAATGGCCGCGTTTTACATTTGAAAAATTTCCTAAAACCAATTCTGAACTTACAGTACAGATGAAATCTGTCGGCGAAGCTATGGCCATCGGAAGAACATTCAAGGAAGCGTTTCAAAAAGCTATAAGGTCGCTGGAAATAGACCGTTACTCACTCGACAAAAAGCATACCAATAACGGGTTTACTTTGACTCAGTTGAAAAAGAAGCTGCAAACCAACTGCTGGGATAAAATATGGTATGTCGCTGAGGCCTTTAGAAGAAATATATCAACTGATGAATTGTTTAATCTAACAAAAATTGATCCCTGGTTTCTCAATAACGTCAATGATATTGTCAAACTTGAGAAAAAAATCAAGTCAACTGATTTTGATAAACTCGATCAGAGTTTAATGCGAAAAGCTAAAGAATATGGTTTCAGCGATAAATATCTGGCGATTTTGTTTAATATACCGGAAGAAAATTTTAGAAAACATCGTCAGCAGATGGAAGTAAATACTGTCTATAAAACAGTTGATACCTGCGGAGCCGAATTCGAGGCCCGCACTCCCTATCTTTACTCAACGTTTGAAAACGAATGCGAGGCTAATCCAACTAATAGAAAGAAAGTCATTATCCTGGGCGGAGGTCCTAATCGCATAGGCCAGGGTATCGAATTTGATTACTGCTGTGTCCACGCAGCCTTTGCACTAAAGGAAATAGGCGTCGAATCAATAATGGTAAACTGCAACCCTGAGACAGTAAGCACCGACTACGACACCTCCGATAGGCTTTATTTTGAGCCGCTGACATTTGAAGATGTAATGAGTATCGTCGAAAAAGAAAAGCCCGATGGAGTTATTGTTCAATTTGGCGGACAGACGCCGTTAAAATTAGCTGTACCCTTAGAAAAGGCCGGCGTGAAGATAATAGGCACCTCGCCTGACAGTATTGCCCAAGCCGAGGACCGCAAGCGTTTCAATAAGCTGGTCAAAAAATTAAAGCTTCGTCAGCCTTACAGCGGAACTGCTACTACATACGAAGAAACCCTAGAAATAGCAAAAAAACTCGGATTTCCCTTACTCATCAGGCCTTCTTTTGTGTTAGGCGGCAGAGCAATGGTAATTGTTCACGATGAAAAATCTCTTAGAGCCAGCGTTGAAAATGCGATCGAAGCTTCAGGAGAACATCCGATTTTGATAGACAAATTTCTTGATGATGCGACAGAACTGGATGTCGATGCTATAAGTGATGGTAAGCGAGTAGTAGTTGCCGGGGTTATGGAACATATTGAAGAAGCTGGTGTCCATTCCGGTGATAGTGCCTGCAGTTTACCACCAGTTTCGATATCACCAAAGGTCCTGACAGAGATTAAGAGACAGACAAAACTTTTAGCAATCGAATTAAAAGTTAAAGGCCTGATGAACATCCAGTTTGCTGTTAAAGATAATGAAATTTATATACTTGAAGTCAACCCCCGTGCATCCCGAACTATTCCGTTCGTCAGCAAGTCAATTGGTGTTCCCTTAGCTAAACTTGCAACAAAGGTGATGACGGGAAAAACTTTGGATGAGTTGAATTTCACCAAGGAAATACAACCAAAGCATTTCTCAGTGAAAGAGGCGGTATTCCCATTCTTAAAATTTCCCGGCATAGATACATTGCTTGGGCCGGAAATGCTCTCGACCGGCGAAGTTATGGGTATATCCGATGATTTCGGAATTGCCTTTGCAAAGTCCCAGATAGCAGCCGGCAACAGCCTGCCGACAAATGGCAACGTACTTTTCAGCGTCAAAGATACCGACAAGAAAAAAGCGGTTGAGTTGGCAACTCAATTACAGCAAATGGGCTTTAAGATTGTCGCAACAAAAGGCACATGCATCGAATTTATCAATAACAACATACCATCTGAGTTTGTACTCAAAATGACCGAAGGCAGACCAAATATAGCTGATTGGATAATAAATGGGAAAATCAGTCTTATCATAAACACTACGATAGGTACTCAATCAATCAAGGATTCTTTCTCAATAAGAAGGACTGCCCTTGATAAACAAATTCCATATGTAACAACGATAAGAGGTGCGGCAGCGGTGGTGAAAGCCATTTCCGCGATGAAAGAAAGAAAACTCAGCGTAAAGCCAATTCAGCATTACTACAGTTAGGAGTAAAATTGAAAGCTATTTTATTACTCGAAGACGGCACGGTTTTTGAAGGTACTTCTTTTGGAGCTAAAGGCCAAAAGTGCGGGGAAGTTGTGTTTAACACAAGCATGAGCGGTTATCAGGAAATCTTGACCGATCCATCTTACAACGAACAGATAATAACAATGACATACCCAATGATCGGCAACTACGGCACGAATAAAGCTGATTGGGAATCAAGAAAAATTTTTGCAAGCGGCTTTATCGTCAAAGAAAACTGCCAATATCCAAGTAACTGGCGAAATAAAGATTTTCTGAGTGATTTCTTGAATTCTAACAACGTAATTGCCCTTGAAGGCGTCGACACAAGAAAACTGGTAAAACACATTAGAACACAAGGTGCCATGAAAGGTATTATTTCTTCTACAGAACTCGATATCAAAAAACTAAAAGAAACTCTCGAAAGTTACCCAGGCCTCATCGGAAGGGATATCGTCAAAGACGTGACTTCGAAAAACCAATACAACTGGGATAAAGGCGTAATTGACGTATTGGCCGACACTGAACTAAAGCCTGAAAAAAAATACAAAGTCATAGCCTTCGATTTTGGTATCAAACAAAATATCTTAAGACTCCTCCGCTCTCATGGCTGCGATGTCACGGTTGTACCTGCAAAAACATCAGCAGAAGAAATCATGAACCAAAACCCTGATGGTGTATTCCTGAGCAACGGTCCAGGCGACCCCGCGCCGGTGGGATATGCCGTTGAAAACGTAAAAAAAATATTAGGCAAAGTGCCAATTTTTGGTATCTGTCTCGGACACCAAATCCTTGCCCTCGCTCTTGGCGGTAAAACATATAAATTAAAGTTTGGCCACAGGGGCGCAAACCACCCTGTTAAAAATCTGCAAACAGGACAAATTGAAATTACCAGCCAAAATCATGGATTCTGCGTTGATATGGATTCGCTTAAAGACAAAGAAATTGAACTAACACATCTGAACTTAAATGATAACACTGTTGAAGGAATCCGCTGCAAAAAGTACCCAGCCTTTTCCGTCCAGTACCACCCAGAAGCTTCACCAGGCCCGCATGACTCAGCGTACCTTTTTGCAGAATTTATAAAGTTAATGACCGGGGATTTCACAAGGTAGCATAGGTAATCTTTTAAAAATCGTGAATTATTTTAGCCGAAAGCCTTGAAAGGAAAAGATTATACTATTAGAATGCCCATTGGCGAAACATACGTTTTTCTTGATAGATTTATGTCTCCAAAATGACTCCATGTCCAAGTATTTTCCGCTTAAAAAAAAATGCCCCACATTTTTGGCCAAAAATCAAACTATTTAGGAAAATTTTTTAAAAATCGGATATTAAATCCGTTGGTCACAAGAGAGACCATCGGACATTCAATCCGTTGGTCATCCTAGAGTAAATAAGCAGGGAGTTTTTAATAAAGACCATCGGATACTTAATCCGAAGCTCGAAAAATCAGGTTTTTCTCGCTCGAATCTAACCCAGCAGATTTACCCCCTCCCGAGCATTTGCTTATGCGGCACAAGTCGCCATATGAGGCTGATATGAATTTGAAAGGCTGTTTGCGCATGAAAAAGACCTAAAGTTATCTTTAGGTCTTAATAGCGGGGGCAGGATTCGAACCTGCGACCTCCGGGTTATGGGCCCGACGAGCTACCAGACTGCTCTACCCCGCGGTCATTCCCTGTATTTCATATAAAATAACACAAAACTTTGTTCTTATCAAGAGAAAGAGACAAAAATCACAGATTTTTCCGAATCTTAGCGGCAATTTCCTCAATCTTTCCCTCCTGGTATTCATAAGCAGGCCAGCGGTCAAAGACACCATCGCCGGTATTGCGAGGGATTACATGAAAATGCAAATGCTCAACGAGCTGTCCCGCCGCCCTGCCATTATTGCACAATACATTATAGCCGTCAGAATCCATCGCAACCGATACGGCTTTGGCAATTTTGCCAAGACACGAACCGACCCGGCCTAAAAGTTCAGCCGAACAATCGTGTAACCTTTCAAAGTGCTGTTTGGTTATCACCAAAGTGTGCCCATCACTTACAGGGCCAATATCCAAAAAAGAAAGAACGACTTCGTCTTCGTAAATCTTTGTCACCGGAATCTGCCCGGCTACCATTTTACAAAAGACACAATCACTCTCATTCATTTTAGGATTATCCTCTAAAGGATGATAGGTTACTGCTAATGGTTAGGTTCATCCTGCCGGCTACTTACTGCTTTCGTCAGTCCCTTCGGCCCCGGTAATCTCTTCGGCCTCGACTGTCTCTTCAGCACCAGCGATTTCCTCGACTTCTACGGTCTTTTTCGCTCTTCTGCGAAAACGCTTTTTGGAACCGGCTTTAGTTTCTTTTTTGGAGCTCTCTTCGTCACCTACGAGCTGCAGCAGGACGAGCTGGCCGTTATCACCCAATCTTCTTAAGGATAAACGAATAATTCTCGTATAACCACCCGGCCTGTCAAGGTAACGAGGGCCAATTTCGCTAAAAAGTTTGCCGATAACAGTGCCTTTCTTAACTGCCTTGCCATCCTCATAATCTACGATGTCGCAATTGCCAAGCAGGGCAATAGCCCTGCGCCTGGCAGACAAATTGCCTTTTTTTGCCAGCGTAATCAACTTTTCAGCAAAGGATTTGACCTCTTTGGCCTTTTCGATTGTCGTTGAAACCGTTTCGTGCTGGAATAATTGCGCTACCAGATTTCGTCGCATAGCCAGACGATGCTGACATGTTCGAGATAATTTTCGCCCTGCTACTCTATGACGCATGTACCTAAGCTCCACTTATAAGCGTTTCTTGCACGATGAGTAAAATCTAAACACACTTAAATTACATTAATTTAAAAACCCAAATATTTATACGTCTGTCATCCCCAAAGATAAACCTATATCTGCGAGCTTTCGTTTGATTTCCCGCAAAGAAGTTTTTCCAAAGCTGCGAATCTTCAGTAAATCGGCATCCGTCATTTTCACCATCTGGCCAACCGTTTCGACCTTTACTGCTTCAAGACAGTTACTGGCCCTTACCGACAATTCCAACTCCTGAATGGGTATTTGAAGTTTTTCAACCAGCTCCTCATCAATCGTTTCTTCTTCCAACTCTTTTTCTGCAAACTCAACAGCAACAGTTTCTTCTCCAACATCGAAATATTGTACAAAAGGATTGATATGTTTGCGCAAAATCTTAGCGGCCTCTACCAAGGCCATTTCAGGCGTAGTTGTTCCGTTGGTCCAAACTTCGAGAATAAGCTTGTCATAATTGGTTCGCTGACCTACTCGTGTGTTCTCGGTGGCGTAACGAACTCTGGTAACAGGGGAATAAACGGCATCCAGCAGAATTCTTCCGATTTCCTGGTCGAATCTATCAGCAACAGCAATACGTTCAGAAGCCGGCATATAACCTCGGCCGTTCTCAACTACCATTTCCATTTCAAAATCCACATCGTCAGTCAAAGTAACCATTACTAAATCTTTGTTAATCACCTCTATGGCCGGGTCAGCAACTATATCGGCCGCAGTTAAAACGCCCGCCTTGTTTGCCGTAAGCGTTATTGTCTTAGGTCCATCGCCCTGGAGCCGGATTATAAGACTCTTAACATTCAAAACAATATCTGTAGTATCCTCCATTACACCCTTAATAGAAGTAAATTCATGATCGACATTTGCTATTTTGATGGATGTTACGGCACTGCCTTCCAAAGAGGACAACAATACGCGTCTGAGGCTGTTACCGATAGTAGTTCCGAAGCCGCGCTCGAAAGGTTCGATAAAGAACCGGCTGTATTTTTCGTTCGATACCGTCGTGTCTCGTTCAACACGAGTCGGCAACTCCAAACCTCGCCATGTAACTCGCATATAAAACTCCTACATAAGTTATGAGTTTTAAATCTTCAGTTTTAAGCCACTAAAACTCAACGCTATAATACTATCCTGTAGCTATCGCGAACAAAATTCTACAACCAGTTGTTCTTCAACAGGAATCTGAACATCATCCCGGCTGGGCAATGCAACAATAGTAGCTTCAGGTTTTCCACGATCCAACTGCAGCCAGCTTTGCGCGGCAAAGCTTGGATTACTTTCAAGCTGCTGCTTTACTTTTTTTATGCTTTTTTCGGAACCCTTGACCGTCACCCTGTCTCCGATTCCTGTAGTATAATCACTGATATCAACTTTGCGACCGTTCAAATAAATATGACCATGAGAAATCAATTGTCTTGCGGCTTTGCGCGACGGCGTAAAATTCAGCTTATATACGACATTGTCCAAACGCCTTTCCAGCAATTGCAGTAAAGTCTCTCCGGTATTGCCTTTCATACGCTCGGCTTTATGGAAATACCGCATAAACTGGCGTTCCAGAAGTCCATAATATCTTTTAACTTTTTGCTTTTCCCGCAGTCGAACAGCATATTCGCTCGCTCTGCCTCTGCGCCAACCATGCATACCCGGCGCCAGGTTACGCTGTTTTTTCTCGACCGGACACTTGGCCGTCTCACATCTGATACCCTTGAGCATCAGTTTCATTCCTTCACGACGGCATAGTTTACAAGATGAAGCCAGATAACGTCCCATGCTTTTTATTCATCTCCAAAAAAATTGGCGATATCCTAATACTGCTTTTCATTCGAATTTCTTTATACACGCCTTCGCTTCGGCGGTCTGCAGCCATTATGCGGCAGGGGTGTAACATCTTCTATCGATGCGATACGCAATCCCGCCTGCTGCAGCGCCGAAATAGCGGATTCACGTCCCGAACCGGGACCTTTAACCCTAATTTCGACCTCACGAACGCCGTTACGCATAGCGTTATTGGCACAACGTTGTGCAGCCTGTTGAGCGGCAAAAGGCGTACTTTTACGAGAGCCTTTGAAACCGACACACCCCGCCGATGATGAGCAAATCGTGTTACCATCCAGGTCTGTGATAGTTATCAAAGTATTGTTAAACGTTGCTTTTATATTCGCAACGGCCTTGACGACATTTTTTCTGACCTTTCGCTTTGTAGTTCTTGCCATTATCCTTCCCACACTAAGTACTGCTGACTTCAGCAATCAACTTTTTCTTCGCACATCACACAACTTATCTGAACCAAAGCAATTAAGCTTTTAGCGTTTTTCTTTTACTCCCTTCTTGCCGGCGACTGTCTTTCTGGGACCTTTGCGAGTGCGTGCATTGCTTTGAGTACACTGGCCCCGAACGGGCAAACCCTTTCTGTGACGAACACCTCTATAACAAGCTATATCCCGTAATCGAGCGATGTTCTGAGTAACCTGCCTGCGAAGCTGTCCTCCCACGATGTAATTGCGGTCGATAATCTGAGTTATCCGGCTAAGCTCGTCCTCGCTGAGCTTGCCGGCCTTCGTGATTTTTTCGATTCCGGCCTCTTTCAAAATCTGCTCCGAGGTATATTTACCCACACCATTAATAGAGGTCAATGAAATCCAAATAGATTTGTCATTAGGGATATCAACACCGACTATTCGCGGCATATTAACTCCTTCTCGTATATTGTTTCGCTCTTCACGATACGATTATCCCTGTCGCTGTTTGTGGCGCGGGTTAGTACAAATCACGCGCACAACACCCTTGCGGCGTACAATCTTACAATTCTCACAAATACGTTTTACCGAACTTCTAACTTTCATTTATTACAACCTACAAATCCAGTTTGGCTCGCGGCCCATGACCCGGAGCACGCGGCGGTGTACAAATCAGAACTAATTCCGAAGCACTATTCGTCCTCTATTCAAATCGTACGGCGACATCTCAACTACAACCGTATCGCCCGGTAAAATCCGAATAAAATTCATTCGCATTTTGCCCGAAACGTGAGCTAAAATCCTATGCCCGTTTTCCAATTCCACGTTAAACATTGCGTTGGGCAAAGCATCAATCACTTTGGCCTGCAATCTTATTGTATCCTTTTTCGGCATATCTTGTGTTTCGCGATTCACTACCTGCCGGTCAGCACCTCACAGCCATCTTTCACTACTACAATCGTATGTTCAAAATGAGCCGAGCATTTACTGTCTCTTGTTACAATAGTCCATCCATTCTTTAGCGTCCGCACGGCACTTTTGCCAGCATTAATCATGGGCTCAACCGCCAAAGTCATTCCTTCAGCCAAAACAATATCATTGGCGAGCAACTCATCGCTGACGAAGTTTGGCAATCTCGGCTCTTCGTGCATTTTTCTTCCGATACCGTGCCCAACAAAGTCCTTAACTACCGAAAAGCCGGCCGATTCAGCATAATGCTGCATTTTGGCTGCCACCTGGCTCCACTTTACAGCCGGCGCAATTGTCTCTACAGCTATGTCGAGAACATGCCTTGTCACATCCATAAGTCTGCGTTTCTTCTCAGAAACATTTCCTATGGCAATCGTAACTGCGGCATCTCCACAATAGCCTTCAAGTCTGACGCCAAAATCAATGCTGAGTATATCGCCGTCTTTAAGCCTTGTGTCCTCGGAAGGAATTCCGTGAACGACCTGCTCATTCACCGATGCGCAAATTGCACCTGGGAAAGGGATTCGAGCATAGGGGCTGCGAACACCCTTAAACAGCGCCTCGGCACCGGCATCGGCAGTCATTTGCAAAGCTGTTCTGTCCAATTGAGCGGTAGTTACTCCCGCCTCAGCAATCTCTTGTAATTTTGAAAGAACATCAGCTACAACAGCATTTGCTCGACGCATTAACTCAATTTCTCTTCGGCTTCGAAGCGTTATGGCCATTTAATTTCTTTTTTTTATGCCTTGTATTTTAATCCAGATACGACTCAGTCTTTGACGAAGGTGTCCAACTTTTCGAATATCAAAGCGCTTACCTCGTCGATGTTGTTGTTAGCATCGATGTCATAAACCGTGCTGCTGTTTTTTTTGTAGTAATCAACCACCGGCTCTGTCTGCCGGTGATACGTCTCAAGTCGATTACCCACGACTTCAGCACTGTCATCAGGTCGTTGAACGAGTTGGGTGCCGTCGTTATCACATACTCCTTCGACCTTCGGCTTTAAGTTTTCAATATGGTAAACAGCGCCACATTGAGGGCAGCTTCTCCTGCCGGTCATCCTCTGTACAACGACCCGGTCATCTATATTTAGATTTAAAATAGCATCCATTTTTTGGTTGGCCGAAGCCAACGATTCATCAAGCTCTGCCGCCTGATTAACGGTTCTTGGGAAACCATCCAATATAAAACCGCTATCAGGGGCCTTTCTTATCGCCTCAGTCATCATCTTAACTATTATTTCGTCAGGCACAAGTGCTCCTGAATCCATATACCCCTGGGCTTTCCTGCCCAGTTCGGCGCCTTCGGCTCTTTCCCGTCTTAAGATGTCTCCGCTGGATAAATGCAGCAGACCATACCTGGCGACAATGCGCTTACACTGAGTTCCTTTTCCCGCACCAGGCGTACCCAACAAAACTATTCTCACGCATAAGCCCCTTTAATTCTGCCTGTTTCACTGAATCCTTCATAACTTCGCATCAAGAGGTTCGCCTCAATTTTCTGAACAAGGTCCAGTGAGACACTGACAACTATCAATAAACCCGTGCCTCCCAAAAATGTCGCTACCCGCCAATCAATTCCCAACAACATTGAAACAACGGTCGGCACAACAGCAATTATAGCCAGGAATGAAGCTCCGAAATAAGTTATTCTTGTCATGACGGTTTCTAAATATTCAGCCGTCCTGCGTCCCGGTCGAAGTCCGGGAATGAAGCTCCCCGAATCCCTCAAGTTTTTGGCCATTTCTCTCGGCTGAAACTGCACTGTTACCCAAAAATAGGCAAACAGAAATATCAACAACATATAGATGACATTGTAAGTAAAAGCAGTATGACGCAAAGCACCCTGTAAAGTGACCAGAAACAGCGAATTTCTCCAACTCTCTATTCTTGTGAACTGCTCAATTATCAGGGGCGGGAACATCATAAAAGCCGATGCGAAGATTATCGGCATCACGCCGCCATGATTGACCCGCAGAGGCAGATAATGCCTTTGGCCGCCATACATTCGCCGTCCGCGCATCTGCTTTGCCTGTTGAATAGGAATCCTCCGCTGGCCCTGCGTTATTAGTATGGCCCCCGCCACAACAAATACAAAGGCAGCGATTAAGAACAATAACTTTGCCGGTCCTACTGAGCCGGGCGAAGCACCAACTAAATCAATGTTACCCAAAAGTTCTCCAACTGCCCAGGGCATTCGAGAGACAATACCGGCCATAATTATCAAACTGATACCGTTGCCTATGCCGTACTCATCTATCTGTTCTCCCAGCCACATCAGGAAGATAGTCCCGGCGGTCATACCCACAACACCCATTATTACACCTCGAGCCTCCATACCGGGATAGATAAACTTGCCTAATATCTTCATAAACATAATCGATTGAATAACACATATCAGGACAGTCAGGTAGCGTGTGTACTCCTGTATCTTTTTGTGTCCTGTTTGACCTTCCTGACGAAGTTTTTTCAAAGCGGGAACAACCTCACCCAGCAGCATAAGAATAATCGATGCAGTAATATAGGGCATAATCCCCAGACCAAATATGCTGCTCTTGGACAGTGTTCCACCGGTAAATATCCGCATATATTCAGTGGCTCTGCCTATTGGGCTTTCTGTATCCCTGTGTTGTGTAACTTCAGCAATCTTGGCCTGGTCAAAACAGGGATTGGGGATATGAAAACCAACCCTGTAGATTATCAGCAGCGACAAAGTAAAAAGAATTTTGTTGCGCAGGTCCGGGATTTTGAATATGTTAAATACTGTTCTAAGCATTTTTGTTTTTCCCGTTAATTTTCGACTTTACAATAATTGAAGCCACTCAATTTTACACACTATAAAGGGGCACAAAATCTCGAACCAACCGATTAAGTAATCAGTTTTGTCGTGCCGCCGCAGTCTACAATCTTCTGTTTTGCCCTTTTGCTAAACTTATGAGCAGTTATATCCAGCTTCTTTGTCAGTTCCCCATCGCCGAGGATCTTAACTTTACCTTCCCGGCTGTTAATCAGCCCGGCATCAGATAATTGCTCGACACCGACTGCAGCACCTTCGTCAAATCTTTCCAACTGAGATATATTAACAATCTGGTATCGGGTTTCGAATTTATAATTATTAAAGCCGCGTTTGGGCAGTCGGCGAAATAAAGGCATCTGTCCGCCTTCATAAAGCGAGACGGAGGTCGAGCCGGCCCTGCTGCCACTGCCTTTGTGGCCTCGGCCGCACGTTTTGCCATGTCCGCTGCCCGTGCCTCTCCCAATACGGCGACGACGCTTGTGCTTACCCGTCACAGAAGTTATTTCGTAATTCAACATTTAAGCCATCACCACCTTTTTATTGTCTCAACCTCTACGCCACGAAGGGATTCAACCATCTCTTTGCTTCGTAATTTCAACAGCCCATCCATTGTGGCCTTGACAACATTTTTAGCAGAGGTACTTCCATACACTTTCGTAAGAACATCCTGCACACCGGCATACTCGAGCACAGAACGAGCGCTTGAGCCGGCAATAACTCCGGTACCTGGACTTGCCGGGACTAATGTTATCTTTGTGGCTCTATACTTGCCTTCGACCTTATATGGGATTGTCCGGCCATCCAAAGTTATCTTGTGCAAAGATTTTTTGGCATCCTTTATGCCTTTCTCCACGGCAAGTGGAACCTCATTAGCCTTACCATAACCGATACCGACTGTGCCTGCACGGTCACCAATCGCAACTAATGCCGCAAAGCTGAACCGCCGACCACCTTTGACTACTTTGGAACAGCGAAATATTTTTACAACAGTATCTTCCAGCGGCTGTTCTTCCTGAGCAGATAATTTAACAGGTTCTACTGCCAATGTTTTTCTCCAATCTGACTTCTAAGGCCATGAAGTTCTTTCAAAAAACCAGGCCGGCTTTTCGCGCTGCCTCGGCAAGAGCCTTGACTCTGCCATGAAACTTATATCGGTTTCTATCAAAACAAACACATTGAATACCAACGCCAAGGGCCTGTTTTGCGATTGCTTCACCGACCATTTGCGCAGCTTTTTGGTCGGCGGCATTGGACAATTGGTCCTGCAGGCCTTTTGCTTTCGTGCTGGCCGAAACAAGTGTCGCTCCCGCAACATCATCTATAATCTGCACGTAGATATGCCTGTTCGACCGAAACACCGACAGCCGAGGTCTGTTTGCTGTCCCAAAGACCTTCTTTCGCACGTGATGTTTACGCCTCTGTGCCGCCTTTTTAATCTTTTCTATTCCCATAACAAAACAGGTCCCGACTGACATTTACTATTTTCTATCGATTCTGAGACTTAACTACTTTCCGGGTTCCTTTCTACAGTCAATTCAAACGTCAATCGTCAATTCTTATGCCGTTCCCGAAGTAAATGCTTTGCCAGCCTTGCGGCGAACGGTTTCATCTGCATAACGGATACCCTTTCCTTTATACGGTTCGGGTGGCCTTATATTCCTTATATCAGCAGCAAACTGTCCCAGCAGCCTCTTGTCTACCGCCGAGAGTGTGAACTTTGCAGGGACGTCATTTCCCCTGGTTGCTTCAACTTCAATGTTTATCTTTACACCCTTCGGTACGACCCGCACAACGGGATGGGAAAAACCTACCTGAAAAGTCAGCTTTCCGCCCTGCTCTTTGACATTATAACCGGTACCATATATTTCCATCTTCTTTTCAAAGCCCTTACTGATTCCAGTGACCATATTAGCAATCAAAGCACGCATAGTACCATGCATCTGTTTGGCCTCACGGCTTTGGGGACGTTCATTTACAACCGTTATTTCCCCGATAGTACTGTCAATTTCTACATTTATGGGGGGCTGGCAATCCATCTGAAGCTCGCCCAGCGAACCTGACACTTTGATACGCCGGCCATTCTTCTCGACCTTCACGCCCTGAGGAATAATAATTGGTTTTTTTCCGATACGGCTCATTAGCTTACCGTGCACACTATCTCGCCGCTGACATTGGCCTCGCGGCAGCTTCTATCACTCATTACACCTTTACTTGTTGAAACAATCGCTATACCCATACCACCTAAAACACGTGGTAACTTGTCAACAGACGAATAAATTCGGCAGCCGGGCTTGCTTGTCCTTGTTATCTCATTAATAATAGACTGACCTTCACGATCATATTTTAGAGTAATTCTCAGGATTCCCTGCTTGCCGTCATCGATTCGGTCGACATCTTCAATGTAACCTTCCTTCTTCAAAACGGCTGCTATACCTTCGCATATATTCGACGCTTTAATGTTAACCGAACTTTTATTTACACGCACAGCGTTACGAATTCTTGTCAACATATCAGCTATCGGATCACTCAAACTCATAAATTTATACCCCTTGCTTCGCGGCCTCTATATAAGGGCGACGAATCACCAACTGGCTTTTCTCACTCCCGGTATTTTTCCTTCGTTAGCTAAGGTTCTAAAACAAATGCGACAAATCTTGAATTTGCGATAAACAGCCCTGGACCTTCCACAAAGCTGACATCGCGTATATTGCCTGACTCGAAACTTCTGCTTCTTTTCCGCCTTGTTTTCCAGTGCTTTAGTTGACATCTATATGTTCCAAAATAACCTTATTTATTTCGCCTGCGACCGTCAATTATTACCGCTCCGTCGTTTTCGACCTGAACGGCATACCAAATAAAGACAGCATTTTCCTTGCTTCCTCGTCAGTTCCCGCCGTTGTCACCAATGTTATATTCATACCCTGCTGAGACTCAATTTTTGCCGGATTGATTTCCGGGAAAACACTCTGTTCGACCAGGCCCATCGAGTAATTACCTCTACCGTCAAAACAGTTCGGATTAAGTCCCCGAAAATCTCTTACCCGTGGAATTGCAAGATTTATAAGCCTATCCATAAATTCATACATCCGCACACCGTGCAGAGTGACTTTCAAGCTGGTTTCCATGCCCTGACGCACTTTAAAACCTGCAACACTTTTTTTAGCTTTACAGACGGCCGGCATTTGGCCCGAAATCATTGTCAAGTCATTTTTGGCAAATTCAAGGAACTTTTTATCCTGAGCCGCCTTACCTACACCCATAGAGATAATGACCTTTTCCATGCGGGGCACAGCCATAGGATTCTTGTAGCCGAACTCCTTCGTCAATTCCGGAACTACCTTGGACTTATATAAATCTTTTAAACGTGCCATACTTCGTAATTCGCTACTATCAATGCACTACTTCGCTCGTTTAACAATATCGCCTTTGCCGCCGTCCTTGAAAACTTTCTGCTTACTTCCATCCTCACTAACTTTGTAGCCAACTCTACTGCCCTTTGAGCTCTTGGTGCTGAGAGGCAGCACACTACTTATGTGCATCGGCTGCTCAATATTGATGCGACCTCCCTGGGGACTTTTGCGAGAAGGCCGAACGTGCTTTTTCGCTATATTTTGTCCCTGAACCACAACCTTATTCTTTTTGAGGATGACACGCAATACCCTGCCGGTGGCTCCTTTATGGTCACCTGCTATAATTTGAACCATATCGCCTTTTTTTATATGTAGTGCCATCTTTCTTTCTCGTATTTCGTTTCAAACCACCATTTAGACTACTTCACTTGCCAGTGAGATAATCTTCATATAATTTTTTTCACGCAGCTCGCGAGCAACCGCACCGAAGATTCTCGTTCCTATCGGATTACCTTCATTGTCAATCATCACTGCGGCATTGCTATCGAACCTTACATAGCTACCATCAGAGCGCTTCAGAGGACTCCTGGTGCGAATAATAACGCATTTATGAACTTTCTTGTCGTCCAACTGGCAGGTCGGCAGCGATTTTTTTATAGCAACACAAACGATATCTCCTACTGTAGCCACGGGTCGAGTCTTTCTACCACGAGAACCACCTTTTCCAAGAACCTTGATGCACAATGCCAACTTCACACCTGAGTTGTCGGCTATATCCAACATTGTTTCCTGCTGAACCACCTTATTCCCCGTCGTATTTAGCTACACGTTTTTATTTCGTCTGCCAAACTCACTTGATTACACGTCTGGGCCTTTTTTAAGCCGACTTTTCCACAATCCTCACAAGGCGCCAACTCTTGGTCTTACTATGAGGGCGACATTGCGCAATCTCAACAACATCACCTACACCGGCCTTGTTGTGTTCGTCGTGGACGCCGAGTTTTGTTCTACGCTTTACATATTTCCCATATTTCGGATGCCTGACCTTGAAATCAATGGCAATTTTGATGCTTTTGTCACCACTATTGCTTATTACCACACCGGTTACAGTTTTTAATTTTCGGTCCTGCATCTTTGATTCCTATTTTATGCCCTGAGAGACCGCACTGCATACAGAGTATTTTAATATTGTCATTCCCATATATGCAGCAATGCAGTCTCTTTTCCTTTTTATTACAGTTTCTTCTCTGCGCCCTCAGCGTTCTCAGCGATTAATTTTTCGCTATTTTCACGCAATATTGTTTTAACCCTGGCAATTTCACGCCTGACATTAATTGCAGCTTTTGAATTCTCCATTTTTTCCGTAACCGCCTGCGAGCGCAAATCAAACAAATGTCTCTTTAGCTCTTCGAGATTGCTCTCAATCTCATCCTGGCTCATTTCGCGGTAATACTGCGCTTTCATCTCAATCTTTCTTTTTTGCCACAAAGGCACCAAAACACTAAGGTTTCATCATATTTATTTTTTTAAACTCTCAAATTTCTTCGGGACTTCGCGTCTTTGTGGCTGAAATTCCTTATTATAACGAATGTCTTCGCCTAATAAATCTACACCTGATTGGCATTTTATGAGCGACCCTGACCAGGGCCTGCTTTGCCACATCCTCACTTACTCCACCGATTTCAAACATAACCTGGCCGGGCCTGACTCTGGCAACCCAAAATTCAGGTTCACCCTTACCCTTGCCCATTCTGGTTTCCAACGGTTTTGAACTTACCGGTTTATGCGGAAACAGCCTAAGATAGACTTTGCCTTCACGATGCAAAAAATGAGTAGCTGCAACTCGGCCGGCTTCAATATGCCTGGCAGTTATCCAGCTTCTTTCCAGGGCCTGCAGGCCGTATTCGCCAAACGCCACAAAATTGCCTCTGGTGGCATTACCCTTCATTCTGCCGCGCTGGCTCTTACGGAACTTAACTCTTTTCGGCATCATTGCCATTATCTTAGGTCCTCACAAACAGCGTTTAATCTGTCGTTTTACCTTTTTGCGAAGGCGGAGCCTTCACTTTCAATTCACTATCCACTGCAGAACCGCTTTCTTTGGTACTGCCCTGTTCGGCGGCACCGGCTTCTGTCGGCACGACAACACTATTATTTTCGATTGTGCCTTTGCTCTTTCGTACAGTTGCCGCTTTAGGCCTGCCATGCCTCCGTGCCGGACCAGTTCGCCTCGGCATGCCGGCCCGACGACGCGTTCCCAACTCAACCTCCTCGCCGAATTTGCCTTTATAAACCCAAACCTTAACACCAATCGCCCCATACGTCGTTCTTGATGTCGCCACAGCGTAATCTACATTGGCATCCAAAGTATGCAGCGGGATAGAACCAAGCTTCTGTGTTTCTCTGCGTGCCATCTCTGAGCCTGCCAGCCGTCCGGAGCAAATAATCTTAACTCCTTTAGCTCCGGCGTTCATTGCCGACTCACAATACTGCTTCATTGTACGCCTGAATGAGGCCCGCTTACTCAACTGCTCAGCGATTGATTCTGCCACAAGTGTTGCATTGAGGTCGGGTTCCTTTATCTCGATGACATTAACGGCTACTTTTCGACCGGTTATATCTTCAAGCTCCTCTCGCAATCTATCAACCTCACCACCTCTTGGCCCGATGACCACACCGGGCCTGCCGCTGTGCAGTGTTACTTTGACTTCGTTGCGAGTCCGGATTACTTCAATCTTTGCAACAGCACCTTTGGGCAAATTACGATTAAATTTAGTGTCAACATATCTGCGGATTTTCTGGTCCTCGACGAGAAATTTGCCGTAATCAGCCTTTGGAGCAAACCAGGTACTCTTCCATCCAAGTGTTATTCCTGTTCTAAAACCTATTGGCGATACTTTCTGACCCATAGTTTCGTATCTCGTATTGAGTTTTTGCCTTTCACCTTCTTTTTCAAGCTTGTGTCACCGTAATATGTATATGACAGGCCTTTTTAGAAATAGGATGCGCTCTGCCCCTGTCTTTTGGTATCCATCTTTTTGTGCCGATGCGGACTCCGGCATCATCAACTCGGGCACTACTGACGTATAGATTATCTACATCAGCCTGCTGCTCATCGGCATCGGCGACGGCAGTTTTCAAAACCTTGTCAATCACTGCTGCTGCACGTTTTCGAGTGAACTTCAAGATATCCATCGCGTCCTGAACACTTCGTCCGGTTATTAACTGTGTAACGAGTCTGGCCTTGCGTGCCGAAAACGGAGCAAAACGATAAGATGAACGCCAATCCATCAAATCATTTACTTCAGCCGATAAAGCAGCCGCCAGGCGTCGAATATCATCTGTTCGCGGCCTGGGCTTAAAAAGGCCTTTCTGCCAGTTCTTAGCAGCCACCAGAGACTCTTTCTCATCAAGTCCGGGGCCGGCAATCTGTTTGGCCAATTGCCCCAAACTCATCTGTCGTCGTTGACAAAGCTCTTTTAATTTATCAGCACTTAACATAACTCGTAACTTACGAACCGGTTAACCGGAAAATTGTTAATCCGGTACTCAACATTTAAATCTTCACAAAACTATTTTATTTTCTTACTTGAATGTCCTTTAAAAGTCCTTGTGGGCGAGAATTCTCCCAATTTATGTCCCACCATATCCTCGGTAACAAAGACCTTATGAAATATTTTGCCGTTATGGACCATAAAGGTAAAACCCACAAACTCCGGAATTATCGTACATCTTCTCGCCCAGGTCTTGATTGGCTCACGAGAGCCGGAGTCTACTTGCTTGTTGACCTTGGCAATAAGCTTCTCATCAACGTATGGCCCTTTTTTAAGAGATCTACCCATTTTTCTGTTTCTCGTATCTCGTCAAGCTTTACTACGCCTGGCGCTTCTACAGAACTAATTGTCCCTGCCGTTTATTTTTACGTCTCCGAATAATTCGTTTATTACTGGGATTACGCCGATTCCTTGTTTTTCCACCTTTTGCCAGCACACCCTTCGGCGAACAGGGATGCCTCCCACCACCTCGATGACCTTCTCCGCCGCCCATCGGGTGATCAACAGGATTCATCGCATTACCACTTACATGGGGTTTCCGCCCTATATGTCGTTTTCGCCCGGCTTTACCAATCCGTATATTTTGGTGATCAGGATTGCCCAGCCGGCCAATCGTAGCGCGACACTCCCTGCGAAGCATCCGCATTTCGCCGCTTGGCAAAACAACAGTTACCCAATCACCTTCTTTGGCCACGATTCTTGCGGCATTTCCGGCGCCCCTGACCAGCTTTCCACCCTTGCCCGCATTCATTTCGATATTATGAATCTCGAGGCCGGCGGGAATCGCCGCCAGCGGCATCGCATTACCTATCTTTGGCTCACAAGTAGGCCCGCTCTCCAAACAATAGCCAACCTTTACACCCTGCGGTGTCAATATATATCTTTTCTCGCCGTCGGCGTAGTGCAGCAGAGATATGAAACAACTTCTGTTGGGATCGTACTCAATCGTTGCCACCTTTGCGGGGATACCATCTTTGTTACGTTTGAAATCGATAATACGGTAAATTTTTCTTGCCCCTCCACCTCTGAACCGCGAGGTAATAACACCATGATGATTTCTACCCCCCGTCTTCTTTATTCGCCTGCAGAGAGACTTCTCCGGCTTCGCAGTCGTCAGTTCTGCATAATCATTCACAGAACTGTTTCTGCGTCCTGCACTTGTCGGTTTATAAACTCGAATACCCATTTCACTCGTCTCTCGTATTGCGTATTTCGCTTAGAACAAATCTATATGAAAGTCCGGCTCCAAAAATACAACGGCTTTTTTCCAGCTCGGCGTACTGCCGGAATTCCTGCCCCTTTGGCGAAGTTTTCCTCTGCGGTTAGCTGTTCTAACTTTGCGGACCTTAACACTATATATTTTTTCCACAGCATTTCTTATCTGGACTTTATTGGCACTTTTATTTACCTGAAAAGAGTATGCACCCTTCGTATTCGCAAAGTGTACACCCTGCTCCGTAATTAAAGGGCGAATTATGATATCATAGTTGTCTATAGTAATTGCCATTAACTTCCACCTGCCTCATCTTTACTAAGGAGGGACAAAAACACATCTTTTGTTATCAGCATCTTACGGTGGTTGCAAATATCACCGGCATTCAGTTCAGCTACAGGCATAACCGAGACTTTCGGAATGTTCTTAGCTGACCTATATAGATTGTCGTCAAAATCGCTAATTGTGACAAGGCAACTGTCTTTCGAAAGAATCTTCAAATTGGACATCATACTTATGAAATCCCCGGTATGTGGCTTTTCAAAGTCAAGTCCATCCACGACCACAACGTTGTTACTCAAAAGTTTAGCCAATATTGCCGAGTCTCTGGCCAATCTTCTCTGCTTTTTGGGCATACGTTTGCGGAAATTTCTAACGCTCTTGGCAAAAGTTACTCCCCCACCGACCCTTTTGCCTGTTCTTCGGTTACCGACACGCGCAGAGCCCGTACCTTTTTGTCTAAAGAGCTTTTTACCCGAACCGGTAACCATACTTCTACTCTTTGTTGCGGCTGTTCCTACACGCTTGTTAGCCTGATACATAACAATCGCCTGCTTGAGCAGAGGATATCTGACCGTGCCGCCCAAAGCTGACTCATCAATCTTCAGGCTATCAACCTCCTGTCCCTCTTTGTTGTAAACAGCCAAGTCAATCATCTCACTCATTTCGCTCCACATCAGGCCTTTTTTGCGCTCCGAACCAGACAATAGCCACCTGCAGGCCCGGCTACAGCACCTTTGACTACCAACAAATTTTTCTCTTCGTCTATTGAGATTAGTTTATGGTTTTTTGTGGTAACACGTCGATTACCCATATGCCCTGGCATCTTTTTGCCCCTTTTGGGCTTTCCGCCATGACCTGCATCGCTTGCAAAACTTGATATTGAGCCAGGCGCTCTGTGTTTTCGTTCTGTTCCGTGAGAAGCAGGGAAACCGCCGAAGCCGTGCCGTTTCATCACGCCGGCAAAACCTTTACCTTTACTGGTACTCACAACATCGACAAATTTATTCTCCGCAAAAACTGAAACTGTGATAGAATCCCCGGCTTTGTACTCCGGCTCTGTATCATCAGGCAGTCGCATCTCTCTGATAAACTTCTTTTGTGTCGTATTAGCTTTCTGAGCATGTCCAACCTGCGGATTCTTTCTGCGCGAGGACTTTACATCATCGAAACCCAACTGAAAGGCATTGTAGCCGTCAGTTTCGGCCGTTTTTACCTGCATAACGACACAGGGGCCGGCTTGTATGACCGTAACAGGCAGCAGATTTCCTGTTTCGTCATAGACCTGAGTCATTCCAACTTTTTTTCCCAACAACATTTCCATTATTTCGTCGCTCGTTGTCCGAATCACCGGTTACGCCTTTATCTTTACGAAGACGCCTGCCGGCACTACCAGGCGGTTCAACACCTCGACCGTTCGTGCATTGGCCTCATGGATATCAATCAGACGCTTATGAGTTCTCAACTCAAACTGCTCACGTGACTTCTTATCAATGTGAGGACTCCGTAAAACGGTATATCTTTCAATCCGTGTAGGCAGCGGCACGGGCCCACTTACACGGGCATTTGTCTTTCGAGCATGCTCCACTATCTCTTTAGCAGAAGCATCAAGAGCCCTGTGGTCGTAGGCCTCCATTCTAATTCTTATTCTTTCGCTCTCAGCCATAACTTCTCTCTACACCTATGAAGGATAGTATTCTTATCATAAAATCATACTTAAGACTCATAAAACCCTGAAAAATATTAACTTATAAACCAAATGAAAGATAAAAAAACTCTCACGTATGGCGTATAATTCTCAGATTATCAGCCAAATTAACGTTGCTTGTTTTTGGCAGGAAAGGCTTTTTACTTGATTATTGACTTAAGTCCCGATTGCAATCTTCAACGACCAATTATCAAATTCGCCTTCCTTAAGAATCCGGGTTCAGACCACTCTGTGGCCCATCCAAAGCCATTTTTCGGCCTTGGCACACCCTCAGGTGAAATGAAACACCTTTCAAAAACCATCCATGACCACAACATTATAGGTATGCTACAGCCTACACTTGTTTACGCAAAGTCATCCTTGACAATGCTCGCTACGGCTAAAACCTGCACTTTTAACATATAAACCAGTTAATATCAATAAATATTTGAAAAAAACAAAGAAAAATATAAAAAAATCAAAATTATTTAAAAAACTATTTGCCTGGCAATCTGTTCCGGAACCTTACCATAGCTCAAAGGCTCCATAGTAAAGGTACCACGCCCTGCTGTGGCACTTCTAATTTCGCTGGAATACCCAAACATTTCCGCCAGAGGCACTTTAGCATCAATTACCCTCATATTTCCATGGATCCTACAATCTGTTATCAATCCCCTTTTTCCCAATAAACTGCTCTGTACGGACCCAAAAAAAGCTTCCGGGGCTATTGCCTGAAGCCTCATTATCGGCTCCAGTAAAACAGGCCCTGCCTGGCCGAGGGCTTCTTCTACCGCAATTGCAGCAGCCTGCTCAAAAGCCAAATCCGAAGAATCCACTGAATGATATGAACCATCAATCAGCGTAACTTTAATGCCCATAACAGGATAGCCTGCCAAAACACCGGTCCCGAGAGCATCCCTTGCCCCCCTTTCCACAGCAGGGATATATTCTCTTGGTACGGCGTTGGACACCACTTTGCTTTCAAATTCAATATCGCGGCTCGGCAGACCTTCTTCCGTTAACAACGGCTCAACCAATAAAACAACATGGCCGTATTGGCCATGACCGCCGGTCTGACGTATGAATTTGCCCACTGCCTTTGCCGTTTTCGTAATGGCTTCCTTGTAGGCCACTCTCGGCTTGCCAATTCTGACATCAACACCTTTTTCCCTTATCAGCTTGTGCTGGAGTATCTCAAGATGCAACTCACCCATTCCGCTTATGATTGTCTGGCCTGTTTCGGGATCCACTTTCGAGACAAAAGTGGGGTCTTCACGCTTCAAATCAGCCATAGCATCTGCCAATTTCACCTTATCTACCGTGGTTTTTGGTTCTATCGACATATTGATAACTGTCTGAGGAAATGTAATGCTCGGCAGACAGACGGGGTTTTTGGATTCACAAATCGTATCGCCTGTCAGAGTCTGTTTTAGCCCCACGACTGCAACAATATCTCCAGCACCGGCAGAGGCTAAGATTTTTCGCTCGTCGGCGTGCATCTCAAATATTCGGGTAATATTTTCCCTTTTGTTACGATTCGTATTCAAAACTCTGCTGCCGGACTTTAACGTACCTTGATAAATCCTTAGAAAGCTCAAATCTCCGTGCACATCACTTGTAATCTTAAATGCAAGGGCAACCAGGCTGCCATTTGGGTCACATTTAATCGTTATCTTCTTTTTCTCATCGCCCGGCTTATGTCCGACAAGAACTGGTTTGTCCAACGGCGAAGGCAAATACGCCAGGACACTGTCAAGCAGTTTTTGCACGCCGATATATTTCAGAGCCGAACCGACAAATACGGGATGAAGTTTATTGCTTAAAGTTCCTTTTCTGATCGCTCTATGAATTATTTCATCACTAATCGCCTTATCATGGACGTAATTATCCATCAACTCCGCATCTACTTCAGCCGCAAGCTCTATCATCCTGTTTCTTTGTTGCTCGGCAGTGTGGCGTAATTCGGCGGGAATTTCAGTCTCCTCAAAAGTTGCTCCCAACTCTTCAGTCTTGTAGAAAACCGCTTTGTATTTAATCAGGTCTATTATACCTGCAAAAGAGTTTTCGGCTCCGATAGGAATCTGTAACAGAATCGGATTGGCGAGGAGTTTATCGCGAATAGAGTCGACGGTCATCTCGAAATCAGCGCCGATTTTGTCCATCTTGTTCACAAAACAAAGTAAAGGCAGAACATATTTTTGTCCCTGCCTCCAGACGGTTTCGCTCTGAGCCTGAACGCCTTCACTGGCGTCAAAAACAGCTATAGCGCCATCAAGAACACGGAGCGACCTTTCTACCTCAGCGGTAAAATCAATGTGGCCGGGCGTGTCGATAAGATTAACTTCAAAATCCTTCCAGGGACACTTTGTCGCCGCTGAAGTAATAGTAATGCCTCTTTCCTGCTCTTCTTCCATAAAGTCCATAACAGCAGTGCCGTCGTGGACTTCGCCCATTTTGTAGGTTTTTCCCGTATAGTAAAGTATACGCTCGGTTATGGTCGTTTTACCGGCGTCAATATGAGCCATAATTCCAATATTACGCAATTTTCCCAATCTACTGGGCATAATCAATGCCTCGTTTCTTATGATACAGTCCCGAAAGTCCCAAGGGCGACGCCCTTTGGCGGGATGCCCCTTGGCATTTACGAATAAAAAAACTGCCACGGTCATCTCATTAACGCACCGTGGCAGTAATAAACCGACGAATCTTACCAGGCAAAATGAGCAAATGCCTTATTAGCTTCAGCCATTCTATGAATATTCTCCCGTGTTGTCATCGCACTTCCACGTTTATTATAAGCATCCATCAATTCGGAGGCCAGACGCTCACACATCGGTTTTCCTTTCTTGGCCCTGGCCGATTGCAGTATCCACCTAAATGCAAGTGACTGCTGACGTTTCGAGCTTACCTGCATCGGCACCTGATAACTGGCACCGCCGACACGTTTGCTGCGAACCTCAATCAGCGGTTTTACATTATTTACCGCTGTCTCAAACACTTCAAACGATTCGCAGTCATTTAACTTTTTGGCAATAATATCCATAGCACCATAAAAAACCTTCTGCGAGGTACTTTTCTTACCGCCCCACATCATACAGTTAATAAACTTCGAAACCAGTTTGCTGTTATACTTTGGGTCAGGTTTTAATTGTTGTTTTGAAGCAGTAAAACTCTTCATAGTTCTTAGTCCTTCGTTCATAGTTCCTCGATGAACACACACCAATGAACAATGAACTATTTTTGTTTTTTAGCACCATACTTACTTCTGCCCTGTTGTCGACCGGATACGCCGGCACAGTCAAGCACACCACGAATAATATGATACCGAACACCCGGCAAATCTCTGACTCGGCCTCCGCGAATTACAACTGTGCTGTGTTCCTGGAGGTTGTGGTCAATGCCCGGTATATAAGCAGTAACCTCCTTGCCGCTGGTGAGTCTAACACGAGCAATCTTTCGCAAAGCTGAGTTCGGCTTCTTGGGTGTTTGGGTCCTTACAATCAGACAAACACCTCTTTTTTGAGGCGAACCGCTAATATCAGATATACGTTTTCGACCCTTTGACTTTGCTCTTGGACGTCTAACTAACTGGTTTATAGTAGGCATAATCCACTTCCGATTTCAATCTTCGAATTTCAACTGATTCCCAAAGCTTCCTTAACAGCAGCCTCTGCTTTCGCTTCTGCCTCTTTTTCTTCCTTTGCTTCCGCAAATTCCTTCGGCAGCGGCGCTGCAACAAGGTGTTTAACCTTCATTTCAAGATACGGCTTAAAAGCGGTGCCGGCCGGTATCAAATGGCCGAGTATGACATTCTCTTTCAAGCCGGTCAAACCATCAATTCTACCAGCTAAAGAAGCCTCAGTCAAGACCTTGGTCGTTTCCTGGAAACTGGCCGCTGCGATAAAACTATCCGACCACAGCGATGCCTTTGTTATTCCTAAAAGCAACGTCTGAGCTGTTGCGGCCTTTGGTTTTCTGCCCTTAGCCGGAGTACCGCCTATCAATTCTATCTTTTCATTGATACTGGCAAGTCCTTTCTTGTCGATAATCTGACCTTCCTCCAAATCAGTTGTATCTCCGACGCTGGAAATCCTGAGACTGTTGGCCAAACTTTCATTCGCTTTTCGGAATACAAACTTATCAACTACCTCACCCGGCAAAAAAGAGCTGTCGCCGACAGATTCAATACTAACCTTTCGCATCATCTGAGCACAAATAATTTCAATGTGCTTATCATTGATATTAACATTCTGTGAACGGTAAACATTTTGAATCTCCGAAATCAGATACTTCTGCAATGTTTCTTCGCCTCTTATTCGCAGAATATCGTGCGGTACTAATGGGCCATCTGTCAGGGCGTCTCCGGCCTCTGTGTAATCAGCGGTGTGGACATTAAGGTGTCTGTCTCGTGGAACGTGGTGTTCTTTCTCCATTCCGGACTCTGAACGTATAATAATGGTCATTTTGCCCTTGCGTTTATCACTTCGCAGCTCGACTCGGCCGCTAATCTCAGCCATTGCAGCAGGGCCCTTGGGCTTGCGTGCTTCGAATACTTCAGTAACTCTGGGAAGACCACCCGTGATATCCTGCGTTCCACCGGTGGCTCTGGGTTGATGAGCAAGCAACTGGCCCGCCTGGACCTGCTGGCCTTCTACAACTTCGATTCTGGCACCCGCAGGCAGATAGTGGACATCGAGTATTTTCCCGCTGGCATCTTCTATGATAATTTGGGGATGCTTGTCGCCTTTATGTTCGATCACAACAGGCCTGCTGATCTGTCCTTTTCTCTCTTCTTCAATTCCAATCGTCTCGCTTTCGATGATATCTACAAAGCGAATAAGGCCGGGCGCTTCGGCCAAAATTGGTGTACGGTGTGGGTCCCATATGAATAACACGGCTCCGTTCTTTACCTTCTGACCATCTTCAACCAAAACGGTGGAACCATAGGGCACTTTGAATTTGTCAAGCTCTCTGTCCTTGGTGTCAAGAAGAGCTATCTCACCGTTGCGTTTCAGCGCAACTATCTGGGTACTCCCATCATCCCGCTTGAAAGAAACCGCATTTATATCGCGATACTGAATCTTTCCCGAATGTGTGGCCTTCTGTTCGCGTTCAAGAATAGCTCTGGAAGCAACGCCGCCGGTGTGGAAAGTACGCAATGTCAACTGGGTGCCGGGCTCACCGATTGACTGCGCGGCGACAATGCCAACGGCCGAACCTTCCTCAACTAATTTTCCCGTACTCATATCCCAACCATAACACTTCGCACAAATACCAAAAGGACAGTCACAAGTCAGCGGGCTCCTGACCCTGATAGCATCAAGGCCTAAAATTTCAATCTTTACTGCTGCTTCCTGTGTAATAACTTCGTTCTCGCGAACGACCATTTCATCGGTAATCGGGTTACGAATATTATCCCTGGCGGTTCTGCCGATAATAAGTTGAGAAAGCGGCACATCAATTTGCTCGCCTCTGCTGACCGTGCTTTTTGTGATTCCCTGCAAGGTTTGGCAATCGTGTTCGGTGATAATCAGATTCTGGGCCACATCGATAAGTTTTCGGGTAAGATAACCGGAATTGGCTGTCTTCAACGCGGTATCAGCCAGCCCCTTACGCGCTCCATGCGTAGAGCTAAAATACTCAAGGACGGTCAGGCCCTCGCGGAAGTTTGACTTGATAGGTGTTTCGATAATCTCACCGCTTGGTTTAGCCATCAACGCCCGCATTCCCGCAAGCTGCTGAATCTGGTCCACACTTCCTCTTGCACCGGAATCGCTCATAAGGTATATGGGATTCAGATACGGCGAGCCATCCTCGTTGGTATCTTCTTTAAGGCCGCGCATCATTTCATTTGTAACTGCAACGCGGGCATTAGTCCAGGCATCGATAACCTGATTATACCTTTCACCCTCGGTCAGGACACCGTTAGCATAGTTTTTCTCGATTCTGCCGACCTTCTTTTCTGTCTCGTCGATAATTTCCGGTTTTTTTGCCGGTATCTTCAGGTCCGTAATACCAAAGCTCAAGCCTCCAAGTGTAGCATACTTGAAGCCTAAATCCTTTATTTTATCAAGAAGGTCTATGGTCTCACGACTGCCGGCTAATCCGAAACAGTCACTAATCACTCCGCTCAATCTTTTCCCATCCAAAGTCATATTGTAAAACGGCGTTCCTGCAGGAAGCATGTCGTTAAATATGCACCGACCAACCGAAGTTTCAATTGTAGTCGGTCTCACTTCTGTTGGTTCATAGCTTTCCGTTTTTGAACTACGAATCCCAAGGTTTGAACTCACAACCGGTTTATCAATTCTTACTTTAATCTTTTCGTGCAAACCGATTTTGCCCACTTCATAGGCCATCATCGCCTCGAAAGAGTCTTTGAATGCCGAAATTTTAACGGTAGACTCAACAACATGCTCGTATTCCCTCTCCATATAGGTCAAATAATAGTTACCCATCACCATATCCTGAGACGGTCCAACCATCGGTGAGCCATTTGCCGGCGAAAAAATATTGGAGGTGGCCATCATTAAGATATGAGTTTCAGCTTGCGCTTCGACACTGAGCGGCAGGTGCACAGCCATTTGGTCGCCGTCAAAGTCAGCGTTGAATCCCTTGCAGGCCAACGGGTGAAGCATAATCGCATTGCCTTCTACAAGGATAGGCTCGAAGGCCTGAACGCCCATTCGATGAAGCGTAGGAGCACGGTTGAGAAGAACCGGATGCTGATGAATGACTTCTTCGAGAACATCCCAGACGGGGTCATCGCACCGCTCAATCATTCTCTTGGCGCTCTTAATCGTATCGGCAAGCCCGTGCATCCGCAGTTTTCGAATAATGAAAGGCTGATACAACTCGAGAGCTATTTTCTTTGGCAGGCCGCATTGGTGGAGTTTTAGATTAGGCCCTACTACAATCACGGACCGAGCGGAGTAATCTACCCGTTTGCCAAGCAGGTTCTCACGGAATCGGCCCTGTTTGCCCTTAATCATATCCGTCAGGGACTTTAGAGGCCGATTATTACTGCCGAGTACCGGTCTGCGGCAGCGCCCGTTGTCAAGCAGTGAATCGACTGCCTGCTGAAGCATTCTTTTCTCGTTACGGATAATTACATCGGGAGCATTAAGGTCTATGAGTTTTTTTAGCCGGTTGTTGCGATTGATAATTCGCCGATAAAGGTCGTTTAAGTCGCTGGTTGCGAAATTACCTCTTTCAAGAAGAACCAAAGGACGCAAATCCGGTGGGATAACAGGAATAACTTCAAGCACCATCCACTCAGGCTTGTTACCGCTGTTTTTGGCTTCGTTGACAATCTTAAGGCGTTTCGTGAGATCTTTGATTTTCTGCTTGCTGTTGGTCTTGGATATAGCCTGCCGCAACTCAATGCTCAAGGCATTAAGGTCAAGATTTATCAATAGTGCCCTGATCGCATCAGCGCCCATTGAGGCCTTAAATCCTTCCGTAACATATTTTTTCATCGCCTCACGGTATTCTTCTTCGCCAAGCAGTTGTCCCATCTTCAACGGACTCTGGCCAGGGTCAGTAACAACATAGTCCTGGAAATATATTATTTTCTCCAGGTCCACCGCTTTCATTGCCAAAAGCGTACCAATGCGATTAGGTATGGCTTTGTAAAACCATATATGCACGACCGGTGCCGCAAGATTAATATGTCCCATTCGCTTGCGGCGAACACGACTATGCGTGACTTTGACTCCACAGCGGTCGCAAATTATCCCCTTAAACTTGGTACCTTTATACTTGCCGCAGGCACACTCCCAGTCCCTCTCCGGACCGAAAATTCGCTCACAGAACAATCCATCCTTCTCCGGCCTATAAGTACGGTAATTGATAGTCTCCGGCTTGCGTACTTCCCCAAAAGACCAGCTGCGAATATCATTCGTGCTGGCCAATGAAATCTTTACCGAACCGTAATCATTAATACGATCGTAAATACTTTCATACATTTAAAGCTTCCCCTAATCGACTATTATACTTTTTTGCTTCTTCCGAAGAATCAATAATCCATCCTACAATGCGGCGATTCCAAGCCGCTTCTTCTCAAGCTGGATATTCAATCCCAGACCTCTTAATTCATTGCATAGTACGTCAAAAGACAGCGGTGTACCCGCCTCGAGGACGTTTTGTCCTTTGACCATTGATTCATAGATTTTTGTCCGGCCCTCAACATCATCGCTTTTGACTGTTAACATCTCCTGCAGAGTATAAGCAGCTCCGTAGCCTTCTAAGGCCCACACTTCCATTTCACCAAATCTTTGGCCGCCGGTTCTGGCCTTTCCACCTAACGGCTGCTGTGTAATCAGACTATACGGGCCAGTTGCCCTGGCGTGGATCTTATCATCAACAAGATGATGCAGTTTCATCATGTATATGTATCCAATGGTGGCAGTTTGGTCGAAAGGTTCACCTGTCCTGCCATCATATAATTGGGTCTTCAAAGCCGACGGGACATTTATAAAGAACTCATCATCAGGCGGTACTTCTGCTCTTTTTTCCAACTCAGCCTTTCGCTGCGCCATTCGCTCATTTGCTTCCTCTGTCAATTCCAGGATATCATCCTCAGTAGCACCATCGAATACCGGTGTAACAGCGTTAAAGCCCAACACCCTCGCCACCCAGCCAAGATGCGTTTCCAATATCTGGCCGACATTCATTCGGCTCGGCACGCCGAGAGGATTTAGTAATATGTCGAGACTCGTGCCATCTTCGAGAAACGGCATATCCTCTTCCGGCATAATCTTGGCAACCACACCCTTGTTACCGTGGCGTCCGGCTACTTTATCACCGATTGATAACGTCCTTTTGGTTGCAACATAAATTTTTACCATTTGTAATACGCCGCTGGGTAGTTCATCACCGTGTTTTAAACTATCAGACCTTCGTTTCTTTTCTTCCTGAATTTCAGTAATCTTGCTCCAGAATTGATCGACGATCTTCTGTACGCCTTCTCTGGCCGAGGCGGGCCTGACCCACTTAATATTAAAGTTTTCTACCTGCTCATAAACAACCTCATCATCGGGGCTCTGCCCGACTTTCTGACGTGTGGATGTATCGACGATATTGAGGTCGAATTTCTTATGGATAGTTTCGATCATCTGCCTGAAAACCAGACACTCTTTGGCCTTCATCTCTTTTTCATAGCGTTTTATATCGGCTGCCAGTGCCTTCTTTTCTTCCTCGCTGGCCGCCCCGCGTCGTGTAAACCGTTCTGTTTTTTTTACTACTCCTTCATACCCGCTGGGCAGTTCAAGTGAGTCATTCTTGACATCTTCGCCGGCTCTTCCAAATATAGCGTGCAGAAGTTTTTCCTCAGGAGTCAGTTCGGTCTTGCTCTTGGGTACCACCTTACCTACAAGGATATCACCGGTGCAAACTCTTGTTCCTTCGCGGACCACCCCATATTCATCAAGATTCCGCAGCGCCTTTTCGCTGACATTGGGAATATCACAGGTAAATTCTTCCTTGCCGAGACGGGTCTCGCGAACCTCAGCAGTAAATTCGTCTATGTGGATGCTGGTAAAGCTGTCATTCTTACAGAGCTTTTCACTAACAATAACGGCGTCCTCAAAGTTAAAGCCGTCAAACGAGACAAAACCCACAAGAATGTTTTTACCGAGCGCCAACACGCCGTTAGAGGTGCCCCCGCCATCTGCTATAATCTGTCCGGTCTGGACTTTTTCATCGAGCTTTACTATGGGCCTTTGATTAAGACAGGTTCTTTCATTCAATCCAACAAATTTGGAAAGCTTATATTCATCAGTGTGGTTAATGACTATGGTAGTTGAGTCAACTGCAGTAACTACGCCGCCTCTCTCAGCACGCACGACCATACTTGAGTTCTGCCCTACCAAATCCTCCATCCCAGTGCGAACCAAAGGCGGCTCCGTCTTCAGCAGTGGAACTGCCTGCCGCTGCATATTGGAACCCATCAAAGCTCGGTTTGCGTCATCATGCTGAAGGAATGGGATAAGCGAGGCCGAAACACCAACAATTTGCTTCGCCGAAACATCAACATAGTTAACCTCCTGGCCGGCCACCTGAGATAACTCACCGTGTTTCATAGCCAGCACCATCCCCTTCTGAATCTCATTTGTCTCCTGGTCAAATGTGTTCGGTGCTGCAATTACAGCCTTCATATCTTCATCGGCGCGCAAATAATCAACCTTGTCCGTAGCTTTACCATTTTCGACCCTTCGATAGGGCGTAAGCAGAAATCCATATTCGTCAACTGCAGCAAATATGGCTAATGAAGCGATTAAGCCTATATTTGTTCCTTCGGGAGTTTCAATCGGACAAACTCTACCGTAATGGCTGATATGCACATCCCGGACTTCAAAACCCGCTCGTCTTCTGTTCAAACCACCGGGGCCAAGAGCTGATAAGCGCCTTTCATGTGTCAATTGGCTTAAAGCATTGGTCTGGTCAACAACCTGGCTCAACTCACCCCTGCCAAAGAAATAGTTTATACTGCTCGATACGCTCTTGGAATTTACCAAATCCGCGATGCGCATCGGCTCGTCATCATCGGTTCTGGGCTTGAAGGTCATTCGCTCTTGAATGGTTTTGCGAAGTTTGAGCAGGCCTTTTCTGATTTCTTCCCCGGCCAGTTCCTCGATTGTACGCAGCCTTCTATTACCCAGGTGGTCGATGTCGTCGACCTCGCCCTCGTTGTTGCGAAGGGCTACTATGTATCTCATTGTGTTGAGGAAGTCTTCGGGACGAAGTGTCATCTCATTTTCGTCTACTGCCTGCTCGAACTTACGATTCAACCTGAACCTGCCGACTCGGCCAAGGCGATAGCGATTCGAATCGAAAAATTTCTCTTGAAAAAAAGTCTTTGCCTTCTCTTCGCTGGGCGGATTACCGGGTCTTAACCTCATATAAAACTTGAGCAGCGCCTGCTCGTGGCTTTGGCAATCGTCCTCTGCGACGGTATTTAGAAGAATCGGGTCCCGCACCACTTCGATAACTTCGACCGTACCCTTCTTGCTCTTTCCCCGTTTCTCAGAAACAACTTCTTCGACAATACCACACTCTGTCAATTCCTTTATTGCCCATTTTTTCAGCATATTATCGGCAGATAATCCGGCCGTAAAATGCAGTTTAAGTCGGGCCTGCAATCCCTGACCTTTAGGGTTTTTGTTTTTTCCCTCTCCAGCCAGACCGACATAACCATCTTTCACTTTGCCAGTTTTAATTTTCTTGAAGAAATATATCCCTTGCTCGTTAGTCTGTACTTTCGTATAGACATCTAAGTCTTCTATCTCTATCCAGTCTGAATCATCTTCCATCGCTTTTGTACATTCTCGGAAAAGTTCCTCAAGCCGAGAGTTCTTCTCGAACAGGCTTTTCACTTTCTTAATAGGCTTCAAACGTTTCTCGCCATTAAGGTCTGGACATCCGCCTTCCTTATGCTCATCCACAGCGTACCAAGCAAGTTTAGTCTCAAGTGCAGATAGTTCATCCTTTTCTAAGGTATAACCTTCTTTTTTAGTAACAACCCATTTAAATGCAAATCCACCGGTTGTTTTACATCCTTTGAGCATGTATTTTTTACGAAGGTTTTGTTTATTTTCCTTTACCCAATCACGTACTTCTTTGTCCCCACGAAGCCATCTATCGGCTTCGGGTTCGTCTTTGGCCTTTTTGGTCCGCTTTATCAAAGAGGAAGACCCACCGGAAGTAATATTGCTTTGCTGTATCAGAGTAACCTTGTCACCGATTTGGGTGCCGGCATCTACTATAACCTCACCCGTCTCTTTGTCCACAATCGGCCCAACCGCCCACATAGTAGGCGCCAATTCGGCCACAGGAACATTCTTTGTTTGGTAAAAGGCACGCAGGATACTCTCACTAGTACTGTGGTCCGGGTCTATTGCCCGTAGAAAAATTGTTGCCGGTATCTTGCTGGACTGATCAATTCTGACAACCAAAACATCTTTACGAGTAACACCTATCTCTATCCAACTGCCCCTTTCGGGAATAATTCTTACTCCGTGCAGTACCCTGTCGCCTTCTTTACTCTCGATAAGAAAATCGACACCCGGACTTCGGTGCAGTTGGCTGACAATGACCCGCACGGCACCATTGATGATAAACTCCCCACCGCCTATCATAACCGGCATCTCACCAAGATATATCCCCTGCTCAGCCACATCTTTACCATCCCTGCTGCGGAGCCTGCACCAGATTTTTAACGGGTAGCCATAAGTCAACCGCAACTGTCGGCACTCAACAGGCGTATGACGCGGCTTCTCCAGTTCATAGTAGAGATATTCCAAAGTTCGAGTATTATCATAACTCTGGATAGGGAATATCTCCTGAAACAGTGCTTCGAGCCCAACACGCTTTCTCTTGTTGGGGGCCACATTTCCCTGCAAAAAACGCTCGTAGCTCCTGTTTTGTATTGCCACAAGGTCCGGTATTTTAACAGCATCAGGGACTTTGCCAAAATTACGAACAGCTTGTCCAGTACTGGTCTTCAACATTACCAATCTCCCACATTAAATGTGCCAATTGCTTTTCCAGCACCAAAGATTGATGCCGGACGACTTGACTGTCCCCTCAATCTCGTCTCCCGTATTTCGTTAAGTGCAGCTTAGGACTTATAGTTCGATTCGCATTTCACGCTTTCTCTTTAGGCCAACTCAACAACTGCACCTGCAGCTTCAAGCTGCTTCTTGGCAGCTTCGGCTTCTTCCTTGCTCAAGCCTTCTTTGACCGGTTTGGGAACGTTGTCGACGAGGTCCTTGGCTTCCTTCAAGCCAAGCGTCGTCAAAGCTCTTACTTCTTTGATAACCTGAATCTTTTTATCACCGAACTCTTTCAGGATTACATCGAAGCTGGTTTTCTCTTCTTTCTCTTCCGCCTGTGCCTGCGGGGCAGGCCCTGCCATCATAACAGCACCGCCGGCAGCCGGCTCAATCCCATACTCCTCTTTAAGATAATCGCCCAGTTCTTTGGCCTGTAACAATTTCAGACCGGCGATTTTGTCACCGAGCTTTTTAATCTCACTACTCCATTTCTTCGTCTCTTTAGAATCCTGGGCCCCTTTTGCCTTTTTGGTCTCTTTTACTTCTTCTTTAACTTCCTCCTTTACCTGCTCTTTTACATCTTCTTTAGCGTTGTTTTTTGCTTGTTCCTTTTCTTCGGTTTTAGCCATTTCCAGTCAACTCCTATTCATCAACGCCTTGCGGTAGCCGAAACTCCACCGTTTCGTTTAACCCTTCACAGGGGCAGCCACACAGGCAACAATATTTCAAATCTCCCGACCTTGCTTAATAATTCAAGCTGCCTGCTTTTCAGCTCTTTCAATAATGGTCTTTATGCAACCTGCGATAATTCCGGCAGGGGCACCAATCACAGCAGCCAATCTTGCCGCTGGCGCCTGGACTAAAGCGACAATCTCGCCTTGTAATTCTATACGGCTCGACATTTTCGAAATTTGCTCTGCCTCTTCGGCATCTAAAGCCGAGCCCTCCAGAAAAGCTCCTTTAATTTCTATAACCGGCACTCTTCTACGCCATTCGGTAAGCTCTTTTGCAACGTCAACAATGCTGTCACCGCCATAAGCAATAGCACAAGGACCGCTGAACAAAGTCTCTGCCGATTCCATCTTCCGATTGCGTAATGCCTTTTTGAACAGCGAATTCCTTACCACCAATAACCTGATACCTTTTTCTTTAAGCTCGCCGCGAATCAGGTTATTTTCAACTCCGTCCACACCTTTAGTACTGACAACCAAAAAATCCTGGACATCTTCCTTGACAATCTTGTTTTCCAGTTCGGCCTGTAGCAATCCCTTGACGTATTTGCTCATCTTCTCACCTGTTTAATATCTTACAGCTCCTGGCTGTAAGGTCATTTCAAATTATCGAGTAATAGTATGTTTAAATACTCACCGTTACGCTTGGACTCATTGTCGCAGATATAGATACTTTTTTGATATATGTACCCTTTGCAGCCGCTGGTTTTATTTTCTTTATGTGTGAGATAAAAGCCTCGATATTACCAACCAGTTTTTCGGCCTCGAAGCTCTGCTTACCAACAACCGTGTGCACATTACCACCTGTATCGTTTCTAAACTCGACTTTGCCTGCGGCGAATTCAGCCACTGCTGTTATAACGTCACCGGTTACCGTACCATTTTTCGGTGACGGCATCTTTCCCTGGGGACCCAGAATCCGACCAAGCTTACCCACTTTGCCCATGACCTTTGGCGAGGCGATAGCCACATCGAAATCCATCCAGCCATCCGATATCTTCTTTATCAATTCATCGCAGCCGGCCTCAATAGCACCGGTCTTTTTAGCCGCTTCAACGTCAGCATCCTCGCAAAAAGCAATTACTTTTTTCTGTTTTCCTATTCCAAAGGGCAGCGATATGGAGCCGCGAACCATCTGGTCTGCCTGCTTGGAGTCAATACCCAGGTGCAGTACACACTCAATGCTCTGGTCAAATTTTACTGACTTAAACGATTTGACTTTTCCAACCGCATCTGCCAGGCTCAGCGGCTCTTTCGTTACCTGTTGTGACTCTTGCTTATATCTTTTGCTTATAGAACTCATATCTCAGCTTGTATATAATTTATTTTTCTATCCTTTACACGTTATCTTCAATTTCTATACCAATACTTCGTGCCGTACCTCTGATAATCTTTTCGGCCTGGTCCAAATCGTATGCGTTTAAATCTTTGAACTTGGTCTCAGCTATTTTACGCAGCTGCTCTGTGCTAATTTTCCCGACCTTCTCTTTATTTGGAATGCCACTGCCTTTTGCGATTTCGGCCGCCTGCTTCAGCAACACTGCCGCAGGGGGGCTTTTGACCTCAAAGGTGAAACTTTTGTCCTTGTAGACGCTTATAACAACCGGCACGATTGTCCCATTAAGCTGTTTTGTGCGTTCGTTGAACTGTGAAACGAACTGGCCTATATTAACACCGTTTTGGCCCAGAGCAGGACCTATCGGCGGTGCCGGTGTCGCCTGCCCGCCCGGCGCTTGCAATTTAATCTTTACATCGACTTTTTTGGCCATTGTTCACCTTGTTATCATCTCTTGTAAACACCCTTGCACAACAGTCATATTATATCACCTACACTTTTTCGATCTGCCAATACTCTATATCCAGCGGTGTAGGCCGGCCGAATATCGTAACAATAACCTTCACAATCCCACGCTCAGTATCAATCGAATCGACCGTTCCTTCAAAATTCTCAAAGGCACCTTCCCGAATTTTAATCATATCACCTTTCGCAAACTCGACTTTGATGCTTGGCGACTCTTCAGGCTTTTCTACTTCCAAAAGCATTTTTGCCACATCTGTATCCCGCATAGGAGTGGGAACTCCTTCGGTGCCGATGAAATCTCCGACACCGGAGGTCTCCTTAATCATAAACCATGTCTTCTCCTGGACCCGCCCATCCTCGGCCGGTTCCATCTCCATAAAAACATAGCCAGGATACAATTTTCGCTTATGGACCGTCTGCTTGCTGCCGCGGATTCTCCTAACCTGCTCAACAGGTACTTCTATTCTGCCTACGATATCGGCCAAAGCCTCCTTTTCTACTTTCTGCATAAGGGTTTCCCTGACCTGCATTTCCCTGTTTGCCGCAACTCGTAAAACATACCATTGCATATTAATACCTGTCCCGTATAGCTATCCTTCTTCTCGCTTTCAGATGCTCTTCGCTCCCTATACTACATTTTAATTACTCCGATAGCTTTATATATTATATAGCAGCTTTTCAAAAATCATTCGAAAACTTAAATCCGTGACCCCAAGAAAAACAGCTAAAACAATCACAAGAACAATAACGATAACTGTCGAAACAATTATTTCCTTTCTGCTCGACCAGCTAACCTTTTTCATCTCGCTTTCGGCCGCGACCATAAAATCCGCAATCGCAGGCTTATTAACAAGCCAAAAAATCAAAAGGGCCAGTACAACAAATAAGCCGGCAGGAACCATAGTTTCAATCCACAATCCCAAATCCCAGGCTTGTAATTTCCTGTAAAGCTGTAAACAGCCCAATCCTGCAATTAATACTGCGCCAAAAGCACTACAAAGCCTTGTGTATTTGCCCTGACCACGTTTGTAAATATCAAATACCATAATAATCTCACATCTTGTGTCACAAGATACAATTCCAAGCAGGCCAGGAGGGAATCGAACCCCCAACCTTCGGTTTTGGAGACCGACGCTCTGCCAATTGAGCTACTGGCCTGTGTTTTTATAGGTTCCCACTCTTCGAAGGGATCCCCAAACACAACAAAAGTCGTTTGGCGACACCAATAAGCCACAAAATGGAGTCCATGCTCTTTTGTCACCGCAAGGCGGGGCTGATTTACTTACGTCGTATCTTATGGACAGTATGTTTACGTTCCCTTTTACAAAACTTTTTGAGCTTTATTTTCGGCGTCCCCTCCGCCACACTAACACTCGTGCGATAGTTTCTCTCGCTACAGTCGACACATTCAAGCCAAACAAATTCTCTTTTGCTTTTCTTCTTAGCCATCGAACCTCTGTCTAATCGGCAGGCTCACCATAATAGAAAGTTTCACTTTGTGTATCACATCGCCCACTATAGAATTTCTTACGAGGTGCTTTTACTTGAGAGGTACCCTAATCATAGCTTATCGCATTCGGGAACCCACAAACATGCCCTTGCCCATCATATACTCGTTAATCTACACTTCACTAATGCCAGCACCTTTGCTCTTGACACTCGTGGATTCAATAGTTTTCCAGAAATACTCAGGCAAGGATTTTCGTTACCACACCAGCACCGACTGTCCGACCACCCTCACGAATGGCGAAGCGAAGGCCTTCTTCCATAGCGATTGGAGAAATAATCTCCACCTCCATGGCTATATTATCACCCGGCATACACATTTCCGCAGCCTTACCGTCCCTGCTCATTAAAGTATGAACCGAGCCGGTAACATCGGTCGTTCTGAAATAAAACTGCGGCCTGTAGCCTGCGAAGAATGGTGTATGACGGCCACCTTCTTCTTTTGTCAGAACATAAACTTCGGAATAAAACTTGGTATGAGGAGTAATAGAACCAGGCGCGGCAATAACCTGGCCTCGTTCCAAGTCCTTCTTTTCCACACCACGCAGAAGCAAGCCGATATTATCGCCGGCCTGACCTTCATCGAGCGTTTTGTTAAACATCTCTACGCCTGTAACAACGGTCTTACGTGTCTCTTTTGCAAGTCCAACGACTTCAATCTCCTCGCCAACGCGGACTTTACCTCGCTCAACCCTGCCTGTGCCGACTGTTCCGCGACCCTTAATACTGAAAACATCCTCAACCGGCATAAGGAACGGCTTATCCACATCACGCTGAGGTACCGGCAAGTAATCATCGACCGCTTCCATCAGCTCGTCAATGCACTTGCACGCCTCATCATCTTTACCTTCGCATTCCATCGCCGCTAAAGCCGAGCCCTTAATAATAGGAATCTCATCGCCGGGGAATTCATATTTGTCCAGCAGTTCTCGTATTTCAAGTTCAACCAACTCCAGTAGTTCAGGGTCGTCTACCTGGTCCACCTTGTTCAGGAAAACCACAATCTTGGGCACGTTAACCTGACGGGCAAGAAGTATATGCTCACGAGTCTGTGGCATAGGGCCATCTCCGGCTGCCACAACTAAAATGGCACCATCCATCTGTGCTGCTCCGGTAATCATATTCTTGATATAGTCTGCATGTCCCGGGCAATCGACGTGGGCATAGTGGCGCTTTTCCGTCTCATACTCTACATGCGCGGTATTTATTGTAAGTCCACGCGCCTTCTCTTCCGGAGCATTGTCAATATCATCAAACTTCTTTGCTGTGCCCTTGCCGGCTTTCTTTACCAGTCTCATTGTGATTGCAGACGTCAATGTCGTCTTGCCGTGGTCAACATGACCGATAGTTCCAATATTGATATGTGGTTTTACCCGCTCAAATACTGCTTTTGCCATCTTAATATACACCTCCAATGTGCTGGGTTAGTATTTATACACTTGCCTCTCTTGATTCTCGAAAAGCCCCTTTTCAAACTTCTATAATAAACTCAAAGCCAAGATCAACAATAGATTTGCAAGCTATCTCAGCCTGACCTGCTTGCATTTAGCTGCTGATGGGGCTTGAACCCATGACCTCGTCCTTACCAAGGACGCGCTCTACCACTGAGCTACAGCAGCAATATTGAATTTAGTGTTCACCACTCTGGTGACAAATCAAACATATCAAAAATAAAGTACGGCTATACACACTTCGCAAGCCGCACAAGATGAACCTCACCCTCTTTTCATGCCTTAAAAAAATCTATATACAACAAAAACAGAAACTTATGGGTTCTTCCAAATGATTTATAATATAAACTCACAATTCTATAAAACTACAAATCAAGATGCAAACGAAAAAATATAAAAATGCAAAAAAATAAAAAAACTCTTATACAATCGTTTTTTGTATACTAATATGAATTTTTCGCCCAAAAACGGCACTTAGCACTAATTCACACTTTCTTCACGGCTTCAATAAAGCATACAGACTCTTGATTAATGCACAAAATACCGCCTTTCAGAGCTATAAATGGTTTTTTTGCTCATTTCCCACCCAAAAAGTTCTAACCACCCAGGTATAATACAGCAATATACAAAATGCCCGCCAATCGCATACGAATTCGATACTAACCACGAGTTTCTTGGGCCTTATCGGGTTCTGTGGCCTTACCGAGTCGACTAAGCCATAATTGTACCTGTTCGAGCCATTTCGGCCTCTTACCAGAGGGATTTATTTCTGATATTGCTTTCAGAACCACATTAGGATCAGCACCGGCAGGAGGTTCGCTCAGGTAATTATCAATCGCCAGCACTATAACACTATTAGGCTCCAAGTCCTTTTCCAGCAGGCAATTATCCACAATTGTAGTTGCAGCTTCCACATTTGGCCATCTCAAATAAGCATCCAGTAGTTCCGACAGAATTTTATCTCTTTCTTCGCGTGTCTCTGTCTCTGTCTGCAGTATACCCAAATACCTCGCAGCCTTTTCAAAAGCACCGGTTTTCTTATAAAGATAAGCCAGTTTTTCTCTGATATTCCTGAGCATCTGCAGCTTATTCTCACGTATGGCTTTTCCTTCCGCAATCTCAAGAAAAGAGATATTCTGCTCAACAGACAACCTAACTTTGGTACCGGGCGAGTCAAATTTTACTATCCATTCGTTTAGGACACCGGCATCCGAACCTTTGAATAACTCGAGCATCGCCTGCCAGGCAGGTCCGCTCTCGCCTTCCGCTGTTGAGCCAATTTTTCCAGAAAGCCAGACTAAATCTTCCGGACCGCCGACTTGACCGGCAAGCTCTATTATTTTCTTACTGACGATAAGACTACTATCGCTAACAAAACTTCTCAATATCTTAAGCGCCTTTGCTTTATCAATATAGATAAGCCCATCTACCGCTGCCTCGCGAACCAAATCAGTCTCGTCATTTAGTGCCTGCCCAAACAAAGACTCAAAAAGTCTGGTTGCTTCAACTCTGCAAGCGCTCCTCTGGGCGCACAATCCGGCCATTGCAGCAAGCAATTCTCCGCGAAGCGTTCTATCGGCCTTATCTTTTTCCTGGTTGTATCTTGCCTGAAGCAAACCAAGATATCTGTCAACCTCACTGGATGCAAATCCACCCTGTTCAAGTAATTTTCTTATAACATCAGCTCCTTTTTGCGCCTTTTTCGGGTCCTCTTCGACCAGATATTTTTCCGCCCATTCCAGGAGCTGTTTTCTTACCTCTCCGGAAACCTGAACTCCTGAATTATCTGAAAAGGCGTATTGACACGCTCTGCCGAGCGCAACGAACAACTCAATCCTCACCTCATCGTATTGTTCAATTTTGAGCTGTTCCAGCAGACGCTGGGCCGAATTCAACTCCACCATCAAAGACAGAAGCTTCGCTGTCCTTAGCCGAACAACGCTGTCCTGGTCGGAAACCAAACCGACCAAAATTAACTCAAGGGCAGCAGGCAGTTGAGGATTCGGTGTCGAGCTTACTCGGTCCTGATAAACCTTATCCAACGCCCATAATCTCACTGTTACCTCTAAATCACCCAAATACTTTGCCAGGAACTTAGCTCTGTCTGCGTCATCCTTTCTGCCAACGTATACCTCATCTAATGCGGCCAAATAATGCCCCTGCCATATATCCAGCTCGTCTTTGACCTTGTGCATCTGTCCTTCCAGCCAAATCAAACGGTCCCGCAGGAACTCGTCAGTATCCCGGGTTTTAAGTATACTGATTATTTCTTTTCGACTTTCGGGGTCCTGTTCTACGATTATGCCCAGAGAGTTCAGCGCCTTCTCTGCTGCGTCTGCAACCTGCTTTTCAGGGTCATCAATTAGGTTTATAAGTCTGATTACCGCCCGCTTATCCGGTTGAAGCTTCAAAGCATATATCGCGTTCAATCTCGCATTGACGGTAAGCGACTGTTCTGTTAAGACTTTCTCAAGGGACTCTGATATTTGCTCGTATTCAAAGATTAAAAGGCTCTCAGCAGCCAATTGAGCTTCGCCGGTATTACCGGTAGGCAATATATCAAGCAACGGCTGAATAAAATCGCGATTCTCCTTTATGCGTTTCTGCTCTGATCGGGCCTGAATCAATGCCCTGCACACAGCCATTCGTGCGGCGCTGTTGGTGGATTGTTTCAATACGGACAAAAGAATCGTTCGTGCAACCGGGTCCTCGCTAAAAAGCATCTCAGAAGCGGCAGCTATGCGTATCTGCTCGCTTTTGCCCTCCAGCAATGTGCTTTCATAGATCTTCAACTGCTTGCTAAGCTCGGTCTTTGCACCTGATTCATTAGCGGGCAAGACCGCACTGCCGGCGCCAACCCCAGCCTGTTGGCAGCCCACAATCAATAGTAATATCAGTAGATATAGACGCTTTGTACTCATTCGGATGACCCTACACAAAACTCCATAATTCATAATAATCACAAAATCCTTCAAAGTCAACTTCCATTTTTCGGTGAGCTTACACCTCGATTCACACTCCCCTATTGCCTTGGGTGGAACTCTTTATGAATCTTTCGCAGCCTTTCCTGGTCGACATGTGTATAAATCTGCGTAGTGGCTATGTCTACATGTCCGAGCATTTCCTGAACGCTTCGCAAGTCGGCACCTCCTGTCAGCAGATGCGTTGCGAAGCAATGTCTTAACGTATGAACGGTTAGATTTCTGGGCATTCCTGCACGAACAGCGTATTTTTTAACTAATCTCCAAACTTCAATACGACTCAGGGGCAGGCCGGTTCGAGACAGCATCAAAAAATCGGCACTGTGCGGCCTGACCAGCCTCGGTCGAAGATTCACAAGGTACTCAACTGTCGCCGCTATTGCGGTTTTACCGACTGGTATCACACGTTCTCTACTGCCCTTGCCAAGGCACCGTAAGTATCCGATATCAAGATTCAAATCCGATATTTTAAGCCCTGCTAACTCGCTGGCACGTACGCCGGTAGCATAGAGCAATTCGAGAATCGCTTTGTCCCGAAAGTAAAATGGCTCGTCCGATAATGGAGCGTTTAATAGGGTGATAACCTGCTCTTTGCTGCAAATCGTGGGCAGCTTCTGCCAAAGCTTCGGGCCTTCGAGGATTGCGGTGAAGTCATCGTTGATACGGCCGGTTAGCTTGGAAAACCGAAGAAGCATCCTTATAGCGACAAGACAGCGTTTAATCGAGCTTTCACTCTTTTCGTCCCGGCTGAGCGATTGAATATACTTTTGTATAAGGGCCGGCTTTATTTGCCTCAACCGACTGATTCTGCGGGACTGACAATATGCCAGAAAGCTCTTCAAATCGCGACTATAGGCCAGGATTGTATTATTAGCCAGTCCCGCCTCAACTTTAAGATAATCTAAAAAATCCCTGACGCTCCGTTCTAAAGACAGGGAAATTGACCTGGCACTACCGGACTGTAACTGTACCGATGAGGACACGTGAACTACTCTCTAAACACACGAAAAGATATAAACAATACGATATTATCAATATCGGCGTTAAAACAAGCCAATCTTTAGTTGCTAATACATGATAAAAGCCACAAATAACCTGAAAAATATGAAAATCACATCTTGACAAATCAATTACACTCCACATATTGAAGGCAATATGTCTTTTATTCCGCAAGTGCATTAAAGGCGAAGGAAACCGTTATGGACTATATCAAGCCGACTCGCCGCACGGAGGCACCGACCAACAGATGCACCTAATCGACATCAGCGCGATTGTTGTCTGAACGTACTGTTGGTCATGGGTTCTGCGCTCTTTTAAGCAGGACAAAACCGCAAACAAAAACATAAAATCCACTTGTTTAAGAATCTTTTTGACAGACATATCTTCGGTTCCAGGCTAAAAATGAAGATATTAGGCTGATGTTGGGAATTCTCGAAAAAACCAGCAAAATTTGAGGAAATTTGTTTGACGCGAAACCCGCTTTAGGTTAATATTTATTAATGAGTCCACTCTAAAAAGGTAATGCGCGGAAGGCTAATAATATTATGTTCCGAAGTCGTTTTAGCTTGTTTTTGATAGTGGATTTTATATGATGGCTGTAGATAGAAATAATCATTTTTA
>Ga0315552_1000076_pt1 | contig 63379 bp, 83 predicted proteins | sample SalMarSW160170MG_2_FD_203102 | JGI IMG/M metagenome (GOLD analysis project Ga0315552, IMG submission 203102) | Salt marsh sediment microbial communities from the Plum Island Ecosystem LTER, Massachusetts, United States - Salt Marsh Sediment SW1601-70 ...
CTTCTCTAATCGTTCCTTCTTTGGCTCCATCTTGAATTTCTGACCAGGCCTCTTCCCGCCAATGTCTGATAGTTTTTCTGGCTTCTTCTTGTTTTTCAGAAATAAGATGAACCAATTGCTTCCGGTATTCTTCGCTTAGGGGAGGAAGATTAATTCTAATCACTTCTTTATCCACTACGGGATTGGCCCCCACTCCGGTTTTTTCCAGGGCCTGGACAATTCCTGCAATGTAGGATTTATCCCAGGGTTGGATTAAAATCTGTTTTGGCTCAGGAATAGAAATGGCGGCTAATTGTTTTAGGGGAAATTTCTGGGCAAAACATTCCACCAAGACATCCTCTACTAAAGCTGGGGTGGCTCGGCCAGTGTGAACTTTGGACAATTCTCTTTCTAAAAAATTAATGACTTTATCTAATTCTGGCTTAATTTTATTAATGATTTCCTTGTAGGTATCCATAGAACTATAATTCCATCAGTAAAACCTCTAAAGCTAATCTGGGGTTAACGTTGGTAGTGGAAATTAAATAATTAGTAGTTTGAATTCTCTCCAGGGCACTTTTTAGTTGAAGAATTGAATAATCTTTTAAGCTTTCTTTCCCTTTAATCTTAGAAATTAGGGCCTTTCTTAAAAAACCCAGCCAAACCTCTAAGACCTCTTTAAGGTTGGCCGAGTCCTCGGACAGCGCTTTAGCGTATTGGAAGCGCAAAAAAAAGTCAGCTTGAATGATTTTTGTTAACTTTTCTTTCAATTTATTTTGGGCTTCTAATTTTTGGGGGTTCTGAAAAAAATCTATTGCTGCTCCCGGCTTTCCGGCGGCCGAATTAATAATTTCTGCTAATCTTAGTTTCTCTATCCCTTGTTTCTTTAAATATTTTTCAATTTCTGAATTTTCTACTGGATAAAATTTAATAATTTCGCAGCGAGAAAGAATGGTGGAAAACAAAACTTCCGGGGTTTCAGTTATTAAAATCAAAAGGGTCCTCCCTTTCGGTTCTTCCAAAGTTTTTAAAAGGGAATTTTGAGCTTCCTGATTTAAACAATGGGCCTTATCTATGATGGCTACTTTTAAGGGGGCCGAATAAGGTTTTAATGATAACTTCCAGCTGAGCTCTCTTATTTGGGAAATCTGGATCTCTCGCTGCGCCGGAGTAATAAAAATTAAATCGGGATGTTCTCTGGCAAGGGCATCCTGGCCGCAGATTAACTTCACAAATTCCAAAGCGATAGTTCTTTTGCCAATTTTTTCTGGACCGGAAAATAAATAGGCGTGGGAAAACCTGCCTGATTCAGCAACTTTTTTAAAGAATTGCCACTGTTTTTGATGTCCAATGATTTCCATCTGTTTTATCTCTTTTTTGATGTTATGCTTTTTTTATAAACCTCCAGGTTTTCTAAAACCACACCGGTTCCTTTGGCGACGCAAGATAAAGGATCTTCAGCTAAAATACAGGGTACGCCAGTAGATTGAGCGATGAGGTCCGGAAGATTTTTTAACAAAGCTCCGCCGCCAGCCAAGACCATACCTTTGTCCATAATATCGGCTGATAACTCGGGCGGCGTATCTCTTAGAACTTGTTTTATCACTTGAATAATTTCAGAGAGGGGGTCGGCAATGGCTGTGGCTATTTCGTTGGAGGAAATTTTAATATTTCTGGGTAAGCCGGAAATTAAATCTCTTCCTCGGATTTCCATATCTTTTTCCTCCTTCTCGGGCAGAGCGGTGCCAATTTTAATTTTTATTTCTTCGGCAGTTTGCTCTCCAATAGCTAAATTATGTTTCTTTTTAATATAATCAGAAATAAATAAATCCATTTCGTCTCCGGCGATTCTCACTGAGTAAGCGGTCACTACTCCTCCTAAAGAAATTACTGCTACCTCAGAAGTCCCTCCCCCAATATCAACAATCATATTACCCGAACAGGAATTAATAGGTATGCCGGCTCCAATAGCAGCTAAAATTGGTTCTTTGGCCACAAAAACTTGTTTGGCGCCAGCAGCCATGCCAGCTTCAATCACTGCTCTTCTTTCGGTAGAAGTGATGCCGGCTGGTACGCCAATCATTACCTCTGGCTTTACAAATTTCCAGAATCCTGAAACCTTATCAATAAAATATCTTAACATGGCCAAAGTTACCCTAAAGTCGGCAATCACTCCATCTTTCATCGGCCGGTAAACTCTAATAGTATCGGGGGTACGTCCGGTCATTTCCTTGGCTGCCTCACCCACGGCCAAAATTTTATTTTCAGCTAAAGCTACAGCTACCACTGAAGGCTCTTGTAAAACCACCCCCTTACCAGGGACGAAGACCAGAGAATTGCAGGTACCGAGATCAATGCCAATTTTTCTTAGCATGTTGATATTATTTTAACTTATTTTTTTTGATTTGACAAGTCGGGTTATTAGAACTACCACGACCACAAAAACTCCACCAATAATAAATAAAAATTGATAACCTAAATGACCGACCAATAAGCCAGAAACTAAAGCTCCCAAAGCTACCCCCAGCGGAGCAAAAATCGTATCTAAGGCGCCGGCCTCTTCCGGATTCTCTTTTAACTGCTGGGAGATTAGCCCTGAACGACCAGCATTAGTAATTAAAGACCCGGCAAATTGACCACCTTTGATTATCAATACGCTTAAAAAATTTAAAACTGACGAGAAAAGACCCAAGGCAATAAAAGAAGTCCCAGTAATTAATCCTCCCTGAAAAATATTTTTTTCGCTTCTAAATCTTTCTAATTGTCTGATTAGAAAAAAAGAAATAGGTAAAAATAAAAGGGAGGCGACCGAAACTAAGATTAAAATTAAATTCTGAGACCAGCTTAGGGAATCCTTTAAAAACAAAACGAAAAAGGCGCGATAAAAACCAGTTAGGAGCAAAACCGAGAAGGAAATAAGAATTGGGGCTAAAATGGTTCTGCTTTTTATTTTTTGAAAAATTTTGTTGTAATTTTCTTGAACCCTACCCCATTCAAGCGGTTTAATCTCTGGTTTTTTAAATTGATAATAACAAAAGCCGGCAGTTATTATCTGTAAAATTAAACTAAAAATAAAAACTACAATAAAATTGAATTGCCAAATCAAAAGAGCACCAAAAGCGGGAGCTAAGGCACTAGCATAAAAAGGAGCGGAATAAAACCAGCCGAAAGCACGGTCGTAATTCTCAATTGGAGAGGAAATTAAAATAGACCTGACGGAAGTAAAAAACAAAGCTGCTGAAACTCCCAGTAAAATTTGCCAAAAATAAAATAATCCACTAGATATAAAATTATCTAACGGAGGAATTAAAATCATCCCTAAAGCATAAAGGGCGTAACCGCCGATTCCTAAGGTAGCTAAAGTGGCCGGGTTTATTTTGTGACAGAACCAGCCAACAATAGGAGCTGCCAGGGCTAAGGGTAAATAAATTAAAAGATAAGTATAGCCAATCTGCGGAAGCGACATACCCTTAGCCACCAAGAATAGAGGAAAATATAAAGAAAAAACCTTGTAACCAAACATTAATAAAAAATGGACAATTGTGGCATCTCTAGTCACTTTTTCAATTTTTGGCAAAGTAAACATACTTCCTTATTTTAGCAAATTGATTTAATCCAGCCAATGAGATAAGATATAAAAAGTATTTAAATAAATGACTAAAAGAGTACGGACAATTCTATTCATAGTTTCGCTGGTGTTGTTTCTCTTATTCGCCCCACTTCTGATATTTTATTCTCAGGGTTACAGGATTGATTTTCAACCGCCGGAAGGCGGAATAAAAATCACTCAGACTGGCGGTATTTTCTTAAAAGCTGTGCCCAGGCAAGTTCAAGTTTATCTGGATGAAAAATTAAAAAAGAAAACTGATTTTTTCTTCGGTTCAGCTTTAATTGAAAATCTTTTGCCCAAAAAATATAAAGTAGAGGTCCGCAAAGAGGGGTATTTCACTTGGCAAAAAAATTTAGAAGTTAAAGAAAAAAAAGTAACTGAGGCAAAAAATGTTATTTTATTCCCCGAGAACTCAAATTTTATAATTTTAGCTAAAGAAGTAGAAAATTTTTGGCTTTCTCCGAATAAAAAAGAAGTGGTTTCAAAAGAACCAGGTTGGTCTTTAAAACTGTATGATTTAGAAACTAATATTAAAAGTCATTTGATTAATGGAACTGATTTTTTTCTAACTGAAGCCGATTTATTAAGTTTAGAATTTTCTGAAGCTAATCCTAAAGAAATTTCTCTTGAAATCGGAGCCAGGGAACAACTGAAATATTTTACTTTAACAATTGATAAAATTCCTCCGGTCTTAAATGAAGTAGCTGCGCCCAATCCCCCCTCCGAAGACTTGGTCGCTTCTCAAGGTTTTAATGGTGAGCAGTATTATCTGGATACTTCTGGAAATCTTTTCAAGGACGAAGAAAAATTAACCGGCGAACCTTTTCCGATTGAAGCTGAAACAAATTATTCTTTAGAGATATTCTCCAATTTTATATTTTTGAGAGAGAATCAAACTCTGTACCGATTTAATCCTGACTCAAAATCTTTTGAGCATTTTTTTGAAGGAATAAAAAACCTAAAAATCTCTCCTGACCAAAAGAAATTAGCTTATTCCTCTAATTATGAAATTTGGGTCTTATTCCTTCAGGAAAAAACTGACCCGCCACAAAAAAAAGCCGGAGATAAAATATTAATTGCTCGGCTTTCTAAAGAAATTGGGGATTGTTTCTGGATAAATTCTGATTATCTAATTTTTAACTCGGGAGAGCTGATTAAAATTGCTGAGATTGACGAAAGAGACCAAATAAATATTATAGACTTTGCCAACTTTAAGGACCCGGAGATACTTTGGAACGACCTAAATAAAAAATTGTATATTTTAAGCAACGGTAATCTTTACGCTTCCGAACCTTTATTTTGACCCTCCACTTTCTTTTGAAAATTAGTCCAGTTAATTAAACCTGGTCCGGCTGTGTCACATATTGCTCTGAATTGACAGTACTGACACTGCCAATTTTGAGGATAATCCGGAAGCCGGTCTGGGACAACGTTTGAATCAATCTTCGTTTTAAGGCCGGACAACTCTGAAAGCAACTTTTTAGCTACAGCCGGGTTATATTCTACTATAAACTCTTTCAACTCCAGAGTATCTTTATTTATATAAAGAAGAATTCCTTTGGGGATTTTAAAAAAGTGCAAATAAAGCTGGATTTGATTGACATTGTCTTCTTTTGGTCCATCTAAATTCTTAAAAATCAAACTATTCATGCTCTTAAAATCTACTACATAGAGCTCGTTACTTAAGGTAATGATGGCATCTGCCCTCCCGGAAATTAATTCTTGAGGAGGGATTTTTATTTCCGAAGCTCTAACTATACCTAAACTAAACAGATTATTTAGAATTTGCATCTGGATATAGTCGCCGTGGTCAAACATCCTCAAAACTCGAGCTTCCATCTTTTCCCGGGGAACATTTTTAAATTTGAAAAAGATAGCCCGGCTACATTTACCAGCATCAGTAATATAAAAATGGTGCTGTTCTCTATCTCTTTCTCTGTCCAAACAAAATTGATCAAGAAGTTCTTTTAGCATATTATCTCTTCGACCACTGGGGGGCGCGGCGGGCTCGCTTTAAACCAAACTTTTTTCTCTCTCGCATTCTTGGATCCCGTTTTAAATATCCTAATTTTTTTAATTTTTTTCTAAAATCAGGATTAAACAAAACCAAAGCTCGGGTTATTCCGTGACGTACCGCCTCAGCTTGAGCATGAAAACCTCCTCCTTTCAACTTAACTGAAATCCTAAACTTATCAAGACATTTCATTTTTTCCAAAGCAGCCTGAGCTGTTTGCTGGAGTTCAAGGATAGGAAAATAGCTCTTAATTGGCTTACCATTGACGGTAAACGTCTTTTCTCCTTGAGTCCAAAGACGAATCCTGGCTATGGCGGTTTTTCTCCTGCCTACCGCTTCATAATACTTTTCTTTTTCTTTTTTTTCTTCTTTAACCGGAACTATTTTCTTTTTTTTAACCGTTTTTTTGGTGGTTTTCTTCGGTTTCCCTTTTTTACCCGAACGTAGTGAAGGGTGAAGAAGAGATTTATCTCTTTGACTAGTTGTGGTTTTCTTTGCTCTAGGCATGAGATTATTCAAATTTTAATCTTTTAATCATCTCGTTTCTCAGCTTATTCTTGGGTAACATCCCCCAAACTGCTTTTCTTAAAACTTCTTGGGGTTTCTCTTTAAAAAGAGTTCTTAAAGGGGTTTCTTTTCCCCCTCCTAAATATTCAGAATGACGGAAATATTTTTTTTGGTCCATCTTCTTTCCAGTAATTCTTAACTTATCAACGTTTTTTACCACGACAAAATCTCCTATATCCTTATAACGTACAAAGTTGGACTTGAGCTTACCCATCAATAAAACCGCAATTTCGGCAGCCAGCCTTCCCAGTACCCTATTGGTAGCATCGATGGTATGTGTGTTGCGTTGCATAATTTACTTGACTAACTCTATTATGGCCATTTTAGCTCCGTCTGATTTTCGGGGTCCCAGCTTAATTATTCTGGTATAGCCGCCCTTCCTCTCTTTGTACTTGGGAGCAATTTCTTCAAAAATTTTTTTAACCAGCTTTGGTGAAAAAAAACGGGCTAATAACCTTCTTGAATGCAAATTTCCTTTCTTGGCTTGGGTAATTTGTTTTTCAATAAAAGGAACTGTTTCTTTAGCTTTAGCTTCAGTAGTTTTAATTTTTCCCTTTAAAAAAATCTCGCTAGCCAGGGCTAGACGTAGGGCTTTCCGCTGATTCTTTTTTCTACTTAGTTTTCTTCCTTTTTTTCGCTTGCGCATGTTTCTTTATCTTTTTTTTGGGCTGTTTTCTCCTGGTTGCTTTCCTCTTTTTCTTTTCTGGAGGTGGAATAGGTTTTTCAGCCGCTTTTTGGAAAGCATCAGCAACCAAAGAAAAGTGGGTAACTAAAATCTCTGAGGCCTGAAAAAAAGCTGCTTCAGGAGTGATGGTACCATCAGTTTCTATCTCTAAAAATAATCTGTCAAAGTCTGTCCTCTCCCCTACTCTCATATTTTCTACTTTAGTGCTCACTCTTTTTACCGGAGTAAAAATAGCGTCCAAAGGAATTACCCCAATTTCTGTTTTTTCTTTTTCTTTCCTTCTGGCTTCTTTCGGTAAATAACCAGTTCCCTTTTCAATTTTGATTTCCATTTCTAATTCTGCTGATTTCCCAGTTAAAGTAGCAATATGGCAATTCTTATTCACCAACTCAACCTGACTGGGCAAATTGAAATCTGAACCTTTGACCTCTTTTTCTCCTTTAACTTTCAGAGTGGCAGTCTGGGGCTCTTCAGTTAAAAGCCGAAATCGCATTTGCTTTACATTAAGCATGAGCAGAATTGCGTCTTCTAAAACTCCGGGGATAGTAGAAAATTCATGAGGAACACCTTTAATTTTAACCTGAGTTACGGCTACCCCCGACAAAGAAGAAAGTAAAACTCGACGTAAAGAGTTACCGATAGTAACTCCGTAGCCCGGGTAAAGGGCCTCTATCTCGAAAGTGGCCTTGTTTCCTTCTTTTTTAATAATTTTAGGTTGATTAGGTAGTGAAATCATGTTGTTATCTAGAATAAAACTCGAATATGGCCGACACCTCGACAGGTGGGGCGGCTTCCTCCAAGCTAGGCTCTCCTGTTACTTTGCCTTCTAATGTTTCGGCGTTTAATTGAAGCCAGCTGGGCGGTTTATGTTTTTTTAATATAGCTTTAATATTTTGAAAATTGGTTTTTTTTGCTTTTTGAGGTTTTACCCTTATGACGTCTCCTTTTTTTACCTGGTAAGAAGGAGTGTCAATTGACTTTCCGTTAACTAAAAAATGGCCGTGAGAAACCATCTGTCGAGCTTGTTTACGAGAAATAGTAAACCCTAATCTAAAAATTACGTTATCAAGACGAGTTTCCAAGCTTTTAATTAATAAAGCTGAAGGGTCTTCTACCTTTCTTTTTTTAGTTAAAACTTTTTTAACATAATTCCTTATTTGGGCTTCTTGTAAATTATACCAGTTTTTTAATTTTTGCTTTTCTCTTAATTCTTTACCGTACTCTGAAAGCGGCTTAGGCCTTCTCTTCCCTTTTTTACCGGGCGGATAGGATCTTTTCACCATGGGACACTTTGGTGATAAACATTTTTCACCTTTTAAAAATAATTTTACCCCCATCCGGCGACAAATTTTACATTTTTTATCTTGCATAGTCTATACTCGGCGAGCTTTGGGAGGCCGACAGCCATTATGAGGAATAGGAGTGATGTCTTTAATAGTCATGACCTCTAGGCCACGAGCAACCAAAGAACGCAAGGCCGATTCTCTGCCCGAACCAATTCCTTTTATAAAAATTACCACTTTTTCAATTCCTAATTTTCTACAGGCCTCAGCCATATTTTCGGCCACCTTGGAAGCAGCAAAAGGAGTGGATTTTTTTGTTCCCTTAAAACCGAGGTTGCCAGCCGAAGCCCAATATAAAGTATTACCCTGAAAGTCAGTTAAGGTAAGAACAGTATTATTATAAGTAGAGGAAATATAAATTCGTCCCTCTTTTATTTTTTGAGGGATTCCAGCTTTTACTTCTTTCCTTGCTCTGGTCTCTACTTTTTCTCTTTCCTTTAATAATTCTTCCTCTGTTTGTTTTATAACTCTCTTTTTACCCATAGTTTTTAGGTGGGGGTGGCGGCTGGCTTTCTGCCACTGCCTACTGTTTTTCTAACATTACCCCGGATAGTCCGAGTATTAGTCCTGGTCCGCTGGCCTCTGACTGGCAATCCTTTAATGTGGCGGGTTCCCCGCCAAGACCCTATATCTTTCAGCCGTTTAACATTCATCATCGTTTCTCTTCTTAGTTCTCCCTCAATTTTATACTCTTTTTCAATAATTTCTTTAAGTTTATTTATCTGCTCGGCAGTTAATTGAGAAGCTTTTAAATGAGGACCTATATTGGCCTCTTTTAGAATCTTTCTACTCAAAACTCGACCTATGCCGTAAATATAGGTTAAAGCGATTTCTATTTGTTTGTTTTCTGGGATATTTATTCCCGCAATTCTCGGCATAGTTTTATTTCATCCCTGGCGTTGCTTGTGTTTAGGATTTTTACAAATCACATATACTCGCCCTTTTCTTCGGACGATTTTACATTTTTTACAAATTTTTTTAACAGACGGCCTAACCTTCATGTTCATTTTTCCCTGTAAACTATTCTGCCCCGACTTTCATCATACGGGCTTAGCTCCACCGTGACTCTATCGCCCGGTAAAATTTTAATCCTGTACATTCTTAATCTGCCGGCTAAATGACAAAGCACTTCTCGCCCATCATCTAATTTTATCTTAAAATTAGCACTGGGTAGGGCTTCTAAAATTGTTCCAGATTGCCGAGAAATGTTTTTTTTATTCATCGGATAGCATATCAAGAAATTCTCTTTTAGTCAATCCTTAAATTTATCTTGATTTTTTCTGCTGCCTCGGGAATCTCTTTTACCCAAAACGGTGAAAGCTTTATCTGGACTTCATTAATCTCCGGCTGTTCTTCCAAAAACAATCTTCCTTCAGTGACCGATTTTTTGGCTAAAGCTCTTTTTAAAAAAGTTTCTTCAATTTTTGAATAAATTTTAACTTCCAAATCCAAAGAAATAATAATTTTCCCCGCTTCTAAATTAGCATCAGCTAAAGAGCAGTTTACCTTTAAACTCTCCTGATGAATTATTTTGTTCTCGGGGATTTGAGACAGGATAAATTCATTGGCAAAATTTTTAAGGTCTTCTACCTTAAAGGCCGGGGTTTGGGCTTCGGCTTTCACTTGATAATTAAATCTTTCTAATTCGGCTCCGGATTTTGCCGAAGAAGAAGCTTCAATGATTTTTATCTCTAAGGCCTCTTTCAAAAAATCAAAGCCAGCCGGAATTTTATTTTTTAGAGATTCGCTGCATTCATCTTTAGCTCTGGCAGTTAGTTCTTCTTTGGCTTTGTCTAAATCTTCTTGATTAACTTGAGGGGTTTTTTCTAAAGCTCCTCCCTTCATTGGAGCTAAAGATTTGCCATAGATAAAAGTATATTGAGGAGTCCCAGCCAAACCGGGAACAGAAAAAGTTGAAGGTTCAATATTATATTTCTCCCCCGGACTGTCGGCTATTACTTTTACGTCTTGATATCCTTTAGCTGGAATAGCCACCCTTTCTGTTGTTCTAAACCAAGGATTTTCTCCTTCTTCAAGCGACGGTTGAAATTTCTCTAAGGGCGCCTGAAATCTCGTAGTAGCCACCAATACTTGAAGTGTATTATAATTATTATAAATTCTAATTAATCCTTCGGCTTTCTCGGCTTTAGAAATTTCACCAGAAGAAGTAAATTCACCAGAAACAGTTTTTTCAGTCTGAAAAACTTTTCCCGGAATTACTTTATCTAAAAAATTGGTTGTCTCAGCCGATTTATCAATAGTTACTTTGGTCTTAAAAGTTAAGGTGTCTGTCTTGGGTTCAATTTTAATTTCTGCTTTAGCTAAATTGAGACCGGCAATTATTCCAATTATTATTAAAATTAAAGGAATTATTAATAAGCCCTTTTTGAAAGGAAACTTTGGAGTAGTAATTTTCAATCCCGGTTTTTCAAATTTAAAACTTGGCCCTTTTGCTGAGGGAATTTTTTCTATTATTTCTTTTTTCTTACGAGGCGGGATAATATCTATGACTTTTTTCTCCATTATAAAAAATTATATCATTTATTTTAGAATTGCTCGAATTCTTCGCATTCCCGAATACCGCTTTAGCGGGACGAAGGGGTAAGAAGAATTGCACGAATTCTTCGCACGCCGGCTCCCGAAGATTCTTCTTTAATAATCTCAAAATGACCTAATTCACCAGTTCTTTTAACGTGAGGGCCGGCACAAATTTCTTTTGAAAAGTTATTGACAGAATAAACCGTAACCTTTTCCGGATATTTCTCCTTAAAAAAAGCCAAAGCGCCAGCAGTTATCGCCTCCTCGTACTTTATTTCTTCTTTTCTCACCTCCAGGTTTTCTTTGATTTTCTGGTTGACCAAATCTTCAACTTCCTTGATTTGCTCCGGGGTCATTTTTTCTGGATGGGAAAAATCAAACCGCAGTCTTTGAGGAGTAATATCAGAACCCATTTGTTTGACTTTCTCTCCTAAAACTTTACGCAAGGCAGCATGAAGCAAATGGGTGGCAGTATGAAGTCGGGCCCCTGCATAACCGGCCTCTTTACCCACTCCGCTAAATTTCTTTTCGGCTCCGGCCCGAGAAATCTCCCGATGTTTTTCAAAGGCCTGCCGGAATCCCTCTTTGTCCAGTTTTAAACCTCTCTCTTTTGCCAGTTCTTCGGTCAACTCTAAAGGGAAACCGTAAGTATCAAATAAATGGAAGGCGTCTTGACCGTTAATTTCTCCTTTAAGAGCAACTTTTTCAAATTGTTTAAGACCTTCGGTTAATGTTTTTTCAAATTTTTCTTCTTCATTTTGAATTACAGTTAAAATATCGGCTTCTTTTGATTTAATTTCTGGATAAACATCTTTATAAATTCCAATTGCTTCTTGAGCCAGCGGTATTAAAAAGTTTTTTGGCAAATCAAGCAATTTCCCATATCTGATTGCCCTTCTTAAAATTCGCCTTAATATATATCCTCTCTCAACGTTAGAAGGCAAAATACCCTCTGAAATTAAAAAAACTGAACTTTTAATATGATCGGCGATAATTCGCCTTGTTTTTTCATTCCTAGAGGAAATCTCCTTTATAATTGGTTCAAATAAATCAGTCTCAAAAACGCTGGGTTTTTTCTGAGCGACCATCGCCAACCTCTCCAGCCCCCAACCCACATCAACTCCTTTTTGTAGAAGTTCTGTTAATGTGCCGTCTCTGGCAGAATTATATTCCATAAAAACGAGGGTGGCGACTTCCAGTCCGTTAATATAAACTTCATTGGCCGCACCACACGGCCCTTCGTCTCCGGCTGGACCCCAAACATTATCTTCTCTGGATCCGCGGCGAATGCACTCTTTCGGCAAAAATTCAGCCCAAGCCTCGTAGGATTCTTTATCAAAAGGAATTTTATCGTCTCCGGCAAAAACCGAGACTGAAATACATTTAGACGGAATTTTAAAAATTTTAGTTAGCAATTCGTACGTCCAACCAATAGTTTCTTTTTTAAAATAATCGCCGAGAGAAAAATGCCCAAGCATCTCAAGAAAAGTCAGATGGCTTTCGTCGCCCACTTGCTCAATGTCGGAAGTCCGGAAGCATTTCTGGCAAGTTGCTATATTAGGACCGTAAGGAGATTTTTCTCCTAAAAAATATGGTTTGAACTGCTGCATCCCCGCTGTCGTAAAAAGAACGCTGGGGTCGGTTGGCAAAAGCGAACTTGAGGGCACTATTTTGTGCCCTCTCTTTTCAAAAAAACTTAAAAATTTCTCTCTCAATTCTCCAGAGGTCATTGTTTGAATTTAGGCATAGCGGTCAGCTACGGTTGAAGCTACAAAAGATTCAGGTTTTATTTTGGGCTCAAATCCATTACCTTTGATCAAGCCGGTTACTTCTTTTATCATATCTTTGGTCTTACCGTTCTCCCCCACGTCAGCATGGATATAACGAAGCTGATAACGAAAACCGTTCGGTTCCAGCTTTTTAACTTCGTTTTCAAAATTTTCTCTTAAATGTAAAGCTAACTGGCAGGAAAGAAGAACTTCTTCCAAAATTCTGGTTTTCCAATTGAAAAATTTCCTCCCTTTGTAACTCACCCTTTTAAGGAAAAACCGGCCGCCCTCTCCAGTTCTCAAAATAACTATAGCTAAGGGGAAGTGCGGTTCCTCTCCGGAAGAAGAATCACAACCGACAATGATATCATAAAACTTCTCTGGCTTCTCAGAGATATATTGAAATAATTCCTTAATTACCCCTTCAATTTTGAGATTGCCTTTAGTGGGGTTAAAAAATTGTCCGTTCAAAATATTTTCCACCATAGTCAAAGAAATTTTAGAAGAAACATAAAATTTCTTCTTCACCCTGCACTCGCTTTCGCTCGCTTGGGTATCTCAGTAATCTTAGCAGGTTTTGTCGATAAAATCAACGACCGCCTTAACTATTCTGACAAATTCATAAGGGTCCAGAGAGGCAGCTCCTGGTAAACCACCGGCCATTTTACCTTCTTTGACAAAACTCTTTATATTTTTACTATTCACGCTGCCGCCATAAATAATCCTGGCTGTCTTGGCTGCTTCTTTATTAAATATCTTTTTCAAAACATTTCTCATATAAAGGCCTCCTTTTAAGGCCTCTTTGGGAGTGGCAGTAATCTTGTTCTTGGTCGTACTGATAGCCCAGACGGGTTCATAAATAAAAACTAATTTAGTCAAGTCCGACCTCTTTACTCCTCTTAATCCCTCTTTTAATTGACGTTCCATTTCTTTACCGGGCTTCTTTGTCTTGCTCCCTACGCAAAAAATCACCTTGAGGCCTACCTCTAAAGCAGCTTTTATTTTCTGATTAACTAACTCCGTTGATTCTGCCAGATATCTTCTCCTTTCAGAGTGTCCTAAGATTACATATTCTACTCCCAATTTTTTAAGCTGTCGGGGCGAAACCTCACCGGTAAAAGGACCTTTATCTCCAAGAAAACAATCCTGAGCGCCTAATTTAAGATAATTGCTTGGTTTTAAAACTGGCAGAAAAACAAAAGGGGCACAAACTACTGCCTCTACCTGTTTTATATTCCTTACCCCCTTTTTAATAATCTCAAAATTCCGCTTAGCTTCAACTAAACTTACGGGGTTCATCTTCCAGTTAGCAACAATAAGTGGTTTCATATTTTTTGACTTCTTAAGTATGCGGCAGCGTTTTCTGGTTTAATGGTGGAAATTTCCATTCTGGCCCCCAGCTCAAATCCGGCCCAGGTAGAGGTTTTGGGTAAAATTGTCCAATGCCAGTGGTAATAATCGTATTTTTTCCCATCACAAGGGGCAGTATGTAGATAAAAATTATAAGGAGGGTCGTCCAGTCCTTTGTAAAGTTTTTTTAAGGCTACCCCAAAAGCTTCGGCTAACTGGTCTTTTTCTTCCTTGGTTGCTTTTTCAAAATAAGAAAGATGGGATTTGGGAGAAACAATAATTTGAAAGGCTGATTTGGAAGCAAAGGGGCAAACAGCTAAAAACTTTTCATTTTCAAAAATAATTCTTTTCTTTATTTCTCTTTCCCATTCATTCATTTGACAATAAACGCATTTTTGATTGGTCTTGTAATATTTTTCTGAATTCAAAAGACCTCTCTGAACATCAACATCGACCAGGGGCGTAGTAATAATTTGAGAATGAGGATGAGCAATGGAAGCTCCGGCTTCAAAGCCATGATTATGGAAAATAGAAATATGATTTACAAAATTCTTCTTCATTAAATCCAGGTATCTCTCCTGATAAACATCAAACACTTCTTTGACCTGTTTTAAGGAAAATTGGGCTAATTGTTTCTCGTGGTCGCGAGTAACTACTACTTCGTGAAAGCCCACGGCGTTGATTGTTTCATAGAGATTACCTTCCACCCGCCTGTCTAATTTAGGGTGAGGGAGAAAAGCCGGATACTTATTAGGAATTACAATGGTAGTCCAATTTTTAGGAATTCCTTTGTCTAAGGGTATTTTTTTGCCGTTGGAAAAAATAAGAGTCGGCTTTTCTTGGGTAGCAATTTGACAAAAAGGACATTTGGACTTAGGAACTTTTTCTATCTTCCGCTTTTCTGCCTTAAAGGCTTCCGGTTTTTTGGCCCGACCGGTGGCAATAACCACCCAATCTTTGGAAATTACGTCAAAACGAAGCTCTGAAGGAAATTTTGGTTTTTTAGGTTTTTTTGTCATATTTACCAGTGATGAGGTTCCATCTAATTTTCAGTAAATCAATCCCCATTTTAACCATGGACTTAAATTTTACCGAACTACGAAGGTCATTTCTCCAAAAAATAGGAATCTCTTTTATTTTATATTTTAATTTTTTAGCTATTGCTAAAAATTCCGGGTCAAAAGAAAAACGATTAATTTTACATCTAGGGAAAATGTCTTTGGCAGTCCTCTCGGTAAATCCTTTAAAACCGCACTGGCTATCAGCTATTCCCCAAGTACCGACAATTAAATTAGTTAAAAAACCAAAAGCTTCACCGGTAAATCTTCTAAAAAGAGGCTGAGGTGGAGATAAGACTGCTCCTTTTATATCTCTGGAGCCAATAACAATATCGTAACCCTTTTTAAACTCCGGCCACATTCTTTCCACTTGGTCAATCGAAGTAGAATTATCAGCATCAGTAAACAACCTGTGCTGCCCGACGGCTTCCAGCATGCCAAATCTTACGGCATATCCTTTGCCTTGATTTTTCTCGTAACCAGTAACTTTGAGATTCTTAATTTTGGACGTTAAACTCTGAGCGACTTTTACTGTTTTATCTTTTGAGCCATCATTTACCACCAAAATCTCGTAATCGTAATTTTGCCTCGACAGATACTTATCAATGTCTTCCAAAGTTCTTGGCAACCTCTTTTCTTCATTGTAAGCAGGGATAATGACCGATAAATACATATTAATAAATATTGGAGAAACCTGAGGGCACTTACCGAAGGTGACACTTCGGAGTCCCGCTTCCGATAATTTATGAATAACCTATTAACCTCTGAGGCGGGACGAGAAATAGCAGCAGCTGAGAAATAACCTTTATTTTTACTTCTAAAGATGACTGCGTGTCACCTGAAGGAAGGTGCCCGAAGGATTCTATTTCAAAATGTAAGCAGGGATAATGACCGATAAATACATATTAATAAATATTGGAGAAACCTGAGGGCACTTACCGAATTTTAATAAGTGAAGCAAGTGCCGAAAAGGACATCCGCAGCGTGGGGAATTTTACGGTCCTTTAAGGCAGCTTGCTGAACGCTTACCTGAAGGAAGATGCCCGAAGGATTCTATTTCAAAATGTAAGCAGGGATAATGACCGATAAATACATATTAAATTATTTTATCATACCAAAGCATATAAATAAATCATATGCTCGGCTGAGCGCATAAATATTTTATGTGCTCTGGGTTAAAATCTTAACTCCATCCTTGGTTACAGCTAAAGTATGCTCAAAATGACAAGACAAAGAGCCGTCTTCGGTCTCATAACCTTGACCATCTTTTGTTTTTTTTAATTTCCAATGGCCTATAGTTATCATTGGTTCAATACAAAAAACCATGCCTTCTTTTATTTCAGGACCAGTCCTTCTTTTACCATAATTTAGAATCTTGGGTTCTTCGTGAATTTCTTTACCAATACCGTGGCCGCAAAGTTCCCTGACTACATTATATCCTTGGTCTTCCACGTATCTTTGAATAGTGTTGCCAATATCGCCAAAAGTATTACCCACTTTAGCTTTTTTAATTCCTCTTTTTAAAGCTTTCTTGGTAACCCTAATTAATCTTTGAGCTTCCGGAGATACTTTTCCTACAGGTAAGGTTACGGCCATATCTGAGTGAAATTCTTTATATTCCATGCCAATATCTAAAGAAATGATGTCCCCTTCTTTTAATTTTCTTTCAGAGGGTATCACGTGAACAATCTCTTCATTAATAGAGGTACATAAGGTAGCCGGGAAACCTTGGTATCCTTTAAAAGATGGCTTGTCTCCGGATTTTAAAATCAGGGCTTCGGCAGCCCTGTCTAATTCTTCAGTGGTAATCCCTGGCTTAACCATCTTTTCTAACTCTTTCATAATCTCTGCCAGACGCTTACCACCTTCAGCCATTATTTTAATTTCTTCAGGTGTTTTTATATTAATCATCGGCCTATAACGTAATACGGACGGCCGTCCAAATTATATTATTAATTTAGGGCTTTCAGAATGTCTTTAAAAACATCGGCCACCGGCGGTTCACCATTTATTTCTTTTACTTTAATCCCCTGTTTTCTGAAAATTTCAAATATAGGGAAAGTCTTTTCCTGGTATTCTTTTAATCTTATTTTAATGGCTTCGGGGTTGTCGTCTTTTCGATGAATTAACTTAGAACCGTCCAAGGGACATTTAGTAAGTTCAGCGGTTTCTTTGTTGTATAAAATTGAATGCGTGGCCAATTCGCATTCTCTACGGTGGCTATTTCGCCAAATCGTTGCCTCAGGGCTTAATTTAAGAGCGAGCATTATAATATTTTTTGTCCCATAGAGTTTCTTCAAAAGAGGTATGAGTCTCTTTGTTTCCTCTTCGTTCCTGGGAGAACCAGACATGACAACGCTTTTTCTTTCTCTGGCTAGTTCTTCAAGTTTTTTCTTTGAAAAATAAAATACAAAAGGCCCATCCCATAATAATCCTTGCTGGCGTATTTTTCGTTGTTCTTCAAAAAAATATTTTTTTCCTTCCACCTTTACAAAATCTCCTTTTCCAGCTCGTTCTATCGCACCACCGACAATGCTGCTGGTTTCCCATTGAAAAAAATCTAATTTCTCTGCCAAAAGTTCAGCTTGCGTTCCTTTGCCCGAACCTGGCGGACCAAGAATAATAATGATTTTTTTATCTTTAGAAAGTTTCATATTCACGCATTTGAAGTTGAGCTCTAATTTGGCGCATGGTCTCCAAAACTACAGAAACCACAATCAACAAAGAAGTTCCACCAATTAAAAACCTAAACACCATAACCCCGGTAATCCCTCCGATGATTGAAGGTAAAACAGCGATAGTCCCCAAGAATAAAGCTCCCACCAGTAAAACCCTGTTCAAAATATAATACATGAAATTGGCCGTTGATTGGCCGGGCCTAATTCCGGGCACAAAACCGCCCATCTTTTGAAGATTACCGGATATGGCTTTGGGGTCAAAGGTAACGGCAGTATAAAAATAGGTAAAGAGAACAACTAAAAGAAAGTATAAAATTCCATAAACCCAGGGGTTTTCAAACCAAACTCCAATTTGCTGAGCAATATTTCCGATGGTACCACCAGCTCCGCTCAAAAAGTTAGCAATCATACTGGGAAAAAGCATTAAAGACAAGGCAAAAATAATAGGGATTACTCCAGCCGGATTAACGCTCAAAGGTAAATAAGTGGAAACTCCGCCGTACATTTTCATCCCTCTTACTCTTTTAGCATAAGAAACCGGAATGTTTCTTCGGCCTTCGTTAATCAAAACAACTCCGGCAATAATCAGTAAAGCCATACCAAAAAAGAGCAAGTAAGAAGGGAATTGGGCAGGATCCCAGCTAATGATCATCTGACGGATATTACTGGGGAAATCGGCAATAATGCCGGCAAAAATCATAAGAGAAACCCCATTACCAATCCCCTTTTCCGAGATTAATTCTCCCAGCCACATCAAAAATAAAGCTCCGGCTGTCACCGTTATAATTGAAGTAAGCAGTAAGGTCGGAGAAAGAGCACCAATCACTCCTTGGCGCTGAAATAAACTTAACATGGCGTAAGATTGAAGGACAGCTAAAGGAATAGTTAAGATTCTTCCGTACTGATTAAATTTTTGTCGTCCGGCTTCTCCTTCTTCTTTGTACATCCTCTCCAGCTGAGGAAAAATCATGGTTAATAGCTGCATAATAATCACGGCTGTAATATAAGGACCCAAGCCCAACATGACAATTGAAAGATTGTCCAGAGCACCACCGGTAAAGATATTTAAGAGGCCGAACATCTGGAACTGTTCAAAGAAATCTTTTATGTTTTCGGCATTTATCCCCGGAATAGGAATATTAGCCATTAACCTAAAAAGAGCGAAAATGGCCAAAACAAATAAAATTTTGTTTCGTAAATCCCTTATTTTAAATAATTGAATAACCTTCTGATACCACATATTATTTGGCAACCCCTCCCGCCTTTTCAATCTTCTCTCTGGCGCTCTTTGACAATTGGCAGCCTTCAAAGGTGAGGGATTTAGTGAGTTTGCCTTTGCCTAAAATCTTTATTCCTGGTATTCTTCCTTTTATTTTACGAAATATTCCCTTCTCTAACAATACTTCAGGAGTGATTTTTTCTCCCGAACTGAATTTTTTCTCTAAAACTTCTAAATTTATTATTACTTTTGGCCTCTGACCCTTAACTTTTGACCTGACCTTGTATCCTCTTAACTTTGGATATCTTTTAATTAACTCCCTAACGACCGGCTGCATTTTTCTGCCAGCGCGTGATTTCTGTCCTTTAATTCCTCGGCCAGAATAAGTTCCTCGTTTTCCTCCCCGGCCAATCCGTTTCTTCCTCTTTAATTTATGTTTTGGACGTAATTCGTGTAATTGCATTTTAATTGCCACTTTTTGCTTTTAATTTTTTGAGAGCTGTAATGGTTGCTCTGGCATTATTTAATTTGTTGCCAGTTCTACCCAAGACCTTAGAAGAAATATTCTTTATTCCGGCTAAAGTGCAAATAACTCGCACCACCCCTCCAGCTACCAAACCCCTGCCTTTTTTTTGAGGCCTCAGCAGAACTTTGGCTGCACCAAACTTAGCAATAACTTCATAAGGAATAGTGTCTTCAACAATGGGCACCTCAATTAGATTTTTCTTAGCTAATCTGGTGGCCTTTTCTACGGCCGCCTGAACATCGGTTCCGGTAGCTGCAGCAAAGCCGACTTTTCCTTCTTTATTCCCCGCAACTATGGCCGCTCTAAATCTCAGTTTTTTCCCGCCGGCCCTGGTATGAGCCACTCTGGCCAAATCCAAAAGCTTTGACTCGAATTCGTCTTTAGGTTTCTCTTCTTTAATTTTTCGAAATGCTCTTCTCATCGCTTATCGAGCCCCGCCCTGCCTCGCAGGGCGGGGCGAAGATGAAGAAGAGGACGAAGTCCTCTTCGCTTTTAAATTAGAATTTCAGCCCTCCTTCTCTTGCTCCTTCAGCTAAAGCTTTGATTTTCCCGTGATAGAGGTAACCTCCTCTGTCAAAAATAACCTTTTCAATCTTTTTCTCAAGGGCTTTTTTGGCTAATGATTTTCCTACCTCTTTAGCTATATAAATTTTTGGGGGGTGATCCGCCAGCTGACGGATGGACTTCGGTTTTTTTATCTCCTGGCTACTCGCTGCCACTAAGGTTTTTCCTTTCTCATCATTAATCAACTGAGCATAAATATGTTTACCAGATTTAAAAACACAAAGCCGCGGCCTCTGAGCCGTTCCGAATATTTTAGCTCTCACTCGTTTGTGCCGTCTATTTCTTTTTTCTTGTTTCTTCTGCATTTTAAGTGGTGGTGACTGCTTTTTTACCCAACTTTCTGCGAACCTGTTCACCAAGATATCTTATTCCCTTACCTTTATATGGCTCGGGTGGTTTTATTTTTCTTATTTTAGCGGCGGTTTGAGAAACCTTTTCAATATCTATACCAGAAACTGTAATAATGTTTTTTTCTACTGAAAAATTTATTCCCTCCAACGCTTTTATTTTTACTGAATGACTGAAACCGACGTTCAATACCAAGTCCTCACCCTCCAGGCTGGCTTTAAAACCAATCCCCTGAATTTCTAATTTTTTTTCAAATCCTTCCGTTACCCCTTTTACCATGTTGGCAATAAGAGCCCGAGTTAATCCCCAAAAGGCCTGGGTTTTTTTAGTCTCTTTTTGGGGAGAAACTATAATTTCTCCGTCTTTAACTTCAACTTTAATTTCCGGCCGAATCTCCCGGGAAAGCTCGCCCTTAGAACCTTTAACCGTCACTCTACCGCCTTCTACTTTAACCTCTACGTTTTCTGGTATTGATATTGGTTTTTTCCCTACCCTAGACATACTATTACCAAACCTTAAATAATACCTCACCTCCAATTTTTTGTTTTCTGGCCTCTTTATCGGTCATTAACCCCTTGGAGGTGGAAATAATGGCTAAACCGTAGCCTCCTTTAACCTTTTTTATCTCTTGATGGCTTTGATAAATTCTTTGACCTGGCTTGGAAACCCTGCGTAACCCCGATATAGCCGGCGTTTTATCGGTATACCTTAAGGTAATTTCAATAATCTTCTTGGCTTTTTTCCCTTTCTTTTCTACCTTTTCTATAAAACCCTGTTTTTCTAAAATTTTAGCTATCTCGTATTTTAAATTAGAGAAAGGAACAGAGGCCAGCGGATGTAAAACGGCCTGAGCATTTCTTATTCTATTGAGCATATCAGTTACAGGGTCCATAAGATTACTTTACCATGATGATTTTTTAATCCCGGGTATTTCCCCTTTATTGGCTAATTCTCTAAAACATATTCGACACAATCCAAACTTACGCATATACCCTCTTTTTCTGCCACAACGAAAACAGCGTCTAACAACTCGGCTTTTGTATTTGGGCTTTTTTTTGGATTTTGCTATTTGGGATTTTGTCGCCATAATCTTTATCCACCAAATTTTTTATTTTATAAAAAATGCAGGTAAAGATGAAGGTTTATCCTTCATCGCCCTTTTTGATTGGGAAACCTAATAATTTAAACAACTCTAATCCTTCTTCTCTGGTTTTAGCTGTAGTGACTACGGTAACTTCTAAACCAAAAATGTTTTTGGCTTTTTCTGGTAAAATTTCGGGAAAGGCGATGTGCTCTTTAATCCCCAAAGTAAGATTGCCTTCTTTATCCACTGATTTGGGCTCAATTCCTTGAAAATCACGGCTTCGAGGAAGGGCCAAATGAATTAATCTTTCTAAGAAATCTATCATTTTTTTTCCTCTTAAAGTAGCTCTAGCCCCCAGAGACATTCCCTGCCTTACTTTAAAAGCGGCTATTGCTTTCTTGGCTTTAGTTAGAACTGCTCTTTGGCCACAAATTAAAGAAAGCTCTTCTAAAATAAAATCTTGAATCTTTTTTTGCTCTTCGGCTGTTTTACCGGCAATCTGTCTTCCAAAACCAGTATTGACTATCACCTTTTCAATCTTAGGGACGGCCATATCATTCTTATAGCCGAACTTTTCTTTCATAGCCGGAATTGCTTCCTTTTTATATTTTTCTGGCAGATGAGTAACCATGTTTCTAAACTTCTTGTTTACATTTTTTACAAATTCTTACTTTATTATTTTTAAAAATTTTATAACCGGTCCGAGCAGCTTTTCCGCATTTGGGGCAAATTAACTTTGTGTTAGAAACCGAAATTGGACCCGGCAGTTCAACAATCTGACCCTTTTCACCGGATTTTTTTGGTCTTTGGTGTTTCTTTCTCAAATTAACTCCTTCGACCATAACTTTTCTCTCTTTGGGGAAGGCCTCTAAAACCTTGCCTTTCTTTCCTTTGTCCTTACCAGAAATTATTAAAACTGTATCGCCTTTTTTAATCTTCATATTATTTCGGGGGCTAAAGTAGCAATCTTTTCAAATCCTTTTTCTCTCACCTCTCTGGCCAAGGGACCTGTAATTCTCCCTCCCTTGGGTTCTTTCGATTTTCCCTCTAAAATTACGCAGGCATTGTCGTCAAATCTAATGTAACTGCCATCGGCACGACGGTATTCTTTTTTCTGTCTGATTATTACCGCTCTGACCACATCATGTTTTTTTACTAATCTTCTTGGCTCCGCCTCTTTGACCGTTCCAACAATAACGTCGCCCAATTGAGCATAACGCTTCTTGCTTCCGCCCAGTACTCTAAAACATTGGATGGTTCTTGCTCCGGTATTATCAGCAACGTTTAATGTGGTTCTAGGTTGAATCATTATTTTTCATCAACTTTAGAAATTAGGATTTTGACTACCTTCCATTTCTTCTCTTTACTCAGCGGTCTGCACTCCTCGATGATAACTTTATCTCCAACGCGGCATTCTTGATCGGTGTGGGCTTTATATTTTTTATGAAAACGGAATCTCCTTTTATATTTGGAGTGTTCTTTTATTCTTTCAACTCTAACCGTTACCATTTTAGGGTTTTTATTTGACGTGACCTTTCCGGTTAATTTTTTCTTCGGCATATAATTATTTTTGTTTTAATAGGGTTAAAACTCTGGCGATGTCTTTTTTTAACAGGTGAATTTCTCTCACGTTTTTTACTTTTCCGGCTGCCAAATCAAAGCGAAGTTGTCTTAATCTTTCTCTATTATCGGCTAAAATCTTTTCCAGTTCACCTTTTGTTTTTTGGCGAAGCTCAACTATTTTCATGTTTATCTTTTAACAACCTTTGTTTTAATTGGCAGTTTGGCGGCTGCCATTTTTAATGCTTCTGTGGACAGTTCTTCTTTCAGGCCGTCTAATTCAAAAATAATTCTGCCTGGTCTGACGGCAAAAACATAGTGGTCTACGCTTCCTTTTCCTCCTCCCATAGGCACTTCTGTTCCTTTTTTGGTTACGGGCTTATCGGGAAAAATCCTTATCCAAAGCTTTCCTCCTTTTCTTAAATATCTAAGAATTACCCTTCTGGCTGCTTCAATTTGTCTGGCGCTCAACCAACAAGTGTCTAAACTTTTTAACCCAAAAGAGCCGAAAGCAAGCTGAGTGGCTCTGTTTTCTACTCCTTTACTCTTTCCCCTTCTCCATTTTCTATGTTTAACTTTTTTGGGCATTAATATCGCCATATTACTCGAACTTTTCTCCTTTATAAATCCAGACCTTTACCCCAATCGTTCCATAAGTACAATAAGCTTGGGTGTCAGCATAATCAATTTCTGCTCTTAAACTTTGGCGAGGAAGCCGGCCTCTTTTCAACCAATTGGTTCTGGCAATTTCTGCTCCATTTAATCTACCCGCTACTTCCACCCGGCAACCCTCTGTTCCTTTGGCCGCCATGATTTTTTCAATGACTTGTTTCAAGACCCTTCGGTAGGGCATCCTTCTTTCGATTTGTTGGGCTACCCATTGGGCAGATAAGGCAGCGGAAGACCAAGGGTCTTTTATTTCTTTAATCTCTATTTTAATTTCTTTTTTTTCTTTTCCCCCAGGAAAAAGCATTTTTTCTAATGCTTTTCTCAACTCCTCAACTCCTCCTCCTCCTCGGCCAATAATCAAGCCGGGGCGAGCGGAATAAATAATAACGGTTATTTTCCCAGGAAATCTTTCAATTTCATTTTTTTCTACTCCCAGCTTGCCGATCTTGTCTGTTAGAAACTTTCTAATTTTAAAATCTTCCTCCAAGTTTTTTGAGTATTGTTTTTTATTCAACCAGCGGGAGTCCCAGTCACTGGTCTCTTTTATTCTGAATGATTTAGGATGAACTCTGTGTCCCATAATTATCCGAATGCCTTGCGTCTAAATATTCTTTTTATTCCTTTCTCAACCCGTGGTTTTTCGATTTCTTTTTCTGGTTTAAGTTTAGGTTGCCCCGTAGGGAGCTTTTTCTCCTTTAAGGATTTTTCAGCTTGCGGTATTTTCTCAGTTATGACTGGTTTGGTAACCTTTTTAACTCTTTTAGTTTTACCTTTTCCTTTGGTAACTTCGTCCAGGACTAAAGTAACATTGGAGGTTCTCTTTTGAATCATATCAGCCCTTCCCCTGGATCGGGCCCGCCATCTTTTGTATTTTGGCCCTTCATCGACTGTAATTTTAGAAATGTATAAATTATTTTCAGCTAATTGAAAGTTATTTTTGGCAGAGGTTGTGGCTTGCTTGAGAAGTTTTAACAATATCCCAGCAGTTTTTTTATTTAAAAAATTTAAAATAGTTTGGGCTTCCTCAGCCGACTTACCTCTAACCAAATCGGCTACTAATCTTACTTTCCTGGGGGCAACACGTAAATATTTTAGTTTAGCGGTTATGGCCATATTACTATTTACTTTTCAGCTTCTTTTTCGGTTACTTTAGTTTCTAATTCTCGCTGCATTCTTCCGCCGTGACGAGAAAACTTAGTGGTCGGAGAAAATTCGCCCAGCTTGTGGCCTACCATATTTTCGGTTGCTTTAACTGGAATAAATTCCCGGCCATTGTGAACTCCAAAAATAAAGCCGACCATTTCTGGGGTGATAACGCAGCCCCGACACCAAGTTTTAATCATTTCTTTATTGTCGGGTTTCTTGCCTTGGATTTTCTTTAAAATCTTCTCTGGTACATATGGACCTTTTTTAAGTGACCGCGGCATGTTCTATTTTTTCTTTTTACGTCTTCTTTTAATTATCAATTTATCTGTCCACTTTTTTTTCCGGGTTTTGACTCCCAAAGCTGGCTTACCCCAAGGAGTTTTGGGATGTTTTAATCCGATTGGGCTTCTCCCCTCTCCTCCTCCATGAGGATGATCACAGGGATTCATGGCCGTTCCCCGGACGGTTGGCCTTATCCCTTTTCTCCTCACTTTTCCGGCCTTTCCCATATCAATAAACCGATGCTCTGGCCTGGAAACCTGGCCTATTGAAGCAAAACATTCTTGAGAGACCTTTCTAATTTCTCCCGAAGGCATTTCCAAATGAGTAAAATTTGCTTCTTGAGCCGCTACTTTGACAGTGGAACCGGCCGATCTGGCCAACTTTCCGCCCTTGCCCGACTCCAGCTCTACATTATATACCTGGGTTCCTACCGGAATGTTTTTTAACTTCATTCTATTTCCGGTCTTAATCTCAGCTGATTCCTTAAAAACTATTTCCTCTCCTGATTTTAACTCATGGGGAGCTAAAATATATTTTCTTTCCCCGTCTTGATATTCTATCAAAGCCAGGAGGGCTGAACGATTGGGATCGTATTCTATAGCTACCACTTTGGCTGGAACGCCTAATTTTCCCTGACCGAAATCAACAATCCTATACAACCTCTTTACTCCTCCTCCTTTATGCCTGACTGTTATTCTACCGCTAAAACCTCTTCCTCCCTTTTTTTTCAAAGCCAACAACAACTTTTTTTCAGGCTTTTTCTTTGTTAATATTTTTTCTTTCATATAAATAATTAAGTAATAAGCGAGGGAAGTAATTTTGTCTCCAAAATTAGCTTCCTGAGCACTCATCTCGGCAATACCTCAATCTTTTGCCCTTCTTTTATTTTAACAATTGCCTTTTTGTATGACTTTCTAAATCCTTCTATCCTTCCCAATCTTCTTTTTTTAGCTGGCACTTTTATAATTTTAACCGAAATCACCTCTACTCCATATAAACTTTCAACTGCTTTCTTAACTTCATCTTTATTTGCTTTGGGCCAAACTCTAAATATATACTGATTCTTTTCAGTTAAATCGGTAGCTTTTTCTGTTACATGAGGAGCTTTAAGAACCCTGTAAGCTTCCTTAAACTTCCCCTTCCTAACTGGTTTGGCCTGCCCCCCAGGGAGCTTGCTTTCCTTCGGGGCTTTTTCAACTGGCTTAATCTTTTCTTTTTTTCCTTTTGGCTCTGAGGCTGGTTTTACTTTCTTGGCTGGTTCTTTTTTTCTTTTAAAAATATCTCTAATTCCCATATACGTTAATTCGACGATCGTCTTATTAAGACGTCTATTATTTAAAGAAGGTTTCCTTTATTGTTTTTATTGTTTCTTTGGGCGTAATTAAATACTTAAAAGATAGTAAGTCCAAGGCATTTAGATTTCTGGCTTCAATGGTTTCTACTCCGGGAATATTTTTAGCTGCCAATATTATATTTTTGTCTACCTTAGGTAAGGCCAGCAAACAAGATTCTTTCTTTACTGGTAATCTTCTTAAGATTTGTACCATGACGTTAGTTTTAGGAACTTCAAGCTTGAGGGTGTCCAGAATTAAAAGCAAATTATTTTTGGCTTTAGCAGATAAGACCATGAATAAAGCCTTTTTTTTCATTTTTTTATTAATTTTTTTCTTAAAAACTTTTTCTTTCCTGGGTCCGAAGGTTACTCCGCCACCTCGCCATAAGGGTGAGCGGATGGAACCGTGCCTGGCTCTGCCAGTTCCCTTCTGCCGCCAGGGTTTTCTTCCCCCGCCCCTTACTTCTCCTCGGTTTTTAGTCTGAGCAATCGCTCTTCTCCTATTGGCCATTTGGGAAACAACCACCTGATGAACTAAATCCGGATTTACCGGCACACCAAAAATTTCCTTGGGCAATAAAGTTTCACTCACTTTTTCTCCCTTTTGATTGTAGGCAGCGATTTTCATAATTCTATTGGCCGCTAATTTCTAATAATTTTCCTTTAGTTCCGGGTACTGCTCCCTTAACCGCCAATAAATTATTTTCTTTGTCAACTTTAACAATTTCTAAATTTTTAACTGTTACTCTTTCTCCTCCCGTTCGGCCTGGCATTTTTCTCCCTTTTATTACTCTTTCGGGAAAAGAAGTACCCACCGAACCTAAGGTTCTGGATTCGTGCTTTACTCCGTGAGAATCTCCTCTACCGGAAAACCCCCATCTTTTTACTGCTCCCTGGAAACCTTTACCTTTGGAAGTCCCGGAAATTTTTACTTTATCTCCTTCTTGAAAAATTGAAACGTCGATTACCTGACCAAGGTGGAACTGAGGGAAAGGTTGAGATGAAGATTTATCTTCATCGATTTTATCTCCAATTTTATATTCACCTCCGCCAGCTGGCGGACTGGGAAATTCTCTTAAGTATTTAAACTCTTTTCCTTTTTCTGTTTTTTTTATTTTTTTGTTTTTCTTAATAAACCCGATCTGGATAGCTTGATATTTATCCTTTTCTTCTGTTTTAATTTGAGTAACCTGACAGGGGCCAGCTTCAATTAAAGTAACCGGAACTGCCTTTCCTTTCTCACCAAGCCACATTTGGGCTACTTCTATTTTTTTTCCTAAAATAAACTTCATCGTCCTCTGATTTATGCTGATTTAAAAACCGGGCATAGCCCGGCTTTTTTTCCGTAGCTATTTTAAATATTTTAATTTCTCAGAAAATAATTTTCAACATTTTAATTTTACTACATTTTAATTTCAATGTCTACTCCGGCCGGTAATGTTAAATTCATGAGGGCATCAATAATTTTAGGGTTAGGATTTAAAATATCTATCAACCTTTTATGAACTCTCATTTCGAACTGCTCTCGGGCGTCTTTATGAATAAAAGAAGACCTGTTCACGGTATATTTGTGAATTTCGGTCGGTAAGGGAATGGGGCCAGAAATTTCAGCGCCATAACGAGTGGCTACCTCGATAATCTGCCGAGTGCTAGCATCAATCACTTTATGATCATAAGCCCTAAGCTTAATGCGAAGCTTAGGCCTTACTTCTTCTTCGGTTGCAACAGCTTTCTTTTTCGGCATCCTATATTCAATATTTTATAAATTAAAACTGGCTATTTGAGTATTTTGGTTACTACGCCTGCTCCAACTGTCTTTCCTCCTTCTCTGATGGCAAATCTTTGCTTTTCTTCCATAGCGATGGGAGCTAAAAGTTTGATTTTAAGGTTGACAGTATCGCCAGGCATAACCATTTCTGTTCCTTCAGGCAAGGTTACGTCCCCGGTAATATCAGTGGTACGAAAATAAAATTGTGGCTTGTAACCGGCAAAGAAAGGCGTATGCCTTCCACCTTCTTCTTGAGTTAAAACGTAAACTTCTCCCTCAAATTCAGTATGAGGAGTAATGCTTCCGGGCTTGGCCAACACCTGTCCCCTTTCTACGTCTTCTTTCTTCAGACCTCTTAATAAAACTCCGACATTATCTCCGGCTCTTCCTTCGTCCAGAGTTTTTTGGAACATCTCAATTGAAACGGCAATTGTTTTAGATGTTGGTTTTATCCCAACTAATTCTACTTCTTCGTTTGACTTAACAACTCCTCTTTCAATTCTTCCAGTAGCTACCGTTCCTCGGCCGGCAATAGAAAAAACATCTTCAATGGCCATTAAAAATGGTTTGTCTATCTCACGAGTTGGTTCAGGAATATAATCATCAATCGCTTTTAACAGTTCTGAAATCGGCTTTGCCTCTTCATCCTCAGGAGATTTTGCATCCAAGGCCTTCAGAGCTGAACCCTTGATAATGGGAATTTCGTCGCCCGGGAAATTATATTTTTTCAAGAGTTCTCGCACTTCGCTTTCCACCAAACTAATAATCTCTGGGTCATCTACCGCATCACATTTATTCAAGAAAACTACTATGGCTGGCAATCCAACCTGACGAGCCAATAAAATATGCTCTCGAGTTTGAGGCATGGGACCGTCGGGAGCTGAAACGACTAAAACTGCACCGTCCATTTGAGCAGCTCCGGTAATCATGTTTTTAATGTAGTCAGCGTGACCGGGACAATCAATATGAGCATAGTGCCTTTTTTCCGTTTCGTATTCCAAATGAGAAATAGAGATGGTCAGACCACGAGCTTTTTCTTCTGGAGCAGCATCAATCTGCTCCACAGTTTTTTCTTGGGCTTTCAAACCCTTTAACTTCAGCACGTGCAGAATGGCCGCTGTTAAAGTAGTTTTTCCATGGTCGACATGACCGATGGTACCAATGTTAAGATGAGGTTTCCCTCTGACAAATTTTTCTTTTTCTGCCATAAATTTATATTAATTATAATTTTTAATCTTTAACCTTTAGTTATTATTTTATTTATTTTAGAGAAAATGTCAACTGTGGATTATCTTCTTTTACCTTCAATGATTTCCTGGGCAATATTAGCGGGGACTTCAGCATAACGGTCAAACTCCATTGTAAAGGTTCCTCTGCCTTCTGTCAATGACCTTAAAGTAGTGGCATAACCAAACATCTCGGCCAAAGGAACATTGGCATCAATCACTTTTAATTGCAACCTGTCCTTGGTTTCTTCAATTTTTCCTCTACGGGCTGATAAGTCTCCGATTACATCGCCGAAAAATTCTCCCGGAACAATTACTTCTAATTTCATAATCGGTTCTAATAAAATCGGCTTGGCTCTTTTAGCGGCAGCTTGAAAAGCCATAGAACCGGCAATTTTAAAAGCCACTTCGGAAGAATCTACTTCATGAAAAGAACCGTCGTATAGAGCGGTAGAGAGATCAACCATAGGATAGCCCGCCACTACTCCTTTTCCCATGGCTTCCTTAATTCCCTTTTCTATGGCCGGAATAAACTCTTTGGGAATTATTCCGCCTTTAATCTCATCAATAAACTCAAATCCTTGTCCTCTTTCTTTGGGCTCTACCCTTAAGAAAACGTGGCCATATTGCCCCCGACCTCCTGACTGTCTGATGTATTTTCCTTCAGCTTCAGCTTCAGCTTTGATGGTCTCTTTATAAGCCACCTGGGGCCGGCCCACTGAAGCTTCAACTTTAAACTCTCTTCGCATGCGGTCAGAAATAATATCTAAATGCAATTCCCCCATACCGGAAATAATGGTCTCGCCAGTTTCCGGATCTCCTTTTATTCTAAAAGTGGGGTCTTCTTCAGCTAATCTTTTCAGGGCTACACCCATCTTTTCCTGGTCAGCTTTGGTTTTGGGTTCAATACGGATAGAAATTACCGGTTCGGGGAAAGTGATTTTTTCTAAAACAACGGGGTGGTTTTCATCACAAAGGGTATGGCCAGTAGAAGTGTTTTTTAGACCAACGGTCGCAGCAATATCGCCAGCATAAAGTTCATCTACTTCTTCTCGGGTGTTAGCGTACATTCTAACAATTCGGCTAATTCTTTCTTTTTCCTGGGTGGTAGTATTTAAAACGTAAGAGCTCTTCTTTAAAGTGCCGGAGTAAACTCGGAAATAAGTTAAAGTCCCCACATAAGGATCAGTGGCAACCTTAAAGGCCAAAGCGGCAAAGGGCTCGGAATCATCGGCCTGTCTTTCAGTGTCTTTGCCCGATTTAGGATCAATGCCTTTTACTGACGGCAAATCAACCGGACTGGGTAAGTAATAAACTACGGCGTTAAGCAAAGGCTGGATGCTTTTATTTTTTAAGGCCGAACCACAAAGTACCGGGATGAGTTTATAGTTGATGGTAGCTTTTCTTAAGACATCTCTCAATTCATCAACAGAGATTTCTTCGCCAGCCAGATATTTTTCCAGGAGGGCTTCGTCTTCAGCGGCAATTTTTTCTACTAATTTTGCTCTCCACTCTTTGGCTTCTTCTAACAAATTTTGAGGGATTTCTTCTTCTTTGACGGTTTGACCAAAATCTCCTTCAAATTTTAGAGCTTTCATTTCTATTAAATCAATTACTCCTTCAAATTTAGCTTCTTTACCAATAGGGAGTTGAAGGGCTACGGCCGAGGGAGATAACTTTTGCCAAATTGATTCTAAGCTTTTTTTAAAATCAGCTCCCATTCTGTCTAATTTATTAATAAAACAAATCCGGGGTACGTGAAATTTGTCGGCCTGACGCCAGACCGTTTCTGACTGAGGCTCCACTCCGGCTACTCCATCAAAAACTACTACCGCTCCATCTAAAACCCTTAATGATCTTTGTACCTCAACGGTAAAATCAATATGGCCCGGGGTATCAATAATATTTATCCGGTACTCCTCTTCTTTTTCTTTTTCTCTCTGTTCTTCTTTTCTTAATTTTCCTGGCGTCCAGAAACAAGTGGTCGCAGCGGAAGTAATAGTAATTCCTCTTTCTCTCTCTTGGACCATCCAGTCCATAATGGCCTGGCCATCGTGAACTTCCCCAATTTTGTGAGAAATCCCGGTGTAAAAAAGCACCCGTTCAGTAACGGTTGTTTTGCCGGCATCAATGTGAGCGATGATGCCAATATCTCTATATTTTTCTATGGGATACTTTCTCATACTCTAAATTATCTTCCTGAGCTAAGTCACCAAGCAAAATGAGCAAAAGCTCTGTTCGCTTCTGCCATGCGGTGAGTGTTTTCTTTTTTCTTTATAGCTGCCCCTTCGTTCTTAGAAGCTGAAATTATCTCCTCGGCCATTTTCTCTTTCATTGACTTTCCTTTTTTACTGCGAGCGGCGTCTAAAATCCATCTAACAGCTAAAGCGAAAGCTCTCTCTGGAGCAACCGGTCTGGGAACCTGATAGGTCGCTCCTCCCACCCTTTTTGGCCGAACCTCAACCAATGGTTTGGTGTTATTTAAAGCCGTTTCAAAAACTTCTAAGGGTTCTTTTTGGGTTTTAGTTTTTATAATATCAAAAGTGTTGTAAACAATTTTTCTGGCTATGGTTTTTTTACCTCGTTTCATCACCTGATTAATAAACTTAGCCACAGTAATGCTGTCGTAAACAGGATCGGGTGATATTTCGTGTTTTTCTTTTTTCTTCATAGAATATTATTTTTCCTTTTTGGTGCCGTACTTCGATCTTTCCTGTTTGCGTCCTTCTATTCCTCCGGTGTCCAATACTCCCCTGACTACGTGATATCTTACGCCGGGCAAATCTTTAACTCTTCCTCCCCGAATGAGAACTACTGAGTGTTCTTGTAAGTTGTGCCCTTCACCAGGGATGTAAGCTGTTACCTCCATTCCGTTAGTTAAACGAACTCTGGCTACTTTTCTTAAAGCTGAATTTGGTTTTTTAGGAGTAACAGTAAAAACCTTCAGGCACGCTCCTTTTTTAAGCGGAGCAAAATATCTAACTGGTCGATTCTTTAAAGGATTAAAACCAAAACGCAAGGCCGGCGTTTTATGACGCTTTTTAATTCTCTTTCTGCCCTTTTTAATTAGTTGTCTTATCGTCGGCACAATTTTTTAAGTTAACAGTTTTTCTTTAAAAGGTCAAGCCTGGAAAAGGGCTTCCTGCTATTAAATAATAAAGGAGGGAAGAAAGAAAAGGCAGGAACGTTATGGCTATAATAATGGCCAAAAAAATACTTAGGGGTGAAGCGGCTAAAATCTGAAGAATCCTTGACTGAGGAAAAAAATCCATTATTAATTTAGAACCGTCCAAAGGCGGGATAGGAATAAGATTAAACAAACCCAAGAAGATATTTACATAAACTATCCAGGTAAAAGCTATAACCAAAAAACCTCCTAAAGGAACAAAACGCAGTAATAGTCCAAAAATTAAAGCAATTAAAAAGTTGGCTCCGGGCCCGGCTATGGCTACTTTTGAAGAACCATATTTTTGGTCTCGAAGATTGTAAGGATTATAAGGAACAGGTTTGGCCCAACCAATAAAGCCTCCGAAGAAAAACAATAAAAAGAGGGGTATTATTACCGTCCCCATGGGATCAATGTGTTTTAGAGGATTTAAGGTTAAGCGCCCAGCGTATTTAGCGGTAGGATCCCCCATTTGAAAAGCAGCCCAGCCGTGAAAATATTCATGAAAAATAGCTGAGGTTACTACAATGATATATAAAAAAATTTTAAATTCCATACCCTGTAAGAAAATTTTGCAGTATTTTAATTATACACCGAGCGATAGCGAAGGTAAAGATGAGATTTATCTCATCGCCTACTTACTTGTAAAAAATAAAATGTTTGTTATGATAATTATATTATGGCTAAGCAGTGTACCATTTGCGGAAAACAAGGAAGAATGGTTGGAAAGCGAGTAAAGCTTCGAGGAAAATATAATCCGACCACCAAAAAAAGAAAATACCCAAACTTACAATGGGTTAGATTACCATCAGGCAAAAGAGTTTTGGCTTGCACTAAGTGTATAAAGGCCTTGGCTAAAAGAAAATAGCTCACGGGGTGTAGTACAACGGTAGTATTTGCCCTTGGGGTGGGTAAGACCCGGGTTCAATTCCCGGCACCCCGACTAACAAAAAATCGCCCTGAGGGCGGTTTTTTGAGACCCGGTCTTTCCTCTAGAAAGTTCTTCTCCGGAAAAAATTCCAAGTGGGTATCGTAGTTCCCGCCCACGAGCGGGAAACATATCCGATTCCCATAAAGAGAGTTTGTCCCAGAATCTAACTAGAAGAACCGGGCCAATTTTATTTTCTCATTTGGTAACTGCCCTGTCAACTTTTATAAATGTAAAACTTCCACCAACTGTTTTATTAAAGAAAGCAAAATAGGCGGTGGCAACAAACTATAAGAATTAATTCCTTCATCATCTTTGACCTGCCAGGGTTTTTCAATCACTTTTACTCTTTTATTTTTTTTATCCCATTCGTAACTATATTCTGGAGTAATTTCATAATCGTCAACAAATTTCTCCGCCGCCTCCACGGGGACGGCATTTCTTAAAAGAATTTTGGGAATACCGTGAAGAGAAAGAGCTCTTTCCATTAATTTTTCATCCATCTCTAATCTTTCTTTTATCGGCTTTATCCCCAACTCATCTCCTTCTTTGGCTACCATCCTCGCTCCCGGCCCGCCTACCGGCGAGGCAGGACAACCTGTATTGTCGCAAATTAAATAAAATTCTTTTTTCTTTTCGTCGTAGCCAACTTCTTTGGTTGGGTGAAGTTTTAAATTACGGGGAGCTTGGCACTGGGGACAAATCCTGCGATATTTAATTCTTTCATCAATCACCGATTCCGGTAAATCAATCAAAATAAAAATATCGGGGTCTTCCCGGTAGCCGACCAGGTCACGAAAAAATAAAGAATAGGATATTTGGTCCATTCCCCTGGGAAAACCGTCAATGAAAAGAGCTTTTTTCTCTCTTTTGGCTATTTCTCTCTTGACCAAAGCTAATATTAGCTCGGTGGGTAAAAGGGTTTGGGTGTTTCTCTTTTCCAAAGTAGTAATTACTTCTGGCAAAGAAATCCATCCCCGGTATTCTTTTTCTAAAAATTTTAGTAGTTCTTTTTTTCTTTTCTCGTCAGCTAATTCTTCGTCTACCCCTCTAATCATATCGCCAATTGAAAAATGCTCCACTCTGTCTGGAGCAACGATTTCAGCAAACATTTTAGAATAAGTACCCTTGCCCGAATTCTTTTTACCTAAAAGATAAGCAATAAAACTGTTCTCTTTTAAATATTCTCTCAGCTTTTTAATTTCCAAATCGGCCTTAGCTTCAAAATAGGCGTGACGTCCTTCAGGGCTCAACAAATCAAACTTCTGATTTACTTCTTTTATTTTAGATTTAAAGATTGGGAATCGCATATTATTTTAATATCATCCTGCTGGTCGGTTCTCAAAATGAGAATACCATATTTTTCTAAAGTTTCCAAGGTTTCAGGATGAGGATGGCCGTAGGGATTATTTTTGCCGCATTGAATTACGGCAATCTCAGGCGATACCTGATAGACAAATTCGTCATCTGTTGAAGTTTTACTGCCGTGATGACCAACCTTCAAAACATCCGAATCGAGGTCTAAAAGAGAATTAAAACTCCTATCTATTAATTTTCTTTCTACCGATTTGTAAGCATCGCCGGTAAATAAAAAAGAATTCTCTCCGAAAACCAATCTGGCAATAATTGAAGTATTATTTATATTATTTACTTTCTGGCCTGCCAAACTCTCAAAAGGATGCAAGATCTCAATTGATGGATTTTGGAAATCAATCAATTGGCCAGCTTGGGCAATTTTTATTTCAGCTCCTTCTTCCTCTTCTTCCTGAATTAATCTCTGCCATTCTTCAAATTCAGCGGTATCTCTCTGAATGCCGGTCCATAAAATATTTTCTACTTGATATCTTTTTAAAACTTCTAAAAGACCTGACAGATGATCGTGTTCTGGATGAGTTAAAATGATTAAATCCAAAGTATTGTCCCCAAAAGGCAACTCTTTATCAAGTTTTTCCAAAATGGCAGAGTCAGGACCGCCATCAATTAAAATCTGATGTTTCTGTGGAGTTTCAATAAAAATTGCATCTCCTTGCCCCACATCAAAAAAGGTGACTTCAAGCAATTGCGGCTGGCTTAAATCATAAACCGCAATCCACACAAGAATGTTCAAGCTAAAAAGAATAAATAGAATGGCAAAGACAGAACTTCTTTTCTCCATTTTAATTCATTCTACCAAAAAAAATGTCTGCTTGGCGATAAAATAAAAATCTATCCTCTAGTTTTTTAGGATAGACTCTTTTATTAGTTAAATATTAACTCAATAAATCAAGCTCTAGAAACATCTCCAGGGTTGGGATAGGAATTTTCATAATATCGGAAGGGTATGAATCATAACCTGGTGAACACGGAAGCCATTCTCCTTTCACTGTAAGGTATTCGTTGATAAGAGGCCCTCCTTCCTTCGGTCTTTTGAACCTGGTGACAATTAAATATCCTTTTTTAGGTGTCTCTCTGCTGATATGGACTATCCAGCCATCTATTTGTTCAATCTGAATATCTAAAGGTGAGACAATAAGTCTCTTGATTGCTGGGTCTTGGATTTCTTCCATACACACGAAGAAATCATGGTTCTCGCTACTAATAACCGCTTTCTCAGGGTCAACTTCTATCCTTCCACCAAAAGGTCCAGTTGCTATTGTTGCTTTCAATTCTTCACCTCCTTCTTCAATCCTTCTTCAATTTTAAATGAAGCTATTTGTCTCTCGCTTTTTATACTATGACAATGGATAAAAAAAGTCAAGCCATCTGATGGTAAACTATAATCTTACTCCTCTCTCAAACTTCACAAAACAGTCCAAATTCTGAACAGGCCCTTAAGTTTTTAAAAAATAAACCGATTTAAATTCCTAAAACAAACCCCATGAGATATGAAATTATCTCATGGGGTTAAAGACTTCCGGAAGTCCTCAATCTAGGCCTTACCCATAATTCGGAACATCTTAGTGCCACATTTGGGGCAAGTTCCGGTCATTGCCCTTCTCTTTACTCCACCTTTTCCTTTCATTGCCACTTCCTTAGCATTCTGTATTTCTTGTTTCTTTTTACATTTTACACAATAACCTTCCATAGTATTTAAAAAGTTAAATTTTCCAAAACCGACCTTTTTCCACAACTTAATTTAGCTTAATTTAAGCATAACTTTAAGTCAAGCCCTATTTCCTCCAGAATAAACCGCAGAGGCAGTGGCCCTGTTTTTTAATTTCTTCTTGATGCCAAACACAAGGGCAAATTTTTGGCTTATCTTCTTCTAAATCCCCGGTTACTCGACGACAAGGACAATATTTAGCTCCGTATTTTTTCTCATTTTCTAAAAGCCCTTGAGCTAATCTCTCTACCACTTCCCTATTGGGGTTTAACTTAAAGCCATTTTTCTCGGCATATTCTTGATAACCTTTAATTACTTCTTCAATCACCCGAGCGTCAGCGAAGGGTGGAGATGAACGTAGTTCATCGACCTTTCCTTTATCTTCTTTATTGCCCGTATCCTCTAACATTTTATTTAATAACTCTCTGACTATTGGCTCCGGCCTCACTCCCACAAATCCGCTTACTGGTTTTTCTCCACTGAAAAGAACCACAGTAGGGATTATATTAATGCCAATCTTTTGAGCGGCGGCGGGGGCAAATTCTAAATTAGCTTTGGCAAAGATAATTTTATCTTCAAATTCTTCGGCTACTTTCTCTAAAATTGGAGCAAGTACAAAACAGGGCTGACACCACGGAGCCCAAAAGTCAACTAAAATCGGCTTTTCAGCCTTTTTTAGTTCTTCCTCAAAATTTTGATCAGTTAATTCTAAAGCCATTTTATTTTTCAGTTTTCTCTATCGCTCCGATCGGGCAAACACTTTCTCCTCCACATTCTTCTAATTTTTTAGAATCAACAACTTTAGCCTTGCCATCTTCTTCTATTTCGGTTCCGCCGGGACAGGTTTGGACGCAAACCTGGCAGCCAATACATTTTTCTTTATTCACTTTGTACTTCATATAGCAAGATTTTAATTTATTAAAATTGAAGCTGGAGATGAAGTTTTAGCTTCATCGACTTTTAATCAAAGATTAGTTTAACCTTGGTTGTTTCAGCTATCTCTGTAGTTATTGCCCTTAAATAACCTTTGCTTAAATTATGAATATTGTTTTCGCCACAAGCAGCAGCTATCATTTTTATTTCTTCAGTAGAATTTTTTATAAAAGAAGCTGCTCTCTGAGAAGCTTCTTCAATATTTAAATTCTTCCTCAATACTGGTTCTTGAGTAGCAATTCCTTTTGGACACTTTCCAAGATAACATAATCCGCAACGAGTGCAACCCATAGCTATCAACAAAGAAGTACCCACAAATACAGCATCAGCTCCCAAAGCCAGACATTTGGCAAAATCACCTCCGGTGTTTAATCCACCGCCAATCCATAATTCCTGTTTGGCTCCTAATTTATCTAAAACCTCTCTGGCTTTAACTAAAGCAGCCAAAGTAGGAAGGCCAATCTCATCCAGCATTACTTCGGGAGCTGCTCCGGTACCTCCTTCCAAGCCATCAATGGCAACTATATCAGGATTAGCTTTTATTGCCAATTTTATGTCGTTTTCAATATCGCCAGCCGCCAATTTAATAATAATTGGTACTCCTTCAGTTAATTCTTTCAACCATTCCACTTTCTTTCTTAAGTCATCAATGTTCCGAATGTCGGGATGACAAACCGGTGAATGAATGCCTTGACCAACCGGCACATTTCTAACCTTAGCTATCTCTTCCGTTACTTTTTCCCCGGGAAGATATCCACCAGCTCCCGGTTTTGCTCCCTGGCCGATTTTAATTTCAACAGCATCAGCTTTTTTCAAAATTTCTTCTGTTATTCCGAATCGGCCGGTAGAATACTGAATGATTAACTTTTTAGAAAATTCTCTTTCTTCCGGCAGCACTCCTCCTTCACCACTGTTCTCTATAGTTCCCACCAAAGCAGAGGCCTTAGCTAAAGCGATCTTTGCCTCTTTACTTAAAGCCCCAAAAGACATCGCCCCGATTAATATCGGAGTGTCTAGCTCAATCGGTTTCTTACTATTTTTTCCAATAACTGTTTTAGCTGAAATTTCTTCCCGATAATAATCTACCGGCTTTTTATTTAATTGGGCCGGAATAAAAATCAAATCTTCAAAACTAATTTTTCCCCATTTATTAGAACGCCTACTAGCTGTGGGTACTTTTTTTGTTCTGTCTTGAATTTTTTTAACCCAATCCTGGCTCATACTTTTTACCCCGCATATCAACTTCGACTCTACTTTGTAGATTGAGCGCCGAAGGCGCCTGTCGAAGTTGTATTACGGAATTTTAATTTTAATTGCCTTTCCTTTAATCAGAGCTTCACTAATTTTTTTTCTGGCTAAAGTTAGAGTTCGCCCCAGAGTACTTTGAGAAATCCCCATCTTTTTTGCTGCTACTTTCTGGTCTAAATTTTTTAAATCGCAAAGTCGCAAAGCTTCCAACTCATCTAGATCTAAATTCACCTCTTCTAACATAGAAAGGGGCACTGCTCTGGGTTTAAAGTAAACCACATCGGGGTCAAAAATAATTTTTCGTGGCTTTAATGGTCTGACCATAAATTTTTTTAATCTCTTTTTTAGCTTTTAAATTGGTTTCCAAAATTGGAGTTAAATTTGAAATAGCTTTAAAGATATTTTTATCATAAGATATTTTACCTAAAAACTTGGTTTTGGTAAAATTTTCAATTTTTTTGCTTAATTTTGAATTAATATCCCACTTATTAATTACTGCGCCCCAGGGGATTTTAAAATAATTTACAACTTCCAAAACTCTTTTTAAATCAGAAAATCCAGAAGGAGTGGGCTCGGTCACTAAAACCACAAAATTGGCACCACGTAGGGCAGCAGTTACCGGACAGCCAGTTCCCGGAGCTGAATCAACAAGCATTAAATTATAATCAAATTTCTCTGCTTCAACTTTTATTTCATCTACCACCTTGCCTGAACCGGTTTCCCCCGGATAAAGCTGGCCCGAAACTAAAGGAAAACTGTATTTGGTGTTTTTAATTTTAATTTCTCCGTTCTGAACCGGCTTCAGCTTTATTGCTTTCTTTGGGCAAATCGCTTCACAGGCTCCGCATCCCTCGCATAAAAATGGGTTTACTTTTGGTTTGCCTTTTACCATTTTAATCGCACTGAAATTACATTTTTTAGCGCAGAGCCCGCAGCCATCGCATTTTTGGTAATTGATCTCCGGCCTGGCCGAAGCCACCACCGGAATAGTTTTATCCCATTTTCTAATTCCTCCCAGCCAAATTCCTAAATTTGGCGCATCGGCATCGCAATCTACGGCCACAATTTTCTGGCTTCTGCCAAAAAGCATAGCTAAAGCTGAAGTCAACATTGACTTCCCCACTCCGCCTTTTCCCGAAGCTACTACTAATTTTGTTTTTTTATTTTTCATAAATTAAAATCTAATAGTTTCCCTTCAGAATAGGCCTCGACTAATTTTCGGGAATAAGGAATTTCCTTTTCAATTTTGGTTTTATATTTTTTGATAATGGGAAAGATTTTTCTTTTGTCCCCTAAATCAGCTTGGTTTAAAATTACTTTGGCTGGCACTTTTAATTTCCGACATAAATCTAAAATTAAATTCAAATCAGCAGCCCCCATAGGCGTAGGTTCGGTAACGCAAAAAGCTGTGTCACAATCTATTAAAGCCGACACCACCGGGCAATGAATGCCAGGGGCAGTATCAAATAAAATATAATCTGCCTTATTTTTTTTAGCAAAATCTAAAGCAAATTCTTTAACCTTAGTTACTACCGGTCCAGTTTCCTCCAATCCAGCTTTAGTTAATCCGGTTACTAACCAAAAATTATTTTTTATTTTGTTAACAAAAATCTTTCCCGTCTCTTCTTTTTTGGGCTTTATCGCTCCGTAAGGGCAAACAATCCAGCAGGCACCACAAGCCGAACATAAATCTTTGATGAATACCGGATATTTTCCCGGAGCTTGGAAAATAGCATTTGAGCGGCAAGTTTTGGCACATAAACCGCATTTTTTACATTTCTTTTTTATTAACTTTGGAAATTGGGCATAAATCCTCTCTGTTGGTTTTTTTATTTTTTGACCTAATAATAAATAATCATTTGGACACTCTACATCGCAATCTACCAGAAAAACTTTTTTCCTTTCTTTAACTAACTGATTGGCAAACAAAATGGCCACCGTTGACTTGCCGGTACCACCTTTCCCGCCAGTTATAGCATTTTTTTTCAATTGATCATTGCCCATTTTTTATTTTTCTCTGGTTGGTTCTCCTAAAAGTTTAAGTTTTTCTTTTAAAAATTTCTCTAAAAGCTCTTTTATATCTCCATTTACACCTTGATAAATATCTACTACATTATCCCGCAGGACATGAAGAGAAATCGGTCCCATTTCTTTGGTAATAATTGAATCAATTTTTTCTTTTAATACGAATTTAGAGGCCTCTAGTCCGGCCCTTATTTTCTGTTCTAAAAAGGGATTATCTTTAAAATAAAAATTTTTAACTTCGCCTTTCTTTAATTCAATAAACATAAATTTTTTAGCCCGGCCGAAGTAAGCTGAGATCTTAGAATCCAGTCCTTCTTCTTTCTCTACCGGAATACATAATTTTCGGCTCTCTACTGCCTCTGGAGCTACTCCCACCATTAAAGAATCCACCGACTTTACTTTTTTCTTTATTTCCTTTTCAATATTATCCGAAATTTCTTTGGCCCGATTAATACTCACACTTCTCCCTAATTTTACTCCTACTTCTCCAAAAACAAAGGGACCAGCCTTCCTTAATTTCAAATTCTCAAATCCTCTTACTCCGGAAATGCTTCCTAAAACTTTTTTTACCTTTTCTTCTATTTCTTTACTGGGAGAAACGTCAATCAAAGCAAAAATAGAATCTTTACCGGACTCAATTCCTATCTTAAAAATAAAAAGAGAAATCAAAATCCCCATAATTCCCTCCAAATACATAATTTTAAACAAAGCAGCAAATAAACCTATCAAAACCAAGCTTGAAGAAAACAAATGCATCCTGGATTCTTTTCCGTCTGCGGTTAAACTTTGAGAATTAATCTGCTTTCCCACTTTCATTTCATAAGTTCCAATAGAAAACATTACTATCGCATCCAACACGGCCACTCCTATTGCTATTAAGGGAATATTTAATTCTCCTACAATAAAAATTTTACCAATACTTTCTTTAATTATTTCGAAGCCAGCAAACAAAATTAAGCCCGAAATAATTAATGCAGTAATATTTTCAACTTTATAAAAACCGTATGGAAATTTTTCTGTAGGGCTCTTTTGGGCAATTTTCAAACCAAACCAAGCAAAAAAAGTAGAAAATGAGTCAGCGGCGCTGTGGATAGCATCTGCCAATAAAACAACACTTCCTGAAATAAAACCAACTATAGCTTTAGCTATGGCAAAAAAGATGGTGGTAAAACCTGCTATCAATGCTGCTTTTTGACCTTTTTTAAAAATATCTGTCATATTTATCTTCCTCTTCTTCGTTTCCTTGCTCTCCCGGGCCCGGGACCCAAACCACCTCTCCCAGCAGGAGGGCCAAAAAGTCCGGGACCAGTAGGAACTTTTATTTCTTTTAGTTCCCCTTGGTTGTATTTGTCCAAAGCCTGTTTACAGCTTAAATTAAAAACTCCGGGATAAATTTTAATTCCCGACATTTGCAAAACTGAAAAAGCATTGGGCCCAAAATTTCCGCAAATTACAGCTTTAGCTCCTTCTGAAGCAGCAATTTGAGCCGCCCCCACCCCAGCTCCTCGGCCGACCTGACCTGCTAAATTCGGTATAGCTTTAAACTCTTCAGTTTTTGAATCGACAATCAAAAAATAAGGACATCGACCGAAAACCGGTGAAACTTGAGAATCTAAATTCGGGCCAGTAGCACAAATACAAACTTTCATAAGTAATAAGTAAAATTTAGCGCCTCCTGGTCATTTGAGTACCGCATTTAGGACAACGATGTTCATAACAAGGAATCCCTCTTTGGTGAGGAGTTCTAGCGCCGCAACTGGGGCAGACGCACTCGCCGTCTGGCCCTAAACCAAAACCACCAGGTTGGCGACCACGGCCACCTCTACCTAAACCTTGACCTCCTCCTGGTCTTTGACGAAGTTCTCTTCCGTTAGACATATTATTTCTTGGTTTTCTTAGTTTCTAATTCTTTTATTCTTTCTTCAATTGCTTTCATTTCTTCCCTTAAAGCTTTCAAGTCTTCGTTCAGCATCTCTTTTTCTTCTTTGGGAGTAGGAGGCTCTGGCGGGTAAGGATAAGTTGGGTCATAGGGATAATTCCCCCAATCAGGCCATCCCCAGCTTCTTCCCCATCCTCTACCAAAACCTCTTCCATAACCTCGACCAAAACCTCTTCCATAACCTCGACCCCAGCCATATCCGTAAGGCTTCATATAACCGGGATAAGGATAACCTGAACAATAGCCCATTCCTCTTCCAGTTCTTGGGCCTTGTCCTCGGGGACCTGTTTTGTCTCCAAATGGCATAGTAGTTCAAATTTCTAATTTTTAATTTCTAATTTACGACCTTTTTATCTTCTATTTTGAGTATATAGTCATAACTATCTCCTGTCAACCCCTTCTATCTCTTTCTCAAAACTATTGAGGCTAAAAAGAAGAGAGTGGCGGTTAAAATAATTAGAGGACCAGCTGGTAGATTTAAAAATTTAGAAAGTAAAATCCCTAAAACCGAACTTATCGCTCCAAAAAATAACCCAAAAAGAGAAAATTGAAAAAAATTTTTACTCAAATTTCTACTAGTAGCTGCCGGAATAGCCACTAAAGCTGCAGTTAAAAGACCGCCAACCACTTTTACTCCTAAAGCAACAACTACGGCAATAGCTCCTAAAAACAGAAGGTTATATTTTTTCACCTCAATTCTCTCGGACTTCGCTAAGTCCTCAGATATATTAATCAAGATTATTTTAGAATAAATTTTTTTGATTATTAAAAAGAGAAAAAGACACAAAAAACTCACCAAAAACGTATCTGCAAAGCCAACTTTAGTAATATCGCCAACCAAAGCGGTTTCTGCCTGCTCAATGGGTAAAAATAAAAAAGCGATGGCAACACCTGAAGCAAAAACAACAGCGGTTAGGGCTTCCATCGGTAGTTTTGTTCTCATTCCAAAAAGCCAAATTAAAATAATTCCTAAAATAACAAAGGGAAAAGCTCCTAGAGAAACATCAAAGCCATAGAGTAAAGCTAAAGCGATTCCGGGTAAGGTTAAGTGGCCAAGAGGACCGGCGACCAAAGCCATTCTTTTTGAGAGCATCAAAGTCCCTAAATATCCGGCTGCACCTCCAATAAAAATTCCGGTTATCAAACTCAATAAAAAATGTCCCATAATTTTTAATGTTTATGATGCTTGTAGAATTTTACTTCTTCACCATAGAGTTTGTGTAAAATTTCTAGAGTCAAAACTTCTTTGGGAACACCTTGGCAGATTGGGCATTTGTTTAGACAAATCACAAAATTAGAAAATTTAAAAACAACACTTAAATCGTGGGTAACTAGTAAAATAGTTAAGTTTCTTTTTTCTTTCAATTTGGCTAATAAAGTGTAGATGGTTTCCTCTCCTCCAATATCGATCCCAGTAGTTGGCTCGTCAAAAAGCAGAACATCGGGGTTTTTAATTAAAGCCCAGGCAACTAATATTCTCTGAAATTGCCCGGAAGATAACTCTCCTATCCCGCGCTTTTGAAAAAGAGCGGGATTCTCTTCAAATCCTACTGAATCTAAAATTTCTTTTATTTCTTCCTTTGAAGCTTCTTTCAGTTTAAAGAATTCCTCAACGCTCATCGGAATATCTTTTATAAATGGCAATCTTTGAGGAACATAGCCAATTTTAATTTCTTTTTCCCACTTAATTTCCCCTTCATATGGCAAAACTCCTAATAGAGTTTTCAATAGAACCGTTTTCCCCGCCCCGTTCGGTCCTAAAACTGTTAAAACGTTTCCTCTTTTCACTTTAAAACTTAGATTTTCAATTATCTTTTCATTGTTCAAAACTACATTCAAATTTTTAACTTTTAAGATTGTATTCGATTCCTTATTCATTCATTAAGTATATCAAATTCTTCTATATAAAAAAGCCGGGGATTATCCTCGGTTCTTCTTCTATAACCGGTCTTTATTCAAATGTTAGCGTTTAAGATATCTTCGTAGGACCTGTCAATAAAGTTGGGTAGCATTTCTTCAATGCGGTCTATTCCCAATCCTCCTTTTGGATTTCTTCCTTCAATGAAAGCATGGGTACCATTTTTAAAGATGAGCTCTATTTTATCGTTTAAAGTGTGGAAATCTTCAAGAAGACATTTTTCTGGTTCAACTTTTTCCCAGGGTTCAAAATAATCAAAAGGTGTTTTGGTATACTTCAAGTTTTTACTTTCTCTGATTTTCATGGTTTTCCCCACTTTCCCTTGGGCCAAATTGACATCTGGGGAAAGGGAATTTCAATACCTTCCTTGTCAAAAGCGATTTTTAATCTTCTCCTAAACTCTTTTAGGGTATCCCATTGTTTTAAAGGTTTGGTTTCACCTAAAACCTTAATAATTATTCCTGAATCAGCAAAACTGTCCGGCCCCGGTCCTAAAACTTGGATTGGCTTTATAATATATTCTTTCCAGGGACTCTCCTTGGTCATCTCTTTGCCAACTTTATTGATTAAGGCCATCACTTTATCTAAATCTTCTTTGTAGGCGACTGAAATATCCATATGGGCCCGGGAATAATCTTTGGTCAGGTTGGCTGCCATCTTAAAGGAACCGTTAGGTATATGATAAACTTTACCGTCCAGGTCTCTTAAAATGGTCTTTCTTAAAGTAATATCCTCCACTCCCCCACAAATATCATCCAAACAAGCTACATCTCCCACTCGATATTGGTCTTCCAAAATGATAAAGAGGCCGGCTAAAAAATCTCTTATCATATATTGAGCGCCAAATCCCAAAGCTACTCCTAAAATTCCAGCTCCCGCCAAGATTGGCCCCACATCTAACCCCAACTCAGGCAATATCATCATTATTGCTACCAACCAGACAATAACGTTTAAAGCTCCGCTAAAAATTCCAATTAAAGTTTTTTCTCTTTTTTCTTCTGCCTCATGGTCTATGTGTTTTATAGCTTTTCCTATCGTTCTACCAATAAATTTTTTTCCTACTTTATTGATTATAAAAGCCGCGAACAAAATCGCGGCAATTTTTATGCCATGACCAATTAACCAATTGATGATTACTTCTAACATTGAGATAAATCGGAGATTTATCAACCTCTTTTTTTAGTCTAAACTAAAAATCTAAGTCAAGCAACCTTAGTCCTATTCAGTTAGTTCTTCAACTTCTTTCTTGCCCTCTGCCAATTCTTTCATTTGTTCTGGATCCTCTTTGAGTAAAAGAGTTTCAAATTCACCGACATGGGTCTTTTCCTCTTTAGCAATATCCAAGAGAACTTTTTTAATTAACTCATTTTCAGTCATGGCTGCCAACTGCTCATATAAACTTACTGCATCCAGTTCAGCTATCATCCCTATTCTTAAAATTTCTTTGTCCAAATCTTCTTTTTTTACTTTTTGAAGTGAAATTGGTATTTGTGATAACATATTTTTAATTATTTATTTTATAATTTCGGCCTTGATGTTTTAATTCTAACAAAAAATCGCCCGCCAGGCGATTTTTTGTCTATCCAGAAAAACTACTGCTCTTTCTTTTTCTCTTCATCATATTTTCGCCAGGCTGCCGAAACTGAAGGCTCAACATTGTCCAACTCGCTTAAGATTTTATCTTTAATTTCCGAAGTAGCAATTTCTTCTTTTTGGGCGGCTAACTGTAAAGCAACAGTTGAAACTTGCTCTACCACTTCATTAACTTTGTCTTCAGCTAAACCCGCTTGCTGAGCTGCCATTTTTATTGAGTTTTTGATTTTTTCTAAGTCAAAGGATTGTTTTGTCCCGTCTTTTTTAATTACGACAGTAGCCATATTTTTAAAAATTTATTTTTTTATTTTGAGTTATTACCGACCTTTTTTTACTTTTTTTCTAAAATAAGTTTAACTACTTTAGATAATCTGGCAATCAAGAAAATGGCCCCAACTTCTAATGTAATTTCCGTCACTTCCTTTAAAGATTCCATCCTTGCTCCTTCTGTAGAACAGCTAAAATAATCTTTAGTTAAAAAATTAACCAGATATAAAATAAGAGCTAAAGCAATCCAAGAATAAAGAAACCACTCCCCCTGCCTCTCTACTTTTTTCTCCTCCAGCCATCTCAACATTTCTTTATGTACAGAATAAATGAATAAAATTCCGATATACAAAAAACCTATTCGGGAAGGAAGAAAAGTGCCGCGAGTAAAAAATTCTGTTATCACCATCGCCATAGCCATTAAGGTAATGGCAGCGCAGATTCGAAAAAGCTGTTTATTTATAGAAAACTCTATTTCTCTAATTTTGGTTAATTTTTCTTCAGGTATTCCAGGCATATTATTATTTTAGCACAGAAAGTCTTTTTTGTCAAGGTTACTCTGCTAAATAAGGAATCGTTCCCACGTAGCCGTTAAGAGCGTGGCAGACAGAATCAGTCCGCACATATTTGTTATTGTAATCCCAGAAAATTCCACCAATGGCCTGTTGGGGATTGGGGAGCGCACTGCTGTTCTCTTCAGAATAAGTAAATTGCATCAACCACTGGATTACACCGATTACTGCTGCCTTATAATTTTGACATCCTGCCATTTCCTCGTTTTGACAAAAACGATACATTTCCATCATTACTTCTGCCAGCCAGCCATTGCCGCTGGTAGAAAAAGCTAAGGTCCATCTGCCCCGATAAAGAGGGTCGGTAGTTTCTGTTATTTGTCTTTTTACTAATTCCCGGCTGCACTTAAAAATAATTTCTTTATATTTCTCTTCAGGGCTTACTTTGTAAAAATCCAGGAGCGCCATCACCACCCAAGCGCTGGAAATGGGATTGGGTGAACGATATTCATCTCCCAGAAAACAACCTTCTTCTTCCACTCTTTTTTCAAAATGCCCAGCTATTTTTAGGGCCGAATTATAATATTTCTCTTCCTGGGTAATGTTGTAAAGCCGAGAAAGAGCCGCCAGCACCTGTCCGTTGTAAAGCAATGACTCTTTTGTCCCATAATACCATTCATCATCTCCATATCTTTGGTAGGGCTTCATCACCCCGTCTTCTTTCTGCATGGTTAGCAACCAATCCCCGGCTAACCTGACCGATGCCAAATATTTTTCTTCTTGAACTTTTTTATATAAATCCAGCAAAGTAAAAATGCTTAAAGCAGCTGTCCCTACCACAAACTTCTCTTCTTTTTCTTCAGGAGACAGATAAAGAGAATAGTGGAAAGCACCATAACCCTTGCTTTCTTTATTTTTATTCTGCATAAAAAGTAAAAAATCTCCCCATTCTGGAATTTTTTCTAAAATTCTCTCGTCGCCGTCAAAATCGTAAATCTTCAAAAGAGTATAAATAATTGAAGCAGAATAAACTGTATGTAATCTTTCCTCAAAACTATCTTCCAGGGTATAGTAATACTTATGGAAGCCGTGCTTCTCTTCGTCTTCCATGCGCAGTAAAAATTGCTTTCCCTGTCCAATTTTTTCCTCAAGTAAATTATTTTCCTCTGCGGTTTTATCTTCGGGCTCCTCTGATTCACCGGCTTTAAGCAAACTTACGGCAGTTGGCAACTCCTCTATCTTTTCTGAAAGCCAAAAAGTCCCGCCCCCAACTATGGCCGCCAAAATAAAAACAATTAAAAGATACTGCCAATTCACATTCATGTTTAAATGATAACTCCCAGAAGACAAAGCAAACCAAAAATTAAAGCAAATTTGAAAAAGTTTATTTTATTAGCGAGAGTTATTAAAAAATGCAAACTTAAAAAACCGACCAAAAAACTGAAAATTAAAGCTGGCCAAGTTTGAAAAGCCAAAATTGGATTTTCTAAAAAAAGATAGCTGCTGGAAGCTAACACGGCAGGCGCTGACATCATATAAGAAAGTTTTAATATTTCGGCCGGATCGGATTTTCCCAGGGCCAAGCTAAAAATGGTGGCTCCCGACCGGGAAAGGCCGGGAATAACTGCCAGCCCTTGAAAAAATCCAGTCAGAGCCGCTAACTTATCAAAGCTTATTCCCAGTTTCTTTTTCTTTTTTTGGAAATAAGCTGTCATCAGCAACCCCAGCCCCATTATTACCAAAAGCGTATCCCCCACTGCTACATTCCGGACTAATTTATAAAAAGGGTAACCAATTACCAAAGAGAAAACAGTAGCAATTATTAAAAACCGAAGTAATTTTTTATTCTTCAAAGTCATCACTTCTTTCCAGTCCCGTCTAAAATAAACCAAAACTGCCAAAAGCGTTCCTAAGTGTAAAAATAAAGCCAGGTCAATCGGACGCCATTCACTCACCGCCCCATTTAAAAACTGGCTTATCAAAGCCACTACTCCTTCACTGGAGACGGGAATCCACTCAAAAATTCCCTGAACCGCTCCTAAAATAAAATAATCAAGCATTAATTATTCTTTTTTTCTTTTCTTTAACAAACAAAACTATACTACCCAATACTCCTACCAAGAAACCTGCCGGGCAAACCAAAACTGCCACGAAAAAGAACAGTATATGAAGTGCTTCAAAAATATAAGGCAAGACAGCAATCTCTTTAGTAACTTCCGCTGCCGCATAAAGAAAGTTATGCAGAACCACACTGACAAAAAATCCAATAAAAGAAGCTCCTGTTAATATTAAAAATTTCTTCAACATTATCTTATTTTACCAAGAAACCCCGCTAGTAGAAAGTTTTGCTTTCACTAAGGGACTAGGTCGCCTAACTGGCAACGAAGTTCAAAATAAAAGCCTCACTTAGGAAAAGGAGGCATAAATTGCTCTATGGTGTGCTATAGTGCGAGACTCTTTGGAAAGCCGAGAAGCAACCTAAACCTCATCGGAAAAGGAGTTGAGCCTCCAGGAAAGTGCCTCAACTTCCCGTTAGAGTCTCGCACTTTAATATAGCAGATTAGCTGAATTCGTCAACGGAAAATCTGCGAAGCGGATTTTTGCCCGTCCTGGCTGATGTTAGAATCTACTATTCAAGCGTTTCCTCAAATTTCTTATAAGGCGAGCCAGGTTGAACTTGCATTAATTCAATTTTATTACCTTCTGGGTCAGATAAATAACAAGCTAAATTATTATCCCGGAGAGAAAGTATTTCTGAATCAAAAACCACATCTTTCGCCTCAAGATCTTCTTTTGTTTTCTTTAAATCATCCACTATAAAACAAACATGGCGAACCCCTAAATTCTCTTTGTCATCTCGGACAAAAGGTTTTTGACCGCCTAAACATAATTCCAAGTATTGCCCATTTGAAATATGAAGATAAATAATTCTAACCGAACCGTCGTCATTGAAAATTCTAAAAGCTTCTTGTAAACCAAGCTTCTTACAGTAAAAATTAAACATCTGAGATAAATCTTTAATTCTAATAGCAACGTGTCCAAATTTCATACCCTCATTCTACCAAAAAACCGCCTTCTTGAGAAAGCGGCCGAAATCGGCTCCCCCTACTGGACGATATTAGAACCTGTTTGGGTTCTTTGTTTTATAATTAAATAACCACCAAAAAGAATTAACCCCCCACCTAAAAATGTAATTAATGAAAATGTTTCTCCTATAAATAATATTCCCCACAAAACCGCTCCCAAGGGTTCCAAATAACTCAACATTCCTCCCTGTTGAGCTTTCACTTCTCGTAAACCACTAATAAACAAAGTGATTCCAATGCCCACAACAAAAATCCCAATTAAAAAAACGATGGCTAACTTTAGAGCACCAAGTGAAATAATATTAGCAAAAGAAACAAAGGGCAAAAGCACTAAAACAGAAAGAAATACATGCCAAAGAGTAATAGTGTCTGGCTTAAAGCGAGGAGAAAGCTTTTTTTTAAGAAGGACTTCTGAAGCAAAGAATATCGCAGATAAAGTTCCCAGAACCAAACCAATAAAATGTTTATTGCCGAAGCTAAGCTCATTTGGTAACACCAAAATAGCCAAACCGATTAAACAAAACAGTAAAGCTAAAAGAGAAGTTTTTTCAATTTTTTCCTTCAAGAATATAAAAGCCAAAAAAAGAAGAAAAAAAGGAGCTAAATAGTGGGTTAAAATAGCGTTGGCAATAGTGGTAATCTTAATTGCTGAAAAAAATAAGGCGTTATTGATTGTGGTGGCTATTCCAAGTAAAACTATAGCAAAAATACTTTTCTCTGGTTTTAAAAGTTCTTTAAATCTATTCTGGTATGCCACTTTTAAAGCAAGAAAAATAACTCCAGAGAGGCTGAACGCCCAAAAAAAGGATATTCCATCCAGAGGAATAAGTTTTACAAATAAGGGCGTGAAAGAAAAAATAATTACAGCTATGATAATTTTAAGATGTCCCCTTGACATAATTACCCTATTTTATCAAAAAACCGCCTTCTTGGCGATTGATTTGACCGATTTGACCCCCGAACATGGTTCGATATCCTATCGGGGTATGAGGATTTATTTTCTCGAACCTTTCAAAAATATGAGGCGTTTCGGTCTCCCGAAAGGTCTCACCAGCCTGCTCGCCCTAGCGGACGATTTTAGAACTTTGAGATGGGAAGAGGTATTTAAATATCCTGAAGTTGTATTAGGACAAATGACTAATTTATTGGTTATCTAAAATGATGAAGGGCAGAGAACAACGAGTGCTATCTGCCCTTCTTCTAAACTCTTTCCCACCAGATTGGCTTTCGCCGATTTCTGGTAGAGGCGGGTGACTTAGCTTCGCTAAGCAACCTAGCTGATAGGATTTAAAGTAGCTTCGCTATCTTTAATCCCAGCAAGCTCGGCATCAAGTCGAGCCTGCTCTTCTGCCTCTATCTCAGCTAAAACAGAGGCTATATTCACCTTCGGGAGGTAAATGGTCAAGGTTTTCTCTATTGGCGAAGGCAAGTCATAAAAGAGATGATAAACGCACAACGCTTCGGCCTGCTTTGCTCTATCCAAAAGATTTTGCGTAATCAGTGCCCGAATCACTGTTTCGCCAGGAGGACAAGCGTAAGGACCTCTTCCCTCAACCTTGAACTCCGTTACCCTACCCCTTACAACGAAATAAAAACGATAGCAATTGCGATAATTTTCGTGTTTTAGGTCGTCAGGGATGAAACGAAACTCCTCCAAACCAAGCCGTTTGATAGTAATCTCCATATCAATGACTTTAAGCTCGGGAAACTTTTCCAGCCAAGGGAATTTCTTCAGAAGCTTATACCAACGAATTAGTCTATCCATTTTCCTACCTCCGTCACCCGCCGAGGAAACAGAGTTTTTCATAAAGAACTGCTAAAATAGTATAACATTTTATCAATATTTTGTCAAACCAAAACCGCCTATAAGGCGGCTTTCTAGGCTCCGCGGGTAGGATTCGAACCTACAACCTAGTGCTTAACAGGCACCCGCGCTACCATTGCGCCACCGCGGAATGTATTTAATTATAGTATATTTTTAGTATCCTTTCAACTTTTTCAGGGAGTGATGTTCTCTGATTCTTTCCAGGGCTTTAGCTTCAATCTGGCGGATTCTTTCCCGAGTCACTCCGAATTCTTGGCCCACTTCTTCTAAGGTATGGGTAATTCCGTCTTCCAAACCAAATCGCATTGATAAAATTTTTTGTTCCCTGGGAGTTAAATCAATTAAAATTTCTTTTAATCTTTCCCGCAAAAGAGTTCGGGCTGCCTCCACTGAGGGGGCTACCACTTTTTCATCTTCAATAAATTCAGCTAAAACCGAATCTTCTTCATCTTCCCCTACCGGCGTTTCTAAAGAAATAGTTTCTTGAGAGATTTTCTGAATATGATGAACTTTATCTACTTCAATGCCCATTTCCGCGGCAATTTCCTCTGGCAAAGGCTCTCTGCCCAAATCCTGTAAAAGCCGGCGCCTTAACTGGGTATATTTAGAAATGGTCTCCACCATATGAACCGGGATTCTGATGGTTCTGGCCTGGTCGGCTAAAGCCCGAGTAATGGCCTGTCTTATCCACCAAGTGGCGTAGGTGGAAAACTTATAACCCCGCCGCCAATCAAATTTTTCCACTGCTCTTCTCAAACCGATATTTCCTTCTTGAATTAAGTCCAGCAAAGTCAAATTAGGGCTCCTGCCAACATACCTTTTGGCGATAGAGACCACTAACCTCAAATTCGCTTTCATTAATTTATTTTTCGCCTCCTCGTCCCCTTTTTCAATTTTTTTGGCTAATTCTTTTTCTTCGGCGGCCGTCACAAAAGGCACCTTACCAATTTCTTTCAAATACATCTGAACCGGGTCAATTCTTGCCTCTACCCTGCTTGTTCTTTTCTTTTCTTTTTCCCCTACCGTAAGAAAATCTCTTACTTCCTTCACTTCCACTCCCTGTCTTTCCAAATCTTCATAAAGTTTGTCTAATCCTTTGATGTCTCTTTCTATTTCGGGGAAATAAAACAAAATTTCCGAAGGCGTAACAAAACCCCGCTGTTTTCCCCGTTCTAGAAGTTTTTGGAACTTTTCAGCAGAAAAAACTTTTCTCGGTCGGCCCAGAGGCAACCCTCTTTTCTTCTTTCTTCTTGTCTTTTTCTTTCTTGACAGTTTCTTTGCCTTCTTTACCTTCTTTGCTTTCCTTACTTTCTTTTTAGCTATTTTCTTTCTAACTCTTTTCTTTTTAGCTTTTTTAGGTCTTTTCTTTCTAACTAGCTTTTTCTTGGCTACTTTCTTCTTTTTTAGCTTCTTTTTTACCGCTTTTTTTCTTTTTTTCCGCCAGCTGGCGGATTTTTTCTTTCTCTTTTTCATAGACTAATTTCCTTAGCCAGTTTAGTAAATTCCCTGGTTAATTCTTCGATTTTTTGGGAATTTTTATCTTCTTCAGCTTTTTTAATTTCTTGGGAGATTTGATCTAATCTTTTTTTAATTTCCAAACATTGAATTTCTTTTAGACAAAACTGAATATCTGGCAAAATATCTTTTTCTTCAATCTCTTCAATCTCAGCTTTTAAAGAAAGGTAGTTAAATGGCTCAGGCTCGGGTGATTGTTTTTTTATTAATTTACTTAAAACTTCTTGATATGGTGGCGAAAAACAAGAAACTTTTCCCTCATCAATCAGGTTAATATTTTGGGGGCTTTTCAAGATTAAAATCAGCAACCTTTCTTCCAAAAGCTCTTTCCGGGATTTCTGGGGCAGATTAATTGTTTCTTCCGGTTCCAAACCGTAAATATCCTCCTCTAATTTAACCTTTTTAAGCTCAGCTTCAACGTCTTCTTCTTTGACTTCCAAATTTTTGGCTAATTTTTGGACCCAATAAGATTTTTCAATTTCGTTGGGAATTCTCTTTATAACCGGCAATAAAATTTTGGAAATTTCTTTCTTTCCTTCTGGTGTTTTGGGGTCGCGGTTAGCGAAAGCCGTTTCAAAATAGAAATCAAGAATAGAAACGGTTGAAGTGAGAGTTTTTTCCCATTCTTTAGGATTCTTGGAAATAATTTCGGCTGGATCTTTACCTTCGGGTAAACGAATTACTTTAATGTCAAACCCTTGGGTCTGAGCCAAATCAATTCCTCGTTTGGTAGCCGTTTCGCCAGCCACATCCATATCAAAACCAATCAATAAATTATTGGAGTAACGTTTGAGAATCTTTAACTGAAAAGGGGTCAAAGCGGTTCCCGAAGTAGCTACGGCGTTTTCGGAACCCGTCTGATGAGACATAATTACGTCAGTATTCCCTTCCACTAAAATACAGGCATCTTTTTTTCTAATGGCTACTTTAGCCTTATCTAAACCATATAAAATCCGGCTTTTATCATAGAGCAAAGTATTGGGAGTGTTAACATATTTGGCCGTGTCGGGAGATTTAAAAATCCTGCCGCTGAAACCAACCACCTGAGAGTTTAAATCAAAAATGGGAAAAACAATTCTGCCCCGAAATCGGTCGTAAAAAGAACCTTTTTCAGATTTAATTGAAAGGCCGGCTTTTTCTATTTCCTCTTTTTTATAACCTTTGGAGGTCAAAAAATCAGATAAACTCTGCCAGACATCAGGAGAATAACCCAGTCGCCATTTTTCAATACTCTCTTCAGTAATGCCGCGGGAAAGAAGATATTTTTTGGCTTCTTTACCGCTTGAGCTCCCTGCTAATTGTTTCTCAAAAAATCTGGTCGCCCACTCGCAAATTTCATAGAGCCGTTGCCTTTCGGTTTTTAACTCCGGCCTTTGCCTTTTTAATTCCACTCCCGCCTTTTGAGCTAAAATCCGCAAGGCATCACCAAATTCCACCCCTTCAATCTCTTTGACAAAACCAAAAATGTCACCTCCCCTTCCACAGCCAAAACAATGCCAGATTTGGCGGGCCGGCGAAACAAAAAAGGAAGGAGTTTTTTCTGAATGAAAAGGGCAAAGCGCCCGGTAGTTAGCTCCGGCTTTTTTAAACTTAATATAAGAACCGATCACCTCGACAATATCCAGCCGATTTTTAATCTCGTCAATCGGGGATGAAATCATATCTTTTGAATATTGCAAAACTTACTTAGGATTTTGGTGGCTTTCCCAAAATTTTTATCTTCGACTAAAACGTAATTGGTTTCGTAGGTTGAGAGATTAAATATACTAATTCCTGCCTCAGCTAAAGGTTGGGATAAAGAAGCGATAATTCCGACCGAATATAGACCCTCAACGAAACCCTCTACTTTGAAAGCTCTCCAGTTTTTTTCAAACAAAACGCCGCCGGGAATTTTTTCTTGGGGATAGATGATGGATAACTCTTGGTTAGTTCTGGTTATTGAGAAAAACTCTCCGCTGGTCGCCCAGCTTGGAATTGGGCTGTTTTTATCAAGATGACAAATGCCCAACTTTTCTGGCAATACGGATAATGTAATTTTTTTTGTGTTTTTCATAAGTTTTTTATTAATTTTAATTTCTTGGCGGAGAGGGTGGGATTCGAACCCACGATACCCTTTCAGGTATATCTGCTCTCCAAGCAGACGCACTCGGCCTCTATGCGACCTCTCCAGATTATTCAATTTTCATAACCCGTAAAGCTCTGACTCTTTCTTCTACCGGCGGGTGAGTTGCGAAAAGTTTATGAAGCCAGGAAGTCTGTTCCTTTCCCCGAAAAGGACTGGCAACAAAAAGATGAGAATTAGCATCGCTGGCCCCCCGCAGAGAGTTTGGATCAGCAGAAATTTTTTCTAAAGCCCGGGCTAAACCTTCGGGAAAACGGGTTAATAGGGCACCTGAAGCATCAGCTAAAAACTCTCTTTTTCTGGAAATGGCTAATTTTATTAGCTGAGCAAAAATAGGAGCTAAAATAGCTAAAGCCAAAGAAATCAAAATCAGAATCACTCTGGCCTGTCCCCCGCCTCTGCTGTCTTGTTTACCCGTGCCTCCCCAAAAGCTTATTCTGAAGAAAAAATTAGTCATAATTACTATCACTCCTACTAAAACTACAACCACTGTCTGAATTAACATATCTTTATTACCAATATGGGAAAGTTCGTGAGCAATTACTCCTTCCAATTCTACTCTTTCCAATTTTTCTAAAAGCCCTTTGGTTACGGCAATAACGGCATGATTAGCATTACGACCAGTAGCAAAAGCATTGGGCTGGGCAGAATTAATAATATAGATATTGGGCAGGGGCAAGCCAGCAGTAATGCAAAGATTTTCTACCAGGCGGTAAAGTTCGGGATTATCTTTCTTTTCAATGGGCTTAGCCTGAGTCATTGCTAAAATTACTTTGTCTGAATACCAATAACTAAAAAAATTAAGCAGAAGAGCTACTCCTACTGCTATCCATAAAATTACTGAGCTTTGCAAAAAATAAGAAATGAGCCAGCCGATAGCAATAATTAAAATCAAAAAGAAAAATAAATAAAGCCAGGTCTTCCGGATATTGGACTCAGCTTGAGCGTAAAGATTCATCGCCTAGAATTTAACTTTGGGAACTTCTTTGATCGCTTCTTCGGCTTCAAAGAAATCCGCCCTTTTGAAACCGAGCAGGCCGGCAATAAGATTAGCCGGGAAACTTTCAATTTTAATGTTCAGGTCTCTAACATTGGTATTGTAAAATCTTCTGGCTGCCTGGATTTTATCTTCGGTGTCCCGTAACTCTCTTTGTAGTTCCAAAAAGTTAGTTGAAGCTTTCAGGTCAGGATAATTTTCAGCTACGGCAAATAGAGATTTCAAAGTAGAACTTAAAGCATTTTCGGCCTCGCCCTTTTCTTTTACGGTCTGGGCTTGCATGGCCAAAACTCTGGCTTTAGTCACTTTTTCAAAAAGTTCTCTCTCGTGGGCGGCATAACCCTTGACCGTTTCCACTAAATTAGGGATTAAGTTGTACCTTCTTTTCAACTGAACATCAATATCTGACCAGGCCTCCTTAGTCCGCGCTCTTAAGGTAACCAAGCGGTTATAAACAAAAATTATCCAAAAAATAACAACCGCAACGATTATAATAATTCCAGTAATAGTCATAATTTTAGAAATTAATAATTAGTATTTTTCGGCCTATTCCCAGTATAACTAAAAACTCCCCCTAAATCAAATACCAAGTTTCCATTCATAAATTAAATACTTATATATGGAAACGAAGGTTGAAAAGAGCATTTAAGCTCTTTGAATGAGGAAGTTTTGTATTTAACTCAGTTAGGCACGAAATTAGTACTCGCCTGGCATAGCGGGTAGACCGCCTTTTCCTCCGCCAGCTGGCGGATTTTCTTCAGGTTTTTCAGCTACCACTACTTCATTGGTCAAAATCATACCGGCAGCTGAGGCAGCGTTTTCCAAAGCGGTCCTGACCACCTTGGTCGGGTCAATAACCCCAGCTTTTATCAAGTCTCCGTACTCCATCTTTTGAGCATCAAAACCGGCATCCCCGCCAATTTCCTTTACCTTAGCGATTACCACTGCTCCATCTAAACCGGCATTTTCGACAATCTGCTTGATAGGTTTTTCCAAGGCCTTCTTTAAAATATTTAATCCGGTTTTCTCATCTCCTTCCAAATTAATCTTTTCCAAAACCGAAAGGGACCTCAAAAGACCTACGCCACCACCTGGTAAAATTCCTTCTTCAACCGCTGCCCGGGTAGCGTTGAGAGCGTTCTCGGTTTTTTTCTGCCTGGCCTTTTGTTCAATTTCAGTGGCGGCTCCCACTTTAATAACCGCCACCCCGCCAGTTAATTTAGCTAGACGCTCTTCAAGTTTCTCCCGGTCAAATTCTGACTCGGTTGTTTTTAATTCGTTTTTAATTTGTTTAACTCGGGCCTCAATCTCTTCTTTTTCCCCTCTACCTTCAATAATGGTCGTTTTCTCTTTTTCAGCCACCACTTTTCTGGCCCGGCCTAATTGTTTTAATTCAATATTCTCCAGTTTTAATCCTAACTCTTCTGAGATTACCTGGCCGCCAGTTACCTGGGCAATATCTTGGAGCATTTCTTTTCTTCTGTCGCCAAAACCCGGCGCTTTAATTGCCAAAGCATTAAATATTCCTCTCAATTTATTAACCACCAAAGTGGCCAAAGCCTCTCCTTCCACTTCTTCGGCAATAATCACTAAATTTTTCTTGCCCGATTGAGCCACTTTTTCTAAAACCGGTAGAATTTCCTGAATAGAAGAAATTTTTCTATCGGTAATTAAAATATAGGGCTCTTCTAAAGCTGCTTCCATCCTTTCGGTGTTAGTAATCATATAAGGTGAAATATAACCCCGGTCAAACTGGAGACCTTTGACAATTTCTCTTTCTAAGCCAAACTTCTTTGATTCCTCCACCGTAATCACTCCGTCTTTCCCTACTTCAGCAAAAACACTGGCAATGAGATTGCCAATTTCTGGATCTAGGGCAGCAATAGTCGCTACCTGAGCAATCTCTTCTTTTTGAGAAATCGGTTTAGAATTAGTTTTCAAATCTTCAACAACTGCCTTTGCCCCTTTTTGAATTCCTCTTTTTATAGCCAGGGGGTCAGCTCCGGCCGCCACATTTTTCAGGCCTTCAAAAACTATGGCCTGAGTTAAAATCATAGCCGTAGTTGTTCCGTCACCAGCCGTGTCTGAAGTTTTCTCAGCCACCTCTTTCATAATCTCTACTCCCAAGTTCTCAACTTTATCTTCTAATTCAATTTCTTTAGCAATGCTTACTCCGTCGTCAGAAATTTCTGGCGCTCCAAAACCCTTATCCAAAACAACCAATCTGGCTTTGGGCCCCAGGGTAACCTTAACTGCGTCGGTTAATTTATCGATGCCCGCCTTTATTTTTTTTCGGGCAACTTCACCAAAAAGAATTTGTTTTGCCATATTTTTATTCAATAATAGCTAAGATGTCCTCTTCTTTAGCAATTAAATATTCTTTATTCTCGACCTTAATTTCATTTGGGCCATATTTGGTAAATAAAACTTTATCGCCGGGTTTTACTTCCAAAGGAATATATTCCCCCTTCTTGTTTTTCTTACCCGGCCCCACGGCAATTACTTTTCCCTGCTCCGGTCTTTCTTTTTCAGCCGTTTCCGGAAGCAAAATACCGGCTTTAGTTTTTTCCTCTTCTTTAATTGGTTCAATTAAGACGTAATCAGCTAAAGGTTTTATTTTCATATTGTTTTTTAATAGGCGATGAGAACTCTGTTCTCATCTTCACCTTCGTGCCGCAATAGCGGCACTCGGTTAATAATTAGTAATTTTCAGTATAATTTATCCTCTAAAATTTGTCAACGACTACTTCAAGGCCTTCAAATATCTTCCAGTATAGCTTTTTTTGTTCAGTATAATTTTCTTTGGAACTCCTTCAGTCACAATATAGCCGCCCTTTTCTCCCCCTTCCGGTCCCAGGTCTATCAACCAGTCAGCGTTTTTTATTATATCTAAATTGTGCTCAATTACCAAAACCGTATTGCCTCTATTGACCAATTCTTTCAATACATATAATAGTTTTTTAATGTCGTCTGGGTGAAGACCGGTAGTGGGTTCGTCTAATATATACAATGTACTGCCGGTGGCTTTCTTGGAAAGCTCGCTGGCCAATTTCACTCTTTGAGCTTCGCCGCCAGACAGAGAAGGAGCGGGTTGCCCTAATTGAATGTAATTCAAGCCAACGTCGTTTAAAGTTTTCAACTTATGATAAAGACCGGGAATGTTTTTGAAAAACTGCAGGGCTTCTTCTACGGTCATTCCTAAAACCTCAGCGATATTTTTCCCTTTATATTCCACAGTTAAAGTTTCCTGGTTAAATCTTTTTCCTTTACACTCTGAACATTGGACATAAACATCTGGTAAAAAATACATTTCAATTCTAATCTGACCTTGACCTTCGCAGGCCTCACATCTTCCCCCTTTAACATTGAAAGAGAAACGACCCGGACTGTAACCCCGAACTCTAGCTTCCTTAGTTCGGGAAAATAAATCTCTAATATAAGAGAAGGCGCCAGTATAAGTGGCTGGATTACTTCTGGGCGTTCGGCCGATTGGCGACTGGTCAACTAAAACTACTTTGTTTAAGCGTTCTACTCCTAAAATCTCTTTATGCTTACCCGGTTCTTCTTTGGATTTATAAAATTTCTTCATTAAAGCCCGAGCTAAGACATCATTCATTAAACTGCTCTTTCCCGAACCTGAAACTCCAGTAATACAAACGAAATTACCTAAAGGAATTTTTACATCAATATTTTTAAGATTGTGCTCTTTTGCCCCTTTTATGATTAAATATTTCGGATTTTGAGTTTTAGGTTTATTCTGAATTTTAGATTTTGAATTTTTTATTTCTACTTTTTTTCGTCCGGATAAGTAATCTCCCGTCAGAGTTTTTGATTTAAGTAATTCTCTTGGAGTTCCGTCGAAAGTTATTTTCCCGCCACGCTTACCTGCTCCCGGCCCAACATCAATTATCCAATCCGCCGCTTTTATGGTTTGAGGATCGTGCTCTACCACCGTAATGCTGTTTCCTAAATCTCTTAATCTCTTTAAGGTTTCAATCAGTCGGCCCTGGTCTCTGGCGTGCAGGCCGACCGATGGCTCATCTAAAATATATAAAACACCGGTTAGTTTTGAGCCAATTTGGGTGGCCAATCTAATTCTTTGTTCTTCCCCACCGGCTAAAGTGGCTGCTTTCCTGTCCAAGGTCAAGTAATCCAGGCCGACGTCAGCCAAAAACTGCAGACGATTAATAATTTCTTTAACGATTCCCTGAGCAATTTTTATTTCATTATTTTTAATTTTTAAATTAACAAAAAATCCTTGAACATGATTAATCGGTAAAGAAACCACCTGGTCAATTGATTTTCCGGAAACCTGAACTGCCAGAGCTTCAGGTTTTAACCTTTTTCCCTGGCAAACTTCACATTTTTTCTCAATCATATATTGCTCAATTTCCTGACGGGTATATTCTGAATCCGTTTCGTGATATCTTCTTTCTAAATTGGGAATTACTCCTTCAAAAGAGCCCGAACCACGTAAGACAGCACTTATAGTTTTTTTAGATAAGTTTTTTACCGGCGTATCCAAAGAAAAATTTAATTCTTCAGCTAAATCTTGTAATTGCCACCAGAAATATCCTTGCCGGCCGATTTTATGGGAAGCGTGAGCCCAAGGGAAAATTGCACCTTCAGCAATTGATAAATTATTATTGGGAATGACTAATTTTGGATCTACTTCTAATTTTTCACCCAAACCCTGGCAAGCCGGACAGGCGCCGTAAGGAGAATTAAAAGAAAAAAGTCGCGGCTCTAATTCCGGTAAAGAAATACCGCAATTTTCGCAGGCAAAATGCTCAGAAAAAACTAAATTGTGAGATGAGGCGAAAGCCTCAACGAACACCATCGCCACCCCCTTTCCTAATTTGAGGGCTGTTTCTAAAGAATCCACTAATCTTGATTTATCCAACTCTTTGTCTAACACTAATCTATCTACCACTACTTCAATATTGTGTTTTCTCTTTCTGTCTAAGGTTCTGGCTAGAGTTTCTTCCACGCGATGAATAATTCCATCTATTCTTACCCTAATAAATCCGGCTCTTTGAATTTCTTCCAAGATGCCTCGGTGCTCTCCTTTCTTCCCCCGAATTACCGGGCCTAAAATTATAATTTCTTTTCCTTTAGGAAACTCCATAACTTGCTCAGTAATCTGGTCAATGGTCTGGCGGGAAACCTCCCTGCCGCATTGGGGACAATGAGGCTGACCCACCCTGGCAAATAAAAGACGGAGGTAATCATATATCTCCGTAATGGTGCCTACGGTTGAACGCGGGTTATGAGAAGCTTTTCTTTGGTCAATAGAAATAGCCGGAGAAATACCTTCAATTTTATCCACGTCGGGCTTATCCATTACTCCCAAAAATTGTCTGGCATAAGCTGATAAACTTTCAACATATCTTCTTTGGCCCTCAGCATATAAAGTATCAAAAGCTAAAGATGATTTTCCGGAACCGGAAATCCCGGTAATCACTACCAGTTTATTTTTGGGAACATCAACGTTGATATTCTTCAAGTTGTGGACTCTAGCTCCCCTAACCTTGATAAAATCTTCAGCGAACATAGGGTGTAATTATACACCAATTTTCAGTAAATTTCAAGAAGGAAGGCAATGAACATTCTGTTCATCTTCACCGTCGCTGCGCTCCGGAGTAAAATAAAGGTGATGAAAAAGATTCTGCCTTGGTCAATTTTAATATCCTTTGTCGTCCTGGTCGGAACCGCCCTACTTTTCATGATTGATGATTTTTCGAAGTCCATCAGTTATAGTCCAGAGATTGTCTTGCCTAAAAAGGAAACTGTTTCTCTATTTTTGGTAGGAGATATGATGCTTGATCGGGGCGTAGAATTAATGATTAAAAGCCAGGGGAAAGGAGATTATAGATTTCCTTTTTTGAAAATTGCCGATTATTTAAACAAAGCCGATATTCTTTTTGGCAATTTAGAAAATATCATCTCTGATAAAGGAACGAAGGTGGGCAGTATCTATTCTTTCCGGGCCAAACCTGCAGCCATTGAAGGATTAACTTTTGCTGGTTTTGATGTATTATCTTTAGCTAATAATCATGCTTTTGATTACGGCAGAACAGCTTTGGAAGACACTTTATTAAGATTAAAAGATGCCGGAATTTCCTATGTTGGCGCAGGATTAAGCAGTAAAGAAGCGTTCTCTCTTATTATTAAAGAAATTAAAGATACGAAAATAGGTTTTTTAGCTTATACCAACCTGGGTCCTGAAGTTTGGCAAGCCAGAAACCAAAATCCAGGCATCGTTTGGATAGATTCTGAAAATTTTAGTCAGATTAAAGAAAATATTGAAAGAGCAAAAAAAGAAGTAGATGTTTTAATTATTTCTTTACATTCAGGCGAAGAATACGAAAAGAAACCTTCCCAATTTCAAATTGATTTTGCCAAAATGGCCATTGATTCGGGTGCTGATTTAGTAGTGGGTCACCATCCTCATGTAGTTCAACCGAATGAAAAATATAAAGAAGGCTGGATTTTTTATAGTTTGGGCAATTTTATCTTTGATCAAAGTTTTTCCAAAGAAACCATACAAGGGCTTTTACTGAAAGTTATAATTAAAGATAAAAAAATCGCTGAAATCAAACAGAAAAAGATTCAAATTAATCAATATTTTCAACCTACCATTGATTGATTTCCGAAATTAATCAGTTAAAATTAAAGGGTGGAGAAACTCAATGAACTAAAAGTTCATTTCGTCTTAAAATAAATTAAAAATTTATTTCAATATTTAAATATCTCAAAAAAAAGGAAGTTGATAAACTTCCTAAAAGTACTGGAGTTTATTGTTTTAAATCAAGGAAAGATTTTCTTTACATTGGAAAAGCCACCAATATTAGAGAAAGGGTAAAAAACCATTTAGAACAGCCATCTTACCACGATGTTTTATTTA